>Ga0070666_10000105_pt1 | contig 57282 bp, 92 predicted proteins | sample KBSS23metaG_FD_64677 | JGI IMG/M metagenome (GOLD analysis project Ga0070666, IMG submission 64677) | Switchgrass rhizosphere microbial communities from Kellogg Biological Station, Michigan, USA - KBS S2-3 metaG | ecosystem: Host-associated > Plants > Roots > Rhizosphere > Soil ... | reverse complement strand
GTCAGGTTTTTTTTCCGGCCACCGAAAAAAACAGGCCCCTGACCTGCGCAAACGCCGCATGACGGCGAAGAAGGCTGCGCCCGCGAAACGCGTTGCGGCCGTTAAGAAGTCGGCAACACCACGAAAAACGCAGGCGCGCAAGGGCATTCAACCGGCCAAAAAAGCAGCGAAACGGGCGCCGACCAGGGCGAAACGGGCACCGATCAGCAAACCGCTGTCGTCTGGCGCCCAGTTGCGGGCCGATCTGCCGCGAAAAGGGGACGCCATCGGAATCACGCTGCTGATCCGCCAGGCCGCCCGCACAGCTGACCGGCTGGATGACATCGACGCGATCCTGTCGGGGAACACTGACGCATGGCTGAAGCTGAAACTGCCGCGGTCGGATGCGAAGCGTGGTCGCATCTGGGTGGAAGTGAAGATCGACGCGCTGCTGATCGAAGAACGCAACCAGTCGACGCTGCTGCGGCATTTGTTGCGGGAAATCGACCGCCAGCGGGGCGATGATCCTGATGATCCCGACGAAGATGACGATCTTGACATCGACTAACGCGAACGGCCCCGCCGAAGCGGGGCCGCTGGTCAGGCTGGGCCTAGACCCACTGGGGGAAGCCCGCGCTGACGCCGTGGGCGTCGCACAGGCGCATGAAGGCCCACGCGTCGGCGCCGCTGGTGAATTCGGCGAACACCTTGTCGCCGTCGGCGTCGACGAACTGCACCGTATGCGTGGTGCTGGGGGCGAAGGAAGTGGAAGCCGACATGGCAACCCCTTTCGGGACAGTCGGGGCGCCGGATGCGCCCCGAAGGGAAGTTGTCGTTGCGATGTCAGTGGTGTAACCATAAGCCACGCGTGGCGTACTTGTCAACCACTTCGGAAGGTGGCGTTTCCATGACCGTCGCTGATGAACAGTGGGCGCAGAAGTGCCGCTGCGGGCATCCTGCGGCGCAGCATCGTGGCGCCAAGCGACGCGGCGGGTGCTTCGGCTGGCGGCCGTCGGCTGAACCGGGCCTGCGGCGCTGTGACTGTAAGGCGTGGCGGTCGCCGAACCCGCGGCCGCAGAAGCCGAAGGACGACCGGCCGCTGGCGAAGGTGATCCCGCTGTTCCGCGAAGGTCGGCCGCGGCGCCGATGACGCTTACCGACGATCAGGTGGCCGCCGGCGTCGCGGTGAAGTCGCCGCGCCACCGCGGCCAGCCCCGCACCGACGACGGCGACATGTGGCCGTGGTGGGTGTCTGATCCGCCGCGGCTGGAAGGCAACCCGGCCCCGTCGTGGGAATGGTTCGACGAAACCGCCGACTTCGCCACGCACGGCGACCGCTGCGCGAAGTTCGCGCACAAGGTCGGGCACCCGCTGTTCGGCTGGCAGTGGGAAACCGAACGCAAAATACTGGCGACCCGACCTGATGGGCTGTGGGCGCATCCCGACGTTTGCCTGATCATCCCGCGGCAGAACGGGAAGACGCAGCTGGTCGTCTTCCGCATCCTGTACGGCCTGTTCTTCCTGGGCGAAAAGATCGTCTACACGGCGCAGAAGTGGCTGACCGTCGAAGACGTTTACGACCGGATCGTGGCGATCATCGACGCCAGGCCGTCGCTGGCGAAGCGGCTGGACAAGTCGGTGAAGACCGGCGTGACCGACGGCCATTCGAAGGCCGGGAACCACGGCGTGATCGCGCTGAAGAACGGCGCACGCCTGGAAATGGGGCCGCGCACGAAGGCCGTCGGCCGCGGCATGACGAAGGTCGACCTGGCGATCTTCGACGAAGGGTATGACCTGAAGGACACGCACCGCCAGGACACGGCGGGCGCCCGGCTGGCGTCGGATAACCCGCAGATCATCGTGATCAGCACGGCGGCCGTGTGGTCGCAGCATCCGAACTGTCACGTTCTGGCGAACCTGCGCTGGAACGGGCTGCGCCACGACGCCGACCTGTACGCGGCGGAATGGCGTGCGCCTGACGGGCGCAAACGCGACGATCCTGAAACGTGGCGTTTGGCGATGCCGTCGTTCGGCGTGACCGTGCGTGCCCGCGAAATCGCGTCGGACTTCCGCACGGCGCGCACTGCGGCTGCGCGGGCCATTGTCGAAGCCGATTACCTGTCGTGGGGCGAATGGCCGCCGCCCGAAGAAGGCGACGAACCGGCCATCGACATCGACCGCTGGGACGCGCTGATGGATAAGAATCCGCTTCTGGTCGGCGACGTGGTTCTGGTCGTGGAACGGTCGATGGATCGGCGCATGTGGTGCATCGCGGCCGGGCAGCGCACCGTGGAAGGTCGGGTGCACGTCGAAGTCGGCTATTACGAAGCGGCGCACATCGGCCAGGTCGCGGCGTACCTGCTGGGGCTGCGTGATCTGTGGAATCCGGCGGCGATCATCGTCGACGACCGGTCACACGCGAAGCCCATCGTGAACTTCATGCTGAAGCTGGACGTGGAAATGGAAGTCGCGACGACGCCGTGGCTGGCGGCCGCGACGGGCGGCTTCGTCGATGCTGTGGAAGCCGGCGACGTGACCCATATGGGCCAGATCATCCTGCACGACGCCGTGGATGGCGCCCAGGTGCGCAGGCTTCCCCGCGGTGACTTCGTTTGGGATGACACCGACAACACGATGGCCCCGCTGAAGGCTGTGACCCTGGCGTACGACGGCGTGCTGCGTTTCGCCGAAGAACGGAAGCCAGCTGCGGCGCCACAGGGCGGCGGGTCGTATGTGGACCTGGATTCACCAGTCAGTGGCACCGATGTCGGCGCCGACGACGTTACAGCGATGTCGTTCTAGGGCTGGTGGTCTGATGGCGGCGGCGACACAACATCTGGTAGGCCCGGCGTGGGTGTGTGACAACGCAGGTAAATCGGGTGTAGAACTAGTCGCTATGAATCTTCCAGCCGCTTCACAGCCCGCTGGAACCGCAACTGTCCGAACAAACACGAAGGCCCCGCACCGTTTCCGGTCGGGGCCTTCGTCACATCGTTTTTGCAGTTTCCACACCGACAAAACACGCTGATACCAGCAGCGTAATTACTGGTCTGCCCGTAAGCAATAGGGCATGGCGTAGCGGGTTATAGCCGCGTCCCCTATACGTGCCCGGAATTGCCAGCGGGCACATCCCGACGCAGGCGCTGTGCTGGTTAAGGCAGGAATCGGGCAGCACCGAATCTGATGGGTTCGAAGTAGCGCACTGCGACATCCTTTTCCCTGGCTTCACCCCGAAGCCCGCATATACACCGACGACGGCCTGCGACGGCTGATCGGCTGGTCGCGGTCCCGTCACAGGGGCCGCGCTGCCCAACTTCCGACACAGCTCCGGCTGAACCTGACCCGCAACTTCCGACAGGGGATCGAAACATGAGCGAACCACGACGCAAAACGACCACAGGAATCAGTTACACCGACTACATCCGCAGCCCAGCGTGGCGCGCAACCCGCGAACGCTACTGGCAGTCGAAACTGCCGCATGAATGCTATTGCTGCGGGGCCGCCCGGCGGCCAGGGATGCACCTGCATCACCGCACGTACAAGCGGCTGGGCGCCGAACGCCTGACCGACCTGGTCCCTGTGTGCCCTGACTGCCATGACGCTGTCCATCGCCTGCATCGTGATCCGATCTGGCGTCGGCGCGGGCTGTGGGCGACGACGAACGCTGTGCGGAAGATGCGCGGCGGCCGGTTCGCTGCGGCGCAGAAACATCGGGCGCTGATGGAATCGAAGGGCCTTCAGTTGAAGATGTCGCGGCGGCAGAAGGCGGCGCGACGCGGCGGAACATTCACCCGGTAGTGGTTGACAACTACACCACGAACCTTTACCGTCGTTTCCATGCCAAGCACAAGCATGACGGTCGTCAACATGATTTACCCGCGGCCGTCGGAACAACACTTCGCCTACCTGCTGTACACGGTCAACACGTGGCGGCTGACAGGCGAAACCCTGGTCTGGGCGCCCAGCGCGCAGGCTGCCGTGGCCGACGCCATCGCCCGCGGCTATGCGAAGGCCGAAGCCGCACCCGCCAGCCGGGCCAACGGCTGCGGCGACAAGTACCCGACCGTCGCGGGCGATACCGCCAGCGTCGACACCCGCAAGTAATCACCCACCACACCGAAGGAAATCCGACATGTCGAACACCATCACGAACCCGAAGATCGGCGACAAGGTCAGCGTCGATGATCCGAAGTACCCCGGCGTCTGGACCGTCGTGAAGTTGGCGCCGGTCAACGTCACGCTTCGGCCTGAAGGCGCCACGCCCGGCACGCGGATGCTGAAGGCCCCGCGGTACATGCTGGTCGAACCGGTCGAAGCCAAGACGATCACCGCAGGCGGCGGCGCGACCGTCACCGCCGTGCCCGTGCCGCCACCCGTCACGTACTACGTGCTGGGCCAGTTCGTGCGCGTGACGAAGGGCAAGTTTCCTGGGCTGTACGTCGTGATCGCGGACAAGGGCGGCGACCGGGTGAATCTGGCGAAGGCTGGCGGGGACGCCGACCGTTACCTGCGGATGCCGCGCACGCTGGTCGAAGCGGTCGACGCTGCGGATGTGCTGAAGTGACCGCGCCGTACGCGCAGGGCGACCGGGTGCGGCTGGTCCGCAACCACGCCATCGTCGGCACCGTGGTGCACAACGACGACGGGCTGCTGGCTGTCGACTGGGACGCCGACGCTGATGGCGGCCCGTACGAAGACGACGAAATCGAATCCGACTGGGTCGAACTGCTGCCCGAAACCGAAGGGAATCCGACGAAATGACCGCATCATCACGCATGGACATGCTGGCCGCGCCGCGCCTGTTCGTGGCCGAACTGAAGTTGGCGAACGGCGTCGGCTGGACATCGCTTCACACCACACGCGGCGGCGCGGCTGAAATGCTGGACGACAAGGCCGACGACTGGGGCATCGACGACGTGGACACCGATCCGCAGGTCGCCGAATACGGCATCAGCCTGCTGCCCGTCGAAGATGTCGCCTACGGCGTGGTCATCGACTTCGCATCGTGGACGCGGCTTGCTGAACTGCTGGATTACGCCGAACAGCGCAAGCTGCCTATCGCTGCGGCGATCAACAACCTGGTGAATGCGGGCCTGTCGCACTGGACCGACCGCTAGCCACACCGACCAGAAGGCCCGCCGCATGGGGATCGCGGCGGGCCTTCGTCGTGCATTCCGCAGGTCGGCGCGTGCATTATGGGCGTCGTGACCGAACGCGTGAAGACCGCAGCCCCGGTCGGCGAATCGGGCTACGTGCAGGGCGCGTATCAGATGGACGGCTGGACGGCCTGGGACATCTTCGAAAAGACGCCTGAACTGCAATGGCCCGCGTCGGTCGCCGTGTACAGCCGGATGGACAACGAAGACAGCCGCGTCACGTCGCTGCTGGAAGCGATCAGTCTGCCGATCAGGTCGACGGCCTGGCGGATCATCCCGAACGGCGCGCCCGACCTGGTCACTGAATTCGTGTCGCGCAACCTGAACGTGCCCATCGAAGGCGAAGACGAACCCCGCGGCACCGAACTGCGCAGCCGCGGCCGCTTCGACTTCATGGAACACCTGGACGAAGTCGCGTCGCCGACGTTGCAGTACGGGCACGCCGTCTTCGAACAGGTCTACCGGCCCAGGTCGCAGACACCTGACGGCCGGTTCTGGATTCGCAAGCTGGCGCCGCGCCCACAGTGGACCATCGCGAAGTTCAACGTCGCGAAGGACGGCGGCCTGGAAGGCATCGAACAGATCGCGCCGGCCGCGACCGGGAAGACCGTTTACGGCCTGCAACCGGCCGAACTGGCAGTGAATCGGCTGGTCGTCTACACGCGCAATAAGCGGCCGGGCCAGTGGTACGGCAAGTCCATCCTGCGGTCGGCATATAAACACTGGCTGCTGAAGGACAAGCTGCTGCGCATCGAAGCCGCGGTCGCTGAACGTAACGGCATGGGTGTCCCGGTCGGCACGGCGTCGCGGCCCGATGATCAGGGCGAAGTCGACAGGATGGCGGCGCTGGCCCGCGGCTTCCGCGGCGGCATGTCAGCGGGCGTCGGTCTGGCAGCTGGGCAGGCGCTGGAACTGCTGGGCGTACAGGGCAACCTTCCCGACATCCGCCGCGCCATCGACGGCCACGACCGGGCCATCGCGCTGTCGGGCCTGGCGCACTTCCTGAACCTGGACGGCAAAGGCGGGTCGTACGCGCTGGCGTCTGTGTTGCAAGACCCGTTCGTGCAGGCCGTGCAGGCGTACTGCACCGCGATCTGCCGGATCGTGAACCAGCACGTGATCGAAGACCTGATTGACATCAACTTCGGCCCCGACACGAACGCGCCGAAGCTGGTCTTCGAACCCATCGGATCGCAGCAGGACTTGACGGCGGCGGCCATCAAATTGCTGTTCGATTCGGGCGTGTTCGACGACGCTTCGGGTGTCGACGAAGCTGTGCGGCGTGCGATCCGCCAGCGTTTCCGTCTACCGTCTGCACCTGAAGAAGACGACCCGGCTGACGAAGGGACGCCAGTGCAGCAGCCGACGAAACCGAACCCGTCGCGGTCGGCTTCGCGTGATTCGTCGAAGCGGGCCGCCGCCGCTGGTCACAAGGCTGGCGCCGCGCTACAGGAAGCGCTGTTCTGATGGCGAAGGCGACCGCATTCGATCCGCTGGGCCTGTTCCGTAAACCGCTGGCGAATGCCCACGTGTTGGACGGCGGCGGCTGGTGGCGCGTCGCCCAGATGAAGGCGAACCCGAAGAAGGCCGAAGTGCACGTGTACGCGCAGATCGGCGTGGACTTCTTCGGCGAAGGTGTGGACCCGACGGCGCTGATTGAAGAAATGGAAGCGCTGGATGTCGACGAAATCGACGTGCGGATCAACAGCCCCGGCGGGTCGGCGTGGGACGGGCTGAACATCGCCAACGCGATGATGCGGCACCCGGCGAAGATCACGACCTACGTTGACGGCCTGGCGGCCAGCGCCGCGTCGATGATCATGGTTGCGGGCGACAAGGTGGTCACGTCGAAGTACGGGTCAGCGATGCTGCACAACGCGAAAATCGTCGCGATGGGCGGCGTGGAAGACCTGCGCGCCGCGGCCAACCAGTTGGACAAGCTGAACGGTTCCATCGCGATGCTGTACGCCGACCGCGCTGGCGGCGACGCACCCGAATGGGCCAGGGCGATGAAGCGTGAATCCTGGTACAACGCCGACGAAATGGTGGCCGCCGGCCTAGCCCACGAAGTCGATGCGTCGACCGAACGTGACCTGACCGAACAGGCTGCCGCGTCGGCGATGGCGCTTGTACCTGCACAGTTCTTTGCTTACAGCGGTCGACCGGCCGCGCCTGCACCGACGGCGCAGGCAACACCGTCACAGAAGGGAACCGGCAACATGGCCGATAAGAAGGACATCGCGAAGTCGCTGGGTCTTCCCGACGACGCCAGCGATGACGACATCAGGAAGGCGCTGGCCGCGGTCGGTCTGGGGCCAGAAGATGACGACGACGACAGCGGCGACGACGGCAGCCAGGACGACGGCGACAACGCCGACGCTGACGCCGGTAAGCAGCTGGCCGCCGCTGGCGCGCAGGCGAAGGCGGGCGACGTGGTGCAGTTGGACAAGGCCACCTACGACAGCCTGATCAGCGGCGCGCAGGCCGGGGCGAAGGCCATGACCACGTTGCAGGCGCAGGCCGATGCCCGCGTCGTTGACAAGGCCATCGACGAAGGCCGGATCATGCCGTCGCGCCGCGATCACTTCATGGCGCTGATGACGGCCGACCGCGCCGACACCACAGACCTGCTCACGAAGCGTTTGCAGCCCGGCGTGGCTGTGCCGCTGAACGAAGCGGGCCACAGCGTCGACGCGGATGCTTCGGCAGTCGCGTCGGTGACCGAAAACGCTACTTACAAGGCATGGGAGGTCGTCTAAGTCATGAGCGGCACAGTGCAGTACAGGAAGACCGGGCCGCGGACTTACACCCCGGCCGACAACGCTGTCATCACGGGCGGCATGGTGGTCGAAGCCGTCGCAGGTGGGCGGATTCAGAAGGCGGGGGCCGGATCGGTGAAGGCGCTGGGCGTCGCGCTGACCGACGCCATCGCGCCCGAAGACGTGAACACCACGCCATCGACTGACGGCCTGGGCCGCCCGGTCGTCACCGTCGTCGGCATCCCGACCACGGTCGCCGTCGCTGACCGCGGCATCGAATGCAAGGTCACCTACGCGGCGAACGCGAACTTCGGCGACAAGCTGATTTGCGCCGCCAACGGGCAGGTGACCCCGGCCGGGGCGACGCCAGACGCCCGCACCATTGTCGGCTACTGCTCAGAACCGCTGGGCGTCGTCGTCGCCACGAAGGCCACTGGCCTGATGGTCACCGCGTAGGCATCGCCGGAACGACTGAAGGGAAAACACAGACATGACTGCACCCACAGGCATCGTCAGCGTCAGCGATGGTTCGCGGATCACCGTGGCCGACATCGTCGCGAACCCGCTGTTCGTGCCCACGAAGCTGAAAGAACTGATGCAGAACCAGTTCATCAGCGAAGCGCTGTTCCGTAACGGCGGCGCGAACCCGTCGGGGTCGGTGCTTTATCGCGAAGGGAACCCCGCGTTCCTGGACGATGAAATCGCCGATGTCGCCGAATTCGGCGAAATCCCCGTGTCGGCTGGTCGTCGGGGCATCCCGCGCACCGCGTACGCCACGAAGAAGGGCCTGGGCGTCCGCGTTTCGAAGGAAATGATCGACGAAAACAACATCGGGCTGGTCAACGACCAGATGACGCAGCTGCGGAATACGTTCCGCCGGCACAACGACCGCAGCGTGAAGGCGCTGTTGCAGTCGGCGCTGGTGCCGACCACCGCGGTCGCCGATGCGTGGGATACGTCCAGCGGTAAGCCGCGCACCGACATCGCGACGGCTATCGAACAGGTCAGCACTGCGGCGCCGACCGAAGCCGAAGGTGGTTCGACCGACGAATTTTATGGTTTCGAACCCGACACCATCGTGATGCACTACGGCCTGCTGCCGATCTTGCAGGACAACGACAACTTCATGAAGGTGTACCAGTACAACGTGCCCGCAGCGCAGGCGCCGAACTACACGGGCGCGCTGCCGCAAACCGTTCTGGGCCTGTCGGTCGTCCTGTCGCGCACGTTCCCGATGGATCGCGTGCTGGTCATGGAACGCGGCACCGTCGGCTTCTACAGCGACACCCGGCCGCTTCAGTTCACGGCGCTGTACCCCGAAGGCAACGGCCCCAACGGCGGCCCGACCGAATCGTATCGGTCGGATGCTACGCATAAGCGTGCCCTGGCCGTCGACCAGCCGAAGGCCGCGCTGTGGCTTACGGGGGTCGTGACGCCGTGACCGATTACGTCGTCGTGGCGAACCGGCTGTACACGTCCGATAAGGACGGCAACAACCGGGTTCGTCACCTGCGCGGGGACACCGTCAGCGGGCTGTCGGAAGCCGACGTTAAGCGTTTCAAACTGGCCGGGGCCATCGCATCGAAGTCGTCTGATGACGGCCAGGCGGCGGTCGACGACCCTGAAACGCTGTCGCACGCCGAACTGTCCGACGGCGATCCGACGCAGCCTGAACACACAGGGCTGCCCGATCCGACCGCGTCGGAATTGCTGGCCGAATCCAACAGCGCGCCGGTCGTGGCGCAACTGGAACGACCGGCGAAGACGGCGCGCACGGAAACGTGGCGCACGTACGCCATCGACAGCGGCGCCGTGTCGGAAGCCGACGCTGACGGCATGGATAAGCAGGCACTGATTAAGGCCGTCGAAGACCACGAAGACGACGGTCAGTAAGCGGGTTAGCGGATGGCCGACGTAACGCCGTTCCTGTCGACAGCGGAATTCACGGCGATGTTCCGCACGCTGTCGACCGAAGAAACGGCGCTGGTCGACCTTCTGCTGACCGCCGCGGCAATTCAGATCAGGCGTGCCTTCGCCGACGCCGGGCAGGCCGCGCCCGCCGTCGATGATCCGATGGCGCGGCTGGTCACGTTCGAAATGGTGAAGGACGCGCTGCCCGCTGTGCAGGGCTGGGCCGGTCACACCCAGTACGAATGGGAAACCGACAACAGGCGCGAATCGGGCACCCTGGCCGAAGTGTCGGGGTTCCTGGACTTCACCGACGCGCACCGCGAACAGTTGGGGCTGCTGTCGTCGGCGCCAGCTGGGCCGGCGTATGGCGGGTTCGACAGCGGCTTCGACGTGTACGCCGACAGCCGGGTGCTGCCCGGTTCCGTTCAGGGTTACCCAGGCTGGTGACACGATGCCTGCACCCATCGGACCCGACACCGTCGACCTGGTGTTCCGCGATCCCGTCGTCGGCGTCGACGCCAACGGGCAGCCGAACCGGGTCGACCGTCTGGTGCCGAAGGGCAACAGCAGCGTGACCATCACATCGGTCATCGAACGCCGCGAAACCGGGGCCGTGCAGGTCCATCAGGCGACCGTGGCGCTGCCCGTCGACGCGGACACCAGCGCGCTGACAGCGGTCGACGCGATCCGCCACGACGGCCGCGTGTACGAACTGACCGGCGACGCCGACGTGAAGCACCGCCTGGTCGGCCCGGCCACCCACGTGCGGGTGTTCGCCACCCACGAAGAACCGGTCGCCGAAACCCGCGAACAGACCGTCATCACGCCGAAGTTCGGCCGCGACGATTCCGGTCAGCCGCTGCCCGACGGCGACCCCGTGACCGTGTTCGCCCGCGGCGTCGATCCCGGCAACACCGTCAAGACGTACGGCGTCAGCGGCGAACTGGACGAAGCCGAATTCACCATCGCCTACGACCTGGGCACACCTGTGAAGGACGGCGACGTGATCACCGTGCGCGGCCGCCGCGGCTACGCACGGGTACGCAAGCACCTGGAACAGTGGGCCGACCGGTCGCAGCTGATCGTGACCGTGTCGTCTAAGTACGGCGGGGGCCGCTGATGGCGCCACGCGGCAAATTCAAACTGAACCGCAAGACGGTCGGCGCGATCCTGCGCGGCGCCGACCACGGCCTGAAAGAAGCCGTGCACGACGCGGCCGAAGAAATGAAGGACAAGGCCGGGCCTGGCGCCACAGTGGAGGATTACCGCACCGACCGCGTCGTGTCGGGCATCGTCGTCGGCGCCGCGGACCAGGCCCGCAACGGCACCGCGTCGAAGGCCGCCCAGCAGGTCGCTGCGAACCGGAAGAACCGGCCGTTCAAGTCGCGTGCCGAATGGCGGCGCGCATTCGCCGCTGGCGACCCGAACGCGTCGGCCCGCGCCCATTCGACCCGCGGCTGGGCTGGCCTGCCGGAAAAGGCGCCACATGCCTGACATCCGCGTACCTGGCGACGCCGTCCCCGCGTTCAAAACAGCGCTGGCGGCGTGGTTCGGCGCCCGCGCCCGCATCGCCGACACGATGCCCGACCCGAACGGCCCTGACCCGTGGGCGGTCGAAGACGGCCTGCCGCTGATCACCGTCGCCGATGACAGCGGCCCGACGCTGTGGCCGATCTGGACTGAACCACTGATCCGAATCACTGTTCACGCCAACGGAATGCAGACAGCGAAGTTGCTGCGCCGCGAAGCCACGGGCGTCGTCATGGCCGGGGTTCCCGGCCTGTACATCGGCAAGTCGGGCATCGGATACGTCGACGGGCGTGACGCCGATACCGGGGCTGACCTAGCGTCATTCACCGTCACCGCGACGGTAAGAACCGAAGTAATCACCGTCTAAGGAAGGGAACGAAGCGATGGCGGGATCACCCGAAAACGTCATTCTGTGGACCGAAGCCGACGTTCTGCTGTACAACGCGGCGACGCTGCCAGTCGACGATCTGCCCGACACTATTGACGACGCGTTCGTCACGACGACCGGGAAGTGGGGCTACCTGGGCCTGCTGGTCGGCGCCGACGGTATCAAGATTCAGCGCGAATGGGACGAAACCGACATCCCTGCCTGGGGTTACGGCACGATCATCGTGGCGTCGAAGGACTTCAAATGCACGGGCATGGTGTCCGCACGCGAAGACAACGCCGTCGTGCAGTCGATCCTGTGGCCGGGTTCCACGGACACGACGCTGGTCGTTCCCGAACCGTCGCACCAGTTCGTTGCCATCGAAAAGCGTGCGGCCACCGGCAATAAGCATCGGATGGTCAGCAAGCGGCCGTCGCGGCTGTGGATTCCCAACGACGACAAGGTCGAAGGCGATAACAGCCCGTACGAAGTGAACATGCGAATCTTCCCGAACAGCGCCCGCGAACTGTTCCTGGTTCAGCAGACCGCCGCATAAGCCCCGACCACCTGCGATTAGGAAGGCGACAGCGTGAAGACGATTAGGCAGTTGAAGGACAACGCGGCCGAAGGGCTGGCGAAGGGCGACGTGCGCCAGGTCGACGACTTCAGCGCGAAGGTGCTGGTAGACCGCGGCGACGCCGAAGAAGTGAAGGACGACCAGCAGAAGCCGGCCGAACCGGCCGAACCCGTGAAGACCATCGACGACATCGTCGACCCGCAGGTGGCGCGTAACCGCCGCCAGATGGTCGCCACCATCGTCGGCGGGCCGGGAACCCCGGCCACGTCTGAACCGGCCACCGACGACGAAGGGCACGTCGACGCCGACGCCCAGCCCGACACCGAAGCTGCCGGTAAGACCCCGACCCCGACCCCGACGCCACAGTCGGGTGCGGGATCACAGAACGCTGGCGCCGCAGGTAAGGCCGGTTCCGAAGTGGCGCCGCCGGGGGCTAACCCGGTAGGGGGCGCTTCAGGTGGCGGCAAGGGCGGCAGCCAGTAACGCAGCTGCGTTAGAGGCCGCAGGCGCCACGCAGGTCACGTTCGACTTCCGCGGCGCCGCGGTCACGATCCCGCTGGACATCGCGGCCTGGCCGCTAGATGCGATCCGCGCCGGGAAGACCGGGCGTGCCATCATGGCGCTGCTGGGCGATCAGCGGGCCACGCTGCCGCTGAAGACCCGCGACGACGCGCTGGAACTGTCGCACCGCATGGCCGACGCCTGCGGCATCACCCCGCTGCCCGAATCGCCCGCCAAAGGCGCGTTCGGGGCCGTCCCGACGCTGATCGACATCATCGACAGTTACCGCGACGACCTGGAAGCCGACCTGCGCCGCTTCTACGGCATCGACTACCGCGACCCCACTATGTGCACGCTGCGCCAGGTGTGGGTGTATGTGCGGCGCCTTCCCGTCGACGCGGCGCTGCTGGCGGCCCGCAACGGCGGTCAGCCGCCGTGGACACGCGACCAGATCATCGCGGCCCGCCAGATCGAACTGTGGACCCGCAAGCACTACGAAGGCAGGCCCTGGTCGAAGGAAGAAGTCGACGCGATCATGGCGGCGAAGAAGGCCACCGACGAAGGTCTGGACAAGCTGAAGGACCGCGAAGCGTACTACGCCAGCGGCCAGAACATGCGCGACGCCGGCGTCGACACGACCGGCATGACCTTCGGGCCGCCACCCAATAGCCGTACACAGCAGCAGAAGGAAGACCCGGTCGGGTCGGCGCTGGCTGTGGCGATGAAGAACGCATCCCGTTCACAACAACACCGACGAAGGGCATCACATGGCAACCAGCAGCAAGTCCCAGGCTTCAACCGAAACACAGGACGATGGGACACCCGCGGCAGCGGCTGGGGATGACAAGCCGCAGGTCGACACGCCTGTCGACGACGTGGCCGACGAAGCGGCGCTGGCGCCCGAAGACTTCCTGACCTTCGCGTGGCGCGATCTGGAATTCAGCTTCCCGAAGGACCGCGGCCAGTGGGACATGAACGTGCAGTTCGAAATGGAAGAAGGCCGCCGCAACCGCGGCACCCTGATGCTGATCGCGAACAGCGCCGACCCCGAAGACATGCAGGCGGCGAAGGCGAAGGTGTACAGCGTCGCCCGCACCGCGAAGGACTGGGACGACTTCACGTCTGACCTGGCCGAATTCCTGAACAAGAACGCGACCGGATAGGCGCTGATTCCCGAATGCCCGATATTGGTTACTACACACTGCCGGTCATCCCGTCGTTCCGCGGCGTGGAAGGCCGGGTTAACCGTGACCTGGACCGGGCATTCGGGCGTTCGGGCACGTCGGCCGGTAAGGCGCTGACGAAGTCGGCGGCGGATGCGATCAACCGCGACAAGTCCATCGAACAGGCCACCCAGCGCAAAACGAAGGCCATCGACAAACTGGCCGACGCCACAGGCAAGGTGCGCGTCGCCGAAGCGCAACTGAATCAGGCCCGCAGCAGCGGCAACACCGCCCGCCAGGTCGCGGCCGAAGAACGGCTGGCGTCAGCGCGCCGGTCGCAGGTGTCGGCGATCCGCGAACAAACGTCGGCCGTGAAGAACCTGAACGACGCCGTGAAGGGCGCCGGGAAGTACGCCCAGGACCAGGGCGGCGGCGGGGGCAGCGCCGGGATGATGGGCCTGATGATGTTCGGCCGCGGCGGCGTGTCGGCGCTGACTTCGATGTCGGGTGCGGCAGGCACGGCGGCGGGCGTCGCGATGAAGGCGGGCATCGCCGGCGTCATCACCGCAGCGGCGGCGGCCACCATCGCCACCCCGTTCTTCGCCGCATTCAAGCTGTTCAACTGGGGCGCCGAAGTCGGGCTGCCGCTGGAACGCGCCATGAACAACATGAAGGCCGTGACCAACGCGACCGGTCAGGAAATGGCCGCCGCGGGCGCGGAAGCCCGCAAGCTGGGCGCCGACAACACCCTGGCGGGAACGACGGCGGGCACCGCGGCGAACGCCATGTCGGAACTGGCGAAATCAGGCTTCACCGTGAAGGAAGCCATCGACGCGGCCCGCGGCACCGTGCAGCTGGCGACCGCGGCCCAGATCGACGCCGCCGACGCCGCGCTGTACGTCGGGTCGGCCATCAACACGTTCCAACTGAAGGCGACCGACGCCGCCCGCGTGACCAACGATCTGGCCGCCGCGGCGAACGCGTCGTCCATCGAAATCCCCGACCTGGCGCTGGCATTGCAGCAGGGCGGATCGGTCGCCAACGGGTTCGGCATGAACCTGGAAGACACCATCGCGACGCTGTCGACGTTCGCCCAGATGGGTGTGCGCGGGTCAGACGCTGGCACCCTGATGAAGACTTCGCTGCTGTCGACGCTGGACCCGACCGATAAGCAGTCGGCGGCGATGGAACTGCTGAACCTGCGGCTACAGGACGCGAACGGCAACTTCGTCGGCTACCGCGAAATGATGAACCAGCTGTCGGTCGCGTCGAAGAATCTGCGCCAGGACCAGTTCAACGCGGCGGCCGCCACGATCTTCGGCACCGACGCCGTGCGTGCGTCGATGTTCGCCGCCGGTAACGCCGTCCCGATCTGGGACAAGATGCGCGAATCGCAGAACGATCAGGCCGCCGCGTCGCGGATGGCCGCCGCGCAGATGCAGGGCCTGCCCGGCGTCATCGAAGGCGTCGACAACACGATGGACAGCCTGAAGCTGACCGTCTACGACGCCGGTAACGCCATTGCGACGGCGCTGGGCCAGGAAGCGCTGGGCGGCCTGTCGGGTGTCGCCGACTGGGTGAAGGAACACCAGCCGCAGATCATCGGCTTCTTCACGACGATGGCGACCCAGGCCGCCAACATGGGCATGATCGTCAGCGAAGTCGTCGCCGACACCGCGGGCGCGCTGGCGATCCTGGTCAACGCTGTCGGCGACAGCTACGGCGCCGTGACGAAGGTGACCGCGGCCGTGCAGCGGATGATGGGCAACACTGAAAAGGCCGACGAACTGGATAAACAGGCCGAAGCCGCATTCAACTGGGGCGCGGGCCTGTACGCCGTGCGCGACGGCGCGCACGCCGCCGGGTTCAAGCTGAAGGAAATCCAGAACGACATCCAGACCGCGGGCGACAAGGCGAACGACGCGTCGAAGATGACGCTGGCGCTGGGCAAGTCGGTCACCGACATGCCCAACGATGTCGACATCATCGTGAAGGACAACACGCCCGAAACGAAGCAACGCCTGCACGACCTGGGCATCGCGCTGGAAGAAACGCCGACCGGCCTGAAGGTCACCGCGACGACCGACGAAGGCGAACGGATCATCAACGCGTGGCGCGAACAGCAGGGCGCCAAGCCGGTCGACATGACCGTGAAGCCGGAAATCGACCCGCAGGCCCAAAGCCGATTCGACCAGTTCTTTAAGCAGTTCACCACGATGAACGTGTCGCCGACCGCGGTGACCCCGCCAGGCGCCGCGCCGCCGCCGCCCGGTTCCACGATCACCGACCTGCTGACACCGCACCAGCGCGCCACAGGCGGCCTGTTCGGCGACGTGCCGCTGCTGGGCAACCGCGCCAAGATCGCGCAGCCCAAACCCGGCGGGCTGGTTCAGTGGGCCGAAGCCGGCGACCCCGAAGCCTTCATCCCGATCAACCAGTCGCAGCGGTCGAAGGACATCTGGGTCGCGACCGGGGCCGCGCTGGGCGTCCTACGGTCCTACGGCAACGGCGGGCTAGGCGACAACGGCGGGCTGTTGCCGTTCAGCGAACAGCTACGCCAGATGCTTCAGCAGGCATTCCCGCAGATTCACAACATCGGCGGCTACCGCGCACCCGACGGGTTCAACGAACACAGCAGCGGCCGCGCACTGGACGTGATGATTCCCGGCTACCAGACACCCGACGGCGTCGCGCTGGGCAACCAGGTCGCCAACTTCGCGCTGTCACTTCCCGGCGTCGACCGCATCATGTGGCGCAAGAAGATGTACTACCGCAGCGGCAGCATCGAAGACGTTCCCGACCGCGGCAGTGACACCCAGAACCACATGGATCACGTGCACATCTTCGCCAACGACATCGCCGCCGCGGCGACGCAGGGCGGCGCACCGTCGATCAGCGCGCCGGGCGCCACGATCCAGGTGCCCGACTGGGACGCCATCGCGCAGAAGGAATCCGGCGGTAACTGGGCCATCAACACGGGCAACGGCTACTTCGGCGGTCTTCAGTTCACCCAGGACACCTGGAACGCGTACAAGCCCGCTGGGGCGCCGGAACGCGCCGATCTGGCGACCCGCGAACAGCAGATCGCGGCCGGGCAGGCGACGCTGGCCGCGCAGGGGCCAGGCGCCTGGCCCAACACGTTCACCACGAAGGCGGCGTCGCCGGGCGCGCAGGCCATGTCGGGGCAGGTGCTGGACCCGTCGGGCACCGGCAAATACGGGTCGTACGTCGTCGACCCCGACGAAGTGCGCGACAAAGAAGAAAACCTGCGCCAGCAGGAAGCCGATCTGGCGATCCAGGAACAGCAGCTGCGCGAACTGAAGTCCGACGCCACCCAGTCGCAGCGCATGTCGGCTGAAGAACAGGTGACGAAGGCCCGCGCCGAACGCGACAAAGCGCGCCGCGAACTAGACCAGGCCCGCCAGGGCGACTTCAAAGAAGGCAAGGGCGGCAGCGACAGCGGCGGCAGCAGCAGCGACGACCTGGGCGGCATCGGCAGCATCGCGTCGCAGTTCATGAAGGACACCTTCGGGCTGGGTGACCTGTTCCCCGACCCGTCGCAGATGGGCATCTTCAAACTGCTGGGCGCCATCATGGGCATCAAGTACACGCCGCAGGGGAACGGCCTGTTCACGGGCGGCCTGATCGGTCCTGGCAGCGCGTCGAATCCGTTCGGTGCACCCATCGGCGGCAGCGGCGGCGGCGCCGCGGCCGGGCTGGGCGGCCTGTTCCAGACGCTGACATCGCTGTCGCCGTTCGGCATGGGCAACCAGGCCACGCCGCCCGGCATCATCGACCCGATGGCACCCGGTTCAACGCAGCCCACGATCCCGCAGATCGCGACCGGTCAGGCGCCCGGCGGGCCAGCACCAGGACCGCAACCCGCGGCCGTCGACAACAGCACGAACGTCACCGTCAACGGGTTCAGCACCCAGGAAGTCGTCGACCGCACCGTCCAACACATCGGCTGGGCGCAGAACCGGCTGAACACCTACACGCCACCCGGCCAGAACTAAGGGGCATAGATGACAAGCGTTTTGCCGCATATCACCGATGCACCCTGGTCGTCGCTGCCGCCGGAAATCCGCGACGCGCCGATCAGTTGCAAGTGGATCGGCAGCGATGGCATGGTGTGGCCGCTGACCGGGCTGGACGCAGGCGCGGAAGGCGCCTTCATCGTCGGCGACATCGACGGCATGGTGCACGTGCCGTTCGAAGGTGTCTGGACATCCCCGGCGTACGGGCCGCCCAGGTTCGAACGCACCGTCGACGGCCGCCGCGAAATCGCGTTCCAGCTGGGCCTGTATTCCGACACAACGCTGGGCTGGTACGACACCGAATCACGCTGGTGGCGCGGCTGCCGGCGCGATGCGACCGGCTACTTCACGATCACCACGATGCGCCACGGCGAACTGTGGCTGCCGATGCAACTGCTGGAAACACCGAAGGCCCCGATGGGCTGGGACGCCGCCCGCCAGCGGGTGCAGCTGCACACGATCATCCTGGCCGTCGACGGGGAACCGTACTGGCGCCGCCCAGACGTGGCACCGCCGCCGTTCAAGCGGCCGCCCGGCGCATCCGACAAGGGCGTGCTGACCGCGGTGAACCGGTCCTACACGCGCCCGGCCTGGCCGATCTATTTCATCGAAGCGCCGCTGGGCGGCAAGACCCGCATCGAACTGCCCGACGGCCCCAACGCCATCGCATCGGACAAGGTCAACGCGCTGGACGACTGGCCGAATCTGGCCGAACTGTTCGGCATCCCGCTGGTCGACCAGATTCTGGGCCGCTTCACCCGGTCGCGGGAAACCAACATGATCCCGATCCCCGACATCAACCCCGGCGAACACGCCATCATCGACACCGACCCGTCGCACCGCATCGCGGTCACGATCTTCGACCCGGTCGACAACATCATCAAAAAGTTCATCCGCAACAGCGAACTGTTGGACTGGATCAGCGGCCACTACGGCGATAGCGGGCTGCCGCTGATCCAGCGATTCAAAGGCCAGGGCTTCAGCATCCCGATCCCGCCGCGGGCCACGGCCACGCTGCCGGTGAAGCACAACAGGACAGGCGCACGCATCTGGGTGCAGGTGCCGCAACGATTCGAATCGGCACTGGCCGGATGACAGCGACGGCGACGACGGTCTTCAGCGGGGTATCCCCTGCGACGAAACGCGGCGAATTCACACCCGAAGTCAAACAGCAACTGCTGGAACGCCGCTGGGCGTACATGAACCGCAAGGTTCGGCAGCCGCTGATCCGGCTGTGGGACAAGAACATGAAGTTCATCGCCCGCATCGAAAACGTCGACGCCTGGACCTGGGAAGAAATCGCCACCGACGACGGCGAAGCGAAGGTCAGCTTCAGCGGCAAGGCCAACGACTGGCTGCGCGAAATCGTTACCTACCAGACGCGCACCGAAGAAGACCTGCACGTCACCATCGACCCCGACCCTGACAAGCCGCACGACTGGCGTAACCGCTGGGGCGGCAAGGTGCTGATCGTCGAAGACGACGAAGAAGCCGGCAAAGCGGCAGTCACGACGCTGCACTGTATTTCCAACCGGCGCCACCTAAAAGGCATCCTGCTGGGCGCGAACCCCATCTTCCCGATGGAAGTGCAAATCCCGAAGATGTTCCTTTGGGCTGGTCCGACAGCGTTCACGTGCGCGGCAGCAACCTTCATCAACCTGTTCCGGCTTCAGACGCTGAACGGCTTCTACCCGATCCCACGCAACATCTTCGCACCCGAAACCTGGCTGCAAAACCTGTCGCCGCTGAACTGGCCGATCCAGGTTATGCCCATCAACCCGATCTTCGATCAGTCGCGCTGGTGCACCATCGGCGCCAGGTGGAAGGACGCCCACACCGTTCTGTCGCCGGTCATGAAGGACGCCGGGGTTATTTGCCGGGCGTACACGTGGCTGCCGGGCGATGACGCGCCGTACACGATGTTCGGGCCGCTGGCCGACGCACTGAAACCCACCAGGGCCTGCATAATCCTGAGTTTTGAAGACAAGTCGGGCTATTCAGGGCCGACGGGCACCGCGCTGGACGGGGCGCTGAACCTGTTTGCTAGCACCCTGGATGACCTGATCACCGAAACGCTGTTCCCGCTGGACCTGGATCGGAACCTGGAAACCGACCCGCTGTTCAGGGCGCTGCTGCTGGTCGCGCCGAAGCCGCCGCCGATCATCTGGCGTGATGTCGGATACGGCGGAATTAAACGCAAGAAATTGGTAATTCATAAGCAGCAGGGCACCGATATTGTCACTGGCGGGAAATCCCCGCAGTGGGTGAATATGGCGATTACATTTGCCATTCGCTACGGTATTTCGCAATTGGCGCAAGTAATTCTGGGCGCCCAGGCGCCCGGCACTGAAGGCTTGGACAATTTATACCAAGGCCAGCTAGATGACTGTTTCCTGGCCTTCCAACGCTTCGTGAATCCGCGCCGATCCGCACAAGCGGGCGCTTATGCATTCCGCGAATACTTCGAACAGGGCAGTGGTTCGGCGTACACGCTAAATGCAATTCAATCGCTAGCTTCCGGCGATTATAAAATGAAGGCATACGCGTCGATGAAATTCGACGTGGGCGACGGCCAGCCGTACGTGTACGGGGAGGATTACACGCTGGGCGACCGGGTGCAGGCCGAAATCCGCGGCATCCACTACGTCGACCAGATTCTGGCCGTGAAGGCCGAAGGCGGGCGCGACAAGTCCGGTCGGCCGGAAGTGTCGTTCGGCGACGACACCCGCGAAGAAGACCCCGTCGCACGGGCGTTCCGAACCATCGGGAACGTGGCAAACTTCGGCGCACTGCTGGCTAGTGGAGGGGACATGTTCTGATGGGCAAAGCGGCACGCAACAGGGCACGCGCAGCTGTGGCGGCGGCGCAGGACCGCGTCGCCGGCGGCCCGGCGATCACCGCGCCCGGCATCGAAGGCGCGCAGCAGGTGTTCCCGAACTTCCCGTACGCGAAGAAGTTCACGCAGGCCGAAGTCGCCGACATCACCCGCCGGTCCACGGTCTTCGCCGACCTGATGCGCGACGGCGTCGCACTGACCGGCGCCGGGATGTTCATCCCCGAAGACGTGTTCCAGTTGTGGATGGTGCACGGCGTCATGGCCGGGGCCGACGGCGGTCAGCCCTACATCCGCGCCCGCAAGATTCCCGACGAACACGGCGCGCTGGCCGACCGCCGCGAATGGGTGCTGATCAAAGAAGACACCGACGAACAGCGCCAGGCCGACGCCGAAGCCGAAGCGAAGGCCGAACTGGCGCGGATGCACGACCGGCTGCGACCCGAAGTGCGGGCCGCGATCATGCGCCAGTTCCAGGACGCCGCCAACACGGCCAACGAATATCTGGCCGACGATCCCGACGGCGCCGCCCGCCGCGCCGACCCTGACTTCGGGGCACCGAAATTGATCCAGCACACCGACGAAGAAGGTTCTGATGACGATCCCCACTGAACCGCTGTTCCTGGGTAGCCGCTATGTGCAGGTGAAGTTCTACGCCGCACCGCGCAACCCCGGCGACCCGGCGACCATCGTCGGCACCCTGACGCTGATGCCCGACGAAAACGTCCTGGTGCTAGACGCGCTGAAGGGCGACAAAGGCGACAAGGGCGACCCGGCGCCGTTCTGGCGGCCACAGTGGCAGTCCACGATCACCGACCCGGCCGACCTGCACGACCTGGACCTGGGCGACGCTGACGCCGGGAAGGCGTACTACATCAGCGGCTACTGGCACGTGTGGACCGGCGACGAATTCATCCCGTTCCTGGGCGCGATCCCCGGCCCGCCGGGCGTCACACCCGTCATCGAAATGACCGCCGACCTGGTCGAAGCGCCCGAATCGGGGCCGTACGGGGTCATCAACGTGGTGCCCGGCGGCACACCTGAGAACCCGACGTATCACCTGGAAGTTCCCGGCATCCCCGGCCCGCCAGGGGACAACGCCCGAATTCTGGAAGCCGAAGATTACATCGGCGGCACCCCGCAGGACGGCGAAACCCTGATCTGGGACAGCAGCCTGAACGAAGGCGACGGCGGCTTCGCGCCCGGCGACGCGTCCCCGCTGGCGATGCTGTGGATCACGTTCCCCGAATACGCCTTCGGCCCCGGCAACACCTATTCGGCGGCGCGCACCGTCGTGCTGTCGGGTCAGATTCCCGGCCAGCCACAGCCGTACTACCTCAAGCCCGACGGTCACCTGCGCTGGAAGCGGTCAGGGTTCTTCAACAGCGCGCAGGTCGAAGTGGAAGTGCGCTGGCTGCCCGACGGGTCGACCGCGTCGGCGGAAACCGGGGAACTGGTCGGCCGCGCCTTGTACGACCCGTCGACGCTGGACGCGCAGACCGTCGCGCACATCCGCGCCCACCACAGCAGCCACGACGATCCGTCGCGTGCTGTGTCCCCCGACAACGAAGTCGGCCGGGTTCCCGCGAACCAGGCGATCCGCGTCTACGTGATCCTGTACCGATCCGGCGGGTCGGGCAGCTACACGTACAGCGTGGACGGCAGCTACCTGTCCTGCGAACTGTTCCCGGTCAGCTAAATGCCACGCACGTACGACACCTATGCAGCGCAGCGCGCCCGCGCTGATGACACCCGATGGCCGGGTGCCCGCGATCTGCATTACGACGACCCGATGGGGACCATCGCCGCGGGCAGTCAGCTGCACGGTTTGTTCGAAGGCATCCCGATCCTGGACGAACTGGGCAACCTGATCCCGGCGCCCATCACGCAGTTCTTCCTGGGCCTTATCGACGACATCCCGATCCTGGGCGACTTCCTTCAGATCATCCTGGGCATCACCGACGACGGCAGCCTGGACCCGACGACGCTGCTGTCGGGGTTCTTCGACGGGCTGCGCACGTTCCTGCCGTTCCTGCCCGATATGGGCGGCGGCATCAAGTCGGTCGTCGAAGGCGCGGCCGACTTCATCACCGGCATCTTGAACCCGGCGAACCTGCTAGCGTTCTTCAACCCCGGTCTGATCCCCGGCCTGGACGCGTCGATCATCACCAGCGGGTTCTTCGACATGGACCTGGTCAGCGGGCTGCCGGCGACGTTCCTGTCCATCGGCGCGGGCCTGTTCAACGCCGTCTTCGGCGCAGGATCATCGACAGCGACGACCGTCGCGCAGGCAACAGCAGAAGCCGAAGCGGCCGTGAAGAATCTGAACGGTCGCGTGGTGCAATTGGAGGGCGGCCGCACGATCACCACATACACGGTTTCGGGCACGTGGACGAACCCGACGCCGACCCAGCACAACCTGATCACCGTGATCTGCATCTGCGGCGGCGACGGCGGCGGCCGACCCCAAACGTCGACCGGCGACACCGCGAAGGGCGGCCAGTCGGGCGGCTACATGTCGAAGCAGTTCTACACCGACGAAATCCCGGCGACCGTCGCGATGACCATCGGCGCGGGCGGGGCGGGCGCATCGTCGGCGGGAAGCAATGGCGGCAGCGGCGGCGCCACGTCCTTCGGGTCGCTGCTGGTCGGCGCGAAGGGCGTCGGCGCCGCGTTCCGCGACGGCAGCTTCCAGGTGGCCGTGCCGCCCGGTAACGGCGGGAACGGCGGCTGGTCGTACGAATCGCTGACTTCACCGTTCCCGCGTGCCGTGGTGGCGTCACAGCCCGGCGCGGGGTCAGGCTTCGCGCCTGGCGGGCGACCCGGCTTCAGCAGTTCCGGCGCGGCCGGTTCAGCGTCCCCGGCCAACATTCCCGCGGGCGGCGGCGGCGGCGGCGGCGGATCAGAAACCGGCGCAGGCGGGATCGGCGGGTTCCCCGGCGGCGGCGGCGGCGCTGGCGGTATCAACATTCAAAGCGGCAGCGGATCGTCGGGCGTCGGCGCGGCGGGCGCATCAGGCTGCATCTACATCGTCACCGGCTAGGAAGGCACACGACCGTGGCAGAAGCGACCATCATCTACGAACGCACCATCACCGACGACGAAGGCAACGAATCAGTGATCCCGGTCGACATGACGGGCTGGCCGCCGACGACGTGGCTGGTGCGGCTGGACACGCCGCTGAAGCGCTTCGACCCCGAAACCGGCGACGCCACCGAATACGATCACATCGCGCTGACGATCCAGGATGCGAACCCGCGGGCGTCGTTCGTGTTCCCCTCCAACGCTGAAGGCGGCTTCGTCGACCCGTCGATGCAGCCGATGCGCACCCGCGACTACGGCACCCGCGACGCTGTCCTGGGGATGCTGGGCTACAGCGTGACGAACGGGCCAGCAACGCCTTAGCCTTTCCGCATGGAACCATTTCCGCAGCCCGGCACCGTTCTGAAGCGCTTCGACGGCGATGCGTGCACGGGCGTCGCGGTCGCCACAGCGCTGGGGCCAGGCCCGCGGCAGTGGTTCGTCCTGGACCTCACCGAAGGCGGCCATTACAACAGCGGCGCCGCCGTCGAAGACCGCACCATGTGGCAGTCCACCGATGGGTGAAACCGACGGCCCGTTCCCGTGGCTGCCCATCGTCGCCGTGGTGGTGATCATCCTGGGCACCATCGCGATATGCGTTGCGATCTGGGCGCCGTGACGTGGCTGGCGGTCAGTGGCTGCTGCTGCTGATCGTCTGCGCGGCGTGCGTCGCCTTTGTGGGGCTGGCATCGTACGTGCTGGTAGGAATCCGACGCGATCATCAGCAGGAAGCATCCGACTATGACTGACCGGTATCACCCGCTAGGCAAGGGCAGCATCGTCACATCGCCGTTCGGGCAGCGACCGGGCGAATTCCATACGGGTGTGGACTTCGGATTCCCCGCCGGATCATCGAATCGCAGCGTGTACGCGATCCAGTCGGGCACCGTGCAATTTGCGGGCGCCGCGCAGGGCTACGGCGGCCCTGACCCAGCTGGCTGGCTGGTCATCGACAGCGACGACGCTGAAGGTGGCGGCTGCATCGAATACGGGCACATCGTGCGGCGCTGCAACAAAGGCGACCACGTGAAGGCCGGCCAACTGATCGCGATCATCAACCCCGACAAGCGCACGAACGCAGGCGTCGACCCGCACCTGCACGTGTCGTACATGCCGCGGGAATACAACCCGGCCACAAAGCAGGACGTGATGCCGCTGCTGAAGGGGGCGCTGGACCCGATCACGTCAACCAAGCCCGACCGAAATCCGGTCGTGTTACCGCCCATCCGACAGGAAGGTTCACCCGTGCCGCAACTAGCTGATCCGTTCACCGGGGCCGTCTGGTCGCCCAGTCACAGCAAACGAAACCTGGGCACGCCGCGCTGGATCGCGATCCACACCCAGGAAGGCGGGCGCACCGCCCGCGGCCTGGCCGACTTCCTGGCGAACCCTGCCAACCAGGTCAGTTACCACGCCGTCAACGACGACCACGAAATCCTGAAGGTCGTCGGCGAAGATCAGCGGCCGTGGGCGGCGATGAACGCCAACGACTACGCCTTCCACATCTGCGGCGCGGGCACATATGCGGGCTGGTCACGCGGCAAGTGGCTGGAAACCGACGCCAGCGACGGGAAGAACGAAGACCTGGAATTGACCAACACGGCGAAGGTCGTGGCGTGGTGGTGCCGCAAGTACAACATCCCGCCGGTCTACATCGGCGGCCGCGGTATCCCGTGGGGCCGCGACGGCATCTGCGGTCACATGGACTTCGGCGACTGGGGCGGCGGGCACCACGACCCCGGCACGAACTACCCGTTCGATGAACTGATCCGCCGCGTCGTCGGCCTGCTGGACGGCACGACCGTCGCGCCGCTGCCCGCGCCCACACCGATCCCGCTGCCCGGCACGAACCCCGACAAGTATGCGGGCGTGCTGCTGTACCGCGGTCGACCGGACAACGACCCGGCCCTGGTGACTGCGCTGCAACAGCGGTTGAAGCGGGCCTATTCGAAGCTGGTCGTCGACGGCGTGTATGGCGAACACACCGAACTATGCGTGCGCGACTACCAGCACCTGCATCCGCCGCTGGTCGCTGACGGCATCGTCGGCCCGATGACCGCGGCCGCACTGAAGGCGTGGTGACATGACCGCGCCGACAACGTGGCACCCGCCGAAGGACGTGGGCGACCGCGACGCGACGATCAGCGATGCGAAGCACGAACTGGAACGTCAGTACGGCTACGCGAAGGGTGTCGACGACGGCACCGACGTGTACACCCAGCGATTCGGCGACGTGCTGAAGACCTACGGGCCGCGGGTCAACGACCAGGTGCGCCAGGGCAAACGCCAGTCGCCATACATCAGCGAAGCCGGGCTGAAGGGCGTCTACGACTGGACCGTGAAGACGCAGCTGGGCATCATCCCACGCAGCAACCCGGCACCCGTCATCACCGAATGGCGGCCGATCTTCTTCTTCAGCGCACCAGGATCAGGTGCTAACAACCTGGTCGGCCCGTCGTCGGACGTGGGCAACCTGGTATCCGACGGCTGGGGCCAGCCCGGTCGGGCGCTGCACGTCAACCACTGGCGGCTGAACTTCCCCATCGGCGGCTACCTGGGCCTGATGGGCGGCGACCCCGGCCTGTCGTACAAAGAAGTCATCGCGGCCGAAGGCAACGATCTGGAATTGCAGATCGGCCTGGCTATCGAAGAAACGAAGCGCCGATTCGGCGACCGCTGGATCGACGTGATCGAATTCTGGTTCAGCGGCTACAGCCAAAGCGCCGACGGCATGGTGAAGGCCGTGCTGCGACTGTTCGGCGACGGCGGTAAGTACGCCTACCTGCGGCACCGCATCAACGGCCTGATTCTGTTCGGCAACCCGGCCCGCCAGCCAGGCCTGTGCCGCATCGGCCGCAACCTGTGGATGCCCGCACCCGGCTGGGGCATCAGCCGCGACACGTTCCCCGACTGGCTGAACGCCATCACCTACAGCATCACCACGGTCGGCGACATGTACGCCTGCGCCGAAGACAACACCCTGCTACCCGGCTTCTACGACTGGTTCGTCGAAGCCGAAACGTCGCTGGGCTTCATCGCCTATTCCACGGCGCTGCTGCTGCCCGTGCTGACCAGCTATCTGGGCATCGCGGGGCCGCTGCTGGGCGGCATCTTCGGCGGCGCCGGCGCCCAGGTGATCGCGCTGGCGACCGGCGTCGCGCTACCATTCCTGTCGACCGTCATCGGCGCCGTCAACGCGCCCGGCGCCGTCGGCCCCGACCCCGAATTCGTTCGCGAACTGTCCGCGCAGGGCCTGATGACGCCGCAAGGCATCACGCGGGTATTCGGGACACTGCGGGCGCTGCCGGGTATCCAGACGCACGGCGAATATTTCATCCCGAAGCCAGAATTCGGCGGCCGTACCGGCGTGCAAGTCGGCTACGACATCGTCGCGGACTTCCGACGGTAGAAGAACAACCAACTGAAGGGTATGGGAACCGATGACTGACAACCCGCAACCGACCACAGCGCCCGAACCGGGCCTGAACCCGCTGCGCACCGCCACCGACTGGCGCGACCTGTTCCACCGCATCGTCACCGCGGTCATGGTCGTCCTGGGCACGGCGCAGGTCGCCTGGGCTGATCCGAAGGCGCTGCTGGCCGCCGTCATCATCCCCGGCGTGCTGGGCATCGTCGACGCCGCCATTTCCTTCAGCAAGTCCAACGACGGCGGGCGCCGCATCGTCTACGCCGTGCTGGGGCTGGGCCAGGCCGTCGTGCAATTCATCGGCTACGCGACGAACACGTGGCAGGTCGTCGTCGTGGGCCTGTGTGCGGCCGTGGTGAATTCTGTTTACGCGTCACAGTGGACGGCTACTAGCACCACGCAGCCGACCACTGCGCGATAGGGAAAAGGTGCTGGTAGGTGGCACCAGACGAAGCCCCGCGAAGAAAGCTACCGCGGGCGCGGATCAACGCCGCCCACTTCGGCATGGGCGTGCTGTTCCTGACGTGGTTGGGCTTCCAGATCACGCTGGGACGCGACCAGGCGCCGCAGGTGCTGGACCTGCTGCTGGGTTCCATCGGCGGCGTCTGGTTCGGCATGGTGGTGCGGGATCAGGGCCGCCGGGATGAAGCGGCGGCGGCTGACGCGAAGCCAGAGAAGTTAACTGGCGAACAGCCGAAGGTCGGGGGCGACGCTAGTGGATAGGGTAATCGACACGGTCGCCGGTATTGCTGCGTCGCTGCCGTTCTTTGCTGGCTTCCTGTGTGGGCTGGCGTTCTACTGGGGCGTTTGCCGGTTCGGCGACTGGCGAAGTAATCGTCGCGACGGCGGGCACCGCCGCACCCGCATGAACCCGGTCTACATTGCGGGCGGTCTGGTGTTCGCCTTCATCCTGTTCAGCGTCGGTTCGACCCACGAAGCCGACCGAAACGCCCGCCATGCGCAGGCCCGTGCTGAACAGGTGTCGGCCGAAGCGGTGAAGTTCGCCGAAGAAACCCGGCGCTGCCAGAAGCAACTGCTGGAAGCGTTGCAGTACAACCGCACTGTGACCATCGACAACGATGATCTGTCGCTGCGCAGATTCATCGCGGTAGCGTCATGGATGCACGACCTTGTGTTCCCACCGGACCCGGTCATCGCCGCGCTGGCGCAGGACGATCCGCGGCGCGTTCAGTGGGGCATCAACCGGACCACGCAGGCCGACGCTGAAGTGCGGTCACTGATCGAACAGCAGCAGCAGAACGCGGCCCGCCGGGCACCCTATCCGCCACCTACCTGTGGAAGCTGAATGGACGTGACGCGTGTGGCACACCGTTTTCGACTGGTTAACGCAGTTCCCCATTTACGGCGGCGGAATGCCTTCCGCGCCATTCCGGCCCGACCCGCAGTGCCTGGCCGATCCGTCATGGGCGGCGGATCACCCGCAGATGTGTCGGGCGTACTACCAGATGCCGGGCGGCCTGGTCGGTCCCCGTGGTGGCGGCGGCGGCCGCGGGTTCCTGGGCGGGCTGCTGGGCGGCCTGACGGGCGGCCTGCTGTGATGCAGCTGCCGCGGCGCCGCGTTGATCGCGGCTGGTTCTTCCCTGAAATCGTGCTGGGCTGCGTCTTCATGGCGTGGGCGATGGTGCAGACGTGGCCGTCGCCTGATCCTGAACTGGCTGAGATGTCGCCGCAGTGGCAGGCGTGGGCCACCCTGCTGATACTGGTCGGGTCGGTCATCTGCGTGTCGGGCATCTTCGTCGGGCTGTGGTCGAACATCCGCGAATCGCGGCTGGCGATCTGGTACGTCGTCGGGCTGCTGATGCTGGGCGGCGGCGTCGGATCGTATGCCCTTGCAGCCGTGGTCGGGGCGTCTTCAGTGTGGATTCCGCTTAGCGGCCTGGCGGTCTTCATCCTGTCGGGTGCCGTGCGCGCCTTGTCCGACATTGTGATCATGTGGAGGCAGCACAGGCGACGGCACGATGAAGGGACAGCAGCGTGGCGGACTACGCAGAACTGACTTACGCGCACGTCGTCGGCCTGTTCAACACGATCATCGGCGACACCACTGGACAGTTCGGCGACCCCGGCACCACACCCGACATTTACAACGTGAATATGCCTGTGACGCTGAAGGTTCACGTCGCAGGCACGAACCCCGACGAAGTGCCCGAACTGCGCATCGTCGACGGGAACCCGCCGCGCACCCTGCTGCTGGCGCCTGTGTTCGCCCGCGTCGAATCAGGTGTGCTGCGGCTGCCCGGCGCTGACGCGGATCAGAACGGCGTCGACATCGTGGCGAAGTCGACGATCATGGGGCTGGGCGACACGCCGCTGCTGCTTACCGCCCAGTTCGGCAACGCCACCATCAGCGGCCGCACCTACACCTACGACCCGATCACCGTTGAAATCCCCGTCGTCGAACCCGCCGACTACGAAGCCGGCCGCGTGCAGACCATCACGATCACAGGCGGCCCGACCGGCGGCCAGTTCGCACTGGTGTACGGCGTCAACCCGACGGCCTACCTGGGCAACGCGCCGACCGCGTTGCAGATGCAGACAGCGCTTCGCGGCCTGACGCAGATCGGCACGAACGTCAACGTGACCGGCCCGGTCACTGTGCCCGAAGGCCAGCAGTACACAGCCACCTTCACCGGCCCGCTGGGCGCCGGTAACCCGCTGATCCTGGGCAGCATCGAAAACCTGACCGGCGGCGACGGCGCCAGCGTGATCATCCGCGACACGTACACGCCCGAAACCATCGACCTGACGACCGCCGACCGCGTCGACCTGCCGCCGTCCGATCCCCCGGCCGAACTGGTGCTGCGGCGCCTGCCCGCCGAATACGTCGTCAACGGCAGTGGCGACATCGTGTTCCTGGATCAGACCGGGGCGCCGATGGGGCCGCCGTTCACGCCTGGCGGCGGCGGCGGGATGCAGGCCGCCACCTACGACCCGACCGGCATCGAAGCCGACGTGTTCAACCGGGCCAACCATTACGGCTTCCTCACATCGGCGGCGATGTCGGACTTCGTCGAAGCCGCCCAGGACGCTGTCGCGCTGATGCTGCAACAGGGCACGGGTGTGACGCTGTCGTACAACGACGCCATGAACCAGTTGACCATCGCCGCGACGGGCGGCGGCGGCGCCGTGGATGCCGAAACGATCCGCGACACCATCGGCATCGCGCTGCTGGGTTCCGGCGTCATCAGCGTGACCGTCAACGACGCCGCGGACACGATCACGATCAGTTCCACGGCCACCCAGAACAGCACCGACGCCGCGCTGCGCGACCGCACGACCCACACAGGCACCCAGCCCGCCACCACAGTCGACGAAACCACGACCCGCAAGTGGCTGACCGACGTGGAACGGGCGAAGCTGGCCGCCATCGCCGCAGGCGCGACCGCCAACCAGACTGACGCGTTCCTGCTGGCCCGCGCCAACCACACAGGCACCCAGACATCCGCGACGATCAGCGACTTCACTGAAGCCGCCCAGGACGCCGTCGCCGCCATGCTGGCCGCATCCACAGGCATCACCCTGAACTACGACGACGCCGCCAACACGCTGACCATCACCGGCACAGCTGGCGACCCTGAATCCATCCGCGACGTGATCGGCGTGGCGATGATCGGATCAGGGCTGATCAGCGTCGGCGTCAACGACGCCGGCGACACGATCACCATCAGCACGACCGCGACGCAGAACGCCACCGACGCAGCACTGCGGGATCGGTCCACGCATACCGGATCGCAGCTGGCGTCGACGATCAGCGACTTCAGCACCGCCGCCGATGCCCGCGTCGCCGCGGTCGGCCTGCTGAAATCGCTGTTCACCACGAAGGGCGACCTGGCCGTCGCATCCGGCGCGGGCACCGTCATCCGGCTGGGCGTCGGCACCACAGGCCACGTCCTGACGGCCGACCCGGCGCAGCCCGGCGGCATCAAATGGGCAGCCGCGCCTGGCGGCGGCGGCGGATCGACGACGCCGCCGTACATCCAACTGCTGGGCAACGGCGTCGACGAAGACATCACGATCCCGCACGGCTTCGGCAGTCGCCACGTGCGGCTGTGGGTGTACCGCAACAGTTCGCCGTGGGACAACATCGAAAACATCCGCTACGAACGCACCGACCTGGACACCATCACGGCCCGCTTCGACGAAGTGCTGGCGACGAACCAGTACGTCGGCATCGTCGAATTCGTCGCCCAGTCCGACAACACGCCACCCGATCCCGGCACCCTGACCTTCGTCAGCAAAGATTCGTCGTCGGTCACCTATTCGTTCAGCGGCCAAACCGACAACGTCGCCGTGTCCAGCATCGACGTGATGGACGGCGACACGAACCTGGTCGTCATCGCCAACGCCACCAGCCCGTTCACCCGCGGCAGCCTGCCCGCGTCGACACCAGTGAAGACCTACCTGCGGGTGTACGACGCCGAAGGCAACCACGCAGACACCAGCATCGACACCCGAACCACCGACGCGCCGCCAGGGGACACCACAGCGCCCACGCCGGGGACGCTGTCGTTCAGCAGCAAGACCAGCAACAGCATCACCTGGACGTTCAGCCCCGGTTCGGATGCGGTCGGCGTGGTCGGCGTCGACATGTGGGACGACGACGCTGAAACGCTGATCGAAGCCAACGTCACCAGCCCGTGGACCTGGACCGGCCGCGCCGCGGCCACGCCGTACACCGTGAAGGCGAAGTACCGCGACGCCGCCGGGAACAGTGCGTTCAGCGCGCCCGACACCCAGACCACGAACGCCGCCGTCGGCCCGGTCACCCCGGCCGGATCGTCGACCGGCAACCGCGTCACGACCGGCACCAGCGTCACCGACAGCCTGACCACAGGCACCACGTCGTCGAAGCTGCTGGGCGTCGCGTTCGTCGGCCTGTCGCATTCGAACAACCACGCCACACCCGAAACCGGGTACGACACCCTGGAACTGCTGGATTCCGGCGGCGCGAACTGGACCTTCGTCGGCGCCCAGACCGGCGGCCAGTTCGCCGCATCGCAGTTCGGCACCGTGCTGATGTTCAAGCGCACGAACCTGGCGGCGTCCACGACGCACAACCTGACCGCCAACATCGTGAAATCAGGGTTCACCTGGACATCCATGCAGATCGACGTGGAAGCCTACGACAACGCCGAAGACCTCACCGGCCTGACGAAGATCAACGGCACGACCGGCGCGATCAGCATCACGATCCCCGCGGTCGATTCCACGAATTACGCCGTGATGGCCTGCGTGGCATCCGGCGCGATCACAGGCGGATCGTTCACCAGCGGCGCGAACGTCCGTTACAACGCAGGCGGCAGCGTCACCGGCACAGGCGACTTCATGGGTGTGCTGGACAAGGCCGGCGCGGGCGCCGACGTGACGCTGGCGTCGACAGGAAGCCAATCATGGGGCGCTATTGGCGCCGAAGTCGTGAAGGTGGCCGGATAAATGGGTGCAGTTCGCACAGGTTCGGAAATCATCACCCCGTCGGGGCCGCTGTCATCCGGCGGGGCTGGGGTCAAAACGCTGGCCGAAGACTGGACGCCGGAACTGGCGCGATACCCGGTCGTCGACGCCGTCAACGGGCCACTGACCGGCGACGGCGGCATCGTCGCGGGCGACCTGCCCGTCGGTTCCCAGACCGGTATGCGCTTCATCCCGTGGGACGCCGTCGATTCGGTGACCGGCCAGCCGATCTTCAACTACCAGGGGATGATCCCGGCCACTGCGCCGTCGAACATCCAAACCGCAGCTGGGCGCACCTGCCTGTTGAACGCGGCGTCGCCGCGCTGGTACAACGGCACCGCCGGGCAGTATTACAACGGCCACCAGTCCATTCGTGTCGGCATCGGATCGGCGAAGGTCGTGCCCGTCTGGTACTGCGGCCAGGGCCAACTGTCGGCGACGAAGCTGGACATGCAGATCGCGGTCGAACACCAGGGCCAAAACAAGCTGCTGTCGTCGTCGTCCACGGTCGTCGACGGGCTGCCGCGCAATCTCAGCGGCGGCAGCGGCACCTACCGGCGCGAACTGACCTACGCTGACCACCGCTATCGCGAACACCGCTTCATGCTGGGCGCGAACGGCTACTTCCTGGGCTGCTGGATCGAAACGCTGTCGGTGATCCAACGGCCGAAGAACCGGCCGCAGTTGTACATCACCGGGGTCGACAGTTGGCAGGACGCCCAGACCTGGTTCAGCAGCCCCGGCTACACCTGGCCCGGCGGCGACTGGCAGTGCCTGCCGCCCGCGGTGATCATGTCGCTGCGCACCGGCATGGCATTCGGCATCGACGGCCAGGGCGGCACTGGTGAGTACAACGCGAACGCCACCAGCGGCGGCGAACTGGACACCTATAACGGGCACCGGTCGTCAGCTGCGTGGTCCGACAGCCGCGTGAACTGGCGTGCTGATTACTACTCAAAGCAGGGCGCGATCTTCCTGGACATCGGCGGCTGGAACGACGGCAGTTCGATGGTCAGCCCGTACCAGGCGACCTATAAGGCGCGCTGCGCGGCGCGCATTCAGAAGACCATCGACCGCTGCGGCGCGTACGGGCGCGAATGCCGCTTCGTCAACGTCGGCATTCAACCGGTCGACATCAGCGGCCCGACCGCGGCGAAGTGGCTGGCCGCGCTGGGCCAGGCCGAACTGCCCGGCGCGTTCCCCGGCGTCGTCATCGGGCACGTGCCGCTGATGGCTATGTGGACCGACACGTCGACCAGCGGGCCGCGGTCGCTGTACTGCAACAGCAGCGACAACATCCATCTGGTCGGCGTCGGCGACGACGTGGTCAGCGGGTACATCTTGGACACGATGGGCAAGTTCGAAATCGACGCCGAATTCCTGGCGATCACCGCGAACGCGAACATCAACTTCGAAACCGTACCGACCAGCTAGGAAGGCGGGCTGATGGCTGACGAACCACGCATCGAATGGGTCGCGTTGTCGAAGGCGCTGACCGACGGCGCGACCGACGGGCTGAACGAACCGACCCGCGCCGAATACGACCGCATCGTGGCGCAGGCCAACGAAGACGGCGACCTGATCGGCCAGCCGGCCGAAGTGACACCGACGCAGGCCGCGGCCGATCAGTTCTGGGCCGACGTGGCGCAGTACGAAGCCGAAGCGGCGCCGATCATCGCTGAACTGGGCGAAGGGACCATCGCACATCACCAGTTCAACCTGGATATGGAAGCGCTGCGCCCGTGAAGACCGCTGTGGAAGCGGTCGCCGCAGGCGCAGCGCTGGGTGTGGTGCTAGGTGTCGTCGCGTGGCTGGTCGTGTCCAGCATCGGCGACGGCCCCGAATTCCCCTACTAGTGCGTAGCGTCGCGCAGGGCGCGGTACTGATCGACTGACACGCCCATGATTCGGGCGTGCAGCGCTTCGCGGCGTCGTGTTCGGGCCATGTTGATCGCGCTGATCGCGGTGTCGAACGCTAACTGCGGGTCTTCGGGCATGGTGGCGATGATCTTCGCCGCCGCTTCGCGTTCGTCGTCGCTCAAGTTGATTGCTGCGTTGCTGCCCACGTCAGTCGGGGCATTCTGGGCAGTCGAACCGGTGACCCCACTGCGGGCCACCGCCACAACACGCTGGCGGGTATAGGTCAAGTAGCCGGAACGGCGCTGTTGGCGGGTCGGGATCGACGCGGGCCATCGCCTTCTTCACTGCGTCGCTGAACGGCTGGAAGTCAGGCACGACCGGCAACATCACTTCGCCGTACAGCGGGATACGGCATTCGCGCACGCCCAGCAGGACAGGCGCCGACGGCCCCGCTTCGTTGCGGGCCTGCCACTTCAGATCAGCGACCGTGACACGTGACGTGCGCGTCAACTTGTGCCGCGGCCGCCGTATCCAGCAGCCGCGGCCAACACCCCGATGGGCGCCCGTCATTTGCCCAGCATTTCAGTCAGCGGGTTCGTGCCCGGCACGTATTCACCCGGCGCCAACCGGGTGCCCGTGATCGCGCCCAGGTAGAAGTCGACGAACTGCTGATCGACCACAGGCCGCTGCTGGACGCTGGCGGGTGACGTGGGCATCGTCGGATCGTCACACGCGGCAGGCACGAACGCGGCAGCGATGGACAAGGCGACGACGGCGATGATTCGGTTCATGTCGGATTCCTTCAGTGATGGATGGTGGGTTCGGGTTATCGGGTGTTTAGGCCAGCGGCGTGCTGTTCCCGTGCAGCGATGATGCCCGGCGCTAAGTCTGAATCCTTCCCGCCGCCGTTCTTCCCGCGCCATGCGCGGATCGTGTTGCGGTCAACGCCCAGCGCCGCCGCCAGCGCCCGTTCGGACTTCGTCCCGGCGTCCAGGGCGGCCAGGGCGACCTGTTTCGCGGCGGCCATCGCAGCGTCTTCAGCTGCACGGGCGTCGGCCAGCATCTGCCCGGCGCGTTCCACTTCGTCGCCGCCGCGCAGGTGCACGAACGCTGACCCGGCGTCGACGACGCTGACCGATTCCGGCGCGGCTGTCGCGGCCTGCGCCAGCACCTGCTGGTCGGTCGCTTCGGGCAGCATGGGCAGGTCGTATTCGCGGACTTCGATGCGCGGCTGGTGGATCACGAACTTCATGCGTTCACTTCTTCCTTGGGTGTCGGATCGTGCGGGCTGTTGATCCAGTCTTCGGTGCGCCTGTGGAACCAGCGGGGCTTGATTCGGGGCGTGCCTGTGGGCTGGCGATAGATGGGGCCGTCGCAGGTGGCGCACGTCCCAGTCCGGTCTTCGACTGCCATGTCATTCCTTCGCTAGTTCGGCGATCACGGCATCGGCCTGATGGTCGATGTGTTCCTGCAACGTCGTGAAGCCGCGGCTGCACGCGCACAGGCAACCCTTGTTATGGGCTTGCACCAGACAGTGGCTGATCAGGGCGCGGGTGATCCTGGTGCGCTTCGACTGGTCGAATGGTTTGATCGGCATCGACCAGACCGTGGCGGGCAGAAACACGGCTTCAGACGCGAAGGGTTCCACGGGCATCGTGGTGGGCAGATCACCGTCGGGCTGGCAGATGATCCAACCGTCTTCGGTCCACTTCCGCATCCGCACGTTGTCGGCTGTGGTGATCACCGCGCCGATGGGCAACAGGCGCAGCGCCCGCGAATACTTCAGTTCTTCGCCGATCACTGCGCGGGTCATAGTCCACGATCCCGAAACACGCGATCTAGGGCGATGGCTGCGTCGCGGGTTCGTGCCCGTTCAGCCTGATGGCGGCGCAGCGCTTCGTCGACGGCGACTGATGCCCAGCGTTCGATGGGTTCGTCGTCGAACATGGCGGGGTCGGCAGTGAACTTGATTGTGACGACTGGCCGGCCTTCTGGTCCGATGGCGGCCAGGCGGTCGACTGTGACGCGGATGTCGTCGGCGGGGTTCTGGTGTCGGATGGTGGTGGGTTCTGGTGTGGTTGGCATGGTTGGAACGATAGGCGCCCGGCGGCGGGGCAGTCAACCATTTAGGCGTCGGCGCCTTCGAATTCGTGTCGCGAAACTTACCCAAAGTGGTTGACCACTACACCACGTCTGGTATTGTCATCGACATGACCAACGACTTCCAGACCGGCGACAAAGTCCGACTGATCGGCAGCCCCGGCTTCACTGGCATCTTCCTGCGCTACTACTCCGCGCTGCCGTCCGGTCAGCGCAACACCGCTGTGACCTGGGATCGTAGCGACCTGGTCGCCACCGTCCTGGAAACCCAACTGGAAGCCGCCATCTGATGGCCGCCACCGAAACCGTCATCGGCAAGTGCATCCACTGCGGCGTCGCCCAGTTCGATAACCCGAACGCCGACCCCGCGCTGGACGGCATGGCGCACCTGTGCTGGAAGTGCGTGCGCCCGCACGGCTGCACCTACCCGCCGCGGCTGTCGAACCAGGGCTATGGCGGCCCGTTCGAAGGCGCCAGCCCGTACGGCAAGGCGTGACCCCGACCATCGGATCGCTGTGCAGCGGCTACGGCGGTCTGGACCTAGCCGCGGAATTCACCTTCGGCGCCCAAACGATCTGGCACGCCGACCCCGCACCCGGCCCGCGGCTGATCCTGTCGCAACGCTGGCCCGGCATCCCCAACCACGGCGACCTGACCCGCATCAACTGGACCGACATCGAAGCGCCCGACATCCTGACCGCTGGCTACCCATGCCAGCCGTTCGCGCTGTCAGGCCGAAGGAAGGGAACCAACGATGACCGACACCTGTGGCCCCACATCCGCGAAGCCATTCGCCACCTACGACCAGCAATCACGATCCTGGAAAACGTCGCAGGGCACCGATCCCTTGGCTTCGACCGCGTATGCGGCGACATGGCCGAAGACGGGCTGGATGTCCGATGGACAAGCGTTCGCGCAGACCAGGTCGGCGCCTGCCACGCCCGCGAACGGCTGTTCGTCGTCATCACTGCTGCCGACACCGACCGGCCGCGACCACAAAGGCATCCGGCCAGTGCGTCAGGGCGGCGACGACTTGACGCACGCGATTGTGAAGCTGCTGCCCACGCCGTCGGCGAAGAACAGCCACGCTGGGCCGGATTATGCGCGGATGAAACGGGAACGCTCTGGGGGCCACGATCTGGTGACCCAGTTGGCGATCCTGGATTCGACTGGGGCGAATTCCAGCACGCCGTCGACCGATGGGCAGCAGTCCTAGACCGACCCGCACCACGCCCGCTGATCGCTGGGCCACGCGGCGGCCGCGTGCTGAATCCACGCTTCGACGAATGGATGATGGGCCTGCCTGAAGGCTGGGTCGACGTGCAGGGGATGACCCCGCCGATGCAGATCGAAGCGTGCGGCAACGGCGTCGTGCCGCAGCAGGCGGTCTATGCGATTCGCGAACTTGTCGGCGTGTCGACGTTGACGGCTGTCGGACCCTGCGCGTAGCGTCCCGCGTCATGGTTTCCATTCCTTCCGATTCCGACGCTGATGAAATGCTTCGGCCTGGCGACGCCGCGAAACTGCTGGGCGTCACCACGCGCACGCTGGCGAACTGGACCGACCAGGGCCGCCTGAACGCGATCCGGCTACCCGGTCGCGGCGGTCGCCGCTACCGCCGCGCCGACATCGAAGCACTGATCACGGCATGACCGAAGTGACCAGTACTGTCGTCGTCCCGGCCGACGGCGGCCGCCGAATGGTGAACATGGAAACCGGCGAAATCGTTTGCGCGGCCTGCCTTCACCCGAAGAATCGGCACTGCCCGACCGACGGCTGCCTGGACGGCGTCGGCAGTAAACAGGAATGCGTCTGCGCCCGCTACGTGCCCGTCCTGTACATCTGCGAAGACTGCGGCGGCAGCTACCCAGCTAAGTGGCAGTTGCAGGTGCATCGGATGCCGACGCCGTCGTGTCAGGCGCTGGGTAAAGCGGCAGCTGGGCGATTCGTCGACAAGCCGAAGGTCGCGCTGGCGCCACTGGCCGGCCAAACCGCGGAATCGGTGACTGAACGTCGGCTGAAGAAGGCGCGTCGCAAACAGAAGCGGGGGCACTGATGGCGTGGGATACACCTGCGGGCTGGCAAGACCCGAAGGAAGCCGCCGCTGCGGCTGAAGCTGCTGAGAAGATGGCGCAGGCCCGCGCCGAAGCCGACGCCCGCACCGAAGCGCTGGCCGACGCGATCCGCGACGGATTCAGCACCCTGTCGGCCGCGGTGATGACGGCCGCCGGGTGCAGCGACAACACCATCCGCGCCTTCTTCCACGGCGACCAGCCCGACGACCTGGCCCCGCCGCCGCTGCCGCCGCTAGCGACGCACGACCCGGCGCTGGACGGGAAGAAATGGACCGACGAAGCCGGGCTGACCTACCGACTGCACTACGTCGCGCAGCCAGTCGATGACGGCGTCGATGAAATCCTGGACCCCGACGGGGACGACCAGAACACATAAGGCGACTGCCGCCCAGCCGGGTGATGGCTAAGGCGGCAGTCTGGACGAAGAACGGGTGATGTTCCTATGTCTGACCGTGATGCTAGGCCCGCCACCGACGGCGACCAACAGCTTTGCCGATGCGGGCTAGCGCCCGTGCAGGCCCGCGGCCGCTGCAACACCTGCTATAACCGCCGCCGCCGCGCCTTCGTGGCGGCAGGCAAGTGGGACGGGTTCAGCGTCGACGCCACGGGCAGCACCCGCAGGCTGCGCGCCTTATCCGCGATGGGCTGGCCGTACCGCGTCATCGAAACCGAATCGGGTGTCAGCCGCGCCGTCCTGGCCCGGCTGATCAGCGGCAGCCAGAAGTCCACACACATCACCATCGCCGACCGCATCGAAGACGTGTTCCTGCGGCTGGAAATGCGGCCAGGCCCGTCAGCGGAAACGCGGCGCCGCGCCGAACTGAAGGGCTGGCACGACCCGCTGGCGTGGGACTTCGACACCATCGACGACCCAGCGACTGAACCCGCCGTGCTGACGCCGCCCATTCCGCTGACCCGCGGCCGGGTGCCCGACGACTTCGCCGACATCGTCGCCGACTATCGCGCCGTGGGCCGCACCGACGACGACATCGCGCACCGCATGGGGATCAGCATCGACGCGTTGCAGAAGCGATTCCGCGACTACGGCATCGCGAAGGGCCGCCGCTGGCGCGACTTCGAAGACCAGACCGCCGAAGACATCCTGTCGAAGCGGCAGGCCCGCGAAGGCATGGCGTCATGATCGAATGCCCGGCCTGCAAGACGCTGCTAGGTGGCGTGGACTACCGCCAGGGCGAACGGCCGCTGGTGCCGCCGCACGAAATTGAATCCGTGGTCGGTTACGACCGACGCCACGACGGCCATCATCCGATGACCCGCCGAACATGGTGCCCTATGTCCGGTGAACCCATTCCGACAGGGGCAGAAGTATGAACAGTTACCAGGTCACGACCGTGCAGAACGTGACGTACGGCTATCAGGCGACCGACATGCTGATGGCGCTGCACGTGCACCAGGCCGTCAACGACGATAAGGCCGAAGTCATCCGCTGCGAACTGGTGACAGCATGACCGGCCCGCGGCGCAACGTCGCCATCGAACCCGGTTCGCCGGAATGGCTGAAGCTGATCACACCGTCGAAGGTCGCCGCGATCTGCGGCGTGTCCAGGTGGGAATCGCCATTCCGGCTGTGGCATCGGATGCGCGGCCTGGTGCCGCCCGAACCGCCGAAGGACGCCTTCGACATCGGTCACGACATGGAACCCTACGCAGCCAACAGGTGGCGCCGGCGTAACCCCGGCTGGCAACTGTCCGCGGGCGAAGTGCAGTTCACCGTGCCCGACGATCACTTCGGCTTCCCCGCCGCCGTCACCCTGGACCGCCGCGCCGTCCGCGGATCATCCCGGCGCGTCGTCGAAGTGAAGATCGCACGCACCATGACCGACATCGAACAGTGGGGCGACGACCTGTCAGGCGACTGCCCAGACGACTACGCGCTACAGGTCACCGCGCAGCGGCTGTTCTGCGCAGCTGCGCAACCGCATCAGGTGAAGTGGGCCGAAGTCAGCCACCTGCTGGCGATAGGCCCGTACTACGACGAACGCATCTATGAAATCCCGTGGGACGCGTCAGTGGCGTCGTGGATGATCAGCCAGTGCGTGGACTTCTACCGATCCCTGGAATCGGACACGCCGCCGCCACTGGATAACCGCGAACAAACCTACGAATGCCTGCGCCAACTGCACCCCGACATCGACGGCACCAGCGTGAACATCGAACCCGCGCTGGCCGCGCAGTATCTGAACGCCTACCAGGGCGAAAAGGATGCGAAGACGACCCACGTCGGGGCGAAATCGCTGATCTTGGATGCGATGAAGAAGGCGCAGTACGCGAAGGTCGGCGACGTGATCGTGGCCGAACGACGCAATAACGGTAAGGGCGGCGTCGCGCTGTATAAGGGCACGAAGGCCAACGCAGAAAACATCCGACAGGAAGGCACGACCGATGACAACAACTGAAGACACCACAGCCCCGGCCGATGAAGCCCCGGCCCCGGCCGAAGGGAACGGCGCCGACATCGCCCACGCCGACGACGACCACGACGACCCGCGGGATCGCGGCACCATCGAAGTGATGCCGCCCGCCAGGGAAATCAGCCTGGCCGCGCTGGGCACGCTGCGCGATCACGTCGCGTCGATGCGTGAAGCGAAGTTCTTCGCCGACCTGATCTGCGAATCGAAGCTGGTGCCGCAGCGCTTCCAGAATCAGCCCGCCGACGGCGCGGCCGCGATCCTGTTCGGCGCCGAACTGGAACTGTCGCCGATGGCGTCGCTGCGGTCGGTGATCGTGGTCAACGGGTCGCCCGGTCTGGAAGCCCGCACGATGAAGGGCCTGCTGAAGTCGAAGGGCTACGCGTTCCGCACCATCACCGCGACGAACGACGAACACGAAATCTGGGCGTGGGAACCCGACAGCCCGCGCATCTTCGACGACAAGGGCCTGCGGATCAGCCCCGACGAAGTCGGGCACATCACGATGGACGACTGCATTCAGGAAGGCTGGGTGCCGCGCCCGCGCACCGACGACAGCCTGCGCCGCCCGAACGTGAAGGAAGACTGGGACGGCGAAGAACGGTCTGGCCGGAACGGCAAATACTGGGTCGTCTTCGGGAACATGAAGTACATCACCAGCCCGAAGGTGATGCTGCGGGCGAAGGCGACCGCGGAAGTGTGCCGCACCATCGCGCCGCACATCCTGCTGGGCCTGCCGTATTCGACCGATGATCTGGCCGACATGGGCGACAGCAGCATCATCGACGCTGTCGGCGACTACTACGACCCGCCGCAGCAGCGTCGTCAGCCGTCGCGTGCCCGCGGCATGGATGGGCTGCGTGATCGTGCCCGCCAGGCGACGACCAGCGAACGCGCTGACGTGCAGGACGCCGACGAAGTGCCACTGCCCGACGAAGATGGGCCAGCGACGCCGGATCAACCGCCAGCCGACACGTCCCCGGCGCCGCCGAAGGCCGACGGTACGCCCGACGAAGCGCAGGCCGAACCACCTGCCGATGAACCGGCGCCGCCGCAGAAGTCGCAGCGCGACAAGGCCCAGGACGCCATGTTCGCGCTGTTCGGCGAAGGCAAGATGACCGACCGGGAAGAACGGCTAATGGTCATCAGCGAAATCATCGCCAAGCGGCCGAACGCCGAATACCGGCGGATCGAATCGTCGAACGACCTGAAGGCCATCGAACTGCGCTATCTGGTCGACACGCTTCAGGACTGGAAGAAGAAGGGCAAGCTGGTCGACTGGCTGGTCGAAGGGCTGAACGCCGCGTCGATCCGCGAAGCGGGCCTGAACGATGACTAGGGCCATCTGCGACGGCAGCCGCGACGCCAACGCCACGAACTGCCCGGCCCACACGCATCACCTGACCCGGTCTATCTATGTCGCGTCGTCGTGGCGAAACGACCTTCAGGCCGCCGTCGTGCACGTGCTGCGGGCGGCCGGCTTCGACGTGTACGACTTCAAAAACCCGCCGAACGGCACGGGGTTCCACTGGACCGAAGTCGGGCTGCCTAACACCACAGGCCGCGATGACACCTGCGACCCGGCGGATTACGTCAACGCGCTAGATCATCCGCGGTCAGTTGAAGGGTTCAACAGCGACTTCGATGCGATGGAAGCCGCCGACACGTTCGTGCTGGTTCTGCCGTGTGGCCGGTCGGCGCACCTGGAACTGGGCTGGGCTGTCGGCGCCGGGAAGCGCACCGCTGTCCTGTTGGAAGACCCGTGCATCCCTGAACTGATGTACAAGATGGTCGACCACCTGGCCCTGTCGATGATGGACCTGCTGGCGTGGCTGGGGGTTCGCGACTGATGACGGCGCCGAAGCCGCGGGGCTGCCGTGTCACCCCGCAACACGATGAACCGCTGACGCTGGGTGACATGCGTGCCCTGCTGCGGCGGGCCGACGAACTGGGGATGCCCGACTACGTGGTGCCCAGGTTCATCACGCCGCTGCCACCACGCAGCCGTCACAGCGTCTGCATCGTCCTGGCCGACGACGGCCCGGCCGCAGCCGTCAGCGATGAACACGTCGCTGATCCAGACTTCGATCCGGCGCGCTACGACGCCGAATCGTCGAAGATCGTCGACCCGTAGCACCCACCACAACCGAAGGAAACTGCACCAGCATGGGTAAAGACACCACAAAGGCATCCGACCACAAATCGACGAACGCACTGGACGATGTCGTCGACCCCGACAGCGGCCTATCCATCGACGCCTACCTGTCGTTCGGCGGCACACCGAAGGCCGTGCCGAACCCGCCGCACATCAACGAAATACTGGAATTCCGCGTGAAGGTCGAAGTCGTTGGCGCGGCGAAGTCGCGGCGCACCGACGGCGAAATGCGCTACACCCGCAAGCTGCAAATCTTGTCGGTCGCACGGGCCGGTCAGGACTTGCCACCTGACGCGAACGAAAACACCGCGCCGATGATCAACGAAGACGGCACCGTCGACGAAGCCGCAGCTGGCGCCGAAGGCGAACCGGTCAGCATCGGCGAAGCGATGGGCACGGTCGTCGACTTCCCCGACCAGGACGAAGACGCCGCTGACGAAGACGAAACGAAGGACTGATCCGACATGTCGAACCGAAGCCGCGGGCGCCACGCAATGGCCGGGGCGCCCGCCGCACCTGAACCTTCCGCCGAAGACACGGCTACGGCCGAACGGCTGGAAGACGCGATGAACACGCCGGGTAAGGCCGGGCTGAAGAAGCTGGTGGGCATGGTGATCGACGCCCGCAACAAACCTGACCCGAAGCCTGAACCCGCCGACGACGGCGACCGTAAGCCGTTCGTGCCAGGGCGGCCGATGCGCGAACCGACGCAGTACGAAATGGCGATCCTGGGCGGCCTGCACGACAAGCCGGTCTATCAGGGCACCGTGGAACCGTGGCGCGTCGACGAACGCCGCGCCCAGCGCAAGGCCCGCCGGCGTACCCGCCAGCGCCAGCAGCGCCGCGCCCGCGGCCGTCAGGTCGGTGCACTATGAGCGCATCCGAACAGGCGCTGATCGACCAGGGCGACAGGTGGCTGAAGGCCGCCAACGACCTGGCCGCCGGGCCGGAAGACGACGACCCGATGTTCGCCGCCATGATGGCGTGCGCCAACTTCCTGCGCGCTGGAATTCTGGCCCGCCAGGAAGCCATGTTGCGCGCACGCACCGAATCGCAGCAGGTCGCAGAAGCGATCCGCCGCAGACAGGCCGCACAACAGGAAGGTTCAGGCCGATGATCACAATCACGATTGACCCAGCGGAAGCTAACGACGAATCAGTCGATACCGGGTACGCGATGCGGGTGTGGCGTAACGGAAACCTGATCTTCACCGCCGCGCAGCAGTCGCACGCGAACCTGCACGACGCCATCGAAGTCGCTGAAGGCGCGTTCGGCTACGGCAAGGGGACCAGCGACGTGCCCGGCTGGCGGCCGCCTGACACGGCGATGGAACCGGTCGAACTGGTCATCCGGCGCAAGACGCAGCCCGTCGAAACTAGGCGGCTGCGATGACCACGCCGCCGCGGATCATCACCGGGGACAGCGACCCGACGAACCCGGTCAACGACTACGACCCGAACGTGTTCCCGACTGGCGCTGCGATCACCGTCGCCTACGGGTCAACGGAAAACATGTTCTGCACGCTGGGGAATCTGTACCGAATCTTGGGCTACCTGGACCCCGACGACGAAGGCGTGCCGCTGGTCGAAGACCTAGACAAGATGATCGACCGCTACCGCGTGCACGTGATGGCGCAACTGCCTGAAGCGCTGCACAACCTGACCTTGCCCGCCGCCGACGCCACCGACGGCGACCGCATGGCCTGGCTGATGGCGCTGCACGGCGCCGTCGGCAACACCGTGACACTGACACCCGCACCATCCGACAAGGGAGACAATGCCGAACCAACTGCACTACCAGGGCGACCGAACGACTGACCTGCTGGCCCAGGTCGAAGCCGGCCATCTGTGGGGGCCAGACCTGTGCGGGAACGCACGCTGGTCCTGGTTCGATGTGTGCTGGGCGATGAAGACCGGCCTGTACGCCGTCGTCAGCGAATACGTGCAAACGCCGATGCCGCAGGGCGCTTGGTACGAACTGGCCGAAGCCGAATACGACGAATCGACCGACGTGACCACGGCGCAGTTGCGGCCGCACGTCGATCCGCGCACCCGCATCCGCTACCACAGCGGCGACGACACGCAGCTGGACGAACAGCCCACCCTGTCGGGCCGCGATCATGTTGCGGCCCGATAGCCCCGCGAAGGGTGTGGGGCTGGTGCTGGTGAAGCGCAGCGACCGCACGACGATGGTGCACATCGCGGCCTGTCACATGGCGCAGCGTGGCGGGGCCGTCGCCTGGCCGTGGGCGGCGACCGCGCCGTTAGAGGTCGTGCGCGCCGCGGCCGTGCGTGCTGATTACCGGCTGTGTCGCACCTGCCGCCCGATCCCCGACGGCCAGCCCGTCGGCCGCAGCCGCAGGCCGACGCGATGAAGGTCTGCGGGCAGTGCGGCCGCCTGGGTGAACGCGGCTGGCTAGACCACCGAAGCGACCGGCCCGTCTGCCGTAATCGCACAGCCTGCCGCCGCCGCGCCCAGTTCGTCGGCCTATGGGTCGGCAAACGCTACCTTCAGCGCCGCGACCTGGACGGCACGCTATGGCTGATCCGCCCATCGACGATGATCGACGGCGGGCTGGCTAACGGGTTCATCCTGACCTGCATCTATCGCGATCACCGCACGACCAGCTGGCACCCGACCGTCACCGCCGCCCAGTTTCACCGCGACGACGTGGTCCGATCCTGGCAAGCCCGCCGCCTGTCCGAATATGCACAGCGGTGATGCACAGTGGGGATAACTCAGCGTGTTGTTCTACGGAAACCCGACAGGTAACGCCGCCGTGCACGCAGCGATCCAGCGCGGCGACATCGGGTTCATCGACACCCCTAAGCAGCGCAACCATCGACCGCCAGGCGTGCGCTGGTGCGCGGACAACGGGTGCTTCGGCAACGGCTTCGATCCTGATCAGTGGTGGGCGTGGCTGGAAGCCAACGCAGGCGATCCACTGTGCGCGTTCGCGACGGCGCCCGATGTCGTCGGCGATGCCCGCGCCACCCTGCACCGTTCGCTGCCGTGGCTGCCACGCATCCGCGATCTGGGCTACCGGGCCGCGTTCGTCGCCCAGGACGGCAGCGAACGGCGGGCCGACGCGCCACCGTGGCCGATCCTGGACGTGCTGTTCATCGGCGGCACGACCGCCTGGAAGCTAGGTGCGCACGCCCGAAAACTAGTCGCTGAAGCCCACGCCCGCGGCAAGCATGTCCATATGGGCCGGGTCAACACGGCGAAGCGTTACAGGTATGCCCACGCCATCGGCTGCCATAGCTGCGACGGCACGGCGCTGACCTTCGGCCCCGACCGCAATTTGCCGATCATCCTGGGCGCCACCCGCCGCGCCCACGACCAGCCCGCACTATTCGACCTGAAGGAATCCGACACATGACCGCCATCGTTCTGCTATCAGGCGGCGCCGACAGCGCCGTCGCACTGTACGAAGCCATCGCCGACCACACGACCGTCGTCGCGCTGACCGTCAACTACGGCCAACGCAGCCGCACCCAGGAAATCAAATGCGCTGGCGCGCAATGCCTGACCACGAACGTGCCGCACTACGTCTTCAGCGTCGACGGCGTCGCCAACAACTGCGCGCTGGCCCGCGACGGCGCACCGCTGCCCACCACGCCGGCCACCAGCCCAGACGACACGTTCGTGCCGATGCGCAACACGCTTCTGGTGTCGTCAGCGGCAGCGCTGGCTGAATCGCTGGGCGGCGGCGACGTGATCCTGGGCGCCACCGCTGACGACAATGCCGGGTATCCCGACTGCCGACCCGAATGGGTGCGGGCGATGAACCGGGTGCTGATGCTGGGCACGAAGCTAGCCAACGTCCAACTGGTCACGCCGTTCGCGGATATGACGAAGGCGCAGGTCGTCGACCGTGGCCGACTGCTGGGCGTCGACTTCACGCAAACCTGGTCGTGCTACGCCGGAACACCGACACCGTGCGGTGAATGCGGCGCCTGCATCAACCGCGCCGCCGCCGGGATCGCCTGATGTACCGGGTGAATGACCTGTTCTACACGTTGCAGGGCGAAGGCACCCACACAGGCCGCCCAGCTGTGTTTCTGCGCTTCGCTGGCTGCAACCTGTGGACCGGCCGCGAAGCCGACCGGGCGACCGCTGCCTGCCGGTTCTGCGATACCGACTTCGCCGACGTGAAGACCACGTACACCGACGCTGCCCGCCTGGCCGACGCCGTCGCCGCGCTATGGCCCGACAGCGGCCGCCGCATGGTGGTCATCACCGGGGGCGAACCGACGCTGCAACTGGACAAACACCTGCTGCTGCTGCTGCGCGCCCGCGGGTTCTTCATCGCGCTGGAAACCAACGGCACCCGCCGCGTGCCCGACGGCGTCGACTGGGTGTGCGTGTCGCCGAAGGCAGGCACCTACATCCGCCAGCGTCACGCCGACGAACTGAAACTGGTCTACCCGCAGCCGCACCTGGACCCCGACGTGGCGACCGAACTGGTCACGGCGCGCAGCCAGCGACTGCAACCGATGGACGGGCCGAACTACGAAGCGAACCTGGCCGCCGCCGTCGACTACTGCCTGACCCATCCGACCTGGTCGCTGTCCCTGCAAACGCACAAAGTGATCGGAATCGCCTGATGGAACTACACACGGCCACCATCAGCCGCGCCTACACGTTCGAAGCGGCGCACCGACTTCCGTTCGTTCCCGAAGGGCACAAGTGCGGTCGGATGCACGGCCACAGTTACACCGTGACCGTCGCCGTGACCGGCATCGTGCACCATCGGTCAGGCATGGTGATGGACTTCGCCGACATCGACACCATCGTGAAGCCGCTGATCGACACGCTGGATCACCGCACGCTAAACGATGTGATCCCGAACCCGACCAGCGAACTGTTGGCGATTCACCTGTGGTCGAAGGTCAGCAGCGTGCTGGACGGCGACCACGACCTAGCGGTCACCGTCAGCGAAACCGCCCGGTCATCGTGCACCTACAGCGGCCCACACCATGCCTGAACCCGACGAAGACGAAACATCGTTCTGGCGCAACGTGCGCAACGAATCCAGTCACGGCCACATGCAACCCACACCGACCGCCGCCATCGACGAACGCGAAGCAATGCGGCGCGTCGCGTTGACCGTCCCCTGTCGCGACTGTCACGCTCCAATTGATCAGGTTTGCCACCACGTCGACGAACCCAGCCGACCGCTACGCAAGTTCCCCGCACATCCCAGCCGAATGTCCGACGCCAGGAAGGCCCAGAAGAAGTGAACGACCGCGATCCGCGCCTGCACCGCTGCGTCTGCCGCCACAGTGCGGCCGCCCATCACCTGGTGTTCGACGTGCACGCCCGCCACGACCGACTGGTATGCACCCGAATGCCGCTGGGCCAGTGCAGTTGCATCGACTTCCGGCCCCGCGAACCGGTCTACCGGGTGACGCACCGTTCGCTGGCCGTCAGCGGCTGGTTCGACACGAAGCCGACGACGTGGTGGCAGATCACCGATCCAGCCGGGGAAGTCGTCGACGCGATGTGCACCGGGCACCGGGCCGCGTTCGACATCGCGGCGGCCCTGGCCGACCAGTTGGCCCTGCGTAACAAGCGGCACGAAGCGATGATGTCGGGGCGGCACCCAGCTGGCCGGGCCAACGCCGCCGCGCACGCCGCATTCGACAGCGTCCTGGTCGCCGAAGAACGACTGGAACAGGCCCGCAGACGCCAACACCACGCACGGCGGCACGCCACGTCGACGCAGCCGAACTGGCGGATGCCCGGCACCGATCCCGATACCATCGCCGACAAGGCCGATCACTACCGGGAACGCTGACATGAACGACCTATCCGACGACGAAGTCCTGCGCCGTCTGAACGACATCGCCCGCACCGACGCGCCTGTCCGGTCGCCGCAGTGCGAAGCACGCTTCGACGGCCGCCAGTGCCCACACACCGCCGTCGTGCTGGTGCGGCTGCACCGCTGGGGCGAATGCGAAGACCCCGCCGACGACGCCGCCGACGCGGCGCGCATCGACCCCGTCGGCAACGTCACCGCGTACATGTGTCAGCCGTGCAGCGGCCAGGCCCTGATCGCGGGCTGGAAGAAGATTCGCGAATTGCAGGAACGGATACCGCGCAACCTGTGGCCGATCCACTGCCCGACGTGCAAGCGGCCGACGAATCGGGGCGAAGACATCGTTCAGATCGAAGCCATCGCATGATCGCAGTGGCCGGCCTAGACCTGTCCCTGGTGTCATCGGGCGTCACCGTCCTGACCAACGACCTGACCCGCATCACCTACAAACTGCCCGACGAACACCCGCGGCCCGGCTGCGTCTGGCCCACCGTGCTGCAAAATGTCGGCATCGCCGGATCAGAAGCCGACGGCTGGCAGGAACGAAACCGGCGCATCCGCGCCGTCGCCCGCGGCGTCATCAACGTCGTCAAACGCCACCTACCCCTAGACCTGGTGTGCGTCGAAGCGATGCTGCCCGTCACGAAGACGTTCTACAGCTACGGCGACCGCTGGGCGCTGTGGCACGACGTGTACGGCGCGCTGGACGCTATGGGTATCCCCATTGCCGTGATTCACAACCAGCACGGCCACCAGTTCGTCACCGGGTCGGGGCGCGTATCCGAAGACAAACGCGAAGTGATCGAAGCGACTGAACGCTGGTGGCCTGGCGCCGTGCCCGTCCCGAATCACGACCTGGGCGACGCGCTGGGCCTAGCGATGATGGGTGTCATGCACCTAGGCGCCACGCCACCATTCCGGCCAGGCGCACGCCACCACAACGTGATCCACGGCGTCGAATGGCCGGGCCGCCCGAAGCCGGTGAAGACGTGGGCGCAGATGGCGAAGGCGAAGAAGGCCCGCCGTGGATGAAGCCGCCGAAGCTGTCGACCCCGCCAACAGGTGGAAGCTGTCAGCGGCGTGTCGCCCAGCCGTGTTCGACGGCAACCCCGAAATCTTCTACCCGCCGCGGCTGCGCGACACCGCGAACGGCATGTCCAGGGCACGCGCCGAACTGGTGCGGCGGGCGAAGAACGTCTGCGCGACCTGCCCGGTCACACGCGAATGCCTGGAATATGCGATGGAACGCCACGAAACCGAAGGCATCTGGGGCATGACCACACCTGAAGAACGGGGGATGACGCAACTGCGATAGCCGCGAAAATATACCGGAATTCATACCACCGACCACGAAGGAAATCCGACATGTTCGAAGCACCGATCTACCCCGCCGCCGCGTCGCACCGATTCGTCGGCGAATGCGAAGCCGTCATCCGCAACGACTACCCGATCCTGCGCGGCTGCTACCTGCAACGCCTACCCGCGTTCGACCGCATGAACAGCCACGCCACCCGCTACCTAGGCCGCAACGTCGGCTTCACCGATGTCGACGGGATGCTGGAAGTCAACGGCCAGATGCTGATCCTGGAACACAAAGGCGCCGGCGTCGGCCTGAAACGCGGACAAGGCCCCGCGCTGCGCGAACTGACCGCCGCATCACCACGAATCACCGTGCTGGGCCACCGCGCAGCTGGCGACGACCACACCGAAAACCTGGTCATCAGCGGCGGCCGCGCCGACGGCTGGCAACGCTGGACGCACGCCGACTTCTGGGCGTGGTTCGACGACTGGCTGGCCCTGGCGAAGATCAGCAGCCCGCAGCGCCCGAAGCTGGGGGAATGATCATGGCCCAGATATTCCGCTACGAACTGCCGATCCAGGACTTCCAGCAGTTGCAGCCGATCTGGCCCGGCACGATCCTGTCGGTCGTTGCGCACCCACGCAAAGACGCCGACGGCCGCGAACTACCCGTCGACGCGGCCCCGACCATCGACCTGTACGCCTTCGCCGACGAAGACAACAGGCCGAAGCTGCCCGACGACCCGAATAAGGCGCTGTTCGCCGACGAACTGATCCCCGTGTACGGCGTGTGGATCATCGGCACCGGCCGCGAAATCCCGCAGGAATGCCTGTACGTGGGTGCGGACTTCCGCGGCACCGTCGACTTCCGCGATGTCGGGCACGGGCCGCAGGGCCTGGGCGCGTGGCATGTGTTCATCGCCCGCGTCGGATCGGCCGCCCAGCCCGAAGACGATCCCATCGCCGCCCAGTCGCTGGACGACTACGCCCAGCAGATGGCCGACCGTCACCGCAGGCGTGCATGATGGCCGCCGAAGTGTACTGGGGCAGCCGCAAAACCGTGGTGCCCGGCGCCGTCGCCCACACCATCAAAGACGGCATCCTGAAGCTGCACGGCAGCCGCTGCGACGACCGCGCCGTCTTCAACAAAGGCACCTGGTCGTACGTGATCTTCGTGGCCGAACGCGGCACCGACGGCCGATTCACCAGGCGGCGCTGATGAAGAACGTGCTGATTCGGGCCTGGTCGAAGGACTTCAGCCGCAACTACGGCAACGTCGTCGTAGCCGAACTGCTGGAACGCCGCGTCATGACCCACGTGCCGATCCTGCCCGGCCAGATCGGCCGCGGCAGCGTCGGCCGCGACTTCCCCGGCGCCGTCCTGATCGACAGCGGCGAAGCGCTAGGCCCCATCGCCGAAGCGATCCGCCGCGGTCACGACTTCCTGATCACCATCGCCGCCACAGACGTGTACATCTGGAAACCCGTGGCCGCGAACATGTCCATCGCCGACTATTGGACCGTCGAATGCGTGCCGTGGGTCGAAATGGCCCGCGCCTGCGCGATACCCGATTCCGAAATCCTGAAAGCAGCCCACGATGACAACTGAAAACCCGCACGACCCGGCCACCTGGCGCGACGAAACCGGCGACTTCGCCATCGTCGAAGACAGCCCCGGCGGCCTACCCGCGATGCGCAGCTGGCCGAACCCACTGCTGGATAACAGCCCGTGGGTGCTGGAAACCGAAGCCGTGCGCCGCCGTCTGGAATCGACCCATGACTTCCTGAAACGTCACGGGCTGCTGGACGACATGCCGGTCATCGAATACCGCCGCGATGCCACCTACCCGCCGAACGAAGTGCTGGAAGACCGGGGGCGACCCCGCTATCCGGCCGACATGTTCAGGCTGACCGAAGCGCAACGCGAAATCCTGCGTAACAGCCTGATCCCGACGCCCGACGGGCCGCCGTATGTGATCACAGGCCCACTGCCAGCCGATGACCCGCTGGCGCCCGGCTGGTACTTCAGCAACGTCGGCCAGGGCGGCACAGGCGAATACTGGGAACCCCGACCCGGCATGTCGGCCCAGATGGTGCTGCTGCTGCTGTCGCTGGTCGCGCTGGGCGCTATCGCCGCGTGGATCATCCTGGCGGCCGCATGACACCCGATCACTGCCCGATCTGCCCACGCATCCGCCGCAACGAACGCCCACTGTGCAACCGCCACATGCAACGATCCGGCGGCGCACTGGTCAAACGCTGGTTCGCGCTATCGGCACGCGTCCGAAAAGGCGGCGGCCCGCTACCCGCCAACGACCGCGACCGACTGAACGCGCTGGAACTGGCGATGACGAATAACGCCATTCACTACGACGCGATCCGCGAAACCGGGCGGCACCCGGTCTGGGTGCCCACCCGCGACACCTGGATCGACCCACGCGCCCACGCCGTCACCGTCCTAACCGAATGGGTAGCCAAACACCAGTTCGGCCGCGACGCCGGCAACGACCGCGCCATCATCGAACGCATCGCCAGCGACCTGTTCCCACCCGAAGAAGGACACTGATGTCGACCGACCCGAAATGCCACTGCGGACACCGCCAGTCCGAACACGGCAAAACCACCGGCCACTGCCTAGGCTGCATCACCTGCGTCACGCCAGGCGCACGCCACCCGCACGTGAACAATGCCTGCGGCTGCACCCGATTCCGGCCAGCGACCGCATGTTCGATCTGCGGACCCGTACGCGACCCCGACGGCGAACCCTGCGCCGAATGCGCCGACATCGCGAAGGTGGCGCCGCGTGTCAGTTGATCACTGCGTCTGCGGCCACGCCGGTCACAAGCACCTGCGCAATGGCGACACCCGCTGCACCGTCGTCGCGGTCACCGGCCCGCCAGCGGATCACCCGGCGCGTGAAGGCGACCACGGCGGCCGCACCGAAACACCCTGCCCGTGCACTGCCTTCACTACCGACCGCAACGGGCACGCCATAGCATGACCAACATGACGCAGTACCCGAACCTGGGGCGTCACGGCGGGGTTCGCCGGGCGTCAAACGGAAGGCGGCGGCGATCATTTCTCCCCTTGCTGCGCCAGCCTGAAGCAAAGCAGGTTCATGATGTCGAGTCGGATTGACTAGGCCCAGCTGCGTCTGAACCCCGCCACCACACAAACAACCGAATGGAATCCGACATGACCACCGACCAGCCCGATCCCTGCGACGCGAACATGACCGATCACATGCGCCGCTACGGCCACCTGCCCAGCGCTGAATTGGAAGAAGCGGGCGACCACATGGCCGAAGTCGGAATGACGTTTCACAACGACACCGCGGTCGACATCGAAGACCCCACAGCCACCCAACTGTGCGGCACCTGCCTGCATCAGCAGCGCTGGCACGATGTCGACGGCTGCCGCCGCCGCGACCCCGACACAACCGAACAGTGCGGCTGCGTGACGTTCCGCGACGGCCCCGCCGACATCGAAGACCCCACACGCGACCCCAGCGTCGAACAACTACCCAGCGTCATGACCAACATGACGCCGGCCCAGTTCCAGCAGTGGGTCGACCGCGAAGGCGACATCTTCGTCGTCTACCTGCCCGGCAACCAGTCCTTCATCCTGAAGGTGCCCGAAGCCCATTACCAGTTCTTCGTCGCGATGATGCAGCAGGTGAAGTTCTGCCTGGGCAACGCTGTGCAGGCCGTGCGCATGTCGGTCGTACAAGGCCCGCCCGCCGACGCCGACGCCGACTTCGCACCCGGTAGCGACCCTGGCGCGTACAGCGACTTCGTACGCCAACCACCGACGCAGCACCCCGACCCCGGCCCCGGCCACTTCCCAGAACCCGACATCCGCCAGGTGTGACGATGGATTCGCTGCGGCACGTCCTGGAACGCCACGAAATCGTGCGCATCGACTTCCACACCGTGCGCGCACCCGGCGGCTGGTGGCTGCCCATCGCTATCTGCAAATGCGGCCACACCAGCCCACCAGAACAGCGCGCAGGCCACCTGGCTGCCGAACTGATCGAATCGGGCCGCGATGCCTAACAAGACACGCAGCGCGCACCAGAAGACCACCGACAAAGGTCTGGGCTGGGATCACCAGGAAAACCGCGCCAACATGCTGACCCGCTTCGTCGACGGGAAACGCTGCTGGTGGTGCGGCAAACCGATGTTCAAAGACGCGAAGAAGAACTGGGACAAGAAGGCGCTACACGCCGATCACAGCAAGTCACGCGCCCGCTTCGGCGCCTTCCGCAACGCCGCAAACCGCTTCCTGCACGACACCTGCAACAAACAGCGTGGCGACGGGTCACGCGACCACCTACGCCCAGCGCTCCAGCTGCAAACCGGCGCAGACGACAAGGGCCTGGGCGACCTAGCACTGGAATGGCCCAAACCATGACCACAGCACCCGCAGTTCGCTTCGCCCGGCCATACGACGGCCGCCACCGCGCCGAAGACATCAGCAACGACATCACGGTCGCCAACGTGCTGCGCTACCGCTGGCACCGCACCCTGGCCGAATGCGTTCCACACACAGGCCACCTGGGCACCCGCGCACGCCACGCCATGCCCGATGACATTCAGCAGCAGTTGGACACCCTGCGCCGCGTCTACTGGTGCCGCATCCACCACGGCCTAGCGTTCCAGTGCCCTGAAACCTGCCCGAACGCGGCCTTCTGATGCCGCGCCTGAAAGCCCACCTGATGGGTTACAACCACACCCGTGAAAACGTCTGGTGCGCAGGCTGCGGCCTGCACCTACACGTCCACGGCCAACACCGCAACGACTGCACCAGCAAACCGCCGCCATGCCCGACCTGCCTGTACTACCCAGCCGTACACGGTCAGCACCGTGCTGACTGCCCGCAGAAATCCGAAGGAATCCGACATGAAACTAACCGAACGCCAACATGACCTGCTGAAACGCATCCGCTTCAGCGGCTACACATGGCACGCACCTGCCGACCTCCCCGACCCCGGCGCCGCCCGCATCCTGTCCAACCTCACCAGCAAAGGGCTACTACACCGCCGCACATCGAAGGTCAACGGCCGCTACGTCTACGCCATCACCGAAGACGGCAAAACGCTGATCCGCCAACTGCACCCCGACCCGCTATCACGCCAACTGGGGGCCGTCGCCGACACCCACGCCGTGCTGCACGACGCAGGCGCCTTCTGATGACCGCCGACACGCCCACCGGCCTGACCGACCTGCAACTACTCAGGTCGCTAGCATCCTTCGCCGCACAAACCAGCGACGAACACCTGCTGCTACCCGTCTTCAGCGCGCCCAACCTACCCCGCCACATCGCCACCCAACTGCGCGACATGGCCGACAGCATCACACCCGAATGCAACCTGCAAGGCGAATGGCCGTGCTGCCAAGCCACCCACGCCGACGAATTCAGCCCCAAACACGCCTGCCAATACCAAGACGGCCACGAAGAAATGCACACCTGCGAATGCGGGGTCACCTGGTGACGATCCCCACGCCCGACACAGGATCACACCGACCACGACCGCCCGGCCGCGCCATCGAAGCCCGCAACGCAGCCAACCGCGGCAACGCCGGCGGCACCTACGGCGCCCAAATGTGGTTCCACGAAGACATGGTCAACGCACTACTGAACGGCCAGCGCAAAGCCGGATGGTCAGGCAGCCACATCAACGGCATCGGCCACATCCACCTGAACACCTTCGGCGCACGCCACACATGGCGACTCACCGGCCAAAAGACCGAATGCCCACAGATGCCCGGCACCTGGCTACACGAAGGGATATGGCCCGACTAATGACCACGCTGGACCTGCACCCACGGCTAGCCAATGCCATGCAAACCATCACCCGGCGCCGTGACGGCACCGTCACCACATCGCTAGGCGAACCCACCCACATCACCACAAATCACACCGAAGCCGAAGTCATCGCAGCGCTGACTCACGGCCCGATCCTGATCACAAGCGCCGACTACATCGCACAAGCGTTACGACCCGGCGGTCGACCGTGGGGCTGCCGCGGCGGCGGCATCCTGCACGTCAGCGTCGACCAGCACGGCATCCTGCGTAACGCCATCGACGGCCACACCTGGGTCTACGAACTACACCCCGCGAAGTACTACATGCAATGGACGATCACCCCGCCGTCCTGGTCCTGCAACGACGCACACTGCATCAGCGAAGCCTGGTACATCGCAAGGTGGGTCGACTGATGAAGCCCATCGACCGATGGCTGCGATCAGTAGCCACACTGACCGCACTGATGTGCACACTGCTATGGGGATACCTGCACTTCGCACAAGGTGCAGCCCCACCAGCACTAGACATGCTGCTGCCCGTCGTCTGGGGTAGCTGGATCGTCGCTGCCGTGATCAGCAGCCGCACGCCAACCGAACCCATCGAACCATCAGTCGATGATCCGATGCTGGTCACACGCAAGCTGCGCGACCTGACGCTGCAACAGCACGGGCTGGCACCCACCCCTACCCCTACCCTGCCCACCTGCCCTGACGCCATCACCGACGCCGACCGGATCAGCGGCACGAACGTCGGCGACATCCACCGATGCACACGCTTCGAAGGGCACACTGACCTGCATGAACATCTGCCGATGTTCTGGAACGGCCCGCCGCAACACCGCTGGTACAGGCTGTCTGATGGGTCAGTGATCGGATGGTGACCGTCGCATCGTCGCAGGTCAGCGGCCTGCGCAGAAATATCGGGCCGGGGGGGCTACCTGAC
>Ga0070666_10000104_pt1 | contig 57898 bp, 55 predicted proteins | sample KBSS23metaG_FD_64677 | JGI IMG/M metagenome (GOLD analysis project Ga0070666, IMG submission 64677) | Switchgrass rhizosphere microbial communities from Kellogg Biological Station, Michigan, USA - KBS S2-3 metaG | ecosystem: Host-associated > Plants > Roots > Rhizosphere > Soil ... | reverse complement strand
GGCGCGTCGCGCGTGCTCGCCTGGAAGGCGCGGTGGCCGATCCTGCTGTCGCCGGCGGCGGTCGTGCTCGCGTTCGGGTTCTCGGCGGCGATCGGGATCTTCTTCGGGTTCTACCCCGCCCGCAAGGCGTCGCGGCTGGACCCGATCGAGGCGCTGCGGTACGAGTGAACGGGCTGTGAGTGATGAGTCGTGAGCTGTGAGCCGGCTACGAATCGATTTGACGGCTCACCGCTCATAACTCACAACTCATAACCCTCTCGGCGTTTCCGCCCTACCGCGGCGTTAAAATCCCTCAGTGTCCGGCCTTCCGTTCGAGCGCTTCTGGCGGCGCCTGGATCCGCGCCGCAGCGTCACGGCGCGCCTGCTGCTCGGCTTCTCGCTCGCCTTCCTCCTGCCGGGCGGCCTCTTCCTCCTGCTGATCCAGCGGCGCCTCGCCGCGGTCGAGTCGTCCTCCGCGGAACAGGTCGCGGCGGTGCGCGTGGCCGAGTCGGGCATGCGCCTGGCGCAGGACGCCACTTTCCGGGCGGAGTGGATCGACGGGCGGGCTCGCACGGCGGAGGAGGCCGCGCGGGCGCTCGCGTCCGCGGCGAGGGTGGCGCTCGCCTCGCCGGCGGTCGCCGCGGCTCCCGCGCTCGCCACGGACGGCCGGGGGGAGTTCTGGACGCCGTCCCCCGACGGCGAGTCGGTCGTGCTCGTGCCGTCCGAGGGCCCCGCTCGGCTGCCCGGGGCCGAGGCCGTGCGCGACGCCGCGCGCACCGCGCCGCTCGCCGCCGTCATGGCGGACCTGCTGCACCGGCGCACGTCCATCCGGAGCGTGCGGATCTGGAGCGCCTCCGGGATGGTGCGTCACAGCCCCTGGTTCGACACGGCCGCCGCGCGCCGCGAGTCCTCGGCGAAGGTCGAGCGCTTCCGACTCGACCGCGCGGTCGTCTTCCCCGAGGCGCCGCCCGCGACGGGCGACGACGCCGCGGTGTGGACGGGCACGTTCGTCTCCCCGCCCGAGACCGCCTCCGCGCGGCTCGTGCATCTCCTCGTCCCGGTGCGCGACGCGTCGGGCCGCCTCGACGGCGGCGTGGGACTCGAGGTGGATGCGCGGCGCTACGTGACCGAGGCGATCGAGAGCTGGGCGCCGGCCGGCGACTTCTGGTTTGCGCTCGACGGCGAGGGGCATGCGCTCCTGATGACTCCGCGCGCCGCGGCGAGCCTCGGCTGGAACGGGATCGGCGGCGCGCGCCTCGCGGACGCCGGCTCCCCGGAGCTCAAGCGGCTGGCGCAGCGCGCCCTCCACGTCCCGCAGTTCACCGACCAGTACCTCCTCGACGGGCGCCGCGCGCGCATCGCGACCGCGCGGGTCGGCTCCACGCAGTGGGTCTTCGGCGAGGGCCTCTCCGAGCAGGCGCTCGAGACCATCCGGGGCGAGGCCGCCCGGGTCCTACCGGTCGCGACGTACGCCGGGCTCCGGCGCGACGTGATCCTGCTCTTCGTGGTGCTGCTGCCGGCCGTCCTGGTCGTCACCGCGATCGTGTCCCGGCGGGTGTCCGCGCCCGTCTCCGAGCTGCTCCGCGCGGCGGAGGACATCGGACGCGGCCGGCCGGTCGAGGTCTCCGGCCAGGACAAGGAGGACGAGCTCGGCCGTCTCGCCTCCGCGATCGACACGATGGGCCGGCGCGTCGAGAGGAGGGTCGAGACGCTGCGCCGCCTCCACGACTTCTCGCGCTCGGCGTACCGCATGACGGACCCTCAGGAGGTCCTGGCCCGCGCGACGCAGGCCGTAGCGGGCTTCACCGGCGCCGAGCGCGTCTGGTTCTTCTTCTACGACGCCCACACGAACCGGCTCGAGGCGCGGCTGCCGGCCTGGAACGTCACGGAGGAGATGGCGGGGCGACTGCAGGTCTCTCTGGACGCGCGCTCGATCGAGGGCATGGTCTTCCGGACCGGCGAGCCGTACTGCGCCAACGACCTCCCGCGCGACCCCTACGCGAACCGCGAGCTCCTGCAGGCGAGCGGGGCGCGCAACGGCGTGTTCGCTCCGCTCAAGACCGAGGAGGAGACGCTCGGCGTCGCCGTCGCGGTCAATCGCGAGGCCGGATTCTTCCAGGAGGAGGTCGATGCGCTCACCTCCTTCGCCGACCTCGCCTCGCTCCTGCTCCGCAACGCCCGCCTCTACAGCGAGCTCTCCGGCACGGTCGACGAGCTGCGGCGCGCGAGCCGGCTCAAGGACCACTTCCTCCAGAACGTCAACCACGAGCTGCGCACGCCCCTCACGGCCATCGTCGGGTGGACCGACCTGTTCGCGGAGGGCGACCTGAACGAGGAGACGATGCGCCGGGGGCTTCGCCAGATCCAGCAGTCCTCCCGCGTGCTGCTCGCGCTCATCGACGACCTCCTCGACCTCGCGCGGCTCGACCGGGGCGCGCTGACCCTGCAGTGGAGGCCCGTGCTGCTGTCCGAGGTGATTCACCGCTCGCTCGAGACCGTGCGCCTGATGGCGGAGACGCGCGGCGTCGTCATGATCCTGGCGCCGCTTCCGGAGCCGATGGCGCCCGTGCGGGCCGACGCGCTGCGCCTGCAGCAGATCCTCTGGAACCTCCTCGCCAACGCGATTCACTTCACGCCCGAGCACGGCCGCGTCGTGGTGCGCGTCGAGCGCGAGGCCGAGCGCTATCTCGTCAGCGTCGAGGACGACGGGATCGGGATCCCGGAGTCCGAGCTGCCGCACGTCTTCGAGCGCTTCCGCCAGGTCGACGGCTCGGCGACGCGAGGCCACGCCGGCATGGGGATCGGCCTCGCCCTCGCACGCATGCTCGTCGAGCTGCACGGCGGCGCGATCTGGGCGTCGAGCGTCGTCGGGCAGGGGAGCCGGTTTACCTTTTCGCTGCCGGTCCGGGGAGCCGAGTCCGTGGCCGCGGGCTCGCGGTCCTCCGTGGCCGACTCGAGAGTGGAGCGCTGAAACGGCGCCTCAGCCCGAGGCGGCGGGCAGCCCCGTCCCCTTGAGCAGGTCCTTGACGACCTTCGCCGTCTCCTCCTTGCCGGGGACGCAGAGGTTCGGGTCCTTCTCGGTGCCCGCGGCGATCGCGGCGGCGTAGCCCTCGCAGTCGTAGCCGCAGGCCGTGCAGTCGGTCTGGGCCATGGCGGCGTAGAGCTTGAGCGCGAGGTTGCCGTCCTTCGCCATCTCCATGCGCTTGGGCAGCGGGATGGTCTCGTCGTGGAAGGCCGGCGCCTCCTTCTTGGGCTTGGGTGCGGCGGCGACCTCCTCCTTCTCGCGGCCGGTCTCCATCCAGCTGCCCCAGGAGAGGCAGGTCGGGCAGATGAAGTGGTAGTCCCAGCCCTGGGGGATGAAGACCGCGGGCGTGCGGAAGATCGTGAGCGCGTCGAAGTCCTGGGGGCAGGCGGGCGACTCGCTCTCCTGCGCGTCCTTGACCATCGTCTTGACGTGAGGGCGGGAGTACTCGATCTGCTTGGGCTTCTGGGGGAAGCGCCAGGTCTCCTTGCCCTTGGGGCAGACCATGACGACCTGCGGCTTGTAGACGCGGTCCACGAAGAAGGTCCGCATCGGCACGTCGTGGGTCGGGCAAACCGACGCGGCGTCCTTCCAGAACGAGGCGACGAGATCGGACTTCTCGGAAAGCGACAGTCTCATCGGCGAAAGATTATAGCGTCCGACTCCCTCAACCGCGCACGAACGGATTGCGGTCGCTCTCCTCGCCGATGGTCGTGTCCGGACCGTGCCCGCAGATCACGCGCAGCTCGCCCGGCAGGCGATAGAGGCGTTCCCGGATGGACGACAGGATCGTCTCCGTGTCCCCGCCCCAGAGGTCCGTCCGCCCGATCGAGCGCCGGAAGAGCGTGTCGCCGCTGAAGAGCACACCGGCGAACCCGCGACCCTCGTTGTCGAGTAAGTAGCACGTCGACCCGGGCGTGTGGCCCGGCGTGTGGATCGCGGTCACGGTGAAGGCGCCGAAGCGGATCGTCTCGCCGTCCTCGACGGGCCGGTCCGGCGGCAGGGGATCCTCCGCGGAGAGGCCGAAGTGCGCAGCCTGCTTCGGCAGCGCGTCGTACAGAGGGAAATCGGCGGCGTGCAGGCGGATCGGCGCCGCCGTCGCCTCGTGGACGCGCCGCGAGCCGCCGATGTGGTCGAAGTGGGCGTGGGTGTGCAGGAGCGCGACGGGACGCAGTCCCTTCGCGCGAAGCGACTGGAGAATCTTCTCGGGCTCGTCGCCGGGGTCGATGACGAGGGCCTCGCCGGTCGACGGGTCCCCGAGGATCGAGCAGTTGCACTGCAGCGGACCGACCGGGATCGTCTCGAGGATCGGGGCGGAGGAGGTCATGCGCGCCGTCTCGGGGCACTCACGGGTTCACCGCGACGACGGTGTCGACGTCGTGCCGCACCTTGCGCGAGGCATCCGCCCACACCGGCTGCGGCGATCCGAGGTTGATCTGGACGGCCCACTCCTGGTTGTCGGGGCGGCGGTACTCGGAGGCGAACAGCTTGCGGCGGCTGCGCGGGGTGAAGATTTCCCACCGGATCCAGCCGAAGTCCACGTGACCCTTCCCGGGGTCGAGGACGAAGGCCGGGATCTTCTCTCCCGCCTCGATCGGCGCGTCTCGCACCGTCGTCTCGCGGAATCCGTTGGCGCGCAGTCGCTCGACGAACTCCGCGGAGACGTCGCGCCCCTGGTGCGTCAGCGCGTGCCGGCCGCGCGCGACGCCGCGCCCGAGGATCAGGTCGTCGAGGGCGGAGGAGAGCTCGGCGTCCACGAACCGATCTTAGCGCCGCGGGGCCGTCGCGTGTCCGCCGAGAGCCGCCAGAGGCAGACCGCGGCCGCGACCCAGGAGGAGAGGGCGAGGGCGACGGCGAGAATCGCGCACCAGGGCGGGCGCGAGCTCATGAACCAAGACGCGAGGGTCGCGATCGGGGCCAGCCGGATGCCGTGGAAGTGGTGCGTCGGACCGCTCACGATCAGTCGCCCGCTGGGCTCGACGAAGAGGATGAGGTCGCCGGCGATGAGGATGAGCCACAGCGCGGCGAGCGTCGCCCGGAAAATCCCGGCCACGCGCACATCCCGGGCCGCCGCGCGGGTCAGGATCAGCGACTCCGCGACCGCCATCGACCACAGATACCAGCCGCCCGCGCCGCCCGGTCCTCCGCTCAGGGCGAAGTTCCGGTAGGCGAAATAGGCGAGGGCCGCGGCGAAGCACAGGATCGGAACGATCAGGTCCCACAGCCAGTCGTCGTGCGGGAGCCGGGAATTCGAGCGAACCGCCTCCCAGAAGAGGAACGCGAGGGCCGCCGCGATCACGACGTAGACGGGGGTCGGGAAAACGATGTCGGACATGCCCGACATCCAGATCTGCGTCTTGATCATCATCCACCCGTCATTCAGCCAGGGAACGTCGATCAGCCGGACCGACGCGGGGTGGTTCAAGTTCTCGAGGATCGAGACGGGGTGCCCGTTGAAACGCCACATGAGAAGGCCGAGTGCGAGGCCCGGGACGAAGAGGAGCGCGAGAACTCCGACGGACCTCCGCGTCCAGGGCCGTCTCCAGATCTCGTCCCAGGCGAGCTTCGGGACGGCGGTCCAGCCGTAGAGCTTGGCCCACGGCGAGAGTCCCGCCGCGAGCGCGGCGGTCCAGCTGCGGCGCCGCAGACTCGTCCTCGCGCGCAACGAGACAAAGACCGCGATCGAGATCAGGGTGGCGCAGGCCGCGTCATTGCTCACGCGAACGAGAGCCAGCGCATAACCGGGAATGAACGCCAGCAGCAGGACGGGATACGCGCTGCGCGATCCGTACCCGGCGACGCGCGCGGCGCCGAGGGCGAGCAGTCCGACGGCGAGAGCGAGCAGCGCGTTCATCCCGCGCAGGAAGAAGAGCTCGCCGATGGGCTCGAGACGCGGAACGATCCGCAGCAGAAGGCCCGCCATCCAGTAGTAGGCGGGCGACTGAAGCGTCTCGTAGTTGGGAGGGTGGGCGGGCGGCCGATCGGGAGCCCTCGTCTCTCCGTAGGTGCGCGCCGCGAACGAATCCGCATAGCCCCGGTACAGCGGCCAGTCGCGCATGCGCTCCACGAGTCGCGGCGGAAGACCGACGCTCATGAAGGAATGCCATCGCGGGTCCTCGGCATAGGTCTCGACCAGCCCGTGTTGATAGGGCTCGTCGAAGCCGGACCACGGGGGCAGGAGGAACGCCCACGTCAGCAGCCGGAGCCCGAGGAGCAGGACGGCGAGCCTCGCCATGCGGCGGCCCTGCGCGTCCTCTCGATCCCGCATCGCCCGACCTGATACGTTCCCGGGGTGCCGAACGTCGTCTCCCAAGGGATCCGCTTCTCGCTTGCCATCTGGGTCGGGGGGAGCGTTCTCGTGATGATCGCCGCCCCCGTGGTGTTCAAGACCGTCCCTTCTCGCGACCAGGCGGGCGCGGCGTTCGGAGAGATCCTGCGGCGGTTCGAGATCGTCAAGCAGCTCCTGTCGCTGATCCTCGTCATCGGCGTCTTCGTGGAGCTCGAGCGTTCGGGAGGCCTCGCGGGGCCGGCGACCGTCTCCGGAATCGCGATCTTCGTCGCGGTCGCCACGAACGTGTACCTCGCGATGGTGCTCCGTCCGCGCATGGGCTATTTCCGGGCGAAGGTGGGTTCCTTCGACTCCGCGCCGCCGGAGGATCCGTGGCGGAAGAAGTTCGACCGCCTGCATCGGCGCTCCACGGCGATCTTTCTGATCGGCACGCTGGCCGCGGCGGTGGCGCTCTGGTTTCGCCCCTGAACGCCCGGCGGTCAGCGTCTATCCCTTCAGTCGGGCGATGACGTCGATCTCGACCGGAGCGTCCTTGGGGAGCTGGGCCACGGCGACCGTCGACCGGGCGGGACGGTGGTTACCGAATCGGCGCGTGTAGACGGCGTTCATCGCGGCGAACTCCCGCATGGAGAGCAGGTAGACGGTCGTCTTGACGACGTCGGCGAGCGTCAGGCCGGACGCCGCGAGGATCGCCTCGAGGTTGTCGAAGACGCGGTCGACGGCCGCCTCGATTCCGCCCGAAACCAGCTCGCCCGTCGAGGGATCGAGCGGAATCTGTCCGGAGGCGAAGAGGAAGCCGCCCTCCGCAATCGCCTGGGAATAGGGCCCGATCGCCTTCGGCGCGGCGTCGGTCGCGATGGTCCGCATGAGGCTTTTCCTCCTGGGCTAAAATGTTGGGTCAACCGCGGGAAAAAATGTCCGTCGAGCGAATCCAGCTTCTTCACGAAGACTACATTCGCCTGACCGAGAGGTTCAAGGCGCTCTGGACGTTTCACCAGTTTCTGCGCGGCGTCCAGAAGACGTTCTTCGCCTCGGAGCCCAGCTACGCCCTCGACTTCGGAAGGCTCTACGACGACGTCCGCGCCGTCGCCGGGACGATCGACACGACCTCGCCCGAGAAGGTCGCTCCGCGGCTGCGCGAGCTCTCGGAGCGGCTCGACGCCTTCGCCCGCAAGCTGCGCGAGGCGGACCGGCACATCTCGCCGTCCTACGTGCGGAGGTTCTTCGAGAAGGTGCAGCCGCAGGACGAGAAGATCGCGTTCCATCTCCTGCGGTTCTACTTCTCGCAGCACGACGTGGACGAGGACGTCGTCGACAAGGTGGACTTCCTCGCGACCGTCGTGGCCGCCGGCCAGACGGCCGGCTCCGAGGGCGCGGCCGCGCGTCCCCGGCCGGACATGCAGAAGTTCTTCGAGTCCGCGTCCATGACCTCCGTGTGGCCGCGCCTCGACGCCACCACGACGCCGACGATCGTCCGCGCGTTCGACGAGCTCGCCGCCGACATGGCCCGCGCGCAGGAGTTCGAGGACCTCGTCACGGCGCGACTCCTGAACAACGTCCGCACGATGAAGCGCCGCGTGGCGAGCGGCCTCGCGAACCCCGAGGTGCTGGCCGCCGTCGCGGCGTGCAACCTGAAGACGCGCTCGGTGTTTCGCCGCCTCTACGACCGGGAGGAGCGCCGTCTGGAGGAAGCCACGGAGCGCATCGGCGATCTCGAGAAGGAGCTCACACGCGGAGGCCTCGAGTCGCCCTCGGGCGATGAGTTCCAGCGCTTCCACGAATCGCGCGTGCGTTTCGAGCGCCAGTCCAAGGAGAGCAACCTGAAGGCGCTGCACGTCGTCGAGCTCAAGGAGGCCATCGGCGAGGTGTTGGGCCGCTTCGAGCTGACCGGACTCGCCGCGGAGGACATCGACGAGGCGCTCGATCTCGTCGAGGAGGTCGAGTCGGACGCCGCGGACGACGCGTTCTGGAAGCCGTACCTCGACCGCATTCTCTCGCCGGTCGAGATGTACGACGATGGATCGGGACCGCTGCGCACCGACCTCGAGGGCCTCGAGAACCTGCGGCTCGAGCCGTGGGAGCTCAAGGCCGCGCGTCGCGCGGTCGCCGCGGGCGGCGACCCGCCCGGCGAGCGCGACCGCATCCTGCTCCGCGCGGTGGCGCTGCGCCTCAAGGCCGAGGAGGAGACCCGGGCCCTTCGCGTCGCGGCCGCCGCGGGGTCTGCGCCGCCGTCGGCCGAGCTCCTGCGCTCGGCGAAGGCCACGCTCGGCCGCGTGCCTTCCCTCGATGCGGTCCTCTCGAGCATCATCGACGAGTCCGAGGCGGTCAACTCCTCCGAGGAGATCCGCTCGTGGACCCGGACCCGTTTCCGCCTGCTGCGGGCGACCTCGGACCTCTGGCTCATGCAGGACGCGCCCAAGAGCGACCGCCGGGAATCGCGCTCGTAGCCGGCGGCTATACTCCCGCTCGATGAGCGGGCCCGACGAGAAGCCCCAGCCGGCGCAAGCTCCCGACGAGAGCGACCTGCTGCGCAACCGGCGCGAGAACCTGCGCCGGGTCGAGGAGCTCGGCGTCCCCGCGATGCCGGTCCGCTACCCGCTGTCGGCGACCGTGTCGGAGATCGTCCAGCGCTACGGAGACACCCCCGGGCCCGAGCTCGAGGCCGCGCCGGCGGCGGTCACGACCGCGGGACGCGTCCTGGCCCTGCGGACGGCCGGCAAGGCCGGCTTCCTCGACCTCTCCGACGGACGCCACCGGCTGCAGGTCTACCTGCGGAAGGAGGCCGTCGGCGAGAAGGCCTTCGCGATGTACCAGTCGCTCGACCTCGGAGACTGGGTCGGCGCCGAGGGCGAGCTCTTCCGCACGCGCACCGGCGAGCTGTCGGTCAAGGCGCGCTCGCTGATGCTGCTCGCGAAGTGCCTGCGGCCGCTGCCGGAGAAGTGGCACGGCCTGAAGGACGTCGAGCAGCGGTACCGGCAGCGCTACCTCGACCTCGCCGTCAACCCGGAGTCCCGCGAGGTGTTCGAGCGACGCGCCGCCATCGTCCGCTACCTCCGCCGCTCGCTCGACGCGCAGGGATACCTCGAGGTCGAGACGCCGATGATGCAGACCCTCGCCGGGGGAGCGGTGGCGCGGCCCTTCGTCACGCACCACAACGCGCTGGGCCTCGATCTCTTCCTGCGCATCGCGCCGGAGCTGTACCTCAAGCGGCTCGTCGTGGGAGGAATGCCGCGCGTCTACGAGATCAACCGCAACTTCCGCAACGAGGGGATCTCGACGCATCACAACCCCGAGTTCACGATGCTCGAGTTCTACCAGGCGTATGCCAGCGGCGAGGACCTCATGCGGTTCACCGAGGAGCTCCTGTCCGGGCTGGCCCGCGAGGTGGCGGGCGGGCTCGCGACGCCCTGGGGCGAGGAGACGATCGACTGGACGCCGCCCTTCCGCCGGCTGACCATGCGCGATGCGGTGGTCGAGTTCTCCCGCGACGATCCGCGCGGCGCCGTTCAGGCTTCGGACCTCGAGTCCGAGGAGGGCCTGCTCGCCGCCGCGGCGCGGTTCGGCGTCGAGAAGCCCGAGCGGTTCCGCGGCCGGAGGGGGAAGCTGCTCGCCGAGCTGTTCGAGGCCGTGGGCGAGCCGCGGCTCCTCCAGCCGACGTTCTTGTGCGAGTTCCCGACGGAGATCTCGCCGCTCTCCCGGCCGAAGGCGGGGGAGCCCGAATGGGCGGACCGGTTCGAGCTCTACGCCGGCGGCATGGAGATCGCCAACGGCTTCTCCGAGCTCAACGACCCCGCGGAGCAGGCGGCGCGATTCCGCCGCCAGATGGAGGACCGCGCGAAGGGCGACCTCGAGGCGGCTCCCTACGACGCCGACTACGTCGAGGCGCTCGAGTACGGCCTGCCGCCGACCGCCGGCGAGGGCGTCGGCATCGACCGTCTCGCGATGCTCCTGACGGACCGGCACTCGATCCGCGACGTGATCCTCTTCCCGCTGCTGCGTCCCCGCCACTCCGACTGATGCGCTTCGAGCCTTTCGTGGCGTTGCGCTACCTGGCCGCGTCCCGTCGGCGCACCCACGTCGCCCTCATCGCGAAGATCTCGATCCTCGGGCTGGCGCTCGGCGTCGCGGCGCTCATCGTGTCGCTCGCGCTCCTCGAGGGATTCCAGGACCGCATCCGCCGCCAGATGCTGGACCGCGCGCACCTGCGGATCTCGCCGGCGCGCGGCGCGCGCCTCGCCGACGCCGACCGGGTGCGCGACGCGCTCGCGAGGGTGCCCGGCGCCTCCGGGGTGAGAGCCGTGATCGAGGGGCGCGGCTGGGCGTCGGACTCCGCCGGGACCGCCGCGATGCCCGTGCGATACCGCAACGCGCCCGGCCTCGACGACGCCGCCGGCCCGACCGCGCGGGTCAACGCGTCGGTGTCGCTGCGCATCCATTCCGGCGAGGGCGAGGTGATCCGGCTGATGTCGTCGCGGATCCGGCTCTCGCCGATCGGTCCGATCCCCGTCGCGGTCGACGCTCGCGTGGCGAAGGTCACGCTGACCGGGGCGATGGACAAGACTCCGGAGGTGGAGGTGTCGGAGGCGACGGCGCGCTCGCTGACCGGCGAGCTCACCGGCGCCGACGCCTACGAGGCGCGGCTCGCGGATCCGGGAAAGGCGGACCAGGCCGCGGCCGTCGTCCGCGCGGCGCTGGGGGACGCGTACCGGGTCCAGACCTGGCGCGAGCTCAACGCGCCGCTCGCGTTCGCGCTGCGCCTCGAGAAGGCCGTCATCTTCGTGACGGTCGCGCTCGTCATCCTCGTCGCGGCGCTCAACATCGTGTCGAACATCGCGCTGACGGTCGTCGAGAAGAAGCGGGACCTCGGCGTGTTCACGGCGATGGGCGCGACGCCCACTTCGGTCGAGCGGATCTACCTGACGCTCGGCGCCGTCATCGGGATCACCGGGACCGCGGCCGGCGTCGCGTTCGGGGTCGGGCTCTCGCTCCTTCTCGAGCGCTACCACCTCGTGCCCCTGCCGTCGCAGGTGTACCTCGTGACCCACGTGCCGTTCGCCGTCTATCCCGGAGAGGTCGCCGCGGTCGCCGCCTTCGCGCTCGTGACCGCGATCGGCGCCGCGTTGCTCCCCGCGCGCGCCGCGGCCCGGCTCGCGCCGGGAGAGGCGATCCGGCTGTCGCGGTGACGATGCTCGCGGTCCAGGCGGAGAACCTCTCCAAGACCTACACCGGCGAGGGCGCTCCCGTCACCGTCTTCTCCGGCCTCTCGTTCGAGCTGGAAGAGGGAGTCTTCGCCGCGATCATGGGCCCCTCCGGCGTGGGCAAGTCGACGCTGCTGCATCTCCTCGGCGGGATCGACCGGGCGGACTCGGGGCGCGTGGAGGTGTTCGGCGAGTCGCTCGAGGAGCTGTCTCCGCGGGACCGCGCGCGCTTCCGCAACGAGCGCATCGGGTTCGTCTTCCAGTTCCACCATTTGCTCCCGGAATTCACCGCGCTCGAGAACGTCGCGTTCCCCGACCGCATTGCGGGCCTCGCGCCGCGGGACGCCGAGCGCCGCGCCGAGGCGCTGCTCGCCCGCGTCGGCCTCGCGGAGCGCGGCCACCACTCCGCACGCGCGCTGTCCGGGGGAGAGCAGCAGCGCGTCGCGATCGCGCGCGCGCTGGCCCGCAACCCGAATCTGCTGCTGGCGGACGAGCCCACGGGTAACCTCGACGCGGCGGCCGCGCAGACGGTCTTCGCGCTCCTGCGCGAGCTGCACGCGGAGCGCCGGATGACCACGATCCTGGTCACGCATAACCCGGAATTGGCGCAACGCTGTGATAGACTTTTCACGATGTCTCGGGAAGGAATCACTCCGTCGATCCGTTTGCCTGAGCGAGGATGAATCCCGCAGAGGCGCTCTCGCACCATGGCCCCACCACCCCTCCCTTCCGCCCCGACGGCGCTGAAGGCTAAACGGTAGTTCCCACCCCCATGTTCGAGAAATACAACGAGAAGGCGCGGCGCGCTCTGTTCTTCGCGCGCTACGAGGCCTCGAAGCTGGGGTCGAAGGTCATCGAGTCCGAGCACCTGCTCCTGGGCATCCTGCGGGAGGGCGAGGACATCATCAAGGAGATCTTCGCCCGCTTCAACGTGAAGCCCGAGGAGGTCCGGCGGGAGATCGAGGGCGACCGGATCTTCGTCGAGCGCATCTCCTCGACGGCGGAGCTGCCGCTGTCCGAGGAGTCCAAGAAGATCCTGGCCTACGCCTCCCACGAGGCGGAGTCGATGATGCACCCCTACGTCGGCACGGAGCACCTGCTGATCGGTCTCCTGCGGGTCGACGGCTGCGTCGCCGGGCGGCTGCTGACCGCTCGCGGCTTCAACCTCTACGGCGTGCGCGAGGAGACGATCTCGCTGATCAAGGAGCGTGAGGTCTCCAAGCAGAAGAAGGAGCTCCCGTTCCTGGCCGAATACAGCCGCGACCTGACTCAGCTCGCGGGGACGGGAACGTTCGACCCGCTCATCGGGCGCGACAAGGAAGTCGAGCGGATCATCCAGATCCTCTCGCGGCGGACCAAGAACAACCCGATCCTCCTCGGCGAGCCCGGCGTCGGGAAGACGGCCATCGTCGAGGGTCTCGCGACCCGCATCGTCGAGGGCGCGGTGCCGATGTTCCTCGCCGCAAAGAAGATCCTCGCTCTCGATTTGTCCCTGATCGTGGCGGGGACGAAGTACCGCGGCCAGTTCGAGGAGCGGCTGAAGGGCATCATCCGCGAGCTGCGCGAGAACCCGGACCTCATCATCTTCATCGACGAGATCCACTCGCTGATCGGCGCGGGCTCGGCCGAGGGCTCGCTCGACGCCGCCAACATCCTGAAGCCCGCGCTGTCGCGCGGCGAGGTGTCGTGCATCGGGGCGACGACGCTCAAGGAGTACCGCAAGTACATCGAGAAGGACCGCAGTCTCCTGCGGCGCTTCCAGGCCATCCACGTCACCGCGCCGTCGGAGAACGAGACCTTCGAGATCCTCGAGGGCGTCAAGGATCGCTACGAGCAGTTCCACAAGGTCCGCTACTCGCCCGAGGCGATCAAGACGGCGGTCTACCAAAGCAACCGCTACATCACCGACCGCTTCTTCCCGGACAAGGCCATCGACATCCTGGACGAGGCGGGCGCGAAGGTGAAGCTCAAGCGCGTCGCCGACACGCAGAACCTTCGCAAGCTCGAGCTCGAGATCCGGCAGATCGTCAAGGAGATGAAGAAGGCGATCTCCGACAAGGACTTCGAGAAGGCGGTCTTCCTGCGCGAGCGCGAGATCGAGCTCAAGGAGGAGATCGAGCGCGCCAAGGTGCAGTCCGCCGAGCGGACCGACGCCACGCGCGAGGTCACGCGGCGCGACATCGAGGAGATCATCTCCTCCTGGACGGGCATCCCCGTCGCCTCCCTCGAGATGGAGGAGGCCGAGAAGCTCCTCCACATGGAGGACGCGCTGCGCAAGCGCATCGTGGGCCAGGACGCGGCGATCATCGGCGTCTCCAAGGCGATCCGCCGTTCGCGGCTCGGCGTCAACAATCCGAACCGCCCGATGGGGTCGTTCGTCTTCCTGGGCCCGTCGGGCGTCGGGAAGACCGAGGTGGCGCGCCGCCTCGCCGAGTTCATGTTCGAGAACACCAAGTCGCTCGTCCGGTTCGACATGTCGGAGTACATGGAGAAGCACGCCGTCTCCAAGCTGATCGGCTCGCCGCCGGGCTACGTCGGGCACGAGGAAGGCGGTCAGCTCACCGAGCGGATCCGCCGGAATCCCTACAGCGTGATCCTGTTCGACGAGATCGAGAAGGCGCACCCGGACATCGCGAATCTGCTGCTCCAGATCCTGGAGGACGGGATCCTGACCGACGCCTACGGCAACATCGTCGACTTCAAGAACACGCTGATCATCATGACGTCGAACATCGGCACGAAGCACCTGGTCAACCGCTCGCGGGTCGGCTTCGGAAGCGCCCGTGAAGTCCAGAGCAACAAGGAGATCGAAGAGCTCGTTTTGAAGGAGCTCCGCCGCGACTTCTCGCCAGAGTTCATCAACCGGATCGACGACATCATCGTCTTCCATCCCCTGGCGCGGCCGGATCTGGCCAAGATCTGCCGCCTCCTGATCGACGACGTGAACACGACCATCGCGCCGAAGGGCGCGCGGATCGACGTGGACGACGCCGCCGTGGAGTGGCTGCTCGAGCAGAGCGGCGAGGACCCCAACATGGGGGCACGGCCCTTGCGGCGCGCAATCCAGAAACACGTCGAGGATCCCGTCTCGGAGCTGCTGATCGCGGCTCGCGAAGAGCGGCCGGAATGGATCGAGGTGCGCGTCGGCCCCGAGGGGCTGCGTGTCACGACGCGCGAGAGCGAACCCATCCCGCAGGGCCACTAGGCCGAGTCGTCGCCGCGTCTCTCTCTCGAGGGGCGTCGCGTTCGTTCTCGCCGCGCTGGCCTTCGTCTGCGCGTCGGCGGCCGCTTCCGCGCAGGAGCCTCCGCCGATTCCCACGCCGCCGGCGTCCGCGCCGCCGGCGCCGGTGAACCCGTCGGCGCCTGCGGCACCGCCCGAGACCGCTCCGGTTCCGCCGCCGGAAAGCCCCTCGGTGGAGACGGGCGACCGCATCGTCGGCATCCGGGTCGTCGGCTACCAGACGGTCTCTCCCGACACGATCGCGCACTACCTGGGGATCAAGGTCGGAGACCCCTACGACCCCGAGAAGATTCGAGCCAACTTCCGGGCGCTCTGGGACGTCGGCCTGCTCGAGAACCTGGAGATCCATGCGGAGCGGTCGCCCGGCGGCGTGACGCTCGTCATCACGATCGAGGAGCGTCCGGTCATCAAGTTCATCGACTTCACCGGCAACAAGAAGCTCTCTACCTCGCAGATCAAGGACAAGATCAAGGAGGCCAAGGTCGAGATCCAGCCGGGGTCGCCGCTGTCGCTGAAGGATCTCTCGAAGATGCGCGCGTCCATCTACGACTTCTACGTGGAGCAGGGCTTCCGCAGCGCGTCGGTCGACTTCAAGATCGAGGACCTCTCGAAGACCGAGAAGAAGGTCACCTTCGTCATCGACGAGGGCGACAAGGTCAAGATCGAGTCGATCAAGTTCACGGGCAATGACCATGTCTCGGCCCAGACGCTGCGCAACGCGATGCACAAGACCAAGATCGCGACTTGGTGGCGGCTCCTCTCGGAGAACACGACCTACAGCCAGGCCAACTACGAGGCCGACGTCGAGAGCATGAAGGGCGTCTACCAGTCCAAGGGCTACAAGGACGTCGTCATCAAGGACCCGAAGCTCGAGGTCTACGTCGTCGACCCCAAGTCCAAGAAGCAGAAGCGCCGCGTGCGGATCACGATCCCCGTCGTCGAGGGTGACAAGTTCTTCGTGAACGTGATCAAGATCACGCGCACCGACAAGAGCATGCAGCCCGCCGAGAACACGGACCCGACGGTTTTTCCCCGGCAGGCCCTCCTCCGGAAGTTCAACGAGCTCAAGCCGGGCTCGGTGCTCAACCGCGACCGCCTGATCGAGGCGCTGATGGGGATCGAGCAGTCCTACAAGGCGCGCGGCTACATCTTCTGGTTCGCGGATCCCGTCTACCAGGAGATCGGCAATCACAAGGTCGACATCGACATCCACATGTACGAGGGCGACAAGTACTACCTCGGCCGCCTCGAGGTGCAGGGGAACACCCAGACACGCGACAAGGTCATCCGGCGCGAGTTCGCCCTCGACGAGGGCGACGTGATGAACATGGAGGCCGTGAAGAAGTCGGTCCAGAAGATCGAGTCGCTCGGCTATTTCAAGATGGGCGAGGAGCCCGGCTTCTCGGTCCGCGAGGAGGAGAAGAAGGTCGACGTCGTCATCAAGGGCCAGGAGACGTCTCGCAACGAGGTCCAGTTCGGCGCCGGCTACTCGGCCTTCGACGGATTCTTCGGGCAGTTCTCGTTCCAGACGCGGAACTTCCTCGGGCGCGGCGAGATCATCGGCGCGTCGGCGCAGATCGGGAAAGTCTCGAACTACGTCGACCTCTCCTACACGGTGCCGTGGTGGCTGGACCGCAACCAGACCGTGGGGGCCTCGCTCTACCGCCGGAAGGTCAACTACCTCTCGATCGACGAGCTGACCGAGGGCGGCTCGGTCTTCTACTCCAAGGGCATCGGACTGTTCGACTCGGCCTCGCTTCTCTACTCCTACGAGAACATCGACGCCAACTTCCCCGTGCGCAGCGCGCAGACGCCGCCGGGGCAGCCGCCGCCTCCGCAGAAGTTCAGCGAGACCACGGGCAAGACTTCCGGGATCACGCCGGCGTACCGCTACGACAGCCGCAACGATCCGTTCGACCCGAACCGGGGATTCCGATTCAACGCGTCCGTGCTGGTCGCGCCGAAGCTGCTCGGCAGCGAGACTCAGGTCATCAAGCCGCTGATCGGGTCCACGATCTACCTCCCCGTGCCCTTCCCGCGCCTCGCCGTCCTCGCCTTCAACGTGGAGGCCGGCTGGGTCCATCCGCTGAACGACACCGACCTCCCGATCTTCGAGCGCTTCCAGCTCGGCGGCGAGCAGAGCCTGCGCGGATTCCAGCAGGGCGCCGTCGTGCCCGTGCACCCCAAGACCTACCAGGTCTTCACCGACGAGTTCCAGCGGATCCTGGGCGGCAACAAGTTCTTCGTCATCAACATGGAGTACACCTTCGTCCAGGCCGGGCCGGCGAAGCTGCTCGCCTTCATGGACCTCGGCAACAACTTCCATGAGTCCCAGAACTTCAGCTTCCAGAACATCCGGACCTCGGCGGGCATGGAGCTGCGGGTCTTCCTGCCGATCTTCCAGGCCCCGCTGCGGTTCATCTATGCGATCAACCTGCACCCCATCCAGCCGATCGACCAGTTCGGGTTCCCGATCGACTACCTCAAGGAGAAGAAGTCGGGGTTCACGTTCTCGATCGGCCGGACGTTCTGAGCCGCGCCGGAAGCGCGGCAAGGGACAAACCCCCGGAATGCCTCGGGTTTGGGCCCTGTTTTCCCCCTGTGTAATTTTTGCTAAGATGCCGCGCTTTCCTAAGGACGGAGAAGAAGGAGTAGGGATGAAACGCTTGGTCTTCGCGGTGGCAGCCAGCTTTCTCGCGGCTGTCGCGTTCGCTCAGGGAACCGCCCCCGCCGCCTCGCCGGTCACGGCGAACATGCGGATCGGCGTCATCAACGTGGAGCGGCTCGTGCAGGAGTCGGCGCTCGGCAAGGAGGCCTTCAGCCGGGTCAAGAAGTTGAATGACTCGAAGAAGGACGAGGCCGACAAGCTCTCGAAGGAGCTTCGAGACATGGAGCAGAAGCTCGCGGACCAGGGGTCCGCGCTCGCCGACGACAAACGCGAGCAGCTCCAGAAGAGCTACCAGGAGAAGGCGATCGCGTTCAAGCGCTTCCAGGACGACGCCAACCGGGATCTCGAGACCGCGCAGAAGAAGGAGCTCGGAGAGCTCGAGAAGCGCGTGTTCCCGATCATCAACCAGGTCGGCAAGGAGAGGGGCTTCACGCTCATCTTCAACAAGTTTCAGTCCGGTCTGGTCTTCGCCGACGACTCGGTGGACATCACGGACGAGGTCCTGAAGGTGTTCAACACGACGGTCGCCGTACCGTCCGCGAAGCCGGACGGCTCGGCCGCGAAGTCCGCCGCCCCCGCGGCGAAGTCCGCCGCGCCGGCTCCCGCGACGAAGTCCGCGCCGCCGGCTCCCGCGCCGACGAAGAAGCCCTAAGCATCCGTCGCCGCGCCGACGAGAATCGAGGCGTCTCATGGGCCGCTCGCCAGGACCGCGCCGAGGGCGGAGTAGCCGGCGGGCGCCCGCCCGGAAGAGCGGACCAGGAATCGTCCGAAGGGGCGGCCCCCGAGCCGCCCCGAAGGGCGCCTTTACGCTGTCCCAGGTCGCGCAGGTCGTCGGCGGGCGCGTCCACGGCGACGGGGAGACTCTGCTGACCGGCGTCGCGACGCTCGAGTCGGCCGGGCAGCGCGACCTCTCCTGGGTCACCGACGAACGGCTCGAGGCGGCCGGCGCATCGAGCCGGGCGGGTGCGCTTCTCGTGTCCTCCGAGAGCCGCGCCTCCGGAAAACCGGCGGTCGTGGTTCCCCTCCCGCAGCTCGCGCTGGCTCGCTGGCTGGAGGCCCGCCACGCACGGCCCCGGCCGAAGCCGGGCAAGGCCCGAGGCTCCTTCGTGGACCGCACGGCACGCCTCGGGGCCGGCGTCTCCGTCGCGGCGGGCGCGACGGTCGCGGCGGGGGCACGGGTCGGCGCCCGGACGATTCTCTCGGCGGGAGCCTACGTGGGCGAGGGCGCCGAGGTCGGGGAGGACTGCTTCTTGCATCCCCACACGGCGGTGCTCTCGGGTTGCCGCATCGGCTCCCGGTGCATACTCCACGTCGGCGCCGTGGTGGGATCCGACGGCTTCGGCTACATCTGGGACGGCCAGGGGCATCACAAGATTCCCCAGGTCGGGATCGTGCGCGTCGAGGACGACGTCGAGATCGGCGCGAATTCGACGATCGATCGCGCGACGCTGGGGGAGACGGTGATCGGCCGAGGGACCAAGATCGACAACCTCGTGCAGGTCGGCCACAACGTGGTCGTCGGCCCGCATTCGGTCTTCTGCGGACAGGCGGGGATCGGCGGCTCCTCCCGCATCGGCGCGGGCGTCACGCTGGCGGGGCAGGTGGGGATCTCGGACCACGTGACGATCGGCGACGGCGCCATCCTGACCGGACAGGCCGGAGTCGCGCGGCGTGGCCGAGTCCCGGCCGGGGCCGTGTTGTCCGGGATGCCGGCGCTGCCGCATCGCGAGTTCCTGAGGCGGGCGGCCCTTCTCGGCAGGCTCGAGGCGGCCCTCGAACGGATCATCGCCCTCGAGAGGCGGCTCGGGACCTCGGAATAGCCGGAGGGAGGCGCGCGTGGAGATCCGCATCGACGAGATCCTGAAGATCCTTCCGCATCGATACCCGTTCCTGCTGGTCGACCGCATCCTGGAGCTCGAGCCGGGCAAGCGGGTCGTGGGTCTCAAGAACGTCACCTACAACGAGGAGTTCTTCCAGGGCCACTTTCCGGGCAACCCGGTGATGCCGGGAGTCCTCGTCCTCGAGGCCATGGCGCAGGTGGCGGGGATCGCGCTGCTCGGCGTCGTGCCGGAAAAGGAGAAGAAGTTGCTCTACCTGTCGGGAGTGGATCGCTGCCGGTTCCGTAGGCCCGTCGTCCCGGGCGACCAGCTCCGTATAGAAGCGGAGATCGTGTCGCTCAAGACGAAGGTCTGCAAGTGTCGCGCGACGGCCAGGGTGGACGGCAACGTCTGCACGGAGGCGGAGCTCCTGTCCGTCCTGGTGGACCGGCCATGAGCGTCACCGCCGCGGTGCATCCCACGGCCGTCGTGGCCGCCGGCGCGTCGCTCGGCGACGGAGTGACGGTCGGGCCCTACGCCACGATCGGCGACGACGTCGTGCTCGGGGCCGGGACCACGGTCGGCGCGCACGCGTCGATCCAGGGGCCGGCGGTCTTCGGCGAGGCGAACCGCATCTTCGACCACGCCGCGCTCGGCTTCGACCCGCAGGACCTGAAGTACCGCGGCGAGCGCACCCGGCTCGTCGTCGGTGCGCGCAACACGTTCCGCGAGTTCACGACGGTTCACCGCGGAACCGCCAGCGGCGACGGCGAGACCGTGATCGGCGACGACAACTACTTCATGAACTACACCCACGTCGGCCACGACAACAAGATCGGCTCGCGCGTGACGATGGCCAACTCGGCCGTCCTCGCGGGGCACGTCGAGGTCGGCAACTACGCGATCATCGGCGCCTTCAACGCGATCCACCAGTTCTGCCGGGTCGGCGCGTACGCGTTCCTGGGCGCCTACACCGGCTGCCGCCAGGACGTGCTGCCGTTCTGCCGCACCGACGGTCTCGACGCCAAGACGTACGGACTGAACACGATCGGATTGAAGCGCAACGGATTCTCGGACGAGCGGGTCGAGGCGCTGCAGAAGGCGTACCGGTTCCTCGTGAAGTCGAAGCTCAACACGAGCCAGGCCCTCGAGCGCATCGCGGCCGAGCTGAACGGCCAACCCGACGTCGAGGAGCTGGTCCGCTTCATCCAGACGAGCGAGCGGGGCTTCATCAAGTGACGAGCCCGGCGCCCGCGCGGAGCGCGCCGGAACGGGTGCGCCTCGCGATCGTCGGGGTGGGACACCTGGGACGGCACCACGTCCGCGTCGCCGGGTCTCTTCCCGGGTTCGCGCTCGTCGGCGTCCACGACCATCACGACGGCCGGGCCGACGAGGTCGCGCGCGAGGCGGGGATCCGCGTCCTCCGCGGTCCGGACGCCGTCGCCGCCGAGGCCCAGGCGGTCGTGATCGCGACGCCCACGACCTCGCATGCCGAGCTCGCGCGCCTCTTCCTCGAGCGCGGCCTCGACGTCCTGGTCGAGAAGCCGATCGCGAGCTCCACCGCGGAGGCGGACGGCCTGGTCCGGCTCGCGCGGGCGCGCGGGCGCGTCCTGCAGGTCGGCCACGTCGAGCGGTACAACCCCGCCGTCGAGGCGCTCCTCGGCCGAGTGCGCGACCCGCTCCTCCTCGAGGGCCACCGGCTCGCCCTCTTCACGCCCCGGAGCCTGGACCTCGACGTCGTGTGCGACCTCATGATCCACGACCTGCAGATCGTGACCGATCTGGTGCGCCGGCCCATCGTCGACATCCGGGCGTCGGGCGCGCCCATCCTGACCCCGCGCCTCGACATCGCCCACGCCCGGATCGCCTTCGAGGGCGGGTGCGTCGCCAACCTGACCGCGTCGCGGGTCTCGCCCGAGCGCACGCGCAAGCTGCGCGTCTTCGAGCCGGATCAGTACTGCGAGGTCGACATGCACACGCGGCGGGTCGAGGCCTACCGGCTGCAGCGGGGCGGCAACGGACCGCCCGCGATCGTCCAGGAGGAGGTCCCGGTCGAGGAGGCCGATCCGCTGTCGCGGGAGCTCGAAGACTTCCGCCGCGCCGTCTGCACGCGCGGCGAGCCGCTCGTCACGGGCGAGGTCGGGCGCGATGCGCTGCGGCTGGCCGAGCGCATCGTGGCGGCCGCCGAGGAGCATCGCCGCGGCGCCGAGGTCGCCTGGGCGTGAGCGCGCCGACGCGGAGGGTCGGCCTCATCGGGGGCAGCGGAGTCTACGACCTCGAGGCGATCGAGGGACTCGAGGAGCAGAAGCTGCAGACGCCCTTCGGCGCGCCGTCGGACTCGTACTTCACGGGCACCCTCGCCGGGGCTCCCGTGGCCTTCCTGTCGCGCCACGGCCGGGGGCACCGCCTGCTGCCGACCGAGATCAACTACCGCGCCAACGTCTGCGGGTTCAAGATGCTCGGCTGCGACTCGCTCCTGTCCGCCTCGGCGTGCGGGAGCCTGCGGGAGGAGTACGCGCCGCGGCACGTCGTGATCCCGGACCAGTTCATCGACCGCACGCGGCATCGGGACGACACGTTCTTCGGCGGGGGAATCGCCGCGCACGCCGGCCTGGCCGATCCCGTCTGTCCCGCGCTCGCCCGGACGCTCGAGAGGGGAGCGCGTTCCGGCGGACTGGAGGTCCACTTCGGCGGGACGTACGTCTGCATGGAGGGCCCGCAGTTCTCGACCCGAGCCGAGTCGCACCTGTACCGCGCTTGGGGCGCGGACGTGATCGGCATGACGAACCTGACCGAGGCGAGGCTCGCCCGCGAGGCGGAGATCTGCTACGCGAGCCTCGCGTTCGTGACGGACTACGACTGCTGGCGCGAGCACACCGAGGACGTGTCGGTCGAGACCATCCTCGCGATCCTGGCGGAGAACAGCGCGGCCGCGCGCCGTGCCCTGGCCGACGCCGTCGCGCGCGTCGATCCCGAGCGCGCGTGCGGTTGCCGCGAGGCGATGCGTTTCGGGATCATCACGAATCCGCAGGCGATCTCCGCCGCCGCGCGCGAGCGCCTGCGGCCGATCGTGGGGAGGTATCTGTGAGGCATGGGTCGAGGGACCGGGAGCGCAGAGCATGAGGATCTCCTCCGACGGACGCATCGTCGTGACCGGCTCGGTCGCGTTCGATTACCTGATGACGTTTCCGGGCCGGTTCACGGAGCACCTGATCCCCGACCGGATGGACCGGCTCTCGATCTCCTTCCTGGTCGACGAGATGCGGCGGGTGCCGGGCGGCTGCGGGCCCAACATCGCCTACGGCCTCTCCCTCCTCGGGGAGCCGCGGCCCGTCCTGCTCGCGACGGCCGGCAGCGACGCCGCCGAGTATCGCGAGCACCTCGGGCGTCAGGGCGTGGACGTGACGCACCTGCGGCTCGAGCGCGACCTGTTCACCGCGTCGTTCTTCGTGTCCACCGACCAGGCCCAGAACCAGCTCGCGTCGTTCTACACGGGGGCGATGGCGCGGGCGCGGCAGTTGACGCTCGCCTCGCTGGGGGAGGACAGGATCGCCTTCGTCGTCATCTCGCCCAACGATCCGCCGGCGATGGCGGCGTACGCCGAGGACTGCCGCAAGCGCTCGATTCCGTATCTGTACGACCCGAGCCAGCAGGTGACGAGGCTCTCCGGCGAGGAGATGCGCGAGGGTTTCCGTGGCGCCGCGATTCTCATCGTCAACGACTACGAGTTCGGCATTCTGACGAACAAGACCGGCCTGGACGGCGATGGCCTCGCCGAGAGCGTCCCCGTTCTGATCGTGACCCACGGTCCCGACGGCTCGACCATCCACGCGCGCGACGAGCAGGACCGCCACGTGCAGTACGAGGTGCCGGCGGCGAAGGTCGAGAGCGAGGCCGTGGATCCCACCGGGGTCGGGGACCTGTACCGCTCGGGCCTCCTGCGCGGGCTGAGGATCGGAGCGGCCTGGCCGGTCGCCGGCCGGATCGGGGCCGTGGCGGCCGTTTTCGGCCTGGAGACGCTGGGTCCGCAGCCCCCGCGGTTCACGCCCGAGGCCTTCATGAGCCGCTACGCGCGCAACTTCGGCGAGGCTCCGGAGCTCGAGCGGATGTTCGTGTCGGCGCGGCCGTAGGCCGCGCGCGGGTCGTTTCGCGACCTGCTACACTTACCCATCCCAGCGAGGTCGAGTTCCTTGAGCACGCGCTTGTCGCGCCGCGCAGCGGCTCCGTTTTCTCCGAGGCAGTACGAAGGCAGCCTCGATGCCGAGGGTCTGCGGCTCGGGATCGTCTGCGCGCGCTGGAACCCCACGATCACCGACGCGATGCTGGCCGCCGCGCTCGACTCGGTGCGGCGGCGCGGGGCCCGCGAGTCCGACGTGCGCGTCGCCCGCGTGCCGGGAGCGTTCGAGGTCCCGTCGGGCGCCCGGGCGCTGCTCGATTCCGGGAAGTACCAGGCCGTGATCGCCCTCGCGGCGATCGTCCGCGGCGACACGACGCACCACGAGGTCCTCGGCCACTCGGTGGCCGCCGCGCTGGCGAACCTGTCGGTCGAGTCCGGGGTGCCGATCGGCTTCGGCATCCTGACCTGCGACACGATGGAGCAGGCGCGCGCGCGGACGGGCAAGGGCGTGGAGGCGGCCGAGGCCGCGATCGAGATGGCCAACCTCCGCCGCCACCTCAAGGCGAAGGCGTGAAGAGGTAGCCATGGGGGCCCGCAGAAAGGCGCGCGAGCTCGCTCTGCAGATGCTCTACGAGCACGACGTCTCGGGCACCGATCCGACCGAGATGTTCCGCCGCTCCGACGAGATGCAGAAGTCTCCGGAGGGAATCCAGGACTTCACCCGCCGGCTGGTCAAAGGCACGCTCCTGCACCGGAACGACCTGGACGAGATCATCTCGCGGCAGGCCGATCACTGGCGGCTGACGCGCATGCCGGTCGTGGACCGCAACATCCTGCGGCTCGCGCTCTTCGAGCTCCTGCACGAGCCGGAGACGCCGCGTCCGGTCGTCATCGACGAGGCGCTCGAGATCGCCAAGCGGTTCTCGACGCCCAAGTCCTCGCAGTTCATCAACGGCATCCTGGACGGCGTGCTGAAGGCGCGGGCGCCGAGGGAGAGGGAGGCGCCCAAGGCATGAGGCGGCCGTGGCTCTCCGCGGCGATCCTGGCGGCGCTGGCGCTCCCTCCCGCCGCGCTTGCCGACGAGCTCGCCCTGTACCGCGCGACGACGGCCGACGCCGGCCTCTTCGATCAGTACGACAACGACGGGTACTCGCTCGCGGTGTCGCCGGGCGACAAGGGCTCTTTGGAGCTCCGGGTCCGCGTCAGCGGGCAGCCGCTCGCGAGCCGGTCGCCGTTTCCGACGGGAATGCCTCGCGAGCCGGGGCTCGCCGCCTCGGCGGAGCGCGACGCGTTCGCCGAGACGCTCGCCTCGGGATCTCGTACGGAGGCCGAGGCGGTGGAGCGGATCCTCTCGGCGATCGCCTCGTCCGTCCGCTACGATCCCGACCGCGTGCGCCGGCAGGATCCGGCCTCGGTCTTCGCGTCGCGCCGCGCGCACTGCGTCGGGTTCGCGGAGCTCTCGGTCGACCTGCTGCGCCGTGTCGGGATTCCCGCGCGCACCGTGCAGGGGATCCTGCGAGCGCGCCCCGGGAGCGACGGCTACGAGGCCGCGATCGGCGGCGTCTACCACCGCTGGATCGAGATCTACTATCCCGACCGCGGGTTCGTCTTCTCGGATCCGTCGTCCTCGATCAACAGCGTCGACAGCCGCTACGTTCCTTTCGGCAAGCGGGCCCTCGAGCGGCCGCGCAACCTGACACTGACCCAGATCGAGTCCTCCGGGCGCCTGGACTATCCGGTCCTGCGCCTGCCCGACGCGACGCTGCGCATCCGTCCCGTCGGCGGCGCGCCCTGAAGTAGCCGTTAGTTGTTGGTTATTAGTTATTAGACGGCTCAAGACTAACGACCAACAACTAACGACCGAAGACGAAGTTCCCACGTCCTCGGCTAAGATCTCGGCTCCATGTCCGAGAAATACGTGCCCGGTCCGATCGAGCAGAAGTGGCAGCGGCTGTGGGCCGAGCGGCGCGTGGCCTACGTCGACACCGCCGTGCCGGGCAACGAGTACTACCTGCTCAACATGTACCCCTATCCCTCGGGGAGCCGGCTTCACGTGGGCCACGGGCGCAACTACATCCTGGGCGACGCGCTCTACCGCCGCGAGCGGATGGCGGGCCGCAAGGCGCTCAACCCGATGGGCTGGGACGCGTTCGGGCTGCCGGCCGAGAACGCCGCGATCCAGAGCGGAGTGCATCCCCGCGAATACACGCTGGCGAACATCGGGCGGATGAAGGATCAGCTGCAGGCGCTGGGCTGCCTCTACGACTGGTCCAAGGAGCTCGCGTCCTGCGACCCCGGCTACTACCGGTGGAACCAGTGGCTCTTCCTGCGGATGTGGGAGCGGGGCCTCGCCTACCGCAAGACCGCGCCGGTGAACTGGTGTCCGGGCTGCCGCACCGTGCTCGCGAACGAGCAGGTGGTCGACGGGCGCTGCGAGCGCTCCGGCGATCTCGTCGAGATCCGTGACCTCACGCAGTGGTTCTTCCGCGTGACCGACTACGCGGAGCGCCTGCTCGAGGGCCTGGACCGGCTCGCGCACTGGTCGGACCGCGTCAAGACGATGCAGCGCAACTGGATCGGGCGCTCTGAGGGCGCGGAGATCCTCTTCCGCGTCGACGGCCTGACCGAGCCCATCCGGGTGTTCACGACGAGACCGGACACGCTCTTCGGCGCGACCTTCATGGCGCTCGCGCCGGAGCATCCCGCCGTCGCGCTGCTCGCGGAGCGCTCCGAGGCGCCACGGCGCCGCGAGATCGAGGAGTTCGTCGAGCGCGTCCGCCGGGAGTCGCGGCTGGAGCGGGAGTCCGAGGGCGCCGCGAAGGAGGGCCTCGACACCGGCTTCCGCGCCGTGAACCCCGCGACGGGGCAGCCGATCCCGGTCTGGCTGGCCAACTTCGTGCTGCCCGACTACGGGACCGGCGCGATCATGGGCGTGCCCGCCCACGACCAGCGCGACTTCGAGTTCGCGCGGCGCTACAGGCTGACGGTCACGCCGGTCTACCGAACGAATCTCGAGGCCGGCGGCGAGGTCGACGGCGACGCGATGACGGAGGCGGCGCCGCACGGCGGCGTGCTATACCGCTCGGGCCCCTGGGACGGCACGCCCAACGGCCCGGAGGCGATCCGCAAGGCCATCGGCTGGCTCGAGGAGCAGGGGTTCGGGAAGGGCAAGGTCGGCTACCGCCTGCGCGACTGGCTCATCTCGCGCCAGCGCTACTGGGGGACGCCGATCCCGGCCGTCCACTGTCCCGCGTGCGGCGTCGTGCCGGTCCCGGACGCCGACCTTCCGGTGCTTCTTCCGGAGGACGTCGAGTTCCGCGGCGTGGAGGGCAATCCCCTCGAGAAGTCGCAGGCGTTCGTCCAGACCCGGTGCCCGAAGTGCGGCGGCGCGGCGCGGCGCGAGACGGACACGATGGACACGTTCGTCGACTCCTCGTGGTACTACCTGCGGTTCCTGAACCCCCAGGACGCGGAGCGCATGGTCGACACCGCGCGCGTCGACCGATGGCTCCCGGTCGACCAGTACATCGGCGGCATCGAGCACGCGATCCTGCACCTGCTCTACGCGCGCTTCATCTGCCGCGTGCTCAAGGACATGGGGCTGGTGCACCTGGAGGAGCCGTTCGAGCGGCTCTTCAACCAGGGCATGATCACGCGCCTGAACCCCTCGACCGGCAAGATCGAGAAGATGTCCAAGTCGCGCGGCAACACGGTCTCGCCCGACGAGCTGATCGCCCGGTTCGGCGCCGACACGGTGCGGCTCTACACGCTCTTCATCGGCCCGCCCGAGAAGGAATCGGAGTGGTCCGAGGAGGGCGTGCTCGGCGCGTACCGGTTCCTGAACCGCGTGAACGAGGTGTGCACGAGAGTGCAGGCGCTGCCGTCCGGAGGAGACGGCCCGAGCGGGTCGGATGCCCTCCGCGACGGAGCGCTCGCGCGCACGACGCACCAGACGATCCGGCGCGTCACGGCGGACGCCGCCGAGTTCCACTTCCACACGGCGGTCGCCGCCCTGATGGAGTTCCAGCGCGCGATCACCGAGGCGCTCGACGCGCGGGAGAGCGGCGCGGGAGTAGAGGTCCCGGCCGTCCTGCGCTTCGCCGCGAAGACGCTGCTCCAGCTCCTGCATCCGATCGCTCCGCACATCACGGAGGAGTGGTGGCAGCGGCTGGGCGAGCGTGGTCTCGTCCTGGAGTCGTCGTGGCCCTCCTACGATCCGGCGCTGGCCACGCCGCAGGCCGTCACGCTCGTCGTGCAGGTGAACGGCAAGGTCCGCGGCAAGCTCTCGATGGCGCGGGGCGCCTCGGAGTCCGAGGCCATGACGCAGGTGCGCGCGGACGATCGCATCCGCAGCTGGGTCGACGGGAAGGAGATCCTGCGCACGGTATTCGTGCCCGACCGCCTGCTGAACCTCGTCGTGAGGGAGTGAGGCCCTCCGTGGGTCGTCTCGCCGCGGCGCGGGCGCGTCGCATCCTCGCGGGTGCGGTCCGGGGCGGCCTGGGGCTCGCTCTCGGGCTCGGCCTCGGAATCGTCCTGAGCCTGACCGGCTGCGGCTACACCCTGGTCGGCAAGGGCTCGACGCTCCCCGAGAGCATCAAGATCGTCCAGTTCACGACGCTCGACAACCGGACGCAGCGCGCGGGCCTCGAGCAGCGGCTGTCGGCGGAGATCGCGCGGGAGCTCGCCTCGCGCGGCCGGTTCAAGGTCCAGTCGGGCTCGGAGGGCGCGAACGCGCTGTTGAGCGGCGCCGTGTCCGGGTTCGACCTGTACCCGGTCTCGTTCGACGCGCAGGGGCGCGCCACGGATTACCAGGTCCGCGTGACCGCCCAGGTCTCCCTCAAGACCATTCCGGAGGGGACCACGCTCTGGGAGAACCCCGCCTACACCTTCCGGGACAACTACCAGTTCTCGGCGAGCGCGGCGTCCTACGTGGACCGCGAGAACGAGGCGATCGACAAGGTGGCGGGACGCTTCGCGCAGAGCCTCGTGACGAGCCTGCTGGAAGGGTTCTAGGTCCGTCGTGGGCGCGGCCCGTGCGGCCGCCCGGGCGGGGGCGAGCCCCGCCCCTACGCCTTCGCGCGTTTCGCGAGGCGCGACTTGTACCGGGCCGCGGCGTTCTTGTGGATCACGCCCTTGGCGAGCGCGCGGTCGATCTCGGCGTGGGTCGTGGGAAGCGCGGCCGCCCGTCCCTTCGCGTCGGCCTCGCGGAACTTCTTGACCGAGCCCCGGAGGCGCGAGACGCGGGACTTGTTGCGCGCGCGTTTCTTGGCGGAGGTGCGGATGCGTTTCTCGGCGGACTTGATGTTGGCCATGGGGCGGATGCCTCTCTTTTCGTAATGGCGGCCGGCGGCCTCTCCCCGATCGGGGAGCGCCGGCCGGGGCCGGGGTCCGGCCCGGGAGCGCGGAGCTTACCCTCGATCGCTACTTCGTGTCCACGCCGGCGGTCTTGAGCTTGGCCTTGGCCAGACGGGCCTCCTCCGACGTCGGAAACTCGTGGATCACGTACTGGAGCTGGACCACCGCCTCGGGCTTCTGGTTCAGCTCCAGCAGGGCGTAACCCTTCTTGAGGAGGGCCGCCGCGGCCTTGTCGCTGGCAGGCCACTGCTTGAGGAGCTTCTCGAAGTCGGCGACCGCCTCGGTGAACTTCTTCTGCGCGAAGTGCGACTCGCCGATCCAGTACTGCGCGTTGTCGGAGAGGTCGGTCGAGGGATAGCTCTGCAGATAGTCCTCGAAGCCCTGGATCGCCAGTGCGTAGCGCGCCTTGGTGTAGTCGGCGTAGGCGGTGTCGTAGAGCTCGGAGGGAGACGGCGCGCTTCCCGCCGCACTCGCTCCGCCGCCCGGCGCCGGGGCCGCGGCCGCCGGGGGAGAGCCGGGCGACGCGGGAGAGCCGCCGGCCGCTCCGCGCAGGCGCTGCAGCTCTCCCTGCGTCTCGGCGATCTGCTGGGAGAGCTGCGAGAGCCGGCGGTTGGTGTCCTCGAGCTTCGCCTCGAGCTGCTCCATCTTGGTCGTGAGCTCGCCGAGCCGGACGGCGGTGTCGGCGTTGGACTTCAGGAGCTGCGTGGTCTGGGTCGCGACGTTCTGGTTGAGCTTCTCGACCTCTTCCTTGCTGGAGGACTTCCGCTCGAGCGTCTGGATCTGCTTCTGGATCTCGCTCATCTGCTGATGGAGACCCTGGATGTCGTCGGTCGACACGCAGGCCGCTCCCCCGAGAACCGTGAGGAGGAGCGAGCCCAGGACGAGCGTGCGGGACGCGGACGCCAAAACTATTTGGCCGTGATCACGAAGTGCGCGCGGCGGTTCTGCTGCCAGCAGGTTTCCGAGGACTCGGTGCAGAATGGGCGCTCCTTTCCGTAGGACACGGTCCGAACCTTGGATCCGTCGACGCCGAGCGAGCCGAGATAATCCTTGGCGGCGTTGGCGCGCCGCTCGCCGAGCGCCAGGTTGTAGGCCGCGGTGCCGCGCTCGTCGCAGTGTCCTTCGATCAGGACCTGCACGCTGGGGTACTTCTTGAGCCACTCCGCGTTCGCGGCGAGGGCCGAGCGGGCGTCCTCCCGCAGGTCGGACTGGTCGTAGTCGAAGAACGCGTCGGACAGGTAGCCCTTCTTGTTGAGGGCCGCGATGTCCATCGAGAGGACCTCCTGCTCGACGTCGCGTCGGGGCGCGGTCGCCGCGGGCGGGGGGACGTTGGTCTCCGGGGCCTTGCTCGAAACCGGAGGACGCGTCTCCTCGGTGCTCTTCGGAGGTTTCTTCGCGCAGGCGGTCGAAAACGTCAACAGCGCCGTGGCCAAGAGCGTGATCACCGTCAGAGGGGTTACCGTTCTCTTCATTCCCGTCTCCTTACTCGCCAGCGAGCAGCCGCCCCACGGAGAATTGGCTCGGGCTTCAAAAACTCAGTGTAGCAAAGACCTTGCGACAACCCAAGAAGGTGCCGGGCGTCACGGCAGCCAGGTCGGCTGGAAGTGGTTCCCTCCCTCGGTGAGCTGGCGCTTGTTCTGGCCGTTCGAGTCCATCGAGTAGATCTGGGTCGACCCGCCGCGGCGCGAGGAGTACACGATCTTCTCGCCGTCCGGCGACCAGGACGGGTGGCCGTTGGATCCCTCGGAGGTGACCTGCACGGTCTGTCCGCTCGCGAAATCCATGACGCAGATGTTGAAGTCGCCCTCGTTGCGGCAGGCGAACGCGATCCGGGAGCCGTCGGGAGACCACGTCCCCTCGTCGTTCCAGTTGCCGGCCATCGTGACCCGGCGCGAGCCGGTCCCCTCCGCGTCCATGACGTAGATCTGCGGCGTGCCGGTCAGGTCCGAGGTGTAGAGGATCTGGCGCCCGCTCGGCGACCAGGCGGGGGACGCCTCCAGCGCCCGCGTGGAGGTCAGGCGATGCGCCGTCCCGCCGAAGAAGGGCACGGTGTAGATGTCGGAGTTGCCCTTCACGGCGCCGGCGAAGGCGATCTGGCTGGCGTCCGGCGAGAGGGAGGGGGACGCGTTGAGGTCGACCCCCGTCTGGATCTCCTTCTTGTCGCCGCCGTCCATGCTCATCGTCCAGATCTGCGGGTAGAGCCGCACGTAGGAGGTGTAGGCGACCTTCCCCGCGGCGCCGGTCGGGTTGATGGCGATCGACTTGTGGGAGGTGAGCTGGCGGACGTTGCGGCCGTCGAAGTCCATGGCGACGATCTCCTTGGTCCCGGCCTGCTCGGCGACGAAGAGAATCGTCGAGAGGAAGGCGCCCGCCTTCCCGGTGAAGTACTTGACGAGGTCGTTCGCCAGGGTATGCGCGATGCGGTCGACGTAGGTGGCGCCGCCCGAGTAGCGCCTGCCGAGGATGAGCTTGCGCGACTTCAGGTCCCAGACGCGCGCCTCGACGGAGACCCGGTCGCCCGAGACCTCGCCGCGCGTGTCGACCAGGACCTCCGCTCCCGTGCCGAGCCAGCGGTCCGCGACGTCGGGCGTCGTCGGGTCCTTGTACGGCGGCGGGGGATAGTGCACGGGATCGGCCACGCTGAAGGCGCCGGCGTACTCGAGGTCGGACCGCAGCGTGGCCGTGAAGGGGTCCGCCACCTTGGCCTGGAGCGCCGCGGTGCCCGGCGCGTTGAGCGGCGGCACGGCGACGGCGAGCCGGCGCTCTCCGGTCCCCTTGATCACGATCTGGATGTCCTGGCCGCCGGGAGTGATCTGGGGAGGGGGAGGCGCCTGGGCGAGTCCGGGGGCGGCGGCCGAGAGGGCGAGGAACGAGGCCACGCCCGCTAACCGAAAGAGTCGTTGCATCGTTGTTCTCCGGGTCCTCAGTCGAAGACGACCTGAATGCCGATGTCGGACCGTCCGTACTCGGCCGGCAGCGGCGGAAGAGGGGAGGAGGCGAGGACGGCCCGCAGCGCGGCGCGATCCACGAACGGCAGGCCGCTCGAGACGACGATGCGGGCGTCCGCGATCGTCCCGTCCTTGAGGATCTGGAAGTGCACGACCGGGTTGGTCGTGACCCCCTGCGTGGGCTTGAACCAGTTCATCCCGATGATCAGCGCGAGCCGCTCGATGTAGTACGGGTAGTTGAAGTCGGACTGGTCGATCTTGAACCCGCCGACGCCCGCGGTCCCGCCCGCGCCGGGCGCCGGGCCGGTGGCGGTCGCGTTCTCGTCGCCGGCCGACGGCAGGCTCACCGCCGGCGCCTCGGACTTCCCGGGTCGGGAGACGGGAGGCGGCGTGGGCTTCTTCTTCTTGTCGTCCTTGGAGGGGAGGAGCACGGCCTTCGAAGACGGCGGAGGGGGCGCCTCCTCGGGAGGCTTCTCGATCTTGGGCTTCTCCGCGGCCGGGGGAGGAGCGGGCTCCGCCGGCTTGACGGGCTGGGAGACGTGGATGGCGCCGGCCTGGAGCAGCCGGACCGCGACCGCCCGCGGGCGCGCGTACTTGACGGGCTTCGCCATCGACGAGAGGAGGAAGCCCGTCAGGATTCCGGCGTGGAGGAGGAGGGCGAGGAGGATCGCGCCTCCCCAGGAGATCCGGTCGTCCTGGCGCTGCGCGAGAAGATCGCCGACGGCGTCCATGGGCTCAACCGCGCGGGGCGCGAGGACTCACTTCTTGTTCGCCCCGCTCGTGTCCGTGACCATGCCGAGGTTCTCGATCCCCATCCGATTGAGCAGGTCGAGCGTCTCGATGACGGTGCCGTACGCGAGGCCGCGGTCCGCCTTGAGGAAGACGGTCTTGTCGCGGTGCGAGCGCAGGATGGCGCGCAGGCGGTCGCGCAGGAGGCCCCGCGCCACCGGCGTCTCGTTGATGTAGTAGAGGCCCTCGCGCGTGATCGAGAGGATGATGGGATCCTCTACCGAGGACCGCAGGTTCGTCGTCGCGGTCTTGGGCAGCGCGACCGAGATGCCCTGGTGGAGCATCGGCGCGGTCACCATGAAGATGATCAAGAGCACCAGCATCACGTCGACCAGGGGCGTGACGTTGATGTCGGCCAGGTGATCGAACTCGTCCTTGTGCTGCCGCTGAAAGGCCATGTTCCGCTAGCTCAGAGAGACCCCGTCGCCTAGGTAAAGTTCCTCTCCGCGAGATTGATGAACTCGAGGGAGAAGTCCTCCATGCCCGCGCGCTGCTCGCGGACCTTGCCCATGAAGTAGTTGTAGAAAACCATCGCCGGGATGGCGGCCGCGAGGCCCGCCGCGGTGTTGATGAGAGCCTCGGAGATGCCGGGGGCGACCGCCGCGATCGACGTCGAGCCGGTGACCCCGATCGCGCGGAACGACTGCATGATGCCCCACACCGTGCCGAAGAGCCCGATGAAGGGGCAGGCGGACGCGGTCGTCGCCAGGAAGGTCATGTTGCGGGTCAGACGGGACATCTCGACGCCGATCGCGCGCTCCAGCGCACGCTCGATGCCCGAGATGTTCTTGATCAAGAGCTTCCCGGAGCCGCCGCCGGTCGTGGGCGCATCGTCGGCCCGGTTGGCCTTGACCTGGGCGTCCAGCTCGGCGTACCCCGCCTTGAACAGCGTGGTCAGCGGGGTGTCCGAGAGCTCTCCGGCGAAGGTGTTGACCTCCGAGAACCGCTTGGATTTACGGAAGAAGGCGACGAATTTCTCGGACTGCCGCGAGACCTTCCGGAGCCTCAGGTACTTCGCGAAGATGATCACCCAGGAGACAAGCGAGAAGAACAGGAGCACGCCCAGGACCACCTTGGCGGTGGTACCGGTTTCACCGAAGAAGGACAGGATCGAGGGGTTACCGGGAAGATTTTCGGTGGTGACGGGCTGAAAGGCGGTCGCCATCATCAGTTTCGACCGTAACATAGGCTCCTAAAGGGGTCAAAGGGAATGGGGCGCCAAAACACGGACGTTGTCTGGAGCATGGGGAGTCTCGTTCGCGGCGCGGTGTTGGGTCTCTGCCTCTCGGTAATCGCCTCCGTCGCCCGGTCGGCGCCGACCGACATCCTCCCGGCCGGCGCGCTCGCCCCCGGCATGAAGGGCTACGGCCTCTCGGACCTCGGCGACGGCAAGGGCGTCCAGCGCTTCGAGGTCGAGATCGTGGGCCTCCTGAAGAGCTACGCGCCAAAGCAGGACCTGATCCTGGCGCGCATCATCGACAACGACGACCTCACGAAGACCGGCGTCATCGCGGGCATGAGCGGCAGCCCGATCTACGTGCAGGACCGGCTGATCGGCGCGCTCGCGTACGGCTGGCCCTTCGCGCGCGACCCGATCTGCGGGATCACGCCGATCCAGAGCATGCTGGACATCCGCAAGGCGCCGGCGACGCCGCCGGTCCCCATCGGCGGGGCCGCGACCCACGCGTCGGCCTCGGGGGGCGCGGCGTTTCGCGCCGCGACGTTCATCGAGGCCTTCGGCAGCGGCCACTTCCAGGGCGCCTTCGAGGCCATGCTCGCGCCCTTCCGCGCGCAGCCCGCGTCGGCCGGCGGCCTCGCGCCGCTGCCGCTGCCGGTCTCCCTGTCGGGCGGGATGGAGCCGGGCGGCCTCTTCGGCCGGCTGGCCGAGGCCGCCGACTGGATGGTGACCCCATCCGGCGCCTCGTCCTCGTCGTCCTCGTCGAAATCCGACAAGGCGGCCGCCAAGGCGCCCGATCCGGCCGGGACGCTGCCGGGCTCCCTGCAGCCCGGGTCCGCGGTCGCCGCCGTGCTGCTCTCGGGCGACATGGTGCTCTCCGCGACCGGCACGGTGACCTGGGTGGACGGCAACTCCGTGCTCGCGTTCGGACACCCGTTTCTCTCGATGGGCCCGGTCGACATGCCGATGGCGCGGGCGGACGTCCTGACGGTGCTCCCGTCGCTGTACCGGTCCTTCAAGTTCTCCTCCTCCGGCGACGTGCTCGGCTCGGTCTCGCAGGACCGCTCGACCGGCATCCTCGGCAGCTTCGGGAAGCCGCCGGTGATGGTGCCGATCACGATCAAGATGACCTCCGAGGACCTCCCGCCGCAGACCTTCCGCTTCGAGGTCGTCCAGAACTCGATGCTGACGCCGATCCTCCTGGCGATGGCGACGGACAGCGTCCTGACGACCCTCGAGAAGCGCGCGGGGGAGCGCACGATCGTGTGGAAGTCCTCGATCCAGACGCCCGAGCGCACCGTCCGGTGGGACTCGGTCTTCTCCGGGCTGACGGCGCGGGAGGAGGCGGTCGGCTCGCTCGCCCTCCTGACGAATTACCTCATGGCGAACGAATTCCGCGACCTCTCGATCCAGGGGGTCGAGGTCGAGATCAACCACTCGGACCGCCTGCAGAGCGCGCGGATCGTCCACGTCGAGGCGCAGAAGGAGAAGGTCCGGCCCGGCGAAAGCGTTCCGGTGTGGGTGGACCTCGAGGACTTCCGCGTCGGGCCCCGGCGCGTCGTGATGACGGCGAAGGTGCCCGAGGACGCGCCCCCCGGTCCGCTCACGGTGTTCGTCGGCGACGGCAACGCCGCCACCGCGTACGACCTCTCGCTCTATCCGGCGGACCCGCACTCGCTGGACCAGGTCCTCGACTTCCTGGCCCGCGTGCGGCCGCCGAACTCCCTCAACCTGCTCGCGTACCGCTCGGCCTCGGGCGCCGTGGTCAACGGACAGCCGCTCGCGGCGCTGCCGCCGACGCGCGCGGCGCTCCTGCGCGACCGCGGCCCCGGCGATGGGACGCCGGACCTCGGGTACCTCCGGCTCCAGGCGGACTCGCTCGAGCAGCCGGTTCCGGTGTCCGGGTCCGCGCGCCTGAATCTCGAAGTGCTTCCGAGGATTTGGTGAGGCGGCGACTCCTCCGGCTCCCGCCGATCCTCCTCTCCCTCCTCCTTGTTCCAGGCGCCGCGGGAGCGGCGTCGGTGAAGATCTGGGTCTCCGACACCGCCGCCGACTTCTCCACGGGTGAGGCGCGCGGAGTGTCCGTGTCGGCGGACGGGAGCCTGCTCCCCGGCAAGTCGCTGATGCGCGTGGAGGGCGTCAACGAGGCGGTCCTGTTCACCGCGGTGCGCGACAAGTCCGGCGAGCTCTACGTCGGAACCGGCGACGCCGGGAAAATCCTCCGCATCACGCCGGAAGGCAAGGTCGACACCTACGTCACGCTCGACGAGAAGGAGGTGACCGCGCTGCGGATCGGCCCCGACGGGGCGCTGTACGCGGGCGCGTCGCCCGGCGGAAAGGTCTACCGGATCGTCAAGGGCAAATCGACGCCGTACTACGACACGAAGGCGGAGTACGTCTGGGCCCTCGCGTTCGAGGGCAAGGTCCTCTACGTGGGCACCGGCCTGCCGGGGGAGATCCATCGGGTCCAGGCCGCCAACCAGGGCGAGCGCATCCACACGACTCCGGACCCGCACGTGCGGTCCCTCTTCGCCGACGCGCAGGGCCGCATCTGGGCCGGGACGTCCGGCTCGGGTCTCATCGTGCGGATCGACAAGGCCGGCCACGCGACCACCGTCTACGACTCGGGCAAGCCCGAGGTCACGGCGATCGCGGCCGACAAGACCGGCCGCGTCTGGGCGGCGGCGGGGACGGCGGAGATGACGACGACGTCGTCCGAGTCCACGTCGACGCCGCAGGCGGCGCCGTCTCCGAAGGCGCCGAAGGCGGGGTCTGCGACCGACGACGAGGACAAGGGCAAGGCCGAGGTGTCGGTCAGCGTCTCCTCGGTCCGCCTCGCGCCGCCGCGCGGCGGCGCCAAGGGCGGCTATTCCGCGGAGCTCGTCCTGTTCGAGGAGGGCGAGCCCGCGCGCATCGTCTGGACGAGCAACGACGAGGTCGTCTTCGACCTCGCCCGGGACGACGACGGCAGCGGCGTCCTGGCCGCGACCGGCCCCAAGGGCAAGCTCTACGAGGTCGCCTCCGACGCGTCCGCGCTGACGCGCACGTTCGACGAGAAGCAGGTCACCTTCTTCGCGGGCGACGACGTCGGGACGAACGCGTCGAGCGCGATCTACGTCCGCCGGGCGGGCGAGGTGTCGGGCGACTACGTCTCGGCGGTCAAGGACACCGGGCGCACCAGCCGCTTCGGGACGTTCCGCTGGGAGGGCGACGCGCCGTCGGGCAGCAAGGTCGAGTTCGCGTTCCGCTCCGGCGAGTCCGCCGCGCCGGACACGACGTGGAGCCCGTGGAGCGCGTGGACGGGAAGCGAGAAGACGATCGCGATCCCGGCGCCGGACGGCCGCTTCCTGCAGTGGCGGGTGCGCATGTCGGGGGAGGGCTCGCACGCGCCCATCATCCGTCGCACGGAGGCCGCGTACCGGAACCACAACGCCGCGCCCGCGATCGAGAGTCTCGCGGCGCTCGACCCGGCCGAGGTCCTGCTGCGCTCGGGCTCGGGCGGCAGCAACGTCCTCGAGACCTCGGCCCCCGACGAGCGGGGCATCTTCACCGGGCTCGAGGACTCCAAGTCCGAGGGATCTCCGCGGCGGCTCTTCCGCAAGGGATTCCGCACGCTCCAGTGGAAGGCCACGGATCCCGACGGCGACCCGCTCACCTACGACCTCGACTTCCGCGCGGCCTCGTCGTCCAAGTGGATGACGCTGCGCAAGGACATCCGGGAGGGGTACTACTCGTTCGACTCGACGTCCCTGCCCGACGGGGACTACGTCTTCCGAGTGACCGCGTCCGACGCCGAGAACAACCCCGGCGACGCGAAGACCACCAGCCGCGAGTCGGTTCCGGTGCGGATCGACAACACGCCGCCGGTCATCCGGCAGCTCTCGTCCTCGGGGGGCGTTTTCCAGTTCGAGGCGCTCGACGCGGCCTCTCCGATCACCGAGGCGGAGTACAGCGTCGACGCGAAGAAGTGGACGCGGATCGAGCCCGCCGACGGCCTCTCCGATTCTCTGCGCGAGACGTACGCGATCAAGCTGCCTCCGGACGCGAAGGGGGGCTACCTCCTGGTGCGCGTCACGGACGCGTCGCGCAACGTCGCCTCGGCCTCGTTCACGGCGCCCTGAGGGGCAATCGGCGCGAGTCGCGAGTCGCGAGTCGTTAGTCGTTAGTCGTTAGCCGGGGGTCGGGGGAGCCGTGAAGCCCGGGCCGACTTCCTGATCAAGCGATAATCCCTCTCATGAGGAGTGCGCGCTGCGCGGCGGTGGGGATCCTCGTGTGTCTGGCCTGCGCCTGCCGCCAGCGCGAGACACCCCTCGCGGCCCAACGCACTTCCTCAACCGCGGCCGCCGCCTTGGCGCCGTCGCCCTCGGTGGCGGAGACTTCCGTCGAGGGCGGCGTGCTGCGCCGGCGCCTGGTCGCCGAGCCGACCACGCTGAACGCCGTGATGCAGTCGAGCGCCGCGGAGGCCGAGGTCCTGCAGTACGTCCAACGCAACCTGCTCGACTTCGACGGGCAGATGCGGCTCGTTCCCGGCCTCGCCGAGCGCTGGGAGGCATCCGCGAACGGGCTCGAGTACACGCTGACGCTCCGCGCGGACGCGGTCTGGGAGGACGGGCGCCCGATCACGGCCCGCGACGCGGCCTTCACCATCGGCCGGATCGCGGACCCGAAGGTGCCCTCGAACGTCTACAAGCCGCTCTTCGAGGAGATGGAGTCGGTTCAGGCGGTGGACGACCGCACCCTCCGCGTGCGCTTCAAGACCCCGTACGCCTTCCGCGCGATGGCGTTCGTGATCCCCGTGCTGCCCGAGAAGAGATTCGCCGGCCAGAACTTCCTGCGCGCCCGGGAGAATCGCGCCCCCGTCGCCAGCGGGCCCTACCGCGTCGCGTCGTGGACCACGCAGCAGTCGATCGTGCTCGAGCGCAACCCGCGTTATCCGGGGAAGCCTGGCCACTACGATCGGATCGTCTTCCGGATCCTGCCCGACGACACGACGGCCTACCGCCTCCTGACCGCCGGTGATCTCGACGAGGATCAGCTGAGCCCGTCGATCAAGGACCAGGCGATCCGCGACGCTGCCTTCCAGGGCTGCTGCCGGATCGTCGAGTTCTACAACCTCGACTACAACTACGTCGCCCTCAACAACCGATCGCCGCTCTTCTCCGACGCGCGCGTCCGCCGCGCGCTGACGATGCTCCTCGACCGGGCATCGATCGTGCGCGGGCTCTACAAGGGCTCCGCCCGGATCGTCTCCGGACCCTGGGCGCCGGACTCGCCGGCCTACGACCCGGGCCTCCCCGCGCTCCCGTTCGATCCGCCGGCGGCCGCGAAGCTGCTGGACGAGGCCGGGTGGCGGGACCACAACGGCAACGGCACGCGCGACAAGGACGGCCGGGAGTTCGAGTTCGACCTCCTGGTCTCCCAGGGCTCCGAGGTGGGCCGCCAGATCGACGAGATGCTGGCGTCCGAGCTCGCGAAGCTCGGCGTGACGGCCAACGTCCGGACGCTCGAGTGGGGGAGCTTCGTCGAGAAGGTCGACTCGGGAGACTTCGCCGCCGCCTCGCTGGCGTGGTCGGCGGTCGACCCCAACCCCGACCCCTACTTCTACTGGCACTCGTCGCAGTGCGCGCCGAGCGGGCTGAACGACGGCTGCTACCGGAACCCCGAGGCCGACCGCCTGATGGAGGACGCCCGCGGCGAGGCCGACTCCGGCCGGCGCAACGCGATCTACCATCGGCTCCATCGGATCTTCCGGGACGACGCCCCGGCCCTGTTCGTCGTGAACGCCGCGCAGAAGTACGCCTTCCGCCGCGACGTCCGCGGCGTGCAGGCCTCGCCGCTGTCCTTCTTCTTCTGGCCGGGCCCGCTCGACTGGGGCGCGACGGCGTCGTCGACGGGAGTTCCATGATCCGCTACGTCACGCGCCGGCTGCTCCTCGCGGTTCCGACGCTCTTCGGCATCACGGTCGTCGTGTTCCTGCTCGTGCACCTCGCCCCCGGGAGTCCCGGCCTCGCCGGCGAGGGCTCGCTGCGCCGCCCGACCGGGCACGCCGCCGAGGAGATGCGCCGGCTCTACGGCCTCGACCGCCCGCTGCCGGAGCGATTCGCGAAGTGGATGTCGCGCGTCGCCCGGTTCGACCTGGGCGAGTCGTTCGTGGACCACCGGCCCGTCTCCGAGCGCATTCGCGAGGCGCTGCCGAACACCCTGCTCCTGAACGGCACGGCCCTCGTCCTCGCGCTCCTGATCGCGATCCCGCTGGGGGTGATCGCCGGGGGGAGCCCCGAGGGGACCTTCGACCGCGCGTCGGCCGCGGCGCTGTTCGCGCTGTACTCGATGCCGACGTTCTGGGCCGCGCTGCTGCTCCAGACGCTCCTCGCGGTTCAGCTGCGCTGGCTGCCGCTCTACGGCGTCGCCTCGGACTCCCCGCCGGCGGGCGCCGCCGGCCTGCTCGACCGGCTGGCGCACCTCGCGCTCCCCGTGACCTGCCTGACCTACGGGACGCTCGCGTTCATCGCGCGCCTCGTACGGTCGGGGGTCGCGGAGGCCCGGGCCGGAGACTACGTCCTCGCCGCTCGCGCGCGAGGCGCGTCGCGACGGCAGGCGCTCTGGCGCCACGCCTTCCGCAATGCCCTCGTGCCGCTGCTCACGCTCGCCGGCCTGATGCTGCCCGCGCTGCTCTCGGGGAGCGTGATCGTCGAGCGGATCTTCGTGTGGCCCGGGCTCGGCCAGCTCTACCTCGACTCGATCCTCTCGCGGGACTACCCGGTCATCCTCGCGCTGTCGCTCCTCACCGCCGCGGTGACCCTTCTCGCAACGCTCGCCTCGGACATCGCCGCGGCGATCGCCGACCCGCGTGTGCGCGACGGGACGGTCTCGTGAGACGGCGGAACACCTGGATGGCCCGTCTCCCCGGCAGCGGCCGCGTGGCGCTCGCCGTGGTGGTCGGGCTCTGGGCGATCGCCGCGAGCACGCCGCTCTTCCGGGAGCGCGCGCGCGAGATCCGGCTGGCGGAGCGCCTCCTGCCGCCCTCCGCCGCTCATCCGTTCGGCACGGACGATCTGGGCCGCGACCTGCTCGCCCGCATCGTCGCGGCGACGCCGATCTCGCTGACGATCGGGATCGTGTCGGCGGCGGTGTCGCTGATCGTGGGCTTCACGGTCGGCGCCACCGCGGGTTGGTTCGGCGGAGCCGTGGACCTCGTCCTCTCGCGCACGATCGAGGTCGTCTTGTGCTTTCCGCTGCTCTTCCTCCTGCTGGCCATCGCGGCCTTCCTGCCGCCGTCGCCGTGGACGATCATCGCGGCGATCGGTCTCACGACGTGGCCGGGGGACGCGCGGTACGCGCGCGGGGAGATCCTGCGGATGCGCGAGCTCGGCTACGCCCACGCCGCGCGGACGATGGGCGCCACGACGCCGCGGATCCTGATCCGCCACCTCCTCCCCAACGCGCTTCCGCCGCTGATCGTGTCCGCCGCGTTCGGCGTGGGCTGGTCGATCCTCGCGGAGGCGTCGCTGTCCTTCCTCGGCGTGGGACTGCCGGGCCCGGCGACGTCGTGGGGCGGCATCCTCGCGGCCGCGCCGAGCCACATCCTCGAGGCCTGGTGGATCGCGCTCTTCCCCGGCGTCGCCCTCTTCCTGACGGTGTCCGCCTATAATCTGCTGGCCGAAGGGCTCCGCACGGCATTGAGCGAAGGGGGAGGACGCGTATGACGGAGCGAATCGCCGTCTATCCCGGCTCCTTTGATCCCCTCACGAACGGGCACCTCGACATCCTGGCGCGCGGCCGCCGCCTCGCGGACCGCGTGATCGTCGCCATCCTCGACCACGACGAGAAGACGCCGCTCTTCACGGTGGAGGAGCGCATGCACATGATTCGGGAGATCGTGGGCGGCGACCCGTCCATCTCCGTGTCGGCGTTCACGGGCCTCCTGGTGGACTTCGCGATGCGCTCCGGCGCGACGATCATCGTCCGCGGGCTGCGCGCCGTGTCGGACTACGAATACGAGCTGCAGATGGCGCTCATGAACCGGCGCCTCGCCCCGGCGGTCGAGACGGTCTTCCTGATGGCCAAGGAGGAGTACTCCTACGTCTCGAGCCGCCTGGTCAAGGAGCTCGCGCGGCTGGGCGGCGACGTGACCGGCCTGGTCCCGAACATCGTCCGGCAGCGGCTGGCCGACCGGTTCTGAGCCCGGATCCCCGAGCGACACGTGGGCAACCTCCGCAGCGTCCGGACCGACCTCCGCGTTCGCTATTCCGAAACGGACCAGATGGGGATCGTGTACCACGCGAACTACCTGGTGTGGTTCGAGATCGGACGCACCGAGTGGTGCCGCGCGGCCGGATACCCGTACGCGGACATGGAGCGCGCCGGCTTCTACATCCCGGTGACTCGCGTCGAGGGGACCTTCCGTCGGAGCAGCAGCTACGACGACCCCATCGCGATCTTGACGCGCATGGAGAGGCTCTCGAGCCGCGGCTGCGTCTTCGCCTACGAGATCCGCAGCCCCGCCACGGAGGGAGCGGGGGGGACCGCACCCGACGGCGCGCTCCTGGCCGACGGCTCGACGCACCACGTCTTCACGGACGTCGAGGGGCGCGCCAAACGCGGCTCCGAGGAGATCCTGCGCGCGCTGGAGGGGTTCCGGTCCGGGGAGTCGCCGCGATGACCCGGGCTGCAACCCGCAAAGGCGGGAACGTGTTGGCTGTACGAGGAGGGGCTCGCATGATCGCTCGCCAGTGGCACGGCGCCGTTCTCGCCGAGAGGGCCGACGCCTATCTCCGGTACCTCGAGAAGACGGGCATCCCCGATTCGAAGGCGACCGCAGGCAATCGCGGGGTGTTCGTCCTGACCCGGCGCGAGGGGAAGGTCGCGCACTTCGTCTTCCTCTCCCTGTGGGAGTCGCTCGACGCGATCCGCGCGTTCGCGGGCGACGACGTCGAGAAGGCGCGGTACTACCCCGAGGATCGCGACTTCCTGCTGGAGCTCGAGCCCACGGTCACCCACTACGAGGTCGCCGCGTCGCCGTAGCCCCCTCGCTCCGCACCGGGTCTCCCTTCGGGACATCTTGTCCGGCCGGGGCGGAGAGGATAAGACTCCGGACGCGTCGGCCGAATCGACGCGGAGGAGGCGCGGATGTCTCTGGGCAAGCGGACCCTCGCGGAGTTTCTGGGAACCTTCTGGCTCGTCCTCGGCGGCTGCGGGAGCGCGGTGCTGGCGGCGGCGTTTCCGAGCCTCGGCATCGGCTTCGTCGGGGTCTCGCTGGCGTTCGGTCTGACGGTGCTCACGATGGCGTATGCCATCGGCCACGTCTCGGGCTGCCACCTGAACCCCGCGGTGTCCGTCGGGCTGGTGGCGGGAGGGCGGTTCCCGGCGTCGGAGCTCATCCCCTACGTGATCGCCCAGGTGCTCGGCGCCATCGCGGGCGCGGGGGTCCTGTACGTGATCGCGAGCGGGAAGGCCGGTTTCGACGCCTCCGCCGGGTTCGCGTCGAACGGCTACGGCGAGCACTCCCCGGGCGGCTACTCGCTCGGCGCCGCGCTCGTCTGCGAGATCGTGATGACGTTCTTCTTCCTGATGGTCATCCTCGGAGCCACGGACCGGCGTGCGCCGGCCGGGCTCGCGGGACTCGCCATCGGCCTCGGCCTGACGCTGATCCACCTGATCAGCATCCCGGTGACGAACACGTCGGTGAATCCCGCGCGCTCCACCGGGCCCGCCCTCTTCGCCGGCGGGTGGGCGCTCGCGCAGCTCTGGCTCTTCTGGGTGGCGCCGATCGTGGGCGCGGCGGTCGCGGGGGCGGTCTACCGGAGCCTGTTCGAGACCCCGCCCGAGCCCTCGATGCGCCAGGCCCTCTCGAAGACGCCGTAGGGTTCAGGGCACCGGACGCGGGGACAGCCGGCCGCCCGCGACGGCGACGGCGAGCCCCGCGAAGATCAGCAGGGCGGCGAGCACCGTCTTCCCGGTGAGCGCCTCGCCGAGGATCAGGATCGCGAGAACCGTGGCCACGAACGGCTGCAGGAAGACGTAGAACGCGACGTGGGACGCGTGCACGCGCGCGAGCGCCCACGCGTTCAGCAGGTAGGGGATGACGGTGCAGAGCAGGATCACGCCCGCGAGCGAGGCCCAGCCGAGCGGGCTCACGTGGCCCGGCGCGAACCGCACGAGCTCCGGAAGCGCGAGCAGCACGATCAGCACGGCGCCGTAGCGGAACACCGCCGCGGTGAAGGTCACGAAGTGGTAGTGCGCGAGAACGGGCCGCGAGAGCACGAGGTAGAGCGAGTACGAGATGCAGTTGGCGATCAGGAGCAGGTCGCCCCGGAACGACGCGCTGCTCCAGTCGAACCGCTGCGCGTTGAGCAGCAGGAGCGCCCCGGCGCCCGCGAGGACGATCCCGGCGGCGGCGCGGGAGGTCAGGCGCTCGCGGCCGAGGACCGCGGCCGCGGCCAGCGTGAAGACGGGGATCGTCGTCGTGAGCACCGTCGTGTTGATCGCCGTCGTGCGCGAGAGGCCCTCGATGAACAGGATCTGGTTGAAGGAGACGCCGAGCAGTCCGTAGAGGATGAGCCGCGGCACGTCCGCCCGGCGGATCCTCTCGGGCTTCTTCTGCGCGCGGCGAAAGGCCTCGAGCAGCGCCGCGGCGCTTGCCGCGCGGAACGCCGCGAAGAGCAGCGGCGGAAGGGAGACGAGGACGAGCTTGCCGAGGATCGGGAAGAGCGCGAAGCCGACCTGGGCGCCGGCCAACGCCGCGTGGATCTCCCAGGGACGGTGCCGGGCGTGGACGGTCAAGCGAACGGCAGCGGAGCGACGATCGCCCGGATCTCGGGCCGGGCCGGGTCCGCCAGCGTCCCGCCCTCCGGAACGTCGCGAAAGGCGAGGCCGAGGCCGATCGCCCCGAAGCGCGGCGAGACGACGGCGCTCGTGACGCGGCCGAGCTCCTGGGAGGAGCCCGGCTTCTCCGGGTTCAGGAACGCCGTGCCTTCCGGGACCGGCTCGTCCGGGAACCGGAAGCCGACGAGGCGGCGGTTGACGCGGCCGTAGGTCCGGAGGCGCGCGACGACCTCCTGGCCGACGTAGCAGCCCTTGCTGGCGGAGATCGCGGCGGAGAGGCCGACCTCCTCGGGCAGGTTCGCGTCGCTCGCGTCCTTGCCGAGTCGAGCCCTTCCCGCTTCGACGCGTAGGATCTCCGCCGTCGTGTCCGAGACCGCCCTGGAGCCGGCCTCGTGGAGCGCGCGTTCCCACTCCGGGAGGCGCTCGCGCGGCCCGAAGAGCTCGGCCGCGAACTCGCCCTCCGGGGGAAGCGCGGAGCCCGGGAACGCGGACGCGAGCGTTGCGGCGCGCGGCCCGTAGAGGCCCAGCACCGCGTGTTCCTCCGTCGCGTCGCGGATGGTCGCCTTCTGGAACGCCGCATACTTCGAGAGGTGCGCGGCGACCTGAGCGCGCGCGCTCGCCGGCACGAGCAGGAGCAGGCGGCCGCCGTCGTTCAACACCCGGCCGAAGTAGATCAGCTTTCCCCTCGGGGTCAGTCCCGCGGCGGGGCGCGCCCGATCCGGTCCGGGGCCGAGCCCGCGGACGTCCTGCGTCAGCTGGCCCTGGAGGAACTCGACGCGGTCGGGGCCCTCGATCGCGAGGACGCCGAGCGCGCGAATCCGGTGCGCCAGCGCCTCACGGGCGGCGAGATCGTCGGGCGCCGCGGGAGCCGGCACCACGCGCCTACTTGAGGAGGATCTCGGCCTTGATCCTCACCTTGGGCGCATCGGCGATGTCGATCGTCCGGAGTCGCGTCGAGACGCGGAAGGAGTCGTCGATCTTGCCCGCGTCGATCGTTCCCGAGCGGTCGCTCGACTTGATGACCGTGCCCTTCGCGTCCAGGATCTCGACCGAGAAGTGGATCTTGGCCTCGCGGTTCCCGCGGTTGTCCGCGTGGAACTCCCACCAGAGCCAGGAGTGATCGTCATGATCCTTGGTCCGCGCCTTCTCGACGTCCTCCGAGTCCGGATAGTTGCGGCACTGGACCTCGCGGACCGTGACCTTCTCGTAAGAAAAGTCGAGCTTCGCGTCGGTCCCGCGGGGGAAATTGATCGTCTTCTCGAACCGCCCGTTCTCGGCCAGGAGGAGCGGCGCGGCCGCCAGGAGGAATGCCGCCGGAATCGCCCATCGTTTGCGCATGTTCACCTCGTCCTTGCGTCGCGGCCCGCCAGCGTATCATTGGCCTCGTGTCCGCCGCCGACGAAGGGGATCGACCCGAGCTGCACGTCATCGACATCTTCATGATGTCGGTCAAGTGCGGAAACTGCGACACGTACCAGACGATCGTCAAGTTCCAGAAGGGTCCGGAGAAGAACGTGTACACCTACGAATGCGAGAACGAGATCTGCGACCCGAACGTGACGCGGACGCTCGTGGAGGTGCCCCGGCACCTCGACAACTCGACGCGGAGGGCCGAGGAGCTGCCCTACTACGAGAAGGAGCCGGAGCGGCCCGAGGAGCCGGGGGAGCCCTCGGACTGAGCGAGGCGCCGAAAGGCCCCCTCCGGGCGTTTCGCGGAATCGCTTAGAATACGGATTGCGTGAGCCTGCAAACGGCCCGCCCGGAGCGCGCGGTGGTCACTCCCGAGCTCCGGCAGCGGTTGCGCAAACGTCTGGCCGACTCGCCCGCGCTGGGTTGGCTGTCTCCGAGCCTGGAAGAGCTGGAGCTGGACCACTGTGTCCTGCGGCTGCCCTACCGGGAGGCGATCACCAATGGCTCCGGCACGGTGCACGGCGGGGTGCTGGCGACCCTGGCGGACTCGGCGGTGGCGTTCGCGCTGGCCACCAATTTCGACGGCAAGATGGGATTCGCGACGACGGACCTGACGATCCACTTCCTGCGCAGGGCGCGGGGAGAAGTCTGGGCGCGCGCGCGAATCCTCAAGAAGGGGGCGCGGGTCAACGTGGGGGAGGTGCAGATCGTGGACGCGTCCGGGCTGGAGGTCGCCCGGGTGCTCGCGACGTTTCTGCTGACCACCTCCTCGTTCGACTACGCCCCGGAACGAAACTCCTGACCGAGGAACACACGACATGATCGACGATACCGTCCCGTTTCCCGCTGCGGAGGCAGTGGAGGCGGGCGAGAAGGACCGGAAACCCTCACGACGCCGCCGCGGAGGCTCGAGGCGGCACAAGGGCTATCCCACCCCTGCGCCGGCCGAGGACGCCCCTGCGCCCGCCGTGGCCCCATCGGCGCCGGCCACTCTCGCTCCGGGCGCCACGAACGTGACTTCGGGCCCGCCCTCCCGGCCCGCGGTCGACCAGCGGCTCTCGCTCTTCATCGACTTCGAGAACATCGCGCTCGGCGTCCGCGACGCGCAGTATAAGAAGTTCGACATCCACCTGGTCCTCCAGCGGCTGATCGAGAAGGGCCGCATCGTCTACAAGAAGGCGTACGCCGACTGGACGCGCTACTCGGAATACAAGCGCGAGTTCCACGAGGCGGCCATCGAGCTCATCGACATTCCGCAGCGCAACTACTCCGCCAAGAACTCGGCGGACATCCGAATGGTCGTGGACGCGATGGACCTCGTCTCGGCCAAGGGGCACATCACGACCTTCGTGATCTGCTCGGGCGACTCGGACTTCTCCCCGCTGGTCTCGAAGCTCAAGGAGAACGACAAGAGCGTGATCGGCGTGGGCGTCAAGAACTCGACGTCCAACCTGCTCATCTCCAACTGCGACGAGTTCATCTTCTACGAGGACCTGGTGCGCGAGACGCGGGCGCTGCCGTCGATCGAGAGCCTGCCCAAGAAGAAGCAGGAGGTCTTCCGCCTCGTGCTCGACTCGCTCCAGGCCCTGCTCCGCGAGAACTACGACGTCATCTGGGGCTCGATGGTCAAGCAGACCATGCAGCGCAAGCAGCCGTACTTCAACGAGTCGTACTACGGCTACAAGAGCTTCTCGGAGCTGCTCGAGGACGCCGAGCGCAACGGCCTCTTGACGATGAAGAAGGACGTCAAGAGCGGCGGCTACGTCGTCGCCATAGCGTAACCGTCGCCTTCACTTGCTCGCGGCCCTGCCTTCGGCACCGGGCCGCGGCTCGTCCGGTTGCGGACTCGACCGCGGCCCTGGTCCGCTCGCTGCGCTCCGGCTCCCGCAACGCGAGTCGTTTCGCTCGCCCGGACTCGCGAAACTCGGTCGCGTTGCGGACAGCTGAGAATCCTCGCGGCGTGCCGCGAGGATGGCTGTTTACTTCCTTCGAAGGACCAGCCGGTCCGAGGTGCCGGCCGGGCCCGAGACGTTCGCGGCGATCTGCAGGCTCACGAAGTCGGCGGCGCCGGAGAGGTCCCACACCAGGTTGTGGAATCCGCGCAGAGAGTTCTCGGAGGTCGGGTGGATGACTCGGGACAGGACATCCGTCCCCCGTCCGGAGCTCTTCCCACCGGCGACGGCCGAAACGTAATCGGGCGACAGGTAGAGGTAGGACAGGAATCCGCTGGCGTTCACGCCGGCCTGGATCAGGTAGTCGGTCTCGAGGGACTCGAGCAGGAGATAGCTCGTGTCCTCGACGGTCTTGCGCTGTCCCTCCACGACCCGCCACTGGCGTTCGCGCTGCGGCGTCCAGGGAGGAAGGGGGACGAAGTCGAGCGCCAGCGACGCGCCCCGGGGCGACGCGAGCGTCGCCGCGGCGATCGTGTCGAGCCGCTCGCGGCCGTTGGGGACCGTCAGGTAGCCGGCTCCCGCGCCGCCGTGGCTCGGGTCCGTCAGGGTCACTCCGGCGGCCACGATGTTGCCGGAGCGGTCCGTCTCGACGAACACCTCACGCAGAGCGGGGCGTGCGGGAGGGCCGGGAAGGGTGGTGGCGACCTTGCCCTGCCAGCGCCCCGTCAGGTCGAGCGTCCAGGGCTCCGGCGTCGGCGGCGCCTCGACGGCCGCCACGGGGACGGGCGCGGCGCCCCGCGAGCCCCACACGATCGCCAGGATCACGAGGGCGACCGCGGCGGCGGCGAGCCCGATGACCGTGTTGCGAGGCAGGAGCGGAACCGGCTTCGCGGTCGACGGCGGAGAGCCCGGAGGGGCCACGGCGGGGTGAGCCCTCGTCGGCCGGGGGCGCGCGACCGACGCCTGAGCCGCGTGCGCAGCCAGGGCCGCTGCCGAAGTGGCGGTCAGTTTCTCGGAGCTCGAGGCGTTGCTCGGAGCCGAGCCCGTGGCCGCGGCGGCCGTTCCCGCGGGAGCGGCCTCGACCTGGCTCGGTCGATCCAGCCGGCGGCGGCACTTCTGGCAGGTGGCCGAGGCGATCTGGGTAAACCCACATTGCGGACATGTCACCCAGGCCATTTGGTCAGAATGGTAACAGGGCCCGCGAAAAGTCAGTAGTCGGTTGTCCGTAGTCGGTGGGGGAAGAGTGTGACCCTAGACACCAACCCTTCGACCGACTCCCTCCTACCGACTCCCGACCACCGACTACTTCTCAGATCTCCCGAAAGAAGAACCGGTCGAGCACCGACATGCGCTGATCGAGCTGCTTCGCGTCGGGGTCCATCAGCCAGAGCACGGCGCGGATGGACGAGGCGAGCGAGTTGCCGTCCTGCGGCGTGAAGCAGAAGCCGATGATCTCGCGGTCGCCCTTGACCGCGACGGTCGGCGCCGAGATGACCGCCTGGGACAGGATGCGGCCGTAGTAGCCGTGGTCGCGGCCGAACGAGAAGATCTGGTTGGAAGACCGGCGCTCCGTCAGGGCGATGCGGCGGTTGGCGCGCAGCTTCGCGAGGACCTTGTCCTTCGAGGTGGGCTGCGCGATCTCCATGTCGAACCACAGCGAGTGCATGTACTGGGTGTTGAGCTTCATCGCGGAGGAGAAGATCGGGGGCTGCCAGCCGATCGTCGACAGGAGTGCGGAGGCGTCGCGCGCGTGGTGCGTGCCGAACTCCGGATCGTCGTGCTTTCCGGCCGACGGGGCGGGGGCGAAGCCGGAGTCCTGCGAGACGTCGTTCGCCCGTCGCATGCAGACGAAGCGGCCCTTCGTGAGGATCCGGTTCCCGGAGTCGTCGGTCCCGAGCGTCGTGATGAGGCACGCGATGTTGTGGGTGTTGCACGAGACGATCTGGAGGAACCGGTCCTGCCCCGGGATCAGCGCCTCGTCGTTGATCCCCATGGCGTACATCTTGCCGAAGCCGAACTCGCTGCCCTGCGCCAGGAACCCGAGGGGGCCCTTGATCTTCTCGTACTGCTTCTTGTTCTCGTTGCCGGCGGGCGTGCAGTCGATGACGACGGTCGCGCGCTCGAGGGCTCCGATCGCCTCGCCCGCCACCCTGTGGCCGAGCGCCTCGAAGTCGGTCACCTTGTCGGAGTCCACGATGAGCCTCGCGCCGCGCTCGACGAGGTGGTTGACCTTGGCCCGCTCCGTGATCATGGGCGTGCGCTTGTGGAAGGTCACCTCGTCGATGCCGAGGGACTTCCCGAAGTCGGCGAACAGGCCGATGAGCGGCTCGCCGATGGTTCCGGTGCCGACGACGTGAACGATCTTCTTCATCGCGTTCCCCCTTGAGGACGGTTCGGGGCGCCCCGAGACGGCCGGAAGGATACGATGAGAACTCGAAATCGCCAACCGCGGCGGAGGAGGACTCGCCTGGGCGTTCGGCTTCAATCCGTGCTCTTTCGCGGGACGGCGGGAGAGCTGGAGGGTCTCTGGAAGGAGGCCGCCGGACCGCGGCGCGGGGCGGCCGTCTTCGCGCACCCCCACCCGCTCCACGGCGGCACGATGCACAACAAGGTCGTCTACCGCGCGGTGCAGGCCCTGACGCAGTCCGGCTTCGCGACGCTGCGATTCCAGTTCCGCGGGGTGGGACTCTCGAAGGGGCGCTACGACGCCGGACGCGGCGAGGTCGACGACGTGCGCTCCGCGCTCGGCGAGGCCGAGGCCCGCGGAGGCCTGCCGCTCGTGGCCGGCGGTTTCTCCTTCGGCGCCGCGATGGCGCTCAAGGCCTCCGACGGCGACCCGCGCGTGGCCGCGTTCATCGGGCTCGGGCTTCCGGTCGGGACGGAATCCGGCCGGATGCTGCCGCGGCCGCCGGCGGACCGGCCGTCGCTCTTTCTGGTGGGCGAGCGCGACGCGTACGGGCCGCCCGACGATCTCGCGCGCTTCCTCCGGGCCGCGCCGTGGGCGCGGAGCGCCGTGATCCCGGACGCCGACCACTTCTTCGAGGGCCGGCTCGAGGAGGTGGCGTCCGAGGTGCGCGCGTTTCTCGATTCGCTGAGCCTGCCCGCCGTCGAAGGCAAGGCTTCATGACCGAATCCACGCTCTCCGAGGCCGCGCGCACCGACCTCCTGGCGCTCGCGCGAGGCACGCTCGCGGCCCACTTTCGCGGAGAGCCGCCTCCGCGCCTGGCCTCGGATCGCGCCGAGACGTTCGGGAAACCGATGGGCCTCTTCGTGACGCTCCACCGCGGCGGCGAGCTGCGCGGTTGCATCGGGACGCTCGCCCCGACCGGAGACCTCACGCGCGTCATCGCCGAGTACGCGCTCCGTGCGGCGCTCGAGGACCCCCGCTTTCCGCCGCTGCAACCCGAGGAGCTCGCCGACTGCTCGATCGAGATCTCGGTGCTCTCCGCGCCGGAGCCGCTTGAGAAGCCGGAGGATCTCGAGGTGGGCCGGGACGGCCTGATCCTCGAGCTCCGAGGTCGCCGCGGACTGCTCCTGCCGCAGGTCGCGACCGAGTGGGGCTTCGACGGCGAGCGCTTCCTCGCGGAGGTCTCGCGCAAGGCTGGCCTCCCGCCCGAGGCGTGGCGCGACCCGCAGGCGCGGGTCTGGGTCTTTCGCGCGGAGGTCTTCTCGGAATGAAGGGCTTCGGAAACCGGCAGAAGCGCGTGGTCGTACCGAAGAGAGTCCACGTGCCGCCGAAGCCGCCGAAAACGAATCGGAAGGATCAGCCGCCGCGCAGGCCGGGGTCGCGGCCCCAGCCGCGCAGACCGGGGTCGCGGCCTCAGGCGCGCAGCGCCGGCGAATAGAGCAGGAGCGCGACCGCGACCGCGGCGTTCAACGACTCGACCGGAGCGCGCATCGGGATCGTGAGCTTGCGGTCGAGGTAGCGGTAGGCCCCGGCCGGCAGGCCCGCGCCCTCCGCGCCCACCGCGAGCACGCTCGCCCGGGAGATCGGAGCCTCGAAGGGGTTGTCTCCGTCCGCGGCGACCGCCCCGCAGACGATCCGGCCCGCCGCCTTCGCGTCCGCGGCGAACGGCTCGAAGGAGACGCGCCCGGAGACCGGGATCCGCAAGACGCTTCCGGCGCTGGCGCGCACCGCGCGCGCGTGAAAGAAGTCGGCGGTGCCCGGCGCGCCCAGCACGCCGGCGGCGCCGGCCGCCTCGGCGACGCGGACGATCGCCCCGAGGTTCCCGGGATCCTGGATCCCGAAGACGAACACGACCGGCCCCTCCCGGGCGAGGATCTCGGAGACCGGGACGTCGCGGCGGCGCGCGACGGCGAGGAGGTGCTGCGGCGTCTTCGTCTCCGCCAGATGCTCGAGGACGGCGCGCGACACCAGCCGCGGGTCCGCAGACGAAATGGCCGCGAGCCTTCCGGGCCGCACGCTCTCGTCGTGGAGGACGTGGTCGAGACGGTGACCCGCGGACACGGCGTCGAGGATGGCCTTCTCGCCCTCGAGCAGGAAGTGCGTGTGCGCCTCGAGGCTGCGCGCGATCTCGCGGATCTTCGGGTTCGATGCAGACGCGATCGGCGGCATCTGGGGCCATGCTATAACCGCGCGCGATGAAAATTCGCCGCCGGCACTCCGCGTTCGCCGCGGGAGCGGGCCACGTGGTCGCGGGCTCTCCGTGGGCGGCGGTCTGGACGTTCCCGGCGATGATCGCGGCGGCCTTCGTTGTCGCGTGGGGCGCGGAGGCCGCGGAGTTCCTGATGTCGCAGGGGCTCGCGCTCGCGATCCTGGCCCTGATCCAGACCATGCCGGAATTTGCCGTCGAGGCGGTCATCGCGTGGAAGGCCGGCAAGAACCCCGACATGGTCCACCTCGCGATCGCGAACTTCACCGGCAGCCTGCGGCTGCTGACCGGGTTCGGGTGGCCGATGATCTACGCGGTCGCGGCGTTCTCCTCGCGGCGCCGTCGCGGCAAGCCGCTCGGCAAGATTCAGTTCGAGGACGACCACGCGGTGGAGGTGATCGGGCTCCTCCCGCCGCTGCTTTACTTCATCGTGGTCTGGGCGAAGGCGAGTCTCGGTCTCTGGGACGCGGCGGTCCTGGCGACGACGTACGTCGTGTACCTCGCGGTGCTCCTGCGGATGCCGCCCCGCGCCGAGACGGTCGAGCAGGACGACGAGGTTCCGGCCGTCTCGCGCTGGGCGCTCTCGTTCCGCGGCGGGAAGCGATGGGCCGCCGTCCTCGGGCTCTTCGTCGTGGGCGGCGGCGTCATCATCCTCGTCGCGGAGCCTTTCTTGAACGCGATGCTCGGCGTGGCGGCCGCCCTCGGGGTCCCGCAGTTCGTCTTCATTCAGTGGGTGGCCCCCTTCATCTCGGAGTTTCCGGAGAAGACGTCGGCGTTCGCCTGGGCGCGGCGCATCACCCGCGCGCCGGTCGCGCTGCTGAACATGGTCTCGTCCAACATCAACCAGTGGGGAATTCTCTCGGGCCTCCTCGCCGTGATCTACTGCTGGAGCCACGGCGACACGAGTCCTCTTCCGTTCGACGCGTTTCAGCGGCTGGAGATCGAGCTGACGATCCTGCAGGCGTTCCTGGGCTGGCTCTTCCTCGCCTCGATGAGCTTCGAGGCCTACGAGGCCGCGGGGCTGTTCCTGCTCTGGGTGGTCCAGTTCGCGGTGCCGTCGCTGCGGCACTCGATGCTCTGGGTCTACTCCGCCTGGATCGCCGTCGAGCTCGGCCTGATCCTGGCGGGGCGCAAGAGGCTGCTGGCATTCCCGGCCTTCGCGCGATCCTGGAGGGCGAGCCGGTGAAGACTCTCAGGCTCTCCCGCCGGATCGCGGCCCTGAAGCCGTCGTCGACGACGGCCATGGGCCAGAAGGCCAAGGCGCTGGCGGCGTCGGGAGTGGACGTCGTCGACTTCTCTATCGGCGAGCCGGACTTCGAGACGCCGCGGTTCGTGGGGCTGGCCGGCGTGCGCGCGATCGAGGCCGGTCGCACCCGGTACACCGACGTCGCGGGCGAGGGGGAGCTGCGCGAGGCGATCGCCCAGAAGTACCGCCGCGAGCAGCACGCCGAGGTCGCGCGCGAGAACGTCATCGTCACCGCCGGCGCGAAGCAGGCCGTGTACAACGTCTGCCAGGCGCTGTTCGAGGAGGGCGACGAGGTCGCGCTCTTCTCGCCGTACTGGGTCTCCTTCCCGGAGATGGTCCGGCTGACCGGCGCGGCCCCGCTCTTCGTCCCCACGACGCTCGAGGACGGCTGGCACGCGACCGCCGAAGCGCTTTCGCGCCAGGCGAGCGTCGGCGACCGCGTCCGCGGCGTGATCCTGAACTCGCCGAACAACCCGACCGGCGCCGTCGTCTCGCCGGAAGAGCTCGCGCGGATCGTCGACTGGTGCGATTCGCGCGGCGTGTGGCTGATCTACGACGAGACCTACGACCGCTTCGTCTACGACGGGCGCCCGCACGCCTCCGCGGCCGCGCGCCTGCGAGACCGGGAGCGCGTCGTCGTGACGGGCGCCGCGTCCAAGACGTACGCGATGACGGGCTGGCGGCTGGGCTGGGCGCTCGGCCCGCCGGAGCTGATTCGCGCCATGGTCTCGTACCAGAGCCACACGACCTCCAATGCGTCGTCCATCTCCCAGGCGGCGGCCCTGTCGGCGCTGACCGAGCTCGAGCGGGCGAGCGCCTCGGTCGCCGAGATGCTGTCCCACTACGAGGCCCGGCGCGGCGTGATGATCGAGGCGCTGAAGGCCCTTCCCGGCGTGCGCTGCGGGACGCCGGAGGGCGCCTTCTACGCGTTCGCCGATGTCTCGGCCCTGTATCCCGCGCTGTCGGTCCGGGGCTCGGTCGGGTTCTGCGAGAGGCTCCTGGCGGAGGCGCACGTGGCCGCGGTCCCGGGAGACTCGTTCGGCGACGATGCCTGCGTCCGATTCTCCTACGCTTCGAAGACCGAGCGGATCCGCGAGGGCGTGAGGCGAATCAGGGAGTGGATCGCGAGAAAGTGAGCCCGGGCTCGGGCGCGGGAATGGCGACGGTCCGCCGCGCATCGAGCGCCGCGAGCGCCGACCCCGCCCGCGAGTCCAGGAACGCGAGGTACGAGCCCCAGGCCCCGACGCGGACGGCCGACCGCAGGGCGAGCGCGGCGAGCTGCAGGACCACGAGGAGCGCGATCGCGGGGGGCGAGACCGCCGGGAGCAACCAGACCGCGCCGACACCGAGGCCCACGACGAGCGCTCCCAGGACGAACCAGAACCCGAACAGGGCCAGGGCCCGGAGCCAGGCGCCGCCGAGAACTCTCCAGGCGAAGCGGACCGCTCGAAAGGCCCCGATCGCCGGCGCATAGCGCCGCGCCGCGCGGGCGAAGTCGTACACCAGCGAGAGGGCGCCGAAGAGCAGAAGCCCGATCAGCAGCGTAGCCCACCAGGCGACGCTGCGGCTCGCGGCCTCCGGCGGCGCGTCCTCGAAGAGCTTGTGCGAGGCGGCGAGCGCGCCCCCGAACCATCCGCCGACGAACACGGCGAGCGCCGGCAGGAAGAGCAGGAGGCACTTCACGTTGTGCCAGAGGTTGCGGCGGGCCGGCTCGAAGAAATCGCCGAAGGAGAAGGGGCCGCGGCCCAGCACGACGACGATGCCTCCGGCGAAGAACACCTGGATCAGCACGCCGAGGACTCCCGCGGCGGACGCGGTGCGACGGGCTCCATGGATCGCGTCGGCCTTCTTCTCGTAGAAATCCACGAAGTCCGTCGGCGCGAGCGAAGGCGCGTTGCGGACGAAATGGTCGCCGACGAGCGTCCCGGTGAAGTCCGTCTGGAAGACGGCCGCGAGCGGCATGGCGGCGATCCACCCGAGGGCGAGCGTCGTCAGGAGGAGCAGCAGGATCAGCTTGCCGTGCCGGAGAGCCCGGAACCCGGACGCGACGCTTCCCCGCGGCTCGATGGTCATCGTCATGCCAGAGCCCACAGGATCTGCGTCCAAACTCCCGAGAAGAACGCCGCCAGGGACGTGTACTTCGCGGCGGCGCGCGCGCCGAGGGTCCGCGCCGCACCCTTGCCCGTGCCGACGACCTTCGAGTCGTTGACGCGGTTCCAGTCCCAGGCGTTCTTGCGGTCGGGATCGACGGCCGCCCAGGCGAGCCTCGACCCGTAGCGGATCCGGTAGCGGACCCATTTCGCGCCCGCGGGCGTGACGCGGTCGATCACGCGGCCGTCCTCGAACACGAGGCGAACCGGAGCGCCGTGATCCCAGTCTCCGGCGTTTCCGACGAGCACGTCGCTCCGGTACGTCTTCTTTCTCTCCGGCTCGTCGGCCTTCGTCTTCGACGATCCGAACCCCACGACCTCTCCGTCCTCGAGCGTGACCCGGCCGCTCGGCCGGTCGAACACGCCCTCCTCCGGACGCTCGCGGCGCGTCCTGGCGGAGATCACCCTCCAGTCGAGCTTCGCGGTGCCCTCGACCAGGTTGCGGCGGTAGGTCGAGAGGTCGCGCCCCGAGACCCTCTCGAAGACGCGGAAGAAGTCGGACGTCGAGGGGTGGCGGAACGACCACTCCTGGAAGTAGGCGCGCTGAGCCCTCGCGAACGTCTCGACGCCGAGGTCGTTCTGGAGCTGCGCCAGGAACAGCCCCACCTTGGGATAGGAGTTCACGCCCCAGGTTCCGGTCGAGGCGAAGCACCAGGCGCACCGGTGGATCGGGTCCAGGTTGGGCGTGGCCCGGTACCAGCCATGGCGAAAGGCCATCCCGTCGAAGCCGACGCCGCCGGGGAACGCGGCGACGTCCCGCTGCCGCGGACCGTAGGCGAGGGCCATCGCCCGGCGCTCGGAGTCGTCGTTGATTCCCTCGTCGAGCCACGGCTCCTCGAACTCGTTCGAGCCGACCATCCCGTACCAGTACTGGTGGCCGAACTCGTGGACGGTCACGATCTCGATGCCGAGCACACGGTCGAAGGGCCAGCGCGTCAGCGACGAGTCCGCCTCGCCTCCCGTGATGAAGGTCGGATACTCCATGCCGCCCGCGCCCTCGCCGTCGTCGGGCGGGTCCACGACCGTGAGGGTCTCGTAGGGGTAGGCGCCGAACCAGAGGCCGAAGAAGGCGATCGACTCCCTGGTCGAACTCACGTAGCGATCCCTCGCGCGCGCGTGCCCCGGCTGGAGCAGCAGGCGCACCGCGACGGGCTTCAGCGCGAGCTCCGCCTCGGGCATCCCGAGCTCGCGTGAGGCTCGCGCGGTCCAGCCTTGCGGCACGTCGCGGGCGGGATCGAACGCGAACTCGGTGACGAGGTACCGCGGGTCCGCCGTCCACGCGAAGTCGTGGACGTCGTCCTGCACGTATCGGTACGTGGTCTTGCCGGCGGACTTCGTCTCGGAGATCCGCTTCCCGGTCGCGCCGACGACGAAGCGGTCCGGCACCGTGATCGCGACGTCGAAGCGGCCGAAGTCGGCGTAGAACTCGGAGAGCGCATGAAAGGCGTGGCAGTTCCAGCCGCCCGTCTTGCGCTCGCGCATCCCGGCCGGCTCGTAGACGCCGATCTTCGGGAACCACTGTCCGACGAGGAAGAAGTCGCGGACGAACCCGGTCCGCGCGAAGACCTTCGGGAGCTTGGCGTGGAAGGCGATGCGCAGCGTCACCGACCCGTGGGGCGGGACGGGCGTCGGCAGCGGGACCGCGAGCACGGTCTGGTCGTCGGAATCGTTGCCGTCGGGCTGGACGAACCGGGACTTCTTCGAGAGCTCGACGCCGTCGGCCTGCAAGGACGACACGTCGATCCAGCCCCAGTCGCCCGGCTTCGTGCCGGCCTCATCGCCGCGGCTCACGCCGCCCGACTCCCGCTGGAAGGTCGTCCGGCTGTTCTTGAACGCGTTGAGGTACAGATGGAACCGCAGCTCGGGGACCGCGTCGCCCGACGGGTTGCGCCAGATCAGGGTCTCCTGCCCGTCCAGAGTCTTGTCCGCGGGGTTCAGCGAGACGGCGATCGTGTAGTCGACGACCGGAGGGGAAACGGGAGTCGCGGCGTAGAGCCGCGCGGCCAGAGGAGCCGCGTAGAGCCGCGCGGCCAGAGGAGCCGCGTAGTGCCGCGCGGCCACGGGAGCCGCGTAAAGCCGCGCGGCCAGAGGAGCGGCGTAGAGCCGCGCGCCGAGCACGGCGGCGCCGAGGCCCGCGAGGAGCCATCGTTTGAGGGCCGGAGT
>Ga0070666_10000102_pt1 | contig 58711 bp, 64 predicted proteins | sample KBSS23metaG_FD_64677 | JGI IMG/M metagenome (GOLD analysis project Ga0070666, IMG submission 64677) | Switchgrass rhizosphere microbial communities from Kellogg Biological Station, Michigan, USA - KBS S2-3 metaG | ecosystem: Host-associated > Plants > Roots > Rhizosphere > Soil ... | reverse complement strand
AGCGGTATGCCATCACCAAAGACCCCTCGCCCATCACCGATGAGTTGTGGCGAATACTGACAAGCCATGGAATTCATGTGAAGGAGCTATCGCTCGACCATCGGCTCGAAAGCACCTGCTCTCACGACCTGCCGAAACTCTAGATAGGAAGTGTCATGTCTAAGGCTGAGTACATCCACTACGACCCTCCCACGAAGCGGCTCGTGGCCGTTTACAAACCGGGCACCGACCTCGAAGTGCTCCGGCCCATCGCTCAGCGAATCGCCGCGCATGCCTCACTCAAGGCCGAAGTTAAGGTCAAGCGAGTCAAACAAGGGGGCCGGCTCGTATCCACCCCCGGAATTGAAATTACGAGTCCCGGCGGCGTTCATTACCCCTCCACCTGTGCTCTCGTCAAGCAGCTGACAAACCCCAACCTGGTCTTCACGGCTGCATATGGCATTCTCCGCGTGGGCATCTGTGCCTGTGGCCGGGCAGGCGCACAGGTGGCAACTGCTTTCCTGCTGGGGCTGGAACCTGAAGATGTTCAGGGCTTTACTGAAACTATGCGTTCCGAAGTAGTGCATAATATTCCGATGGAAGATATGCTGCAGGCGCTGCGAGATCGACGACGAGCGCATAGCGTGTTAGAACTATTGGACGCAGCCTATCGCAAACGCGGCGCGGATGTTGCCGAGCTGCGACTCGAATCCGCGCAGACACCAGCTTGCCAGCATCCGCCCGTCGATCGCGATTTGGAGCAGCTGTGATCCGAGCTGAGTATGTCACCTGCAACCCGCCCGTGGGACCGCTGATGGTGGTCTACGCTCAAGGCAGCTCACGCACAAGAGTCGAGACGGTGGCCGGTCAGCTCACGCAACAGGGTATTCAGGCGCAAGCCAGCCAGGGTTCCGTCGATGACCCCAACGGCCCGCAGGTGCCGATCCTCAGGATTAAGCTCGACAGCGACACGACCGAAGCAGGCCGGACAGCAGCTCAGCAGATCCGCCTTTTGACCAAGCCCAAGCTGCCGGCCACGGCGCGAAAGTTTTTCGTAACGCTCTTGGTCTGTGACTGCGGATCAATTTCGCACCGCTGGGAGGTGCACTTCCTGAGTGGCTTTGAGGCCGAACATCCCATTGAGTTCGCGCTTGGCGTTAAAACGGCCATGGAGGCGCTACCGATCAGGCCCTTTGAGCAGATGCTTATGGAGGGCAACTCAAATCCGCTGCTTGACCTTCTGGAAAACACACTCCACACCCTGGGGCTGTATGTGATCGAGTTTGATATCACCTCTCAGCCCGAACCACCTCCCTGTACGCATTCGTGCTAGTGAGCCACAACGAAGGCCCCGAACCGTATTACTACGGTTCGGGGCCGATTTGCTTCTAGGCGCTGTGTGTCCGCTAAATCTTCAGCGACAGCGCGTTTCGGACCGCTGTCTCAAACTCACCCAGCCACTCAGGGTCTGCCAGTAACCGATCTCGGTGTGGCACGAACAGATCGAAGACCTGGTGATTGTAGCCAGGATGGCGGTTGATCATGATGTGCTGAACCACCTTTTTCCAAGACTCACCCAAACGATTGTGGAAGTCAGTGGTGTGCCAGGCCCAAGCGCTGTAGTTGACCACTACCTGCATGATCATAGCGATCTTGGCAGGTTGCACGTGGAGAACCGGGTCGTCGCCAATCGCGGCTATGACCTCATTCAGTTGGTCTGCCGTGAGCCTACTGGCCTTGCCGTAAACTTTCTGGTCCTTGCTCACCGTGAACTTCAGGTGGAACGACTCGCTGCCATGCCCAAAATAGTGCGTGTCGCAATCCCTCCAGTCGAACGGCGCCTCAAGAGCGTGCGCCAGAGCCGTCTGTACTCGCCGGCCCACCAGCTTCCGGGTCAGGCCCACGGCTGCCACATGCTTGGCCAGGCGAACATATAAGATGTCACCGCCGGCAGCCGAGCCATCATGCTTGAGTCCAACCACGAGATCCGGTTCGGTACTCACAAGACCCTCTCCTCTCATCAGGAATCTTTCGAAGGGCTGGGCATTATTATTCATACGTAGGCTTTACTTGTCAATTTTTGACGGGTTCGATCACTTTACTTCTTATGTTTTTAAGTTCGCTTTCAGCCTGAATCCTTAAAATCTTTGCTATACTAATAAGTGTAATTATCTTCATGAGGGACCATGCCAAAACGACGTGTTCGCCGCCCTGCCAAACCAATCGGAGGAGAGCAAGTTTCCGGCCTCAAAGGCCATGCTAAACGCTTCTTCCTATCGTTCACGCCCAAATATTTCAAGAGCTATTGGCTCGGCAAAGCCGGTGCCATCCGGTTAGCCAAACTAGCTGGTGGCGGCTTCCTGCTGCTTTTTTTGGTGTTCCTGTGGTACGCCAAGGACCTCCCCTCGCCAAGCAAAATCAATAACGGCAAGCTCGGCCTCACCACGACGTTTTACGCTCGCGACGAGCTCACCAACCCTGGCCATGGCACCAAACTCTACGAAGTCCATGGTAGTCAAAACCGCCTCATTATCGGCTTTGATCAAATGCCACAGGATATTAAGAACGCCACCATCGCCGTAGAGGATAAGAACTTCTATAAGGAGGGTGCTTTCTCGATTACGGGTATCGCCCGAGCCGCTAAGGGCGTTATAACCCGTAACGCGGCTGATGGCGGTGGCTCTACCATCACTCAGCAATATGTTAAAAATGCCCTTCTAAGCAATGACAATATCTACAGCCGCAAGTTTACCGACTTGTACAGCCGCAAAATCAAAGAGTTGATTCTATCGATCGAAATCAACCAATTCTACTCCAAGAACGATATCCTCAAGCTTTACCTTAATGAAATCCCTTATGGCAACGGCGCCTATGGCATCGAGGCCGCCTGTCGCACGTACTTCTCCGACAAATACGGCAAAACCAACTGTGCCCAGCACCTCAACTTAAGCGAGTCGGCCCTCTTGGCGCGCATCCCTAACCAACCATCGTTCTATAATCCTTATGGTCAGCACAAGCAGGAGCTGATCGATCAGCAACACAACATTTTGGATAAAATGGCCGAGCAAGGTTATGTTACCGCTGACCAGGCCAAGGCCGCCTACTGGACCGTGGCCCAGATTGACACTACTGCCGGCAATGCGGCATTAGCCATCAACAAAAATCCGTCGTTCTATAGCGCCGTTACGGCCCCCAACTTTGTCTACACTCTCCAGGACCAGCTGGAGCAGAAGTACGGCGTAGCAGCCGTAGAGCAAGGCGGCTGGAAAGTCATCACCACGCTCGACCCCAACCTCCAAAAATGCGCCGAGCTGTCGATCTACAACCCCGGCAATGACTCATGCACGCCCGACGGCAAAACCCAGGTTAACCCCAACAGCAAAAACAGCAACTACACCAACCTACAGCACAGTAAGGGCTCAAACGCCGCTCTCGTAGCGGCCGATCCCAAGAACGGCCAAGTGTTGGCCATGGTGGGCTCATATAGTTTCTCGGAATCCCAAGTGAATGTAGCCACCGCCCAGCGACAGCCGGGATCAAGCTTTAAACCCTATGTATACGCGACGCTGTTCTCCAAGAACAAAGATGGCTGCAGCAATTCATCCAACTGCCAAACCTATGGCGCCGGTAGCATCCTAAGTGACACCATTCAGACCGCCGATTCGTTTGATAAAAACTATAAACCACGCGACTACGGCGGGGCTTGTGAGGCCTGTGGACCAGTCACCATCCGGACCGCACTTGATGGCTCACTCAACATCCCGGCCGTGCAGGCCCTCAGCCTCACGGGCGTCTCCAGCGCCATCAACACGGCCAAGTCGATGGGGATTACAACACTCAATAAGTCTGCCAGCGATTATGGGCTAAGCCTAGTCCTGGGCTCCGGAGAGGTCACGCTGGCCGACCACGTCAACGCTTACGAATCGTTCGCCAATGGCGGCACCCACTATGACCCCAGCATGGTGCTCAAAATTTACGACAGCAAAAATAGCGTCATCCAGGATAACACCAAGGCCCCAACAGGCAAGAAAGTGCTTGACCCCCAGGCAGCCTACCTCGTCAACAACATCCTGTCAGACAGCGGCGCCCGAGCCTACATCTTTGGCTCAGAGCTCAACGTCAACGGTCACAGCGTTAGCGGCCAGGGCGGCCAGGGCGTGGCGGTCAAGACCGGCACCACCGAGCACTTCAACGATGCCTGGACCATGGGCTACACGCCCTCCATTGTGGCCGGAGTCTGGGCGGGCAATAACGATAATGCGCCTATGACCTCGCAAGCCGCCGACATTGCCGCCCCGTTCTGGAAGGGCTTTATGAATGCCGCCCTTACCGGCAAACCCATAGAAACGTTTACCCGACCAGCCGGTTTGCAGTATTTGCCCAATAGTGGCGGCGCCGTTAAGTCGACCTCGTCGAACGACTACTTCCCCAAGTGGTACAAGCAGCCGCTCAAGAAATACGTCACACGAGATAAGGTTTCAGGTAAACTCGCCACCAGCTGTACGCCGGAGCTCGCCAAGGAACAGGTGCTTGATAGTGGCATCACCGAGAGCGACGACATCCACTCCTGTGATGACGTCAAGCCAGTCGTGTCGCTCAGTGGGCTGAGTGGTGGTGGCCCATACGCCGGCGCCAAAGCCACGGTTACACTCGGCAGTTTTGGGACCACCAAAAACGGCAATAATGGCGCCTCGCTCCAGGTCTACGTGGATGACCAAATTGTCTCCACGCGCCAGATAAGTGACAGCGGCGCCTACCCAATATCTGGCTTCTCGCCGAGCGCAGGCTCCCACACCGTTAAAGCCGTTATTACTGACAGTGGCTACTACCAAGGCACGGACGAAGCTACCATTAACGCTAGTAGTAGCAGCGGAGGTAGCGCCCTCCAGGGCACGAGTCCACCTGATGGGGCCACCCTGCCAGCCGGCAACGTCACCTTTACCTGGAACGACAACGGTGCGAGCCAATACCGACTCTTCATTGATGGCTCGCAGCGCGGCTCGGCTACCGGCTCAACTTCTAAAACCTACCCAGTCATAACTCCGGGCAGCCACACCTGGTACGTCGAGGACGATTCTGGCACTACCAGCCCGCAAATGAGCTTCACAATCCACTAACCGCGGCCATAATGCACTAAATCAGCGGCCTTTCGGGGCCGCTGATGGTATAAACGGATGCCAGATTTAGGATCAACTAACCCCGGATGAGCCCTTCAAGCTTATCAACTAGCTTGTAGAATTCCGGAGTCCGAGCTTGGCGCGGCCGGTCCAGTGAATTATGGATGGTTTTCACTACCATACCCGGCCGCGGGGACAACACCACAATGCGGTCAGCGAGCTCGGCAGCTTCTTCCGGCAGGTGTGTCACCATTACGATGGTCTTACCCGTAGTCTCCCACACTCGCAACAGGTCGGCACGCAGTTCCATAGCGGTAGCTGCGTCCAGCGCCGAGAATGGCTCATCCAAGAATAAGATCTCCGGCTCCACTGCCAACGCCCGCGCAATCCCGACGCGCTGCTTCTGGCCGCCAGACAGCTCCTTGGGATGGTTATTCTCTAACCCTTTTAAGCCCAACATGTCCACGAGCCGCATCGTAGTCCGCTGTATCGCCTTGGTATACTCGCCACGCATCTTGAGACCAAACCCCACATTTTCGGCCACCGTTAGCCACGGCATAAGCCCAAAGTTCTGAAACACCAAGCCGAAGCGGTCTGGCCGGCCCACTACATGACCGCTCGTAGCGTCGGCCAGACCGGCCATAATACGCAAAAGCGTTGACTTACCGCAGCCGCTTGGCCCCATCAAACACAGGAACTCACCTGGTCGCACGGTCATATTTACATCCTGCAGGATAAGACTGGTGCCCGTGTCGTCATCGTAGTGCTTTGTAATATGTTGCAGCTCAAATGTTTTCATGATTCCGCCGTGTATTTGGTATAACGATGCAATAAGGGCAGCCAGAAGAGCTGGTTTATGGCGAATATGAGGAAGAGGTACACCAAGATACCCAGCGCTAACAATCTGATATCACCTCGGTCGCCAATAGCACCTAGATAATGACCGGCCCCGGTCACGCCTGCAATGATCTCCGCACCAACAATGGTATCCCAGGCCTGGCCCCACGAAATGATTGAGCCAGTGATGATTTGCGGTCGCAACAATGGCCACGTATAGTAGCGCAATCGTCTCCAGCCGGTAGCTCCAAACGCTGTAGCCGCCTCAGCCTCGTCTTCACGTTGCTCCTTAATACCACCAATAACACTAAATACAATCGGCCAAATCATAGCGATCACCAATATCGTCACCACCGTAATGCGACTATGGCCGAATTGATAGACCAAAACTGGCAGAACGGCAAATGTTGGAAAACTCTGCGCGAGGTCAACAACCGGCAGCAGCAGGGTTTCAACCTTGGGCGTCGCCACCGTGACAAGCCCAATAATCAGTCCCAGCACGAGGCAGATCACATAGGCGAGCGTAACGGTTATGAGACTGTTTACGAAGGCGCCCAAAAATGCCGCAATGCCAAGACCACGATCGCTCGTCGCTAGAGACAGCACGGCGATGCCAACCACGAGCAGACCAAAGGCGGCCCAGTGGTGGTTGTGATGATGCCGGCTGTGACGAACAATCCGATGATAACGCGCAATTGACATGCGCTTATTATAGCAAAAAGCTTATGGCTATTGCTGACGATTCTGTTGAATAATGCGATCTTCGATTGAGCGGCTGCTCAAGCTATGGCTACTGCCTGGATCCAGCGTTCCACCCTGAGACATCTGGTTGGGCTGACCACCCTGACCATTCTGTCCCTGCCGATGGCCGCGGTCGGAACCGTGGCGATTATTGCCCTGTGGCGGCGTATTGGCTTGCTGTGGCGGCTTCGGCGCCCGAGCCCCATCGTCGTGAGTCGCTGGCTGCTTATGGCTAGGATTGGGCTTAGGCTTGTGTGCCCGGGTGTGCTTGGGGCTGGGTTCGGAGGGCTCCGGTGCACCTGCAGGCTGGCTCACAGCTGGCTGAGCCTGGGCAGGAGTCGGACGGGTTTCGGGCATTACTACGCCCTTCTTGGGTGCGGCGAAAATCATTTTACCGGCTACCGTCTGAAACACACGCGTAACCTCGGTGGCCACCTCTTGGCCCATAAGCTTATCGCCATTCTCAACCACGATCATGGTGCCGTCAGCCAAGTAGCCCACGCCCTGATTGCGCTCTTTACCGGGCTGAACCACCCGGACCATCAGCTGTTCGCCTGGCAGCACCACGGGGCGAATCGCGTTTGACAGCTCATTCACATTAAGCACGCGCACACCCTGAATGGCGGCCACACGATTCAAGTTATAGTCGGTGGTCAAGACGTGGCAGCTAAACCGCTGAGCCAAAGCGACGAGCTTTGCATCGACTTCTTTAATGCCCTGTGCGTCCTCCTCGGTAATCTCTACTGTCACATCAGGCATATCACGTAAGCGGTTGAGCACTTCTAGGCCTCGACGACCACGACCTCGACGCATGGCATCGTCAGAATCGGCAATATTCTGCAACTCCGCCAATACAAACCGAGGCACAACCAAAACACCCGGAACAAAGCCGGCCTCAGCAATATCGGCGATCCGGCCATCAATGATAACTGATGTGTCTACGAGTACCCGCTGAGCCGTCGTCGCGGCGGTAGCAGGTGCTGCGCTGGTATCTTCCATGGTCATAAATGGCAACATCTTCAGAAACGCATTACGTCGGCTCAAAACCACGCCCATAGTTACGATGGTGAATATAACCGAAGCGCCAATCGGCAAGATCTCGCCCAATGGCTGCGGCAGCTTGCTCAAAGGCACACTGGCAAGTGCCCCCAAGAGCAAGCCGACAATGGCGCCGATGAGGCCAAGAACCAGTACCTGAAGCGATACATGGCGCAAGCGCAAAATGCCGAGCAGTACCACCAGTACGCTCACGATAGTAAGAGAAAAGACCATTGTTTCGGTCATGATAATTGCAAGTCCTTATTTATTAGCGAGAATGAGCTTGACCGCTTCGGCCACGGTCGCCACACCTTTTACCCCGGTAGCTGACTGCCGTTGAGGTCCAATCGCGTGAGTGATATTTAGCCGTTTAGCCTCGGTGAGGCGCTTAGCGGTTTGATTAACACTTCGGATTTCACCGTTGAGGCCAACTTCGCCGAAAGCTACCAAGTTTTGTGGGATGGAAACATCTTTGAAAGCCGAAGCGATAGATAAAATAATTGCTAAATCGGCAGCCGGCTCAGATATCCGTAATCCGCCTACTACATTAACATAAATGTCTGACGAACTCAAATTAAGTCCCGCACGCTTGGTGAGTACTGCCACCAACAGGTTAAGCCGGTTAAGGTCGAAGCCCACAGCGGTACGCTTAGGGTAGCCGAAGGCTGTCGAGCTCACGAGCGCCTGCACTTCCACGAGTAACGGCCGGCTGCCCTCAAGCGTTGCCAAAACCACTGACCCCGGACCAGGCTGTCGCTCGGCCAGTAGCGCCTCCGAGGGATTTGCTACCGGGGCCAAGCCAGTATCACTCATTTCGAAGATTCCAACTTCACTGGTCGAGCCGAAGCGGTTTTTGATGCCCCGCAGAGCCTTAAAGGCGCCATAACGATCACCCTCCAGATACAGCACCACATCGACCAAATGTTCTAGAATCTTCGGCCCGGCAATATTACCTTCCTTGGTAACATGGCCAATGATGAGCGTGGCAATGTTGTGGCGCTTCGCCACGGTTTGGAGCACCTGAGAACTGGCCGTAATCTGACCCACCGTCCCCGGCGATCCCGTGAGCGCCTCAACCGCCATGGTTTGGATCGAGTCAATAATTACCAGCTTGTAGTCGCCTTGCTCGATGGTGGCGGCAATGGCGTCAATGCTCGTTTCGGTAAGAAGCTCAAGGCCGGCCGCCACCACCCGCATTCGCTCAGCTCTCAGCTTAATCTGCGTGACACTCTCTTCGCCACTAACATAGAGCACGCGCTCATTCTTTCCTAAATGAGCCGCCACCTGTAGCACGAGTGTACTCTTGCCGATTCCGGGATCACCCGATAGCAGCATAACGGCACCAGGTACTACTCCCCCACCGAGCACCTGGTCTACCTCGCCCAGACCAGTCGAAAAACGGGGCAGCTTCTCGGTTCGCACCTCTTCGAGTTTGGTCGGCTTAAGAGCCGCGCTCGGCCGAGCTTTCCCGGCTCCTGTCGATACCGGCGCGGCTTCTTCGAGGAGCGAATTCCACTCACCACATTGTTCACATTTGCCCATCCAGCGCGAATACTTCGCGCCACAACTTTGGCAAACAAATTGAGATACCACCTTGGCCATATTGGCAGTATAGCACATATGGTGAACAAAAGCCGAATGTGTGTTATGCTACGTAATCATGATCACACCGAGACAAGCCGTCCAGAGCAGCCAGAACTTTTTCCGAACGCTTGGGCGCATCATTGTAATTAACTGGCAAGTTTCACCATGGCTGTATTGTCTCCAATTGATCTTAACGATCATTCAAGGGCTCCTGCCGCTGCTATCAGCCTACCTAACGGCTCAGATTCTAAACTCAATCGCGGCTCTCCTCACCCACCACGGCCAATCGCTCACCACTCCTTTTGTGCTCCTGGCCGGCCTGGGAGTAGTGAACTTTATCATCGGACAACTCAGCTTCTTAAGTTTCTATCTTGACGACCTCTTTTCTATGCGCTTCGACCTCCAGATCCAGAAGAACTTATTTGAGAAAATTCATCAGCTTGACCAGTCGTACTACGAAGATCAGACGTTTAATAACAATCTCAACAAAATTAACCAGAATTTGTACTCCCTGCGCGGTCTTAACCGGAATTTCCTGCTGGCCGGAGGTAGCTTTGTACAGTTGGTGTCCACCGCCATCGCGCTCATTGCGTTTGACCCCAGAATTGCGCTTGGGCTCACCGCCGCCATGATTCCGGTGCTGATCGTGGAAGTTAAAACGAGCATGGAGCGCTGGCGCAGCTGGGACAAGCGTGGCAATGATTGGCGGCTTCAGTGGTACATTCGCGGGCTCTTGACCAATGTCAACGACCTGCGCGAAATCAAGCTCTATGAGCTCAAATCATATCTCATGGAGCGCTGGAGCCAGCATTTCCATGCCGGTCGCAGCGCGCAACTCACCATTGAGCGGCGAGCCCAGAGGCTGCGAGCCATCACGGGAGCCCTCGATATAGCCGTCAGCCTCGGGGCGCAAGCGTGGCTACTTGTTCGGGTTGTTAACCGAGGCCTAGGACTTGATAGCTTCATCTTTTACCGCCAAGTAATCGAGAACTACACCAACGCCGGAGCTAGCTTGGTCCGCAACCTACACTCAATGCAAGAAAACAGCCTTTACGTCAACGATTATTTTACCATGATGGCCCTACAGCCGCGCCTCGTCATGTCGGCCCAGCCGGAGTTGCTACCTCATTCTAAGCCACCGCTTATTGAGTTTAAAAATGTATCCTTCCACTATCCCGAGCGGGAACAGATGGTGCTCAAAAACATCTCGCTCACCATTAAACCCGGCGAGGACATTGCCATTGTTGGCGCTAACGGAGCCGGCAAAACCACGCTTATTAAGCTGCTTCTGCGTATGTATGATCCCACCGAAGGTTATATTCTTATCAACGGTCACGACCTCAAAGACATCGACCTGGCCACCTGGTATCGAAACATTGGCGCGCTGTTCCAGGATTTTAACCGCTACTCGTCCCTGTCAGTGCGCGACAATATCGTAATGGGGCGGGCTGATCTGCCCGAGGATACAACTGCGCTTATGGCGGCAGCCAATAAGTCCGGTGCCGACGACTTCGTCAGCACCTATTCCAAACAGTATGATCAGATCCTCAACCGGAGCTTCGAAAACGGCATGGAGCCGTCCGGTGGCCAATGGCAGCGGATTGCGCTAGCCCGAGCCTTCTATCGCAACGCCAATGTGCTTATTCTCGATGAACCGACTTCGGCCATTGACGCTAAGGGTGAGTTTGAGATTTTTGAGCGCATCGCAGCCACTCAAGAACACAAGACCACCATCATTATTTCGCACCGCTTTAGCACCGTTCGCAACGCCCACAAGATTATCGTGCTCGAGCACGGAACCATAATCGAGAGCGGCAGCCATGACGAACTGCGAGCACTCAAAGGCCGCTACCAAGAACTATTTGAATTACAGGCCTCGGGGTATCGCTAGCTCTGCGTGCTAAGAGGCTTATGCTAGGGGTTGTGGTCTAAGCTGCTTCTTCTGGCACTTCTTCGGTTTTTGCAGTAGTACGTTTGGCGGCCGCCAAATGCAGCTGATCGCTACGGCGCGTCACCGTAATGGTCGCGCCCTCCGAAAACTGTCCGTCCAGTATGCCCACAGCCAAAGGATCTTCGAGCAAGTCCTGGATGGCTCGCCGCATCGGTCGCGCCCCTTGCTCCATGTTATAACCGCGCTCCATGAGCAGCGTCTTGGCCGAGGCCGTAACGCGTAGCTTAAGCCCCTGCTCACTCAGACGACGCTGCAAATCAGCCAACTGTAAATTCAAGATCTCTCGAATATCATTGTGGCTAAGCGTCTTAAAGACGACAGTTTGATCAACCCGGTTAAGAAACTCCGGACGAAAAACCTTCTTGAGCTCACCCAAGACCTTTTCCTTAACCTGAGCGTGAGCTTCTTCGAGTTTCTTCTCCTCGGCAGCACTCTCAGTTCGGAAGCCAATCTTTACCTCCCGGAACATATCGCTAGCCCCCACATTGCTCGTCATAATAATGACAGTGTTGCGGAAGTCCACGCGACGGCCCTTGGCATCGGTCACATAGCCGTCCTCCAGGATCTGGAGCAGCATATTGAAGACATCAGGGTGAGCTTTCTCGATCTCATCAAACAAGAGTAGCGAGTAGGGCTTACGACGGACCTGCTCGGTCAATTGACCGCCCTCGTCGTAACCAACATAGCCGGCCGGCGCACCCACCAAGCGAGCTACGTTGTGTTTTTCCATAAACTCACTCATGTCGATCTTGATCATGGCATCGCGATCGTGGAAGAGTTCTTCGCTCAAGACCCGAGCCAGCTCAGTCTTGCCGACGCCGGTTGGGCCGAGGAAAATAAAGCTCCCTATCGGCCGCCGCGTATCGGCGATACCTGTGCGGCTACGACGGATGCTCTTAGCGACAGCCTCGACCGCCTCGTCCTGTCCTACGACGCGACCTTTGAGTGAGCTGCCCAGCTTGAGCAAACTTTCGACCTCAGTCTTGATCAGCCGCGTTACCGGAATGCCCGTCATGAGCGCGATCACGCCGGCAATATCTTCCGGAGTAATTTTGATTGCTGCGTCGGCAGCACCTTCTTTGATCTTAAGCTGAGCCAAGCGGTTCTGAATAACACTCTCTCGGGTTTTTAGGCGCGCGGCCAGCTCAAAGTCCTGGTCGAAGACGGCGTTTTCAATATCGTCACGGATTTCGCTTAACTGCTTCTGCAGACTGCGCACCGCCTTACTTGAGCCGCCACGCTTAATCCGCGCCAGACTAGCAGCCTCATCGACCAGATCGATGGCTTTGTCCGGCAAGAACCGGTCCGCCACATAACGCTTAGCCAGCTTGGCAGCCGCCTCAATTGCTTCATCGGTAATCTCGACGCGATGATGCTCCTCGTACTTGGGCCGTAAGCCTCGTAGCACCGCCACGGTCTCATCTTCGGTGGTTTCAGGTACCTGGATTGGCTGGAAACGTCGCTCTAGAGCGGAATCTTTCTCGATATGCTTACGATATTCGTCGAGCGTAGTGGCACCAATCACCTGGATCTCTCCCCGGCTCAAGGCAGGCTTGAGGATATTGGCCGCGTCAATCGCGCCCTCAGCGGCACCAGCGCCGACCACGGTATGAAGCTCATCAATAAACAGAATGACCTCAGGACTAGCCTTGGCTTCGTCCAGGATCTTTTTCAACCGCTCTTCAAACTCGCCCCGATATTTAGTACCGGCAATGACGCTCGCCAGATCAAGCATGACGAGCCGCTTATTTTGCAGCATTTCTGGCACTTCTTCGGCTGCAATACGCTGAGCCAAGCCTTCTACCACGGCTGTCTTGCCCACGCCCGGCTCACCAATAAGCACCGGGTTATTCTTGGACCGGCGATTAAGAATGGAAACCATTCGGCTTATCTGAGCTTCACGACCAACCACCGGGTCCAGTTGGTGCTCGCGAGCTTTAATAGTCATATCAATGCCGAAGTGATCTAACGCTGGCGTCTTACTTTTACTCCCACTCTTAGCACCAGTGCGTGTCCGCTCGTCTTCGGCGTAAAAGTATTGCTGATTACCCAAGTAGTTCTCAAGCTCTGCCCGAATAACGGCCGGATCAACCTGCAGGTCATTCTTGAGCAGGCTGATAGCCCGGGCGCTTTTCTCGCTCAGCATGGCAAATAAAATGTGTTCAGTCCCACAGTAGGGCTGCCCAAATTCCTTAGCCACGCGCATAGAATATGTCAGCATATTCTTAGCCGTCTGGCTCGGCCCCTTGTAGCTGCCACCCACGAGCTGCTGCGAAAAACTCAAAACCAGTTGAGCTTTTTCAAACGTTACACCAGCACTCTTGAGAATTTTGGCGCCAATCGAACTCTCCTGTTGCAGTACACCCAGCAAAATATGCTCAGTTCCCACATAGCTTGAGCCCATTTGCGAAGCAATCGTCTCAGCGTTTTGCAGGCTATGCTTGGCATTCTCTGTAAACCGGTCAAATTGTGCATTAAAATCAGCCATACGATTCCCCATCAATTACCCTCCGGCCGAGGTCGCAAACAGGAAAACGTAACGGTAAATGACCTGGTCGAAATATATACGTAGTATAGCATGGTTGGCACTCAAAGCAAGAGAGTGCCAACCATTTTATTTGCTAAAGCGCCCCGTAAAGTGGTAATAGTAGTAACTGGCCGTCCTCCGACAAAATGAAACGGGCACCATGGGTTACGTTGAACTCGAGTACTTTAACGCCCACTGCAATCCTCATCTGGCAATTCGCGCTGCTCACCATCGCATCCCCATTCCTCGCTGGCGAGCCTGGTTTGCTCGCCGCAATTTCAAAGTGCCACGAGCAATTCACGGCTTCGATTGGACCGCTCCCAATGGCCGCCGTTATTCTCTGCCTATGGTGGTGTGCCAACAAGTCTGCGCGATTCCACCGGGAGTGGATATTTCTTCCAGTACACGAACCCGGATCATCAATAAGGAAATGCCAGGCCACCAGCACTTCTGTGTCCCCAGGCGCGTCTCGTATGTTTCAGGTTGGCGCTGGGGCTCAAGAAAAATCCTCTGGGAAGCAAAAAACCCGCTCGCTAAGGAGTACCGCACCCTCGCACAACATCAGCAGACGCTGGCTCACGACCCAGCCAGTGAGAGCGATCCTGACAAGTACGACGCCCTGACTGAGGCCAACCGTTGCCTGGCACTGCTCGACGCGTACCTCGTAAACACCGCTATCGCCAGTTCTCCGGCCGGAGCAAAGTGCCCGCTCATGGCGGCATGGCTCAAGAGGCACCGGGATCGCCAGCTCAATCAATTACAGGTTGACTCGGCCGAGCTCAATCAATATCTCGACGAGCTCCTGGCCTCATAGCCAGCGCCCCGTTACGCAATGAGCCCCGCTCCGGCGTAGCGGGGCTCATTGCTGTCCAGCAAACCTTGACAATGAGAGCATAATTTTGCAAAATATACTTCACCCTTTCTTCTTTGACAGGCAGGTGTTCTTATGGCTCAAATTCGCATTGGCCGCGTCACCCTGAACGCGCCGGCAGTCGCAATACTGATTCTCGTCGCCATTTTCCTTTTGAACGGTCAGTGGGCGATACTCTGGCTCCTAGCCATCCCCGTTGCCGGCACGGTATTTTCCACCGCCGTCATCGTCCTCATGGACTATCGCCGTCGGCAGCCAGGAGAAGCATTCCTGGACTGGTACGGGCGGATTCTCTCGAGAAACAGCCAGTCAGCGGATGAGACCTTCGAACTCAAATACCAGACCACTTTCCTGGACTGCGGCCACCGAGTTCAGGTGGCCAGCTCCGCGCCAATTATCATCGGCCAGAAGGTCTGGTGCCCTGGCCATCGACGTTTTGGCCCTGCGCTCCTGAGCACTGTGGCCGAACGACCAGCCAACTTCCGTGAGCTCCGAACTGTGCTCGATGCTGAGCTCGCCCAGCCCGCCAACACGCCCTAACCAGGGGCGCGCCGCCCTGTTACAACAAAGAGCCCCGCTCTGTAGTAGCAGGGCTCTTTGTTGTATGACTCGAAAACGACTGCGGCTAGGCAGCGGGCGTTTCGTCAGCTGCGTCCTGACCGCTCAATGCGTCCGCCTGGGCCCCAGACAGCTCCTCATCCATGGCAGGATCAATCTCAGCTTTCGCGTTGGCACCAGGCTCGGCCACGCCGGAATCCACGGCCGCAATCAGATCGCCCTCAAGGTCGCGCTTCTTGGCCGAAGCAGCTGCATCAGCCGCAGCCTCCACATGACTCTCGTCGGCCGAGATAATGTCGATATTCCAACCAGTTAGCTTAGCAGCTAGGCGCACATTCTGACCCTGCTTGCCGATCGCCAGGCTTAACTGGTCTTCAGGCACCCGCACAATGGCCTTCTTTTCATCATCGTTAAGCGTTACATTTATAACCTTCGTCGGCGATAAGGCATTGGCGATATATTCCTCCGGACTGTCAGCAAACGGAATAATGTCGATCTTCTCCTCGCCCAAATCACTCATTACGGCCTGCACGCGCGAACCGCGACCACCCACAAATGTACCCACGGCATCAACGCCGGCGGCGTGTGATTGCACCGCTACCTTGCTTCGAATGCCAGCCTCGCGAGCAATATTGATGATCTCGACAGTGCCAGCCTCGATCTCCGGAACTTCCAGCTCAAACAAGTGCCGCACCATGTTGGCATGAGCTCGGCTCAGAACAATCTGCGGACCACGAGCAGTCTGCTCCACCCGGACTACAAACACCTTGGTGCGCATACCGGTGTAATAGCGCTCGCCCGGAATTTGCTCGCTGGCAAAGAGCACGCCGGTGGCCTTACCCAGATCGACATAGGCGATATTGCCTTCGACCCGCTGCACATTGCCGTTAAGCACGAGACCCTCTTTGTCCTTGTATTCGGTAAAGACAATTTCGCGCTCAGCTTCCCGCAAACGCTGAATGATAACCTGCTTGGCGGTCTGGGCAGCCACACGACCAAAGTCCTCAGGGAAAACTTCCATCTCCACCATATAAGCGCCGGTGCCCGGCTTGGTGACCTCGCCGGTTTCTTCGTCCACTTCATCCTCGACAACTTCCCGAACCTCAGCTTTCTTGTCTAGCTTCTTGGCCTCAGCCAGACCGATTTGTAGGTCCTCGTTTTCGACCGCGCCGTCATCAACCACGGCCTTACTCACAAATAAGCGGACGCTACCGTCTTCCTGGTCGAGCTCAGCTCGAGCCTCCTGATCCTTGTCGGAGTAGTCCTTCTTGTAGGCGGCAGCCAGAGCGGCTTCAACAGTCTCAATCACAATATCGCGAGGCAGATTCTTCTCCTCGGACAAAATATTAATAGCGGCTAAAAAGTTTGGGGTTTCCATATAAATTCCTTTATTCAATTGTTATTAAGTTGTCGTAAAAATATCGGCTCCGGCGGCCGATTTAAGATCATTATACGATAACTCAGCCTTCCCTACAAGAAAAACGTCCGCCCGAGGACACTACCTCAGACGGACGAAAACTCAGCATGAGGCGCTAGACGCCGAGCAGACAGGCGGACATGGCCGCTGCGCGCCCACAGCGCTGCAGCTGAACCGCCTTGGCCGTCATCGCGGCTAAGCTCATCCAGAGCTCGGGCCGGTCGTCGAGCTCACGCGGCCAGCGCGTTGACCTCAGTATGGGTCGCTCCGTTACTAGTACTACTTCACGCGCGTGGCTGGGGTGCTCTTCGGCATCAGGCAGAAACGATGTCCATCGTCCCTGACGAATATCGACCGCCGCCCGTGCAAACACGAGGCGACGTGATACAACAATCAAGACATCGTAGGTCTCGCGAGCCGACCAGGCTTCTTCGAGGATGCTCTGAGGCTTGTACGAGTACCGGCGCCCAGGAAACGGACTGCCGCCGTGCTGACAAAATCGCCTCCCGGCTTCCTGGTGGTTGATGGCCAGCCGGGGCACAGATGTGACAGTACGAAAAACACAGACTTTCCTCACTTCGGTGTTAGTTTCGCAGGCAATCGCCCACACCAGTTGGTTGAGCATCAGCCCCCAGGTCTGCAGGCCGTCGTAGTAGCGATGGGCGTTATCATCATCAAAGATAACGCGCGCTGTTCTGGTTTCGGCCGTGGCGCTGGATCTCTTCGGTCTCACCATTCCCACCTTCATGCTGCCGCTTGATGTACTGACGAGGTGTAATTTTAGCTATTCGTGGGGAAAAATCAAATGTAACTTCTTCCAAAGCCATTTTGCCGGTCGCCAGGTCGTGCATTTGCTTTTATACTAGGAGGAGCTATAAAATAACGTCCAGTCAAAACCTTGGCTGGCACGTACCTTCAAAGGAGGCATGTTATGACGAAGGTTGCCCGCTTACTCGATATGATCGTTCCGGAGCGTTATGTGCTCGATGTGTTTGCGAACCCCGATAAGCCTGGGTTCAGAGTAGAAGAAACCATCACGTTCGAGCTCAAAAGAGCGTCTGGCCAATTAACTCTCCATGCTGTCGGTCTGAACATCTCCGACGCCACCTTGGAAACAGGCGCGCATGGGCTTGTAGCCTTTGATGCCACAGCCCAGACCGCTACAATCAGCTTCACCAATGTCGTGGAGTCCGGTCGACACACGCTCAAGCTCAGGCTGACCGGCACAGCCGTGGAAAGCCTGCACGGCTTCTATCGTAGTCGCTACACCCACGAGGGCCGTCAAAAGTGGCTACTCACCACCCAATTTGAGCCTGGACATGCTCGCGAAGCCTTTGTGTGCATCGATGAGCCGGCCGCTAAAGCCGTGTTCGAGGTTAACTTGACTATCCCACGCAAGCTGACGGCACTCTCCAACGCCGCCGTGCTCGAGGAGACGATGGTTAGCAACGATCAAAAGCGCGTTCGGTTCGCTCCTACACCCAAGATGAGCACCTACCTGGTGGCCTACATTGTGGGTGAGTTTGAATACATCGAGCGGCAAACGCCCGAAGGTGTGCTCGTACGCGCCTATGCCACTCCGGGCAGACAGTCTCAGCTGGAGTTTGCGCTCGATACCGGCATTCGCGGTCTGACGTTTTACCAACAGTTCTACGGCATTCCGTATCCGTTGTCCAAGCTCGACATGATCGCCGTGCCGGACTTTGCGGCTGGTGCAATGGAGAACTGGGGACTGGTGACGTACCGCGAAACCGCCCTGCTGCTCGACCCTGCCCAAACCTCTCTTGGCCAAAAGCAACGAGTAGCTGAGGTTGTCCTCCATGAGCTAGCTCACCAATGGTTTGGCAACTTCGTCACCATGATGTGGTGGAACGATCTCTGGCTCAACGAGGGGTTCGCTACGTGGGGAGCCTCACTCGCCATGGACGCGCTCTTCCCCGAGTGGCAGGCTTGGGTTCAGTTCATTAGCGATGAAACCGGGCGAGCTCTCACCGACGACGCCCTGGCCAACACCCACGCCATCGAGGTGGAGGTAGAAGACCCGCGGGCAGTCGATGAGATCTTCGACGGCATTTCCTACGCCAAAGGCGCCAGCATCATCAACATGCTCTATACCTACCTTGGAGCTGAGGCTTTTCAGCGAGGCTTGCAGCTCTACCTCACCAATCATCAATACGGTAACGCCGTTACCGTAGATCTATGGGACGCTCTCGCCGAGGCTTCTGGCCAACCGGTGGCCGAAATCATGTCCAACTGGACGGGCCAGCCCGGCTACCCAATTCTGGAGTTCGCCAACGGCCAGGTGCGGCAGCAGCGATTTTACGCCTCACCGCGCGAGGCCACCAAAGCCAAGCACACGGCCGGACAGCTCTGGCGCATTCCCTTGAGCATCCAGACATCTAGCGGCGAGGTCGTTCGCTTGCTCCTGACCGAGGAGACGACCAGGCTGCCCGATAGCGTAATCAAGGCTGCTTGGTTTAAGCCTAATGCCGGCCAAACTGGCTTCTACCGCAGCCTCTACACCGCCGACCTGATTGGAGCTCTGGAGCCGCCACTAACCGACGGCACCCTGCCAGAAACAGACCGCTTTGGCGTAGTGAGTGACGAGCTCGCCACCACCGAGGCCGGCCTGACCTCCAGCACTGCCGCGCTTGAGCTCCTGCAAGTCTTGCGCCAAGAAACCAGCTACGTGGTTTGGGACGTATTGAGCGCCGTACTGACGAGCATCCTTGCCATCACCGAAGATGAGACTCTCCGGCGGCAGCTCGAGGCCTTTGGCGGCTGGTTTGTGGATCCGGCTCTGCAGCGACTCGGCTGGGAGGCGCGGCCAGGCGACACTCCCTTCGACACGCTGATGCGGCCCATGGTGCTTAGCCTAGCGGTGCGATTTGACAATGCAGCAGCTACAGCCGAGGCCAAACATCGCTTCACCACCTATCTGGATACCGGTAAAATCGACCCTGACACTCGCAGCGCCGTCTATTACGCGGTGGCTCGTCACGGCTCTGCCGCCGACTTCGACACGCTGCTTGACCTCTACCGAAAGGAAGACATCCCCCAGGTTAAGCTCACACTCCTAGCCACCCTAAGCCGGTTCCGTAAGCCTGAGCTCATTCAGCGTTCGCTCGACTTTAGCTTGTCAAACGAGGTTCGGTCGCAGGACACCATCTATTCGGTGGCCTACGCGCTCCTCAACCGGGACGGCAAAGAGCTGGCATGGAAGTTCGTGCAAGAGCACTGGTCGGTTTTTCTGGAGCGCTACGGCGACGGTGGCCACATGCTCGACAACTTCCCCAGCTATGTGGGAATGGCATTTGCCGACCATGCCAAGGCTAAGGACGTGAAGGCGTTTTACTCGCAACATCCGCACCCGGCCATCACCCGATCGGTGGCTCAAGCGGTTGAGAGCATCGATCTCAAAGCCGACTGGGCCGAGCGCGATCACGATGCAGTCGGGCAATTCCTGGCCGCCTGGCTACAAACAGGCCGGGCTGCGTAGCGGCTACAACGTTAGATGCCCCGGTTGCAATCGCAGCCGGGGCTATCTTTCTGCCGAAACGGCAGTGTCTCGCTACAGCTCCATGGGGATGTGAGCTGTTAAGTTCTCGTTACCATCTGGCGTAATTAAAATATCGTCCTCTAGTCTCACCCCAATGCCCTCATCGTCCAAATAAATGCCCGGCTCGCATGTTAAAACCATGCCCGGTGCTAATGGCAACCGATGATCCCCCACGTCGTGTACATCGAGACCCAAGAGATGCGAGTGGGCAAAGCCATGAGCGTAATAGTTACCACCATACCGCTCCCGGTAGGATATTTTTTGTCCTTTTTGAGCATCTGCCTGGGCTCGAGTTACCACCGCTAGCTGCACCAGCTGCTCCGTCATATACTCATCCGAGCTGTTAATGAGCTCCATAAAATCGGCGCCTGGCTTGAGCTGTTTGATAACATGCTGCTGCACATCACGCACCACCTCAAACACTTCCCGCTGCCGTGACGTCATTGGCCGCCCTACCGCATAAACCCGACTTACGTCGGCCGAGTACCAGCCATACTCGGCGCCTACATCCAATAGTACCAATTCTCCAGCCTGCAAGCGGCGGCCGCTTGTTACATAATGCATAACGGTGGTGCCGGGACCGCTCGCCACAATCGGATCCCAGGCATGACCCACTGCACCCCGTCGTACAAACTCAGCCAATAAAGCGGCTTCGATCTCATATTCACGGCGTCCCGCCACCAGCAGATCCCCGGCGGCCTCCAAGCCGGCCGCGGTAATCTCCACGGCGCGTCGAATTTGGACCAGCTCCTCTGGCCGCTTCGTCATACGCATGACCGCCAGGATGGGTCGAGCTGAGCTCACGTTAACCCCCTGGCGCCGGAGTGAACGCGCCCGCTTGGCTCCCGGCATATACGCCACGTCATCAGTAGTACGAACTGCACAGTTGAGGAGCACCCGATCGGCCTCACCGGTGAGCTTATCTAGGTAAGCCGGTAGCTCCGCCAGCCAACCTACTCCTTCAATACCTGACAGTGACTGCGCTTGAGCCTGAGTATAGCGTTCGCCGTCCCAACGCCGAGTCTGTGAATCAGTTTCTGGAATAAACAATCGCTCTTCCCGCTGAGATATTACGAGCACCCCACCCGGCTGATCGATACCTGTGAGGTAGTAAAAATACGAATCCGGCCGGAATGGCATCATGACATCGCGGCTACGAACGAGCTCAGGGTTAGTATCAATAATTGCAACCGTGTTTGCGGGCAGTTGCCGGGCAAACTCCTGCCGCCGGCCAGTATGGAAAGAAGGTGATAAAGGGGTATATCGCATAGCATCCATAATAACCTATTGCCCGATGGCGTTGGGTACATATTCGATCTGCGTGGCACCCAGCTCACCACTAACGCTTACAACGTCAATCTGATAGTCGCCATCGTAGCTATGTGCCTGACACCAGGCCAAGGCTGCACGACTAAGACGGCTGATTTTATCAGGCGTGATTGCCTCTAAGCCCGTGCCCCAGTCGGTCCGGCGCCGATACTTGACCTCGACAAAGTGAATAGCACCAGCGTGGTCGCGCGCCACCAAATCAAGCTCGCACCATCGGTTGCGCCAGTTCCGCGCCAGGATATTGAGTCCACGCTCCGTTAAATACGCCGCCGCTTGCGACTCAGCCTGGCGACCTCGTTCAGTCGTCGACACGCTCAAGTCTCTTCCAAAAGTAATTGTACCGGCCGGAACGATCGCCGATGAACATCGCATACGCCCAAGCGAGTGAGTGCTTCCTGGTGGGCTTTTGTACCATAACCCTTGTGCTGGTCAAAGCCATACTCCTGATGCCGCCGGGCCAACATCTCCATGTAGCGGTCGCGCGCCACCTTGGCTACAATTGAGCCGGCCGCTACCGGTGTGACCAGCTGATCCGCCTTCACCAGCGCCACCGACGAATGCGTTGCGCTCAGATAATTATGCTTGCCGTCCAGAATAACTCGGTCGAAGTCTACGCCCAGATCAGTTAGTGCCCGCAAGCCGCTTTGGTGCACCGCCCAGCTTAAACCGTGGGCGTCAACTTCGGCGGCCGCCACCCAGCCCAAGCCCACAGCCAAGGCTCGGCGGCGAATCTCTCGATCCAGCTCACGCCGCCGAGCCGCCGCCACCAGCTTAGAATCACGCAAACCATCTATGACTAACCGCGGCGGCAGAATGACCGCTCCAGCCACCACTGGGCCTGCCCAGGCCCCACGACCCACTTCATCCATGCCCACAACAACCTCACCGGCCTTCACATAAGCCAAAACAGCCCGCCAAGCGGGATTGTTTGGTAGCGATTTAGATTTCACGCGCCGGCTACGACTGGACGGCTTTGCCTTCACCCGGCTCAGCCTTGGCCACACCTGCCTCAGCTTCTTCAGCTGGAGCTTCGGCCTCATTGGAAGCGCTAGCGTCTTCGGCAACGCTTGGCTCGTCTTCGGCGGCCACGGCCTTTTCCTCAGCCTTAACCTCAGCGTCCAGCGACACTGCACCATCAAGCGCATCCTGGCTCTCAGCCTGATCAACTTCGGTCACATCAGCGTCAACTGCCTCGGCAACGCTCACATCGTTGGCGGCAGCCTTATCAAAGCCCAGCTCCTTAAGACGAGCACTCTTGCCGCGACGATCACGCAAGAAACTCAAGAAATTGCGGCGAACCTTAGCCCGGCGCAGAATTTCAATTTTGCTGACGTTCGGTGAGTGCATCAAAAAGGTCTTTTCGACGCCAATACCTGAGGCAATCCGGCGGACCGTAATGGTGGCCGTGAGCTCACTCATGCGATGCCGACGGATAACAACACCCTCAAACACCTGAATGCGCTGCTTGTTGCCTTCCTTAATAAGCTGGTGAACCCGGACGGTGTCACCCGACTGCACCTGAGGAAGAGCAGGCTTGCGATATTGCTTCTCGATTTCGGTAATAGCGTTCATAACCCGGATACCTTACCACAGATCAGGCTGTGAGATCAAGCCCTTATAGCAACAATGGCTCAATCGGAACCATTTATTGACTTTTTTACACATTTTTAATATAATAATAAACCACTCGTACCTACCCAGGGAGAATACCATGTCTTTACTCAAGCACGTGGCAACCAGGACCGGCCCCCAGCTCTGGATGGTCTTCGTGGCTGTCTTCGTCGCCACCTTCCATGGCCACAGCTTCAACGATGTGATGTCTCCGGTGGTCTTCTGGACCGAGCTGCCAGCTCTCATCGCCATCGGCCTTCTCGTCGCGACTCACCCGCGAATCGCTTGGACGGTGGCCCTGGCCTGGACCATCATCGTGATGGTAACCGATGGGGTGCCGCTCAGCTGGTACATCACCCTTGGCGTCGGTGTCGGCCTGCTGTGGCCCTCAATCGAGTGGCGTCAACGTTCCGGTCGCGTCAGATCATTCTGATCCGACCCACCACCCGCGTCCCGCTGCGTCTCGAACGCAGCGGGACGCTTCACTTTTTCTCCGGCGGCACTTTAGCGCCTTTCTCGCGCGCCTTCTTCAGCCCCACTGCAATGGCCTGCTCGCGGCTATCAAACTTACCCTTATGCTTATGTTCATGCAGCATCTTTTCGACTTCTTCCTGAGCCTTCGGTCCGTACTTCGCCATGAGCGATTCCTTACTTACACGACTAAGCTACCCTCCTAACAAATAGAGCTCAACGGGAAATTTACCAAAATAGACCCTCCTCACTTTCCCACCCACATGAGGCGCGTGTAACAAGCAATAGTATTATGACAAAACTCAACAGCTATGAAGGGCCCAAATCAAACGGTTCTTCAGATAAACAGCCGGCGCGCAAATGCTAACCTGCGGAGGTTGCCATGCTTGTCCGCCGGATAAGCATGGGCAGCAACAAGGTATCCGAGCACCTATAGAAGGGATGCGTTTTGCAAACGCGCAAGCGCAAGCTGCAAGTCGCAGCAGTAGCCATAAGCCTGACGGCCGCTGGACTGATCAGTGGCACAGCCTCGGCCAGCCCAGTCGTGGCGACCAAGACCTGTGAAGTGGCCGGCCAGGACCCGGTAGCGAACCCCAATTACACCCAGGACACGCCGCTACCCGAGCTCCACGACGCCAACCTCGCCAACAACCGCATCACGGTCGAGACGTACAATGGCAAGACCATGATGCTGGCTGAGCACCTTGAGTGCCAGGACGGCCAGCCCGCCATCGTCAAGACGCCGGTTTCTGACACATCCACAACCTGGCCCACCGCAGAGTTTGGCCACGACGCCCGCGGTGACTTCGTGGAATTCAAGCTAGCCTTCAAGGCCTCCAAGGGCGTTCAGCTGATTCAGACTGATGAGTCGGTGACCTCCGAGCGGGTCTCGACGGTCAGGAATCCGGTATTTAGCCGCTACTCCGACGGTTACTACAAGTACGTCATTCGCGGCTACATCACGGGCACCAACCGCAGCTGGGTATCGGCCGATGTCTACGTGCGGCGCGCGGGCGGCGTGATTTTCCCGACCGAAGCACAGGCGCTCAACGTTGAGCGAGCCCTCACCGCCAAAACCGGCCGTTGGCCGGTAGTGCGCAAGTTCTAGGTAGCCCGCCACACGAAAGCGACCCTGCCGGCAATCTGCCGGCAGGGTCGTAAAACTATGGGCTCGTCTACATCTATGACCTCTGAGCGAACATCTCTGGATGTTTCCGGAGAACCTCGGCCAACTGCTGAAATAACTTCTGGACATATGGTGACTTTCTCACCTTGTCATGCTTATGGTCTAAGATTTCTTCCATGCCGTAATGAAGATCACGCCAGCTCGTGCCGCCCTGCAGGTAAACCATGATCATCGGCATAATTTTGTCGAGAGCATAGATGAACTGGCTAGCTTCGTCTTCACAAGCCAAGTATCGGTTCATCCAGACGCCAAGGTCTGGAAAGTCCGAGAACTCAGCCGCGATGCGAGCCGCCGCCTCAACCTCGCGCTTATGTTTTCCGACTCGGGCCGCGTGATCAAGAACTGGGATGTCACCCGCGTACACCTCTACCAAGTCGTGGACCAAGGCACACTTGAGCAGCTCTTCAGTATCAAGCCCCAGCTGGGCGGCATCATTGATGTACCAAGCCATCATAGCCAGCTGGTAACTGTGCTCAACATCGTTTTCTCTCGCCTCACGGCCTGGTATCCAGATGTGTCGCCTGACGCGCTGAAGCTGCAGCAGGAGCTCGTTGAATCGAATAACCTCGCCAATAGAAACACTCATGGCCTTCCCATCATGTGTCGGAGCTACATCAAAAGCATTTTTGACGCTGCCACAGATTATAGCTCAAAAACTAGCGAGACTTTGCTACCCGACCTTCACCCACCAGCTGGCTGAGTTCACTTACCAGCTCGTTTGACATGGTCACCTTAAAGGGCAAGCGAATCTTCTTGGGTGTTGCGCCTCCAGTTACAATATACGTCTCAGATTCGCCGGCGTGAGCACCAAGTGCCTGTTTGAGCTTGAGCAGCAATGCGGCGTCTGATAAGTCGTCAATCTTGAGCACCAACGCACCGGCGGCAGGATTAGCTGGTGTAGTCGATATAATGGGTTTGGGTGCCGGCGCCGGCGCTGCAGCCGGTCGCTCTGGCGTTTCGCGCTTCTTTTGCCACGATGGCGTTGGCGCCGTAGTCATGCTTGGCGGCTTAGCCCCAGGGCGAGCGGTATAGCTTTTGGCCACTTCATACTCAATCACCTTGGTGTTCTCCACCAGGATCTTCGGCTCCGATGTCAGGCGCCCCTCCCGGTCGCGGGCCGAAATCTTGCCGCTGGCCACCACCACATGGTCTGGCTCGTACACCTGCGGCGACTTCTCATACGCCTTCGGAAACACGATGAGCTCTGTGGTGCCAGTCCGATCCTCGATGGCCACAAATGCCATCACCGAACCCGTTTTAGTAGTAATCTTGCGCACAGCCGTAATGAGCCCACCGATGCTTGCCAGCTTACCGTCAGCCTCAGGCGTAATCGCCGAAATAGGCTGGCAGTGATCCTTGAGGTACGCCTCATACTCGTCGAGCGGATGGTGGCTCAGGTAGAGACCAAGCAGCTCCTTCTCCCACATCAGCTGCTCGCGCGTTGTTACTTCAGCTGGCGGCAGCTCCATTCGGAGCGCCGGCATATTATCATCCACGCCGAGCGAGCCAAAGATATCAATTTGGCCACTCAAGGCATTCTTCTGGGCCTTGGCGCCGTAGGCCGTCACCACCTCCAGGTTATGAAGCAATTGCCCACGATTACCATCAATGAGTTCGTCAAAGGCGCCGCTCTTGGCCAGCGACTCCCAGCCTTTCTTATTGCACTCACGGGAGCTCACACGCTTAGCAAAGTCTTCTATGCTCGAGAACGGTCCGTCGGCTTCACGCGTCTTAAGAATAGACTCAATCGCTCCACTTCCCACGTTTTTAATAGCCGACAATCCAAACCGAATACTATTGGTCTCCTTCACCACCGCAAACTCATTAAAGCTCTCATTAACGTCCGGAGGCAGTACCGAAATTCCCAGTGTTTTACACTCGCCAATTTCCTTAGCAATGCGATCAGTATCGCCGAAGTCACTCGTCATAAGCGCCGCCATAAACGCTGCCGGATAATGCGCCTTGAGGTAGGCTGTCTGGTAGGCAATCAGCGCGTAGCAGGCTGCATGAGCCTTGGGGAAACAGTACGCCGCGAAGGCCTCGAGCTGAGTCCAGAACTCCTCCATCTTGGCCTTATCAGCATTTGATACCTCAATAGCGCCATTAATAAAATCATCCTTAAGCTTGGCCAGCACTTCGGGTTTCTTCTTGGCCACCCCCTTACGCAAGGTATCAGCTTGGCCACCAGTAAAGCCGCACATTTCCTTGGCAATCTGCATGACCTGCTCCTGGTACACCAGCACGCCGTAGGTGTTTTTGAGGGCATTCTCCATGGTGGAGTGGAAATAATTGATTTCGGCGCGGCCGTGTTTGCGGTCAATAAATCCGTCGATAAACTGCATCGGACCCGGACGGTACAAAGCCGCCATAGCGATAATGTCATCAAACTTGGTCGGCTTAAGTTCCCGCAGATATCGCTTCATGCCAGCCGATTCTAGCTGGAATACGCCGGTGGTGTCGCCGCGCGCCAGAAGTTCAAACGTAGCCACATCATCGAGCGGCAGGGTGCCCAAATCAATCGTGACGCCGTACACTCTCTTAATAATCCGCAGCGCATTGTTAATGATCGTAAGGTTAGACAGGCCCAAGAAGTCCATCTTAAGCAGGCCGACTTCTTCCACGTAACCCATCGAGAACATGGTGCACGGCATGCCTTTTTGCGACCGCTGCAGCGGAATATAGTCCACGATCGGCGCCGGCGCAATCACCACGCCGGCGGCGTGTACGCCGTTGTTGCGAATGGTACCCTCAAGCTCCATGGCGAGGTCGATAAGCTTTCTGGCGCGCTGGTTCCCCTGGTATTCCTTCACCAGGTCTGGGTCTGCGCGCTGCTCGTCACTACCATTTCCCTGTCGCAAGCCAGTCGACACGGCCAGCGGTACATGACGGCCCTGCACCGGCTGTGGCACCAGCTTGGCAATAGCATCAACCTCCCCATAGCTCATCCCCAAGACCCGGCCCGTATCACGAACAGCGTTACGCGCCGCCATGGTGCCAAAGGTAATAATCTGCGCCACCCGCTCAGCGCCGTATTTTTCGGTTACATATTCTACCACCTCGCCACGGCGCGTATCTTGGATGTCGATATCAATATCCGGCATGGATACACGATCCGGATTAAGAAAGCGCTCAAAGAGCAAGTCGTACTTGATGGGGTCAAGGTCGGTAATATTCATGGAATAGGCCACGATAGAGCCGGCTGCACTCCCTCGCCCAGGGCCAAAAATAATGCCTTGGTTTTTACCCCAGTTAATAAGATCGGCCGTCATCAGGAAGTAGCCCTCATAGCCCATTTTGCCAATGATACCCAGCTCGTAGTCGAGCCGCTCGGCCATAACCGGGTCGACCAGCTCGCGGGCTTTAGCCTCAGTAATATGCACAATGTCTTCCTTAGGAATCCCACCATAGCGCCACGCCAGGCCTTGCCAGCACAGCTTATGCAAGTAATCCCGCTCACTCAAGCCTTCCTCAGGCACCGGGAAGGTCGGGATGAGGATACGGCCAAGATCAAGTTCCACGTTGCAGCGCTCAGCAATTCGCACCGTATTCTCTAGTGCCTCAGGCACATGCGCAAACCGCTCAGCGATCTCTTCCGGCGCCGTAATGTAGAGGTCCATATCCATCGACATTCGGTTGGCGTCGTCAAGCGTTTTGCCCGTCTGAACACACAAGAGCGTCTCGTGAGCATCACGGTTTTCGTGGCGCGAGTAGTGTGAGTCAGCCGTCACTACCACCGGAATACCGGTCTTTTTGCTAAGCTCAAGCTTAGCCTTATTGAGTAATTTCTGGTGATCCCACTGATGCTCGTGAGCCTGAAGTTCCAGGAAATAATTGCCTTCGCCGAAGGTATCGCGATACCACAAAGCCACCGCCTCAGCCTGCTCCATATTGCCAGCTTCAATGTGCTGAGCCACTTCGCCACCGGCACAACCACTAAGCGCGATGAGGCCTTCGTGATACTTGGTTAACAGCTCACGATCCACCCGCGGTTTCTGATAAAATCCCTCAAGCTGGGCAATCGTCACCAGCCTCATGAGGTTATGATAGCCAACATCGTTATATGCCAACAAAATAAGGTGATAGGGGTTAAGGTCTTGCCGACCAGCCTTGTCGAGGTGACCACGCGGCGCCACATATGTTTCCACGCCGATAATTGGCTTAATGCCGCGTTTTTTGGCCTCTTTATAAAACTCGACTGTGCCCGAGAGCGTTCCGTGGTCGGTTAGCGCCACCGACGTCATGCCAAGTTCCTCTACACGAGCCAGCATGCCCGGCACCTTTTGCAGGCCGTCGAGTAAGCTATAGTGACTATGATTATGCAGATGCACAAACTGCGGCTTAGCCGCCTGTGTCTCGGGCACGCAAGGCCTCCCCTCTTCGTCTTTCAAATCGTAGCACAAGAACAATGGCGCCGTCAGTCTTGATCTTTGCTCATTTGGTTGCGTAGATCGGCCATAGACAAATAGGCCATTGCGAAGCAACGAAGCCAATACTACACTGGAGCGTATGGCAAAATCCATCCCGACGCACGCTGTCAAGGCGGTCATCACCAACGAGCACGGCGCCATACTTTTTCTTCAGCGCAATGGAGCCGCCAGGGCTGACGGAAAGTCCAACTGGGACCTGGCCGGCGGTCTCGTCGAAGAAGGCGAGGGCGACGAGGAAGCCCTGGCGCGCGAAGTAGAGGAAGAACTAGGGGTCAAAGCCAAGATCGGTCGCAGACTTGGCGAGTGGACCTTCTTTCGCCCGCACGACGGCCAAACGGTTGCCGTAACAAACTATGAGGTCACACTTCCTGCAAGCGATGACGGTCTTACGCTCAGCAACGAGCACACCGCCGTCAAGTTTGTCAGCGGAGCGGATTTGCCGGAACTTGACGTCAAGGATCAAAGCATCTTTACGGCTCTGGGAAAATAAATACTAAACCGAGACCAGGTAGACGTCGATAAGAGCAGGAGCTGCTATGTCCGAATCCGAGCCCACACCTCAGCCAAGGCGCAGGCGTGTCCGATTTGGCGTCCGGAGGTTTTCTAGCGGCGGTGTTATGCACTGGCCGCGCCTCAACTACAAGAAGACGCCCGGCACGTTTTCTCTCCTGCCAGAACCTGGAGACGAGCAGCCCGCCCGTGGCAAAGAGGATCATGCCTAAAATCACGTACCAGCCGAAAAGCAAACGCATCCGGCTGACTCGGCCCGCAACCATCAGAAGCCCGATCCGCTGGGTGAAGAGCCCCACCGGTTGCTCGGTCCTGATCTTTGCTCCTCCAACCCGCTGGCGCTAAGAAGCGCTCCATCTGCGCCTTCATGACTGCGTCATGGAGGCGCTTCTCTTTTCGACCCGCTGCTACCCATTGGAGCGGAGGCTCACTGCTTCGCGAGAGAATTTGCGGTATAGGTGGTAGCTCAGGAGGAAATGCGGTAGCCCGTTCAAATTCTTCTCGAGAGGGAGTGAGGCGAAGCGCCTACCGACTTTGGATAGTCTGGCCAGCACCTTGCAAATACTGCCCAATTCCGGGCACACCTCCAAGACTATGCAAAATCCAGATGAGTGTGGCCACCACCACGGTCGCGCCGATTACGCTCCCGAAGCCCATGAAAATACCCCGCACAAACGAACTCCAGATCTGACGCTTCGTATTGCGCAGCAAGTCCACATAGTCCTGGACAAGTGCCTGCTCTACGGCCCGGCCAAGCTTCTCGTAATCTACTCCGGTGTGCGGGTCAGGATTTTTTTTGGCCATCGTATGCTCTAGCGCCTATTTCTCGCCGCGCTTAACATCGTCAAGCTTATCCTTAGCCGACGCTGCCAAGTGCTTGGTAACTCGCTCAAGCTCATTCATCACTTGCGAGCCTTCACTAAGCAAGTGCTTCACGTTCTTCATAGCCACATCCTTAGTCTGATTGCCGCTCTCGGCCAAGTTAGAAGCTGAGATGCGCAAATCTTGCTTGAGCACTTCGGCTCGACGAATCAGCTCTTGGCTCTCCTGACGGGCTTCGCCTTTGAGGTCTTTGGCTGCTTCCTTGAGCGTATCCACCCGCCCAGCCATCTCGTCGCTCATCTTGCCAAGCTGATCGTGAATGTCCTGGTAGGTACCTTTTACCTTGCGCTTGATGTCCGCCCGAGTCTTCTCGCCACTCTTGGGCGCGAGCAACACTCCGGCTACCGCACCAGCCAGAGCTCCAATAATAGTACCTTTAATAAATCCACCCTTTTTCATAAAAATCTCCCTATTCTTTCTTACCCTTAAATCTCCGCAAAGCCGCCGCAAAAGCCGCCGATAACGCTACCGGCGCCACGCGTTTACCTACCAGTTTTGCGATATCCGCCACGCTGTCAGTGGTTTCTTCGGCCCGTTGCGCAATGTGCTTGATATTGCGCAAGATGCCAATACCCAGCGACACGGCAACGATGGCTAGGATTAAAAACAGCAGCAGCACAACGGCCAATATGATTACCAGAACTGATTCAGCGGTTGCCATACAATGCTCTCGTTTATCTCTTTAAACTACTCTGGAATCATACCGGTTGCAACTCACGGACGATATCGTTCATTCTTCCTAACCTGACGAGGCGCATTCGGACCTCTTTGGTGAAGTGCAACATTCTTAATTTTCTTGGCAGTCTTTACCGCCCGCGCCAAAGCGCCTATCTCCTGCCGACGGTGCACCAGCACCCACTCCTTACGCTCCACAATCGAGTTCGGAATGACATGCAACACGCCGTCCTTATCGCGCAAACGCACTCGGCGGGCGTCCATGCTCTCAATAATCCCCTGCGTGGGAGTTTCGCCTACAATAACCTCATCGCCCACTTCAAAGTCCATGTCCTGAGCCAAAAATAGTCCAGCCACAATATCGGCAATGAGCGTGGAACCACCGGCCGCCATGGCCAAACCGAGGGCCGCGATTGAGCCTGTAAAGAAGACGATGATGTTTTGGAAGCCCACGAGCTCCAAAATTTTAATCGACAAAAACAGCCACAGCGCGATTTCGGCCACAGATGCCAGTACGTCGCGCAACGCCGGCTGCATGGCAGTAAAGCCCAGCACAAATTTGATCACCCGGCCGACAATGCGGACCAGCAAAATACCAACCAGCAGCACCAAAATAAGATATGGCAGCCGCGGCAGGATGTGATTGACGCCATCAATAATGGGGTCGGTGTAATTGCTGAGATTAATGTCGACGGTATGCATAATGCTTACCCTTATTCTATCACGCCGGGCAAGTTACCCATCCAAGATTAGCCGAGACGATCCTTGAGCAATTTGTTAATCAGCGGTGGGTTGCCCTTGCCTTGGGTCTTTTTCATGGCCTGGCCGACCAGCGCGCCAAATGCTCGCTGGTTGCCGCCTTTGTAGTCGGCCACGGCCTGAGCCTGCTCGGCAATAACCTCGTCCACGATAGCGCCAAGCTCATCCTCGTTGGATTCCTGAAGCAGGCCCAGCTTCTGCGCCACCTCATGCGGACCTTCGTCCTTGTCCCATAGCGCCGCCAGGAGAACTTTCGCGTTGGTGGAGCTAAGCTTGGCATCGGCCACCATCTGACCAACACCAGCCAGCGCTAGAGCAGTAATATCTGATTCGGCCAGGGTCTGGGCTTTGTCTTCGGCCAGCTTCACGGCCTCACCAATGAGCCAGTTGAGCGCAAACTTGGCGTGCGCAGGATTCTGGCTCACCACATCACGCCACATGCGCGCTGCTACTGGATCGGATACCAGCACTTCCGCTTCACGCGCCGGCATTTTGGCGGCCTCAAGCTCGCGGCGCAGATCATTCGGCAACAGACCCAATTCATTAGCTTGCGCCTCCACCATGGCGCGCGTAATCACGAGCGGCGGCAGATCCGGCTCAGGGAAATAACGATACTCGTCGGCATCTTCCTTGGAGCGCATCGCGTATGTCTCTTGCTTGGCTTCGTTCCAGCCACGCGTCTCCTGGCGAACCTTGCCACCGCTCTCTATAAGCTCAATTTGGCGATCAATTTCGTACTCTACCGCCCGTTCAATCGCCTTAAAGCTGTTCATGTTCTTGGTCTCGGTGCGCGTACCAAACTCTTTCTGGCCGATCGGCCGCACACTCACGTTCACGTCAAAACGCATATTGCCGTAGTACAAGTTGGCATCACTGACGGCGGCATAGCGAACAATATTGTGAAGCTCCTGAGCATACCCTTTGGCCTCGGCCGCGCTGCGCATATCCGGCTCGCTCACGATTTCAACCAGCGGCGTCTCGGCGCGGTTAAGGTCAACTAGCGAATAATCAGCGCCATCAGGATGCGTTAGCTTACCGGCGTCGCCCTCCAGATGCGCCCGGGTAATGCCAATACGCTTAGTCTTACCATCAAGTGGAAACTCAATGTAGCCCTGGCCAATAACCGGCTCGTCAAACTGGGTAATCTGATAGCCCTTGGGTGAGTCAGGGTAATAATAATTTTTGCGATCAAACTTGGTGTGATAATTGTCGGGATAGGTCGCGTTGAGCGCCTGGCCCAATCGGAGCGCCAACTCAACCGCGCGCTTATTCAGTACCGGCAATGTTCCAGGCATGCCAAAACACACCGGACAGACGTGCGTGTTGGGCTCAGCCTCGCGGCTATCGTTGTCGCAGCCGCAGAATAGCTTGCTCTTGGTGGCAAGCTGGGTGTGGCATTCAATGCCAATAATTACTTCATATTTAGCGCGTAATTCTGGATTCATGATGGCTGACTTTCCTTTGCCGTTTGCTGGGGGCCACTTATTTTTGCAAATTTTTCGCAAAAATTACCTACCCTCTGTGCATAGCTCAATGCCGTGTTCCGCACCAGCTTCATAGCACCCCCATGGTACGCAGACCGCGCTCAAAATCGCTCAAGGCTTCTTTGGCCTGGCTGGGCACAAGATCATAGCCAATTTGGTGGGCCAAAGCGTTGCGAAGCTTGTGTGCGCGCCAGATGTTTTCGTAGACCTGGCGGTTCGAAAACCGATCGCGGGCGTTTTTGAGCCGCTCACCCATGGTTTCGCCGCGCACGCCGGCCTGGCGCAGAGCCTGGTCCATGAGCTTATCAGCCTCACTCACGGCTTGGCGTAGACCATTGCCGCCACCGGTAGCCGCCATCGTCTCGATGGTGGTCCAGCGCTCGGCGACTTGCGCACGATTCAGGCTCGGGCCTGTGGCTCGACTCGGGCCAACTCGCTTGCCACCACGATATCCGCCACGTTTGCTGCCTTTGTCAATAACGGCTATTAGCACAAATCCGGCCACCAGAGCCAAAATAAGAAAAGTAATCATGCCCGCGCCCGCCAATCGCCGACCATATCCTCAACTGCGACACTCGCCTCCAGCAACGCACGCTCGGCTCGCTGTGGCGCAATCAGCTGCAAGCCAACCGGCAAGCCATCTTCGGTCCCCATGGGCAGCGAAATTGCCGGCACACCTACAAGGTTGACTGCCACGGTGCAGACGTCATTAAGGTACATCGCCAGTGGATCATGAGCCTTAGCCCCGAGCGGGAAAGCCACGGTGGGTGTGGTTGGCCCCAAAAGCAAATCATATTTCTTAAATGCAGTTTCAAACTCTTCTACAAGTTTCGTGCGAACTTTCTGAGCCCGCTTGTAATAAGCATCGTAATAACCACTTGAGAGCACGTAGGTGCCGATCATGATGCGGCGCTTAGCTTCGGCGCCAAATCCTTCGGCGCGCGATAGCCGGTAGGTTTCTTCCAAATTTGTGGCCTTGGCCGACCGATGACCATAACGAATACCATCGTAGCGCGCGAGATTACTTGAAACTTCGGCCGGCACCAAGATGTAGTAAGCCGCCAGCGCCAGCTTGGTGGCCGGCAAGCTCACCGGCGTCACCACGGCGCCGCGCGCCTCGAGCTGTGCCACCATCTCCTCGGTATGGCGACGAATCACCGGCGACAGGCCCTCTTCCATATATTCTTTAATGAGGCCAATTTTGAGACCCTTAAGGTCGCCTGACTTCACAGCATAGGTCTCGGGGTCACGTTCAAGTGTGGTCGCATCGCTCGCATCGCGCCCAGCCATAATATCCAGAACCAGCGCCGCGTCGGCCGCTGAGTTAGTGAGCGGCCCCAGTACGTCCACCGAGCTACCCATCGCTACAACACCCGTGCGCGGCACGAGGCCGTAGGTTGGCTTGAGCCCCACGACGCCACTAAAACTGGCCGGCTGACGAATACTGCCGCCGGTATCCGAGCCTAGCGCAAACGCCGCCTGGCCCAACGCCACAGCCGCGGCCGAGCCTCCCGAGCTACCGCCAGGCACACGCGTGGGGTCAATCGGATTTTTGGTCGGCCCAAAGTCCGAGTTCTCAGTGGATGACCCATGCGCAAACGCATCCAGGTTCACCTTGGCCACGAGCACTGCACCAGCTGCCAGCAGCCGTTCAATAACCGGCCCGGCATACGGCGCCTTAAATGGTTTCAAAATGTTACTGGCCGCCGTAGTATGCGTACCCAGCGTCAAATAATTATCTTTGGCAACAAAAGGGACACCCGCCAGCGGCAGCTGTTCGCCCGCCGCCACCCGACCGTCTACCCCTGCCGCCTGCTCTAACGCCGCTTCATTGAGTTCGAGAACCGTATGATAATCGGCTGTTTCGGAAATTCTGTCCAGGCTAGCCTGCACCAGCGTGACGGCGCTCACCTTGGCCGCCTGCACATCGGCTACTAACTCCGCGATGGGACGTTTTAGATCAACCATTCTTGACCCGCTTCACCACAATGTAGCCATCTTTTTGAGCCGGCGCATTAACCAACAGTTCCTCGCGCGACATGCTGGGACGCACCTCGTCCTCGCGCCACACGTCCACCAGGCCCGTAACCTGATCGGTAGGCTCCACCTCGCTGATGTCGACACTTTGTAGCTGTTCCACAAAGCCGACAATCTGGCCTAGCTCAGTACTCATAGTGGCAATTTCTTCGGCTGAAAGTTGAATTCGAGCCAGCCGAGCAATGCGTTCGACTTCGTCTGTTCCTAGCTTTGACATGCGACTAGTATACGAGTTTGGGCGTAGAAATGCCAAGCCCGAACAGCCCCTCCACTATTTACGAGGCCTTCTTTTCATTGTAAAGTGTGCGGACGAACCTTGTTCAACGGTCCTCACGAAAGCGTGCACCCATGAAACTCGAAGGGCTCATTGATATCGCGTTCCAGCGCGGCTGTGGCATCAGCTTGCATGCTGCTCAAACTCACGCGCGCTATGCGGAGCTCAAGGACCTCCTACAGACCCACTCCCATCCCAGCCAAGCCGCCGCAGTGCAGTATCTGGGCGAGACCCTCATCGACACGGCCATGTACTGCCTTCCTCAAGACGTTCTCGACCTGGCTGATCAATGGCAGGGCTGTTCAGCCGAGGCTCGGCTCGTGATGCTCGAGTACGTCTACCAACGGTTCAGGGCCGGCTCGCAATCTCCGCAATACGATCCCCGGCCGCGCCAAAGCAGCCGGCAACATCCGGGCGAAAGCCTGCCAGCTGAGTACGGCCCGTGGGATTTCGCCCGCCATCGACCGTGCTGCATGGGCTTCGTCATTTTGCTGATGGCTTTTGCAAAGCGTGCCGGCGCCCTCCACTATCTGGCGCAAGTGCTACGGTCAATCGACAAAGAGCTCTTGCGCCAGCGGTTGATGGTGTCAGATTTGACGCTAAAATTCGCCAACCAGGTTGATGTGGCCTTCTTGGCTGAGAGGCAACGTGCCTGGCAGGAGCTTATTGCCCAAGAGCTTCAGAAGCACTACAACTTCCATCCCTGCCTCGTCATTGCGGTTGATGACAGCCGGTATGTCCAGCAAGATCCATACCTTGGAACCAGAGGGCTCATGCACCTACCTCCGGCCATCCAAGAGAGGCTCGAGTCCTACCTAACCCCGTCCAGCCCTCACCATATAGCGATCTTAACCGACGCCCAGGCACTTACGGAGCGGTTCAGCCACTGGGCAGACCGCTTCTCCGTCCTCGTTCGGATAGCCGAGAACCTGCGGGAGCTAAGAGTAGAGGATCCCGTCGCGGCAGCCTTCACCATCGAAGACAGCCTGAACACCTTCCGCGCAGAACTGCCCGAACTTGATGGCATTTGGCATCTATTCTGGCACGATAAGCTCCTCGAGCGCGCGTACGTCCAGGATGATGACGTCAAACTCAGCCAAGCTGAGTTTGACGAGTTCACACGGCGGCTCGAAACTAACGATGGTTTCCGCCGGCGAACCCTTGAAGAGCTCATCGCCTATCCGGTGCGAACACTCATCACCCTGCTTCAGGATGTTTGGGTCGAGCAGAAGGCCGTACTTCCCCACCCCGCCATCGAGCTGGCCAATCCTGCTAACGGCGTGGCGGTGGGCGTTCTTGGCAACCTGGTCCGCTGGCTCAAGCCCAAGGTAATTCAGCTTGATCAACCTTTGGTGTATTATTCTGACAGCCAAACCGTTTGGCATAATACGCAAGTTAGTTTGCGCCATCGCAAACAGCTCGATCCCAGTCTAAGACAAGCGCTAAAAGTCCGCGAGGAAGCTCTTAGGCGAACTACCAGTGCCGAATATCGCCACCCGTACGTTCATAACCTCCTCAAACACCTGACAACAACAAGACTTCAGGAGACACCGTGACCGACTCCAACACGGAATCCGGCCAGATCCCGACCGAAGAAGCCGCCATCATCATCCGCGAGCTGCTCGACGCCGGCCAGACCGAGGAGCAGATCCGCGCAGACCGCCCCGATCTCGAAGCCGGCTGGGACAAGCTGGCCGACGCCGACAAGCCGGCCGAGAACCCGTCCGACAACGGCAGCTACAGCCACACGCACTCCTCGGAAACCTTCCAGGTGTAGTGCTCTGAGGCGGGGATGACCTCCAACGGGCCATCCCCGCCCCGGCCCCATTTGGGGCCTTTTCTTTTTGTCAAAAGCTATTAGCATTTTTAATAGTAATTATGCACAAGGTTCGTTATAATAACCTGGCATTATTGCATTGGCACCTGAAAAACACGGTCTTTTTTAGGAGGGAATTTCATGCGCCGACGCATCACAGGCGCGGGTGTGGCTCTGCTGGCAACGCTGCTGCTGGTCCTTGGACTGGCGCCCGCCACGGAAGCCGCCACCGGCCCCACGTTCACCGTCATGAACACCAGCGAGACCCTGCCGGATGGGGTGTACTTCCGCAGCGCCACCAACATGGCGAGCGCCATCCGCATCACCGGTTTCGGGGTGTACAAGAACGAGCGCGTCCAGGCCTCGTGCTACGCCATGGGTGAAGCCGTGGCCCCCTACGGCAACAAGGTGTGGTACTACGCGTACAACGTGTCACGCCCGTCGGTGGCCGGCCGCTCCAACGAGGGCTGGATCAACACCCACTTCGTCAACGACGGGATGACGGCCAACCACGCCGCGCCGGGTGTCCCGGTCTGCGGCGCGTCCGCGCCGCATGTGACCCCCTGCGTGGTCAACATGCGCTGGAACAAGTTGAACCTCGCGGTCAACTACAAGGGAAACCACCGTTACTACGGTAACGCGTGGCAGGCTGCCACCAACTGGTCCAACCTCGGCATCGGCTTCCATCTGACGTCGGAGAAGAGCAACACGCAGCGCGACATCACCTTCCAGGATGTCTACGTCGCCGACCCGAGCTCGCCCTACGCCTCGGCTCAGCTGAACCAGGTCCCGGGCGTGAACCAGTACGGCACGACCACGATCACCTCGAACCCGGTCCGGCCGAGCAATGTGCTGATCTACGTCAACCAGTACCAGATGGACAAGCTGGACGACGCCCACCGCACGTACGCGCTGACCCACGAGCTGGGCCACGCCCTGGGCCTGGCCCACACCGAGGACTGCGGCATCACGAACCCCAGCATCATGGCGCGAGGCGGGACCGACGTCCCCAAGCGCACGACCATCACCATCCAGTACTACGACCGGATCGAGCTCGAAGAGCTCTACGGCCTCCCCACCGGGTAGCCGTCAGCCGCATTTCCGCGGCCTCAACCCAAAGCCGGGAAGGACACTGTCCTTCCCGGCTTTTCCATTTGCTATAATCGCCACATGACACCTGCCGCCCGCAAAACCTACGGCTTATCGATCACTATCTTGGCTTTATCGCTGATACATTTCTATATTGCGTATCAGTTCATCAGGACATCACCCGGTGGCTTTAATATCGGCGCGGTCATGTTTACTGTTTTAGGCTTAGCCCAAGCCAGCTTAGGTATATTTGGACTCCTCGCAGCTCGCGGCAAATAGGCCTAGACGCCCATCAGGCCAATGATCAGGCCCATCACCATAATCGTCACAAACTCATGAGCGATGTTTAATGCAGTTAGCGCCATTGGTCGGCCCTCAAACACGTCATGGGTAATAAACCGAGCCGCCACGAGACCCAGCCACAGCCAAAACGCCGTTCCTAGGGCATCCTGCACAAAGCTGTGCCCAAAGAATTGATTGCTCAAGTATGTTACGTGAGCCAAAATATAGGCCGTCAGCAGGCTCACGATCGCCGTAATAATAATGGGCTTAGCCATGCCACCTTTGTCTTTGGTCAAATCAATCTTGGCTAGCTTGATCCAAGTATTGCCAAAAACGCTCCGAGCGTACCAAATGCTACCGATAACCATCGAACTAAGCATCGCGAGAACTACCGCGAGATAATTAATCTGAACTTCCATTAATAAAGGCGCTCCTTTTATAGCGCCATTGTACGCTTTAATCGCTTACGCTTCCAACGCCCAGGCAAAAAGAAGGGCCGAGAGCGACGAATCGCTCCCGGCCGAATGGACAGGGGGGGTGAAGCAGTGGCTTCTACAGCTGGATGGGCGGGTTGCAGCCCAAGCAGCCAAGTGAAGACGGGTGGTCGAACCGGGCGTGCTTAACGCGGGCCAGCCGGAAAAACTCACGCCACCACTGTGGCTGGTTGAGTGACACCGACAGCTCGTGCACGAACGTAGCCGCGTCCTTGGGCAGCTGCATACCGTGCCAGCTGGGAATCCGGTCGGTGCCGAAGCGCCTACCCGCTAACGGATGGCGAGCCGGACGACCGCTGTGGTTGTCCACGAAAGCCTCGACGTTGTCAAACAGCACAAGCCGAACAATCGCCCAGTAGACATCCGGATAGTCGGTCGTGAGCAGCTCTTCAGCCAGCTCAGGCTCCGAGAACCGTGTGCCTTTACGAACGATCCACACCAAGCTCCGAAACGCTTCATCACAGATGAACCATTTGGTGAGCTGGTACTCCTGAGTTTCGCCGTCGAAGACTCTCATGCCACAGATCAACTGGCCCAGGTTCAGGGTGCCTGTGAGCTGGCCTTGCTGATAGGGCTGGAAGTCCAGCGTCAGACCGCGGTCAACATTGAGCTCGTGATAGCCGGCCTGCTTGAACCTGATTGCGTAGCGCAGATCAGAGTCATCAGCCGACACAACTTCGCCCGCTATGCGCTCACGGTCCATCCTGGACTCGTACTGGAGCCCAACTACGGTGAAGAATTCCAGATCCTTCCACCGGTCGAGCAGCCAGTTCCGGGCTGATTCGGACAATTATTCACCCCTTAAGGAACGGAAAGACAAGTTGTCTAACCTATAAATAATAACATTTTTAGCCTAATAAGTCAACTAAATAGGCCTATTATTGAGCGACTCCCACAAATGCCAGGAAGCTACCGTTCGATACGGTCGCCAGCGCTCAGCAAATGCTTCCAGCTCGGCCTTGCGTGGCACAGCTTCCCAGCCGTAAAGCTGCTTCATGGCTCGTTGCAGGCCAATATCATCCGGCGCGAATATATCCGGCCGCATGAGGGTAAACATCATAAACATTTGGGCCGTCCACACACCGATACCCTTAATGGCTGTGAGCTCAGTAATAATGTCGGCGTCACTCAGCGTATCCAGATGGTCATACACTGTCGGGTTGTCGGCGAAGTGGCCGCCGAGGTCGCGCAGGTATGAGGCCTTCTGGCGCGACAAGCCAATAGCCTTAACCTGTTCATCGCTGAGTTCGCGCACCGCCACCGGCTCCAGCTTTGTAATGGCCTCAAATCGGCCAAATATGGTAGTCGCAGCCGCCACAGAGACTTGCTGCCCAATCACCGAGCGGCAAAGGGCGGCAAAATATCCGCTTCGTGGTTCCCGCTGCATCGGGCGCTGCCGCTCAATCAGCCGGCCCAGCGTCGGGTCAAGCTTTATGAGCGCATCTTCAGCCTGTTTAAAAGGGTGGCTCGTCATACGCTGTCATTATAGCTGAAGGAGGCCCCGTTCGACACAGTCGAACGGGGCCAACGACTTAGAGCCGGGTGCTCCTTTAGCCAAGCTTACCAAGCTGCGTAGCTAGTTCCGCTGTTAGCCAGTTGGCATGGACTTCGGCTGACACCTCGGGATGGCGCTGCGCCAGCCAATCGGCTATCCGAGGCAGGGCGTCAAAGCCCTTAGCTGAACCTCCTCTCGTCCAAACCGTCTTGAAGGCCGCCACAGCCGTCTGCTGCGCACTGTCATAGTTACATCTGAGCCTGTGGTGATACAGCCCCGCCAAATACACTCTCAGGTAGTTGCGCAAGGATGAGCCGTACTCCCAGCCGAAGGTCGCGGCAATATCTTCATACTGCTCAAGCAACTCGCGCGAGACTACTTCCACTCGAATCATACCCAGGCCAGTTCGAGCAGGATGCTCTAGCCCACGGCGAGAGCCAAAAAGCTCATAGAAATCACGACAGGCTTCAAAGGCTCGCACGACTGCCAGGGCAAAATCAGCCACCGGCTGCGCAACATACCGGCCGAAACGATACGTGTGACCCATCAGGGCAATGCTTTCGGCATACCAAATGATGGCCACAATCTCATGCGTGGGGCCCACTGGCCGTTCTTCCAAGACCGCTTGGCCATCCACTCCAGCGCCACACGCCCGATTCACTTCCTCAGCCTGAAGCACCAGCTGTCGAAACCGCATCAAGATATCTGCAAGATCCGGTCGGCTTATGGGCGCGCGCCGCTCCAGCTCCTCCCAGTAACGAGAAGTGAGCCGGCCTTCCAATGCCCGCTTAAGTGTGATGAGCAGCTGATTGATACCGTCAAATACGCCGTTGTACTGGGTGGCTTCTGAGTCGTCTGCGGTCCGAAGCAATAGCCGCGGTTCGCTACCAAGCGACCATGCCAAGACTTCCGCTTCATCAAACCATTCCTCCACGTTCTCATTCCCCTCGTGATTGCGTGGTCTAGGGCACGCATATTAAAACAAGTAGACATGCGAGCGTCAAGCAGCATATCACCAGACACGCGGCACTGCCTAATAGCTCAGGTATAACAAAAGGGCGCTGAACAAAAACTGTCCAACGCCCAAAAGCGGGTCACGGCCGGCTTGGGCTACCCAGCTTCGGCAAGCTTGATTTCGCGCTCCAGAGCAATCTCTGCGGCGTCCAGAATGTGGTCGTGCGCCGTCCAGATATCAACCTGCGCGCCCAGCTCCCAGAGCTCATCGGCCGTGGGCGGCGATGGCTCGTGGTACCAGTAGCTGGCTTCTACCATGGCCGCATTGTATACGTCCCCGATATCGGCCGGCGCTACCCCCAGGAGTAGCAGGTGCGCTTCGACATCAACCGCCGTGACGGGAACTTCCTCCAGCACCCTTGCGAGCACGAACTGGTAGAGGTGATGGGCAGCGCGTCGCACAGCCTCACTGTACTGTCGGGACATAACCATCCTTTACCATCTGTACGAACATCGAGTTCTGCCGTACTATGAACTATTTTATTTGAGCATGCAACTCGTGGACACCCCCTTGCAGCCGCATGAGGCGCAAGTGCCTGAAACCCCACTCCTAGTGGTTGGTACTGCTACAGCCTCGATCTTGTCCCCCAGCCCTTACCCTGGGCGGCATGGTGGACTTCTCCGCCTGGTGCCACCGGCACTATCCAGGCTCCGAGGCTGTCGTTTACCAACACAGCCTCTTTGGCTGGAAGTGCTCTCATAACTGGGAGTAACTACTCCACCGCAGTCCGCGCCCCAAGAGCCACCTAAAAACACCACCCTCTCGGGCTATCTGAGGGGGGGCTTTTTGTCATGCATACACAGTGATGGCCGGCCCAACCAATGGTCGGGCCGGCCATGTCCGCACAAAAAATGCGGCTCTGCGGCAGATGTTCAGCTAGCCTGGAGCTGGCGCCGCTGCGTCATGAGCTGACGATGCGCCACCACGGCTGCCATGATGAGGCCGGCGTAGTACGAGGCGTTCCTGGCAAATGCGGCCGGCACATCCATGTGAAGTGGATATTCATCACGCTCGAACGACCCCTCCGTCACGTAGTGCAGCCAAGCGAATCCGGTCATTTCGCCTTCGGGCCGAGTGGCTTCGTGCCGAAGGCCCAGACCGATGGCGTGCGCTCCGTGACAGTCCTCGTCCCACTGCAAGCTCGAGAGATTGCAGGTGCGATGTACAAACCTTAGCCCCGGCGTGGCTTCGGCCAGAGTAGCCAGTAGTTCGTTCACCTCCTGTCCGAGTTTGTCGTTGAGCTCGTGAAACCGGCAGAGCTGCGTCCCGCCTTTGGGAACTCGGCCCCAGTCGTTGATCAGGGGTGCGTACCGGCCGGGGGCCACATAGGTGTGGCGGTCTCTTGTCCGCAATTTGGGTGCTCCTGGATAGGACGGTCAGGATACATTACTCTACAATATCTTCTGTATAAAAACAACTCATAACCCAGCCGACAATAAGGCGAAGGCCCCGAGCGCAAGACACGTTCGGGGCCCATTGGATTAAGTTGCCAGGTGGTCCTGAGGTATGAACGACCCCGGACTCAGCTCCGCCATTTTAGCAAACGTCAGCTCGCCCGCCAGATATAGCTCGCGCGCAGCCGGCGTCAGGTCCGTGCTCTCATGGAGCATGGCCTCCTCTTCGGTCATATCTTCTGCCGCCAGGAGCTCTGCCGGATCGGTGTGCTCGAGACTCTCGACCAGCTGCCTCATGACCGTGCCAACCACCATGTGCTCCAGGCCAAGATCATGGTCGAGCATTGACCTCAGCAGTCCGCCGATGACTTCAAGATAAGCCGCCAGCGTCACGCGCTCTTCGATGCGCTCGGGCCCGATAATGTCGGGCAGCTTCACCAAATACGGCGTCAAGATGTCCATGCTGCGCTCATCGGCAAAGTAGCGCGACTGAGCCAGCGCCGCCCGGACAACCGCCGGGTCGATAGTAGTACTCATGGACGTTCCTCTCAGTAGGTGCAACAAGTGAAACCTGTAACTTACCCGCAAGTATACTCTCTATTGGCGATTCAGGGACGGAGTCTGGCCAGCACTCGCCGCACACTCCAGCCAAAGGTTGCCACCACGAGTATTAGCAGCATGGTTGTTTGGAGTTCTCCCGCCATTAGATCCGCCCGCGCCAGCCCATCGAGCAACAGCACCGCTGCCTGCCCGGTAACAAGCCGGCCATAACCTGCAATCCAGCTCCGTTGATGTGGCCAGGTTGCCGCCTGCCGCAGCCGCAGCAGGAGCCCCGCAGCCGCCGCGGCCAAGAACAAGTAGGCTATGGCTTGCAGCGGCGACTCAGCATAGAGCCACCACACTGCTAGCCCGGCCGCAATCCAATGCATTGTCAATGCCAGCCGCACGACCGACGCATTTCCCCGCCGTAGCAGGAACGTCTGCTTCCCGTGCTTGGCGTCACCCACCACGTCGCGGTAGTCCTTAAGGCTCAACCTAGCCACAAACTGCACGTAGCACAAGGCAATGAGCAACCATACTCCTCCAGCCCATCTGCCGCCGCCCACAGCTACTCCCAGCGGCATGGTCAGCCCCACATAGCCCAAAGGCAGCAAGGCCAGAGCTAGACCACCTCGGCGCGATATAGCTATCGGCCGCAGCGAATAAGCAGCGTTAAATCCCAGCAATATACCCACCCACGCCGTCACTGCCAGGCCGAGCGGCCAAGCAGCTGCCAGCGCCACAACTCCAGCCAAGACCGCAATAACGACCAAACTACGCGACGACACTACTCCGGTTACGAGCGGCCGGTCAGCATCACGGCGCAGGTTAACCTGATCGATATCGTAGTCGCTGATGTCATTAATAGCCGTCGCATTAATGTACCAAGCCGCAATCACCACCAGGCCGCAGGCCAGAAGCCCCCACTGAGGCAACATCCACGCCGTACTTCCCTGAGCCATAGACGCAAACACGGCCAAAAGGTAATACAACACCATCAGCAAGTAGCTCGGTACTCGCAGCAGCCCACGAACGGCGCGATAGTACGGCGCTATAAGCACTTGGAGCTAGTGAGCTGGCAGTAGCGATCCGACACCACCAGCGACAATATATACCACAAGATAAGTCCGGGAATGAGCCCGCCCACAAAAGCACCCGCTACGAGCACATACCGCGTGCCGCTGGCCGGCCTAGTGCCTGTGCGGCCGTGGTACAGACCCATAATTGCCAAAACAAGCGCTATGCCAGCTGCTACGTAAGCCAAGGTGCCAACCATATTTCCCAGCCAGGCCAAGCCACCAGCTAGCATCAGAAAACCAACAAATGTCACGCCAACGGACCGGTGCGGCGGCGCTTGCAGCCCAGCCGTCTTAACCGGTTCGGCGGCATGTTCGCTCGCCACATAGCTAGCGAAGGTCAGCCCACTAAAGATAGCTAAAAGCATACCGGCCGGGATAAGCAGGGTTTGCAGCAGCTGGACCACAGCCGGGTCCATGGTTAAGTAAGCACCAAGTGTTATGAGGCCCATAAGCAGCGCTGCCACTATCGCCGCCACTAGCAATACAGAGTTCTTCACATTCATGAGCAAAGCATAACAACAATCAATGCTTTGGGCTAGCTATTAGTACATTGCTCAATACTAATTACAGCTTAATAAACGCCGCCAGATGATAGGCCACAAAAGCCGGCCACACAATGGCCTTGAGCACGCCCACTACCCCGTCCCAGAAACCAGTGGCATGCTGAATGTAGTACACCAAAAAGCCGAGGAAAGCCAGGCCGTAGCCGCCGCCCCAAGCGCCATGAGCAACTTTGTCGTTGTGATTCGCCATAATAATTGCCTCTTTTACAACTTCATTATGCGCTTACATCCTAGGCTGCGGCAATCATGAAACGAATAAGCCCCAGCTCCGGCCAAAAAGCCGGAGCTGGGGCGACGCAGGTCACAGTATGTGAGCCACGAGAGCGCCCAACGCGATGAACTCCTTCGCATTGTCGTCACGTTCGCCGTCGATGATGTGGATGTTCGGGTCGAGACGCATGGTGGTCATGACTGCTGCCCTTCGGTCTGGGAGGTCCGGAAATAGCTCACCACTTTGGCATACACCTCGGGCGGAACGTCAAGGTTTCCAGGCGTTTCCGGGTGGTCAGCGAGCTGAGGGTTTGTCTCGAGGTAGCTCCGAATACGCTCGTACTGGTCAGCCGGCACACAGTCCGGGCACGGGCCGCCGGTGTATCGTTTGAGGCCTGGGTGAGCTTCGTCGTAATTGGCGGCCAGACAAATGCTCTCCGGCGGCAAGATCGGTATTTCGCCCCGCTGAGGCGGCTTGAAGTGGCCGGGCATAGGTGCTCCTAGGCTCCAGGGGATTAGGCGCCTTACATTTATGCTGACATTTCCCCAGTTGTATGATGGCGTCTCATTCGTTACGCTTATGCTATGACAATCAACATCTCTCAATCACGTCAACATGTCGCCGCTTTCCTGCAAGCTAACCCCGTGGGCGTACTTGCCACGACCACGCTCACAAATAAGCCTCATGCGGCAGCCGTGTATATCGTGGCCGACGACTTGCTTAATCTTTACTTCATCACCAAGCAAGACACCCAAAAGAATCGTAATTTGTCAGCCAACCACCAGGTCGCTCTGGCCGCTTACAACGCCGACTCTCAAACCACACTACAGACCGAAGGCACAGTTGAGATCGTTACCGACGCAGAACACAGAAACCAGATATTTGCCGATATCTCAAATATAGCCTTACGCATCAGCAAAAGCGGCGTGCCGCCCACAGCCCGACTCATAGCCGGTGCCTACATAGTGTATAAACTTACCCCTAGTTCGATGCGACTCGCGAGTTTCAGCCAGCCGCAGCCAGGAGCTTATGATCAAATTTTCGAAACAGTGGAGACGTAAGTCGCAACACGACCACATCACCGAAGATCGCGACCAGCTTGAGGGTGCGGCGAGAAGTTTTTCTGGCGCACCGATGGCATCGGCGGTGAAGCCATGATTACCATCACATCCGCCCAGCCCGATGATGCCGTTGGCATTGGCCGGCTCCAAAAAATCACCTGGCGAGCCACTTACCCCAATGCCGATTATGGCGTTACCAAAGCCGATATTATGACCAAAACCGAAGACTGGGATTCGCCGGAACATATAGCCGGCATTCGTCAACGTATCGCTGAACCGCCCGCAGGCACGCTGCGACTCGTCGCCAAAGACGGCCAGCAAGTAGTAGGCCACTGCATTGTAAGCCGCGGCGAGACGCGCAACCGGCTCAACCTTATCTACATCCTGCCGGAATACCAGGGTCAAGGCATCGGCAAAAAACTCCTCGCCAAAGCCTTTGACTGGCTCGGCCACGATAAAGACATCACGCTTGAAGTAGTGAAATATAACGACCACACGATTGGCTTCTACAAACAGTTGGGATTTGAGATCGTGGGCGACGCCCATAATGCGGTGGCTGAGCTACCCAGCGGTGCGGTACTGCCGGAGTACGAGATGGTACTTAAAGCCTAGACATAGCCATTTTCAAGGCGCATAATAGACCCAAAGCATAAGGATTATCCCAGATGACTCTCAGGGATAAATTCCTCGTCGGCCTTGGTGGACTTACCGCCTTTATCGGCATCGCCGCCGCTACGCCTTCAACCCCGTCCTCACCGACCAGCCCTACACCAACGGTTCTCTCGGCCCAGACCAAGACCACTCCGTCGGCCTCACCACTCCCCACGCCTACGCCGACAATAGTTCGATCATCAGCTCCGACGCCGATTCCCACTCCTGTTCCTACGCCCGCACCCACACCAGCATCGACCGCTCAGCCTGATACTGCACCTGCCGGCGCTTCAGCCAAGTGCGTTGATGGCACGTACAGCTTTAGCGCCCACCGCTCGGGCACCTGCTCGCACCATGGCGGCGTGGCGGTTTGGTTGTAGCCTCCTATTAATAGAAAACCGGCACCTCCACCCATAGACGGAGATGCCGGAATTTTAAGAGCGGTCAAGCGATGAAGAATCCACCGACAAAGCAAACCACTGCGGCAGCCATCAGCCACATGCCCCAACGAAAGTAGCTCTTCTCGTCGCCTGGCTCCGGCGGCAAAACCGGGGGCAGTTGCTCTTTGGGCGTTGGGCCGTGCCAGTACGGCCCGTCCCAGCCCCACCTCTGGTAGTAATCCTCCCACGTCTCAATAACGGAAGGGTCGGCTGGCTTTGGCTCCTTTGGCGATTCCGGATTGTCGATTAGCGAGGCCGTCCGGCCCCCGATCATCAAGTAGATCACACCCAAGATGAAGAAACCAATGCATAAAAACCATGGCCACGGCATGCTGTCGTCCGCCCGTCTTTTCGAGTACACGTTTGCGATAGCTGGCTATCGGATGTATTTACACATAATTAGCGAAGCGAGTCAACTATCACTCCTGCGAAGCACGGCCAAGTAGGCTTAATGTTATGATAAATGCATGATTATTCGCTCCCGCGCCACCCTAAACTTCTCACTCTCCACTCTAGTTGTTTCGATCGTGCAATTAATTTTCGCCTACCAGGTGTATGTAACTACCGCCACCCGAGATTTCAATTTCGGCCCGCCAGCCCTAATTATGCTAGCCATTCTTCAGATAATAGTTTCTCTGGTAGGCGTTAGTCAGTCCCTAAACCGCAAGTAAAAGAAAGGCACCCCCGCTCGATGAGCGAAGATGCCTTGTCGGACCTATGGCCACTAAGCCATTCGGGTGCTGATGCGCACAGAGAGCGACGGCGAGTCGTAGTAGACCTGGCCGAAGATGCGCACGGCGCCGTAGTAGATGCCCGCGGTCACCACGCAACCACCGGCCATGTCGAACGGAACCCGACGACAGGCCGCGATCATGTCGTTACGGAACCACGCATCACACGTGGCGCGGTTCGCCCAGTGAAGCGCGTAGCAACCATCATGGTGGTTGCACGCGTAGGTGAAATCCGCACCGCTCGGTCGATCCGGCGCGCTCGTGCAGCCGTTGTGGGGCCAGGGATACGGATCGGCCGAAGCCTGACCCGCGCTCACGCCGATGACAGCTCCGATGAGCATCAAGACGGCGGCCAACCTCACAGCTACCCTGCGGAACATGTTGCTCCAATCACATGCGGGGAAGAGCAGCCCGAACCGGGTGATTCAGACCAGATAAAAGCTTAACAGAGGGCTTAATTACGTGTCAATGAAGGCAAAATTCCGTGCCGAAAAAGCTACTATGGTGTTTCGCTAAAAAACGTTAGCTTAAGTCCTTCCGGATCTACGATACAAAACGACGTATCGCCCCACGCATTATCCGTCAGCGGTCGAATAATATTATCTCCGTCTTTCATAACCTCCCACAGCACCCACACGCTCGGCACTCTCACCGATAGATCACAACCGGCCACAGCCTCGTGCGGGCCTTCCGGCGAGAGTAGCTCTATCACCGCACTACCCACCTTAAACATCACGCCCCGATCATCTTCGCCGCGATCCCACTCATTCATTACCGGAAACTTAAGCTTATGCTCATAGAAGTGGCGCGAGGCTTGAAAATCCTTGGGATACAGCTTAAACCGAAACTCACTCACATAGGTAAGCCGGAACTTCTCGATCGCATCAAGCAATTCATCCACCCCAGATAGCGGCTCGTGGCGAGCCAGCACCGGCGCAAAAGCCTCCTGAACCGCCGCCAGTTCCTCGGCCGTGAGGCCCACATAGAATTTATGCTCTCCGTTTGGAGCATCGGCGCGCGTCACCACAATAGCGCCATATTGGCCCTGGGTAGCCGAGCCCACAAACAGATCCAGCTCATGGCCATCCTCGCCGACATAGCCGGGCAAAAATCCATAATCAACCGGATAGGTCACACCCTTGAGCGGATACGGATCACCGGGCTTAAGCTGAAAGTCTTTATACTCCCCGCGCTTTTGCTCAAGATGAAAATCATCAAGCGGCGCCGGAAGAGTCGCGATGGAGAGGGTTTTTGTCATGGGGTTATTATAGCAAGCCCCATTATTGGCTTTGGCAACCACGGTTCTACCATAATTCACTGCTAATTGCGAAGTTATCGCCTTAGGCACCCCATAAGCCTTCTCGTCTATATGTCAAAACTTGGAATAAGCGCTTTGAGGTATACGTTGAAACTGAACGATTTCTCGGACTCAAAGAACCTAAGTATGATCTCGTCATCAATATATGATGAGATCATTTCAACTTCACTGATGTGCTTGCCGTAAGTTTTATCTACGAGCTGAAAGATTTTCTTCAACTCCTGCGCTGGGCGCAAGAACAATTCGTGAGCATCGTCAGCCTCAAGATCATAGCCTAGTTGCTGCCGGATAAAGTCTCGCGTAAGACGATTATCTATCCGAGCAAGCAAACCCGGCATCGAAAGAATCCAGGACTCCACCTCCATTTCAGCATAGGAAAAATGGACTCTACTCCTATCATCAGCAAGCTGTGCCTGCTCCAGTGCAGCAGATCGAAAAGCTTTGTTAAGCTCGGGGTCAACCTTTCCAGAAGAAAGTTTGCTATAGTTGGCACTATACATATCCTGCAGCCCTAAAATGCGATCTGATCCAGAAAAAAATAATCTGTCCTTTCTACTCTTTAGAGAGCTAAACACGCTCCCGTCGCCCGGAGAAATGTAAATATCATACCAGTTACTCGCATTAAGATTTGAATCAAATGAGCGTATTGGCTTTCCGGCTCCGCTACCGGTGGATAACGCCCTAATCTTTATATACAAATCATTCGCGGGCAGGCATTGCTCTAAAATAGTTCGGGTTAAAATAGCTTCCGTCTGCCCCTCAACAAAAACAGAGAACTTCAATTCTAGTTCTCAAGAAAATCTGATGAGAATAAGTCAAAATTACTCAGGCCGGTCAGCCGAAACTCATCAAAAGCCTTCTTTGCATTATTATAGTTAATAGCTTTAACTAAGCCCTTTTTACGAGACAGTATGTTCCACTGCTCAATATCAACCCCGTTCATCAAAACTCGACTATTTGTTGCGGCAATAAGCTGGATATTGGACCCGGATAACTTTTGAAACAAAAGTTTTGATAGCTTGTTAGCTCGATCGTAGTCCAGTCCCTCATCAAGGTCGTCGATTATCACTAAATTTTCAGCATCCTTTCTGGCGCTTAGCAAATACTCAACAACTATCAAGAGAGATAATGCCCGTAAAAGCCCTGTAGAGAGCTCAACTTGCGCAATAGGAAAAGCTAATCCATCCTCTCCAATATTCAGCATTTTAAGGTCTAAACCAAATTCGGGCCGCATCATGAGAGCAACCGTATCGAGCTTAAATCCTACCTTATTCATGTCTTTGACAATTTGGCCGACACTATCCTCTCCAAGGCTGGGTAGTAAACTTCCCGCCATTCGAAGGCCACCATTGCCAAGGAGGCTCTCAGGTGCCTCAATAGTATTTAGAACGCCAACAACATTTGATGAGTCGACATCTGTAAAATTAAATCGCCATGTACTATCAGCCCACTTACTTAGGCTTACAAAAAAAGGGTACTCTAGTTCATCTGTACGAGCCTGCATGACAGTCTTATCGCTCGGCGGTTGAATCTTGGTAAAATTCTTAGCTGTCTCGCTATATAATTCAGTTAATTCTGTGTTACGAGACAGTTTCGGCTCTCCATTCAGCGTGAGGCGTTCTTCTATGACGGTTCGATTGATAGCAATCTTAAGCTGATAATGAAGCACTTCGTTACCACGATCAAAGCTAAGATCCCAGTTGCCCGGAGACATAGCTCGTTTTCCGGAAATCATCTGAGAAAAATTATAAATAAGATTTAGCAGGCGAGTTTTACCAACCGAATTCATTCCCACTATTAAGTTTTGGTCACGTAGCGCAACACCTTTTATCGACCAGGGGTTACGATTAAGCTCCCGGAGATCTTCACTGTACTCAAATGTTTTTAACTTCATAACTAAGCAAATTATATCAGACTACTCTTCACTAAAACATAATCCGCCTAAGACCGGCTTCATCCAACGTCTCCGTCCCCAGCTTCTCCGCCTTCGCCAGCTTCGAGGCACCCGGGTCTTCGCCCACAATCAAGTACGTGGTGTCTTTGGACACGGTCTTTTGCTCCTTGGCGCCGAGGGCCTCGAGCTTGGCGGCGACTTCGTCGCGGGTGCCCATTTCGAGCGTGCCGGTGATCACAAACGTGACGCCGGTGAGCTTACCTTGCACGACTTCGAATTTCTCCGGCTCGACGCCCAGCTCGCGGAACTTATCGAGCAACGCTTGGTTATCAGGGTCGGCGAACCAGCCCAAAATAGACTCGGCCACGACTTTACCAATACCATCAATCGCCTCAAAGTCGTCCAGCGTGGCCTCGGCCAGCTTGTTGATATCGCCAAAGGCCTCGGCCAGATCACGAGCCGTCTGATCACCAGCGTGGCGGATACCCAGGCCATAAATAAACCGCGGCAGTTCCGGATGCTTGGCCGCCGCAATCGCGTCGATGAGCTTCTGCGCGGAAATATCGGCAAAGCGGTCGAGCCCCAGCAGATCATCCTTGGTGAGTTTATAAATGTCGGCAATGTCGGTAACAAGACCCGCATCCACCAGTGCCGAGACGTTCTTCTCACCCAGCGTATCGATATCGAGCGCGCCCTTCGACGCGTAGTGTTCCAAGGCTTTCTTAAGCAAGAATGGCCCGGTGGTGTTTTTGAGCCTGTAGATAACTTCCCCGTCAGGACGCACAAATTCGAGGTCGGGGTGCTGCCGGGCCAGCTCTTCTTCCATGTGGAAAGGTTTGGATTTTTTCGGTCGCAGCTTTGGCAAAACCTCTAGCACCTTGGGGATAATATCACCGGCTTTGTAAATAATGACAGTGTCACCCACGCGAACATCGAGCCGGGAGATTTCATCAGCGTTGTGCAAGGACGCGTGGCGCACCGTGGTGCCGGCCACCACCACCGGCTCAAACGTGGCGATGGGTGTGGCGGCGCCGGTGCGACCAATGCTTAAGACAATGTCTTGCACCACCGTGGTGGCCTCCTCGGCCGGGTACTTGTAGGCCACCGCGCCCCGCGGCGCCTTGCCCACGACACCCAGCTGGCGATAATGCGCCCGGTCATTAACCTTCACCACAATGCCGTCGGTATTAAACGGCAGGTCGGCGCGGGCCTTGTCCCAGTACTCAATGAATTTCATGAGGTCATCAATGTTGGTGTGCACGGTGGCTTTGCGGTTGGCGGCCAGTCCCAGCGCGCGAATAGCCTCGTAAGCCGCGTCATTGGTGGGCACCTCGGCCGGGTCATCGCGCAACAGGTCATAGCCGTAGAAGGTGAGCGGGCGCTCGGCTACGAGCTTAGGATCGAGCTGGCGAACGGCGCCGGCGGCCGTATTGCGCGGGTTAGCAAACAGCGGCTTGCCCTCGGCGGCCTGCTTAGCATTGAGCGCCTCAAAGTCTTTCTTGAGCATCACAATCTCGCCGCGGATCTCGGTGCGGCCGGTCAAAAAATGTCCATACTCATTACTCGCACGCAGCCGCAGCGGCACCGAGTTAATGGTCCGCACACTGGTGGTCACATCCTCCCCCACCTGACCGTCGCCGCGGGTTACGGCCTGGATCAACACGCCGTCTATATATATGAGTGCACAGGCTAGGCCGTCCATCTTGGTGTCCGCAAAAAACGCCGTGGTGCTACCGGGCAAAAGCTTATTAATACGCTCTGCCCAAGCCTCGACCTCCTCGCGGTTAAACACATCGTTGAGCGAGATCATTGGCACCGAGTGGCGGACCTTGGCAAAACGCTCGCTAGGGCGGCCGGCCACGCGCTGTGTTGGGGAGTCGGGCGTAATAGTCTGAGGGTATTCCTCTTCGAGCTGCGACAGTTCATGCTTGAGCGAGTCGGCCGCCGCTTCGCTCATAATGCTTTCATCGAGCACATGGTAGTGGTAGCGATAGTCGTTGATCTGGTCGCGGAGCTTCGTAATGCGCTCAGCTACCTTAGCTGGAACAGGTTTGCGCTCGGTCATACGGTTTCGGCAGTTTCCTTAAGATTTCGGTACAGACCCAACAGGTACAAGTGGAAGAATGGCAAAATTACGGTCAGAGCCGGGGTCCGGTACAAGGCCGTTAGTGCAGCCTGGTTGTGATAAACCAAGCTCAAGCCAAAGATCGGCACACTAAATAGCAGCGCGGTGGCCGCCACGATCACCAGCATAAACATAACCCGGCCGAGCACCCGCCAAAAGCGCCGCAACGTCAGCCTCCGCGCCAGCTTAAGCGCTCGACCCGGCGTAGCACCATCTTGCACTACCGCGTACACACTCAAGCCCCAGCGAGTGAGCCACCAAAAACTTACAAACGCAATCAGCCAAGCCACGCCATTAAGAATGATCTGCTCCCCCAGCGGCGCCGACACCCCATAGTCGCTCGTGGCAAACGAGGACACCACGCCGCCAATGGCAAATGGCACCATCATCACCAAAAGCGCCGCCGTAGCAATGACAAATCGCACCGTTGAGGCGGTGCCATCGTAGTAAGCTTGGCGAATTGTCGGCTTTGGTTTACCGTCGGCCAGCCGAACCCCGGCATAAATAAGCGCAATATTCATAAATAACGACGCAATGCTAGCGTAGGCATTAAAACTCAGATCGGTAGCCAGCCGCTGGCTCAATGATAGCAGGTTGATGGGCAGCACTATCACCGCCACGATCAGCATGTACAAGCGCCAGTTGGCCTTGTAGGCGCGGAATGTGGCTACCGTAAGCTTGCGGCTCGTAATAAGCGGCAGCCGTTTTTTGGTCTTGGACTTCCCCTGTTTCATGCCTTACCCTCCATTTCACGCAAGCGTCGAATTCGCTCCTCGGTCGGCGGGTGCGTGCTAAATAGGTTCGCCAATGTCTGACCAAAGCCACCGCCCTTGCGACCTTTGAGCGGGTTCGAAATGTAGAGCGGTGCGGTAGCCGAATTGACATGCTGGAGGCCTTGCGGGTCTTGGGCGATTTTGGCCAGGGCCTTGGCTAAGCCCTCCGGATAGCGAGTTAGGAGCGCGCCCGAAGCGTCGGCCAGATACTCACGGCGGCGGGAAATGGCCAGCTGGACAAGTGAAGCCACCAGCGGTGCTAAAAGCGCCCCAATAATACCCACGGCCAACATGAGCGGGTTAGAGCCGCCATTATCATCATCGTCGCCCCAGCTACTCCAAAAGCTCAGGCGCAAAAACAGGTCCGATAGCAACGCCACCACCGATACGAGCGCCACGACCAGGGCCATAAACCGAATGTCATAGTTGCCAACATGGCTCAGCTCGTGCGCAATAACCCCCTCGAGCTCGTCTTTTTCGAGCAATGCCAAAATACCCGTGGTTACAGCCACTACGGCGTGGTTCGGGTCACGACCCGTAGCAAACGCATTGGGCGACGGATCGTCAATGATGTACACCTTGGGCATAGGTAGGCCCGCCGTAATTGACAGGTTTTCGACAACGCGATACAGCTCCGGCGCATCCTTTTTCTCGACCGGCTTGGCGCCACTCATGGCGAGGGCGATTTTGGCCGAGGCAAAGTATGAAATAGCTGCGTAAACCACTGCAAAAATTAGCGTCGGGACAAAGAATCCCGGCCGCCCAAAGGCGTAACTTAGTACATAGCCGAGTGCCCCCACCAGGAGCACAAAGCCAACGAGCAGAAAAAAGCTGCGACGCTTATTGGCCGCTATCTGGCTGTACATGGACGGTGGTGGTCTCCTCTGAGTTAGTGGCCGAGGGCTGAGCCTCGACTGAGACGGGGGTGGCAACGGCGGCCGGGACCTCCGGCGCCACGGGCGCCGTGGCTGGCGCCGCCTCGCCCTCGTTTGGTAGGTCGGCTATCTGACCGGGCGCCAGCGCTTCCGGCTGACCGGCTACTGTGATCTTCTCGGTAAAGGAGCCTGAGCTCAGCCGCTCGGTAAGGGTATCCAGCGCCGTGCGCGCCGCAGCCGTATCTAAGGCCGGATAGATCCGCTCGGTCAGCTCCAGCGCGCCAGCCAACCGCAACGCCACCTGCAGACGCGCACTGCTGCCGTCGACGAGGTCCATGGCGATAACGCCCGGCAGCTCCACCATCAGCTGGCGCAGCTGCTGACCCAAGCCGGTCTGCTCCGCTTGCGGCAGCTCCTCGGCCAGCTTAACGATGTGTGGTCCTAGATCGATTGCTCCCTGCCAGGCCAGGGTGTCGCGGTACTCCGAGAGCGTCATCATAAATCCTTAAAACTTAACCTCTACCGGCTTCTCAACCTCGGCCTGATTTTCAACCCCAAAGAAGTCACGATGCGTAAAGCCCATCATGCCGGCCATCATATTGGTCGGGAAAACCTGCAATTTAATGTTGTAGTCACGGACATTGCCGTTGTAAAAGCGGCGCGCCGCCTGGATCTTGTCCTCGGTGTCGGTCACCTCGGCCTGCAATTGCTGGAAGCCCTCATTGGCCTTGAGCTCAGGGTAGGCCTCGGACACCGCGAACAGGCTCTTAAGGGTCCCTGCTAGCGCATTCTCGGCCTGAGCCTTCTGTTCAATACCACTAGCATTCATAGCCGCGCTTCGAGCCGCGGTCACTTCCTCAAATACCTTAGACTCATGCTTGGCATAGCCTTTCACGGTCTCAACCAGGTTGGGAATAAGGTCATACCGGCGTTTCAGCTGAACGTTGATGTCGCTCCAAGCTTCATCAACCCGAACCCGAGATCGGATGAGGCCGTTGTATACAGCGATTAAGCCAATAATAAGCACTACTAAAACAATGATAACGATAACAGTCAACGACATATGCGCAGATTCCTTGTTGTTGGCTCTAGTATAGCAAATCTGGTACGTAAAAAGGAGCCCCGCCGCAGAACGCGGCGAGACCCCTTGGGGCTAGGCTTTAAGCAATGGATGTTCCTTGTAACCCAGCCAGTCGCGGCCAGCCTGAAAACCCAACAAGCAGCGCGAGCAGACGCCGGCCTGACGTGCGCCCAGCCACAGGCCAGCAGCGGTGCACGGCACCAAGTACAGCGTGGCTGGCTGAGCGGCCTCGGTCATCATCACTGCTGCCACAGCCATCAGCTGGCCAACGAAATAGCCCCACAGGGCGCCCCACCAGAACCGGCGGTCCCGGTAGCGATGCGCCAAGTAGACGGCGGTCATGACGAGTGCGCCTGGCAGGTAAACGTCACCGAAGCCAAGACTGTGACCCATGCCCGGGATGGACAGATCGGGGATCACGAAGCTCCCGGGAACTGGCCGCTCCGAGCGAAAGTTGCTAATCACGGACTCCTGCATGGTGGCCGTCACAAACACGACGTAAATATCGTAGGCCACCAGCAGTCCGCCCATCGCGAACTGAAACAACACCGAGCGGCGGGCAAGCAGCCGACCAGTCAGCAGCACGGCGCCCGTGCATATCACCAGCCCGGCGAGGTCAAGCGACCACCAGGTGTCAATCACCAGCCATAACTCGGCTGCGGCCAGTACGGGCAATGCCACCAGCAGGCGCTTAAGCCAGGCCGTGGCCAGTCGCCAGACCACGGCCAAGGCAAAAATCGCCGCCTGAATGGCAGCCCGCAGCCACCGTGGAAGCTCCAGTTGGGGAAGTTCTCCCAAAATATAGAGACACACCATCATGATGGCGGCAATGGCAATCAGTGACAGGACTATATCCTGCCACAGCGGCCGGCGAGGCCGGTCGTTGGGCGCCATCACTTCCGCCAAGGGCGGTATGAGGCGGGTGAGCCGATGAGGACTCATCAGCCGACTCGCCACCGCCAAGATGGCGCAGGCCATGATCACCAGGGCGGCTTCGGATACCCAGCTCATGCTGGCTCCTCTCAGGAGACTCGAAGGGTTAAATGTCTGGGTGCGCTAAAAGCAGCCTTACTATAATGCAATATAGTTTGTATTTATGCAATATTTTGTGTGCTTATGTACACGTTTCGTAATTCACATCAAAGCGTAAGTGCTTTACACTAAAGTTACTATGTGGACGAGGTGGACCAACAAGCGATCTTATTTATTGGGGGGATTCGCTAGTCTTTTTGTAGCCTTTATTGCCAACTTGATCATGTCCTCGCCCGCCTTTGCTATGGGCGAGCGCTACTACTACACCTCGGCCAACAACATTCGTATGGAAGCCGGCATCATGCAAACAGCCGCCAGCTTGGACCGCCAGACCAACTCCAACGACTACAAGGGCGGCATTACCATTAATAACCCCAACTGGCCCAAAGACGGCGCCGCACCCCAAAAATGTAACTACGATATCACCATAGACGTCGATGACAATAATGGCGCTACAGGCGTGTTTAAGAATATAAGTTTAAACGCGGACCCTCATGCAGATCACTGCCCAAGCCGGGCCGCCCTCCCTTCTCTGCTATCCAAGCCACTCATATATAATGTCCCACCTGAGCTGCCCTTCTTGCAGCTACCACTGCCGGCGGCCTGTCCGGGTGGTGGTGGCGCCATTATTCCCAATAACCCCGTCTGCGTTGTCATTCCCATGAACTGTGCGGGCGCCCAGGGCACTGGCGGTGGACCGCCAGCTGTGCCACCCTTAACCAGCACAAAGAACTGTCCTTATTTCGCTCCTGGAAGCACGGCAGTAACTCACACCGGCACGGGCCTTGATAAGGAGGCTGACGCGCCCAAGCCTCCCACCTGCGACGCCGGCGCCTTCACCTGGGTGGTCTGCCCGCTCATTAGTGTGGCCCAGGATGGCATCAAGCTCCTCACCAGCTGGGTAGAGAAGGCTCTCACGGTCACTGCC
>Ga0070666_10000088_pt1 | contig 64722 bp, 58 predicted proteins | sample KBSS23metaG_FD_64677 | JGI IMG/M metagenome (GOLD analysis project Ga0070666, IMG submission 64677) | Switchgrass rhizosphere microbial communities from Kellogg Biological Station, Michigan, USA - KBS S2-3 metaG | ecosystem: Host-associated > Plants > Roots > Rhizosphere > Soil ... | reverse complement strand
CTTTCGAAAACCTGCGTTTCCCCGATTTGATAAGATGGAAAAAAGGAAAATTACTGGAACAGGTTTGGAATGGATTGTATGTTCCTTCATTAAATACACCGATGGATTTAAACGGTGATGGAAAAGCAGATGTTGTTTTTTATAAAACCATGCCATCGCCCACCATTCCGGGGGTGACCTATATCAACGTAAGTGAAACAACAGGAGGGGCAGCCAATCCGCAAAGGCTTTCCAATGATACGTATGGTGAATTGACCTGGCTAAACAATGTACCCAGGAAATGGGATGACAAGATGTATTATTATCCCATACCGGAAACGGATCGTCTTTTTAATCCAAAACTGGGGCAAAACCCGGGATGGTAGATTTTTATTTTAATGTTGTTGCAGTTGCTAAAGTCTATTGTATTTTATATTTTAATAGTGTATATCAATGAAGCATCAAAACAGGCTGTATTTACTCGCGGTGATCTGTATTGTGTTACCGGCGCTGATACCGGCCGGTGCCGCAGCGCAAAAAAAAGGCCTAATGGAAAAGTCAACCATCAATATTGCCACCTACAACCTCCGCTATGCCAATCATGCCGATTCTGTACATGGTAACGGATGGGGGCAGCGTTTGCCGGTGATTGCGCAATTAATACAGTTTCACGATTTTGATATTTTCGGTACACAGGAAGGCCTTTACCACCAACTGGAAGGGTTGAAAGATAGTTTGCCCGGTTTCAGGTATATTGGCATTGGCCGAGATGATGGTGTGCACGGTGGTGAACATTCGGCAATATTTTACAAGACGGAAAAATTCAGGTTGCTCGACAGCGGCAATTTCTGGATGTCGGAAATTACAGACAGGCCCAACAAAGGATGGGATGCCGTTTTGCCAAGAATTTGTTCCTGGGGAAAATTTAAAGTCATCAAAACAGGTTTTGTGTTTTACCTGTTTAACCTGCACATGGACCATATTGGTGTAAAAGCCCGCGCGGAAAGTGCCAAACTGATCCTTTCAAAGATCAAAACTTTTCCTGCGCAAACCCCGGTGATACTTACGGGCGACTTCAATGTTGATCAAACAAATGAAAGCTATACATTGATCAACCAGTCGGACATTCTTGCAGACAGTTATGAATTGTCTCCGCTGAAGTATGCGCTGAATGGTACGTTTAATAATTTCAGGGCCGACAATAAAACAACCAGCCGTATTGACCATATTTTTGTCAGCCACCAGTTTACGGTTAAAAGCTATGGTATTCTAACGGACACATACAGGTTAAAAAGAGAAGACCCGGCCGCGGAAACAGCAGGGAATTTGCCAAAAGAAGCAGCAGTAACGCCTTTTACAGCAAGAACGCCCTCCGATCATTTTCCGGTAATGTCCCGGGTGGAATATTAATACCAGGTGATTGAAAAAAGATTGTATCAGGTCTTCACGAGCCTTGTGCCTGCCGCCTCTTTATGCAATAAAAATTTTCACCGGTTACTGCTAATTAAGATGCCTGTATTCATTGGGCGATACACCCACCCGCTGTTTAAACAGTCTTGTAAAATATTTTCGACTAATGAATTCCTTTGCCGGTTTGCCAAATGAAAAATACTTTTCGGCAAATCTTCAAACCGCTAAAACCCCATCTCATCAATCCGCATCAGTAATATTGGTAAGAAAAGCAGTAATCTGTATACCAACACCTTCATTTTCTATACCCAACTTTGCATTAGCAATCTAAGGATGAGTGTATTGCCATCCGAAAAATTAAAAAATAGCAAAATGAAAAAGAGAATATTGGGAAAAAGCGGTTTGGAAGTATCTGCATTGGGTTTTGGATGCATGGGCTTAAGCTTTGGGTATGGTCCGGCTACCGATAAACAGGAAGCCATCAAATTATTACAAGCTGCTTACGATGCAGGTGTAACTTTTTTTGATACGGCCGAGGCATATGGACCTTTTGCCAACGAAGAATTATTGGGCGAAGCGCTGGCTGGGTTTCGCGACAAAGTAGTGATAGCTACCAAGTTTGGTTTTAAAGAAGGCAGGACGAATCTGGGAATGGATAGCCGTCCCGAAAACATAAGAGCTGTGGCTGAAGCTGCCTTGAAAAGATTGAAGACAGACTATATTGATTTGTTTTACCAGCACAGGGTTGACCCAAATGTGCCGATGGAAGATGTTGCCGGAACGGTAAAAGATTTAATTGCGGAAGGAAAAGTGAAACATTTTGGTTTGTCGGAAGCCGGTGTAGCCAGCATTCGTAAAGCGCATGCGGTACAACCTGTAGCGGCCTTGCAAAGTGAATACTCATTATGGTGGCGTGAACCCGAAAAAGAAATTTTGCCAGCATTGGAAGAGCTGGGCATTGGTTTTGTTCCCTTCAGTCCTTTGGGAAGAGGTTTTCTTACCGGAAAGATAGATGAGAACACAACATTTGATAAAACCGATTTCCGGAACTTCGTCCCCCGTTTTAATGAGGAAAATCGTAAAGCCAATCAACAATTGGTGGACCTGCTGGGCAATATTGCCAAACAAAAGGAAGCGACACCGGCACAAATTGCACTGGCCTGGCTGCTGGCGCAAAAGCCATGGATCGTGCCCATTCCCGGCACTACAAAACTGCATCGCCTGCAGGAAAACCTGGGGGGAGCAGCGGTAGCGCTTTCTGCAAAAGATTTACAGGATATAGACAGCGCATTTTCAGCAATACCAGTACAGGGCGAACGCTACCCGGCGCATTTGCAAAAAACGGTGGGCAAATAATACCATACAATTTGTAAAATAGTATGTATGAAAAAGAATGCAGTAATTGTTGTTCTTGGTGCGGGCGCTATTGGCCAGGCCATTGCCAGGCGGGTAGGTGCAGGAAAACATATAGTGCTGGCCGAGTTAAGTCCGGACTGGTTTACCAACGCCAACGAAATAGATTATACCATTACGCACAAAGGCGAAGTGGAAACAGGCACCGCCATTTCAAGAAAAAGCATTGCGGCATTTATTGCCATGCTGGTGGAAAATCCCGGTTTGCACAACAAGGAAAACCTGGGAATCAGTAAACCAAACTAATAAGGTGGCGGCCAATCATTTTATAAAAATATACCGGGATATGATTAGTTTTCTAAATTAGATCTGTAAGTGATAAAAGCAATCAGCCTGGCCGGTAGTATTCTTAAAAAGAAAGATACAATCGATGCCAGCTTGCCTGGTATAATCAGCAGCTTACCCTGCAATGTTTTTCGCACAGCCATTTCTCCTGCCTGTTCTGCAGTAACAGCCATTTGTTTGCCAAACCAGCCAAGCTTTTTAACGGTATCTGTTTGGATGGCAGGTTTTGTAAAAACAGGGCCCGGGCAAAGGCAGCTAACTGAAATACCATCTTTTTTTACTTGATAGCGCAGCGCGTAACTAAAAAAAATGATGGCAGATTTTGTAGCCGAATAAATATTCTTAATTGAAATAGGTGCAAAGCCCGCCATGCTGCTGACATTTAGAATATACGATGGTTTGTTTTTTCTTAACAAGGGCAGCAGGTTGAAAACAAGGGCTATTGCTGGTTCAGTATTTAGCCGCAGCATATAAAGCGTATCGTCTAAAGGCATGGACAAGTAATCTTTTTCGCCCCCTATTCCGCTTACATTGCATAATATTTTTAGTGGCAAATTCTTTTCATGGCACCATTTGCCAATGATACCGGCCGATGCTGGTTGGCTGAGATCGGCACTCAGTATTTCAACATGGATTTGATAGTCGCGTTCAAGATTTTTCCTCGCTGTTTCCAGTTCGTCTTTATTTCTTGCCACCAGCACTACATTAAATTTTCTCCTGGCCAGTGCGCTGGCAATAGCATATCCAATTCCCTTGCTTCCTCCTGCAACCAATGCATACTGCATAATTGAAAAGTTTGTCAGCTCTTTTTCTTGCCAGCCCTGTTATAGATAGCAACAATAAATCGCCTGGGCAGTGCCCTTACAAAGAAGGCCATTATCTTTGACACGGTACCGGGCACTATTACCAGTTTTTTGTTCAGTGTTTCGCGCACGGCAATTTCACCTACTTTTTCGGGCGATACTGCCATTTGCATTCCAATCCAGCCTAATTTTTCTTTTGTATCTTTTTTTATTTCGGGTTTGGTAAAAACCGGACCGGGACAAAGAACGCTTACGCTTATATTTTTCTCCTGTAGCTGGTAGCGCAGTGAATAACTAAAAAAAACCACGGCAGATTTAGTAGCGGAATACAGATTTTTTACCGGTATGGGCGCAAAGCCGGCCATGCTGCCCACATTTAAGATATAAGAAGGGGCGTTTTTTTCCAGCAAAGGAAGCAGGGTGAGCGTTAACGACATGGCAGAGCCAATATTTAAATTAATCATGTAGCGGAGGGAATCGAGCGATAATGATAAATAATCCCGGGAACCACCAAAACCTGCCACATTACAAAGCATTTTCAATGGGATATTCCTGGCCATGCACCAGTCGGCTATGGCTGTTGCCGACCCATCCAGGCTCAGATCATACGATAAAATCTCTACGTGAACCTGGTACAAAGACTCCAGTTTATTTTTAGCAGCAATTAAAGAGTCTGCATGCCTTGCAATTAATATAAGATTGTACCCACGCTTTGCCAATGCTTCGGCAATAGCATATCCAATGCCTTTGCTTCCACCTGCCACCAGTGCATAGGGTAAAGATTTCCCCACATTATTGGCAACGGTGTTTTTGCTATTGAGTGAATCCGGCTGGGCATATCCTATTGTTACTATAAATGTTATAAGGACATATAGCAAGGCTGTTTTCATCGTTAAATGTGTCATTTATGAAGTTAACCCAAATTTCGGGCTAATAATTAATGGCTGCCGATTGAGTTGAATGGGGGCACCGGAATGGCGATACCATGGGAACCGCTATTATATGCTGCATGCAGATAAAAAAATGCGCAACACTGAGCACCAGGGTTGCGCAAAAGCAATAGGACTGTAAACAGCTGCATAGCGACCAGTTAGCGCTGTAGTAGCCGCGCCCATTTGCCATTGGGTATTTGTTGAGAGAAATGCAGCAATTCGCTGACGTTTAATGGTAAAAAATAAATTTTCTTTATCAGCTCTTCACTCTCAACACCTGTACTTCCATCGGCAACAAGGTTACCCCCGTCACATTTACCGGGCCAGTACTGGTTGCTCCATCCAGTTCCGTAACGGCAACAGGCCCCATCTGCTGCACTGGTGATGGCGGCGTGTTATTTGTTTTGTTGCTATATAATACATTGACGGCCTGGTTTAGCCTGCTCAGATTGCTGTCCAGTATAACGTCAACGGATAGTGTTTGTGTTGTATGGGTATTAGCAATGATGAGTACCTCTGCATCATTTAAAATCCTCGACCAGGCGATGATCCCATTTTTAGTACCGGACACCGCAAAGTGAAAATGATCACCCGAGATGGGCCGGAAATAAAATCGTCCGTAGCGTAGCGCGGGTTGTTCATTTCGCACGCCGGCAATTTGTTGAAATGCTGTAAAAAACAAACCATCCCGGGGAAATCCCGGCACCAGGCCCCATAATGCTTCCCGTACGGCTTTATCTGAGCCCGCTCCATGAAGGCCTTGTTCAGTGCCGTAGTAAAGACAAGGAATACCAGGTAGACAATACAGGCAGGCCACGGCCATGGTCAATTGATCATCATACAAATGCGGATTGCCTGGTTCAACATAGTGGAACCGTTCGCTTTGATCGTGGTTGTCCAGGAAAGTCACAAAAAAGCGCGAAGCATCTCCGTGAGAACTGAGGATGAATTGTTCCAATGATTTGCGCCGTTGGTACATATCCTTTACGGCGGAAGGCGGACTGTCGCCTTTCAGGGTTGGCCGCAGTGAGAAAAACAGCGGGTAATCCAATGCCGCATCAACACCCACCAGGCTGCTGCTGTCGGCGCCATTCTGTGAATTGCGGCCGATGAACCGTGCGATGTCCGGCTCTGAATCATCGGTCCATACTTCACCATAGGTAAAAAAGTTTTTCTTGCCGATGCTTAAGGCATATTCGCGGCAGGAATTGCCAAAAATCTGCGCCAGGTTGTTTTGCAGGAAACGAAGGGTATCTATCCTGAACCCGTCGCAATCGTAGCGGGCGATGACAAACTGAAAAGCACGGATCAAAAATCGTTGCACGTCGGGCAAATCAGTCCGCAATTGTTTCAGGGAAGCGAAATCGCCAATGGTTGTATCATCTTGCGGAAAGGTACCGGGGTTGCCCTGGCGGCGGAAATAGCTGTTATTCTGCAGTTCAGTTGGCCACACAATGGCATCAGGCGAAGGATGGTTAATGGCAGCGATATCCGTGTCTGCAGGTATGGCTGCGCCGGTGTCGTTCCGCCACTGCACGGTCATGGGGTTGGGCGAAAAAGTATGATCATTTGCACCATTGTACGCAAATACATTCCCGGTATGGTTCAAGACGATGTCAAAAATAACATAGAGGCCTTGTGCGTGCGCGGCATCGACCAGGGCGCGGAGTTCATCATCGGCAGTGACTGCACCGGAAGCGAATTTTGGATTGGCTTTAATAAAATCATGGATGCCATAGCCGTGGTAGGATCCTTCGTCCCATTGCAGGTTTTTCAGCACCGGCGACAGCCAGATTGCTGTAGCACCTAAACTTTTGATATAGCCCAGTTGCTGCACGATGCCGGCGAAGCTGCCGCCCTGGTATCCTCCAAAGTTTGGATCGTTGAATGGCTGGTGTTTGGGCGGAGCAATTGGGTTGTTAAACCGGTCCACCATAATGAAATAGATAATGTTATCGCGCCAGTCGGCCGGAGAAGGAAAGGGTCCTCCCGGCGTACCACCCAACCTTTCCGCATTGTCGAAAACAGACTGCACTTCGGCAGAAAACAGGGATGTAAACATGGTGATGTTTTTTTGGGTTGAAAGAAGTGGCAGGTAGTCGTTATTGGGGAAATCAACAGGACGGCGGTGGATAATAATTAGATATGAAAGGAAGTTTACAACGGGGGCGTGTATGTAGTATAAATATATACTTTTCAACGGGGCGGACAAAGATTTTGTTGGGCCTAAGCGTCTGCAGCGATTATTGCGGAATGTTCAATAATGTGGTGTTGTTTGCAAACGGTTATCCTAAGGTAAATTTATTTTATGCAGTACATTACCGTATTTCCACGGTTTTCCGGCGATGTTTGCGGAAGGCAAATGACAAAGCAGGTTGCAATATCTGCCAGCCGTATAGCGCTTAAAACAACAGGGGATGACTGAAATCATTAGAAAACGGGTAACCTCTTCGCTATTATCCGGGACAATAAATTCAACAAGTGTTTGCAACTTCCTGCAAATTCAATTATCAGGCGACCGATAAAGCAAAAGTTGTACCCAGTCCTGGCTGGGATTCAACGGAAATACGATACCGGATGGCCTTGGCCAGACCCCTGATGAGATGATGCCCGAATCCGGTTTTGGCATTGCAACTATTGCCTTCCTGATAAAGCGATTTTGCCTGCTCCTCATTGATACCCGGGCCATTGTCTGTTATCGACAAAATAGTTTGCCCCTTGTCTTTCCTTGCCTTCCATTCTATTGTACCGCCGGGATGATTGTTTAGTGCTTTGATGGCATTGGAAGCAAGATTCTGCATGATCACTTTCAGGTAATTTTCATCGGCCGGAACCTCCAGCGCTCCCGGGTTATTAAAACGCATACTTATCTGTGCTGGTTGCGTGAAAAATTTCTGCAGGTAATCAAACAATTCGCTGATCTTGATCATCCTGATATGAGGTTTAAAATTTTCCATCTGTTCTTTGCTCCAGAGCAGCATGGTCTCCATAGTTTGCAGCAGATCATGTACTGACTGGCTGATCTGTTGGCCGATCAATTACTGTGGTAAGTGGCAACAGGAAAAATAGATAAGGGCTAAAAAATGATCAACGATTTTCAGGGTGTGGCAATTATTATGTTGGAAAGGTAGCCACAAAATAAATCAGTATGAATACCACGAACAGGTAGTTTTTAATTGGCAGGTTGGGTTTGTGCCGGGCTAACAAGCGTTAAAAGGTTTGAAGTCGCAAATTTTTGAATATAACCCTAATTAATATTATTTCCATGCCTGACTAATAAGCGCCCTTATCGGAGACACCATGGGAGCAGCTCCGAATTTTTCAGCAAGTTGTTTTTCCACCTTAATGTTTATCTCATCTATCCATGCAGGATTGCGTTTTTTGATCTCACTATAAAAGGGCCCTCCCTTTACGAGACCGTAGGCTGCTTCTTTCGCCGTAGGACACGCTGAAAGTAGTTCTACTTTTTCAATTGATATGGTTGAAAATCCAGCATCATGTAATAAAGATTTTATGGCGGTTTCGTCACTCATAGAGGTTGCAAGATTATATGAATCTGGCAATGGATCCTCCAAATATTCTTTTGCTATAGATCTGGAAATATAGGATGCAGGGTTTTGTTCAAGACTGTCCCAGGTGGTAAACATAAACATTCGTCCCGGTTTTAAAACGCGGAATGCCTCGGCGAAAGCTTTCGGCTTATCAGCAACAAACATATATCCAAAGCAACAAACAACCAGGTCGATGCTGTTGTCAGTAAAAGGCAGTTGTTGTGCATCAATATGCTGCCACTCAATATCGAGGTGGCTTAATTTTTTCTTTGCTATACCCAACATATCCCCGCTAATATCTGAAGCAATTAGTTTTGCAGATGCTGCAATACGTTCCCTGATATGACGTGTAACCCGGCCGGTGCCCGCAGCAATTTCCAAGGCAATACAAACCGGCGCGGGGTCAATTCGTTTTGCGACTTCTATGGCATATGGTTCAAAGAATAAGGGGCCAAAAAATTGATCATAGTAAGCGGCCGTGTCTCCGGAAATATCAACGCAAGGAACTGCATTCGATGTGTTACCCATAAGGTATTAATTTAAATTTAAAAACAGGTGGTTTCCATTCACTCCGCTTGCCCATTCATTTGGTCCAGTTGTAGAAAGGTAAATATTTTTTCAAAAAAAATTTTCATTCTGTAAATATTACTTTAAGCTCAAATTCTTAATCGTTCTGCGTGCCAGATGCCAGTTTTAATTTACTGTATTCTTTTGTTGCATTAATATATGTTGAGAAACCTATCTGCATCTGGTGGAAATTTTCTTTGGGGTTTGCTACATCCCAGTTTAAGCGGTAACGGAAAAATAGTTTATTACTGCCATCTCCATTCGGACTGAAATACGCAAATATCTCCGCCGATGCAATGCATTTCGTAAACACTTCGGGGAAAATATTACAATCAATTCAATTTTGAGAAAGAGTATATTAAATAATTTTTTAAAATTTTACCCGCACAACCACATTCCCTGGTTTAACTTCTGAAGTTGGCTCTTAAAAAAATTTTTAATGGCTAGTTATTTTCGCAATCAACATCTATCCATTTTTAAGTATATTTATTTTTTAGACCAATAAGTAAGGGAAAGGCTAATGCTCGTGCTACATTACTATGTATACGCGCTGCCGTTTTTCTGATAAATCCTGAAATTTATGCTTGGATCCCGTTTAATAATTCTGTTGTAAAATTTGATGTAAGCTTTGAAGAGCGCAGGACTAATGGTGCTTTCCCAAAAATTCTGGCCGAAGAACGCTCTTTCAGATCAGCAAATCGCCCAAACAGACTGAAGGTGCTAATAATCGAATCGCTAAGGGGCTTAGCTCAACGGGTTCAGCGGAAACGACCGCTTCGGCGACCTTAGTCTTCATTATTTTAAGTTTTGCTGATTATCAACACCCGAATTAAACGTTATATGACGCCTCCTGTAACAAACAATGCACCGGATGTTCTTTCCTCGTGGATTGCATTGGAGGTTTTATCGCCACAAACCTTTCGTAAGCCAGAAGATCTTGCTGGTGCTTATGGCTCAGTTGTAAAGCTTGATAAGCCCGTCCTGCCATGGGAAGGTGAAGGCGAAAAGTCCAAACCAAATTACCGTCTATACTACCAGGTCATTCTTGAGACGATCAATTTTGAAAAGGCCATCTCTTCCCTGAGTAAAATTTATGCCGACAAACGCGTTGATCCTCCGAACGTAAAGGGCGAGGCCGTTCTTGCTGCTCTTGTTCTTGATAATAAGGGAAGGCTGGTTGAATTTCCTGCTGCTGCAATTTCGAGTTTTGCATGGGCTGTGCCGCAAGCCTTAAAAGGTGACTTGCGTAAACTTGCTGACTGGTCAAATGTTGAAGCTAGATTAATTGAAGACGTTGATAAGATCTTGCGCCATTTAGATGACGAGGGTAAAGAACTTCCAGTTACCAGGCAAAATCTTAATGCCGCGCGTAATTACATAATTAGTAAAGTTGGCATTCCATCTGAATTTATCGGCAATCATTCCTTTGCAGTTAAGGCATATGAATATTATACCAATTCGGATGCGCCCGATCCTATTTTACTAAACAGTTTTTTTGTTGGAGATTTAATCAGGGCAGGACAACTTTTCAAGGAAGGTAAAGCTCCCGATAATTTGAAGCGTTACATAGGCCTTAAGAAATCTTCTGAACGCAAAGAATTACTTCATAATAATTCAGCATTAGAAGAAGCTATTGCTCCTTCACTTATGCCACCTGCCCGTTGGCCAGGCGCTGGCCGGCATCCTCTCGTTGTTCTGCAACAAGCCGCTGTAAACCTTACCCTAAGCGAATTAAAAACGGACGGGATTTTAGCGGTCAATGGACCCCCTGGGACCGGTAAGACCACCCTATTGCGCGATATCGTTGCAGGTGTGGTATCAAGTCGGGCTGTTAAAGAGAACGATTTTTTCTGCTTCCTGATAAACTTATCAAACTGCATGACTTCAGTTTCAGTAGTGCTGCAATGAAATACAGCTTTCAAAATCCATGGATGATGTTTTGAGGTAAAACCGCTTTATGGAGTGGAATTATGTTCCGGTAATCTCCGAGTGAATCATTGGAATAATCGACAAAGTACAGCTCAGGGGTTCAGCACATAAAATATAGATTGTAGTACATGCATAAAAAAGCCCGGCAATTATGCCAGGTTTTTCCGCTCCCCCTTCTGAGGAGAAAATACTATTGAAAATCAGTTCGTAAAGCCGAAACTGTAATTTTTAACATTCACGTAAAAATACCCGAAAGTTCATCCCCATTTTCCTCCTCAAAAATAAGATAAATTGAACTTTTTTTGAACTATAGTGCTGAATATTTTCTTGCACAATTTTATTTTTTTTACTTAATAAGCATCCGCAATAAACAATCTTAATGTTTGTCAAATTGCTGCCATTCCCTGATCGCTTCCTCAATCGTACAGGTAGTAGATTTCCTTAAATTAATCTGGTCCTCCATCCGGATAATTTGGAGGTGAAGAAAATTCAGCCCTGATGCGCTCGGATTGGCTTCTATAAAAGCAAGTGCCTGTTTTTTTACTTCCGCAAGATTTGCATCCGACTGGATTCCGATTTGATAGATGGCATCATTTACTTTTGATTCCAACCGGTTAAACCTGTCTGCATTGATACCAGGCTGGTAAGAAAGCAAAAGCAATTGCAATAACAATGGCAGCGCAATGCTATCTTTAAAATCCGGCAGATTACTGAGCATACGTGAACTATCAAACGCGGGGCCCGCATTTTTCATAATATAATTGGCAACAAATTGCAGGGCTGCGAAATCCTGCAGGTTGATTAGGTAATTAGCAGCCATAAAACGGTTTTCCAGTTTCAACGATGCATCGTTCATCGTTTTTTGTAGAAACGCCATCAGAGCATCTCTTTGTTTTCCTGAATTCTTTAACTGCAAAGCAGCTGTCCATTTTAAATACCAGGCATTCGCCTGATTAATAAAAAGCAGCAGCCTGTCTGTATCATTGGTTTTGTCAAACCAGAGCTCCAGGATTTCATTCAGCTTGTATTCACCTTCCGGTGCCTTTTCAAGGTATTCAATGATATCCGGGTACAATTGCTTTATATTGGTGCGCAACGCATAACCCGCATTGGTTATCCATGGCAAGATGTCAAGCCCCTGATGCATATTTTCTACTACCCTTTTTTTTATTTTTTCGACGGAGACGTATTTATGCAATTGCTCAATGGTTCCCGGTTCGCGTAATTTTTGTTCGCTGTTGTAGTCAAAATACATACTGAGCTGTAACACCTGGTTGTCGCGTAAACGGATGCCAAACCGTTCGATAAAAAACCAGTGCAACCTGATTTCACCATCATTTCGTGAGCACCAGTCAGCGATAAACGCTTTTTGCTTTTCTGATACCTGGATAAAATTATTATTGCTGCCGGAGAGGTTTTCATATATTTCACTAATGGCGTATTTTTCAAAATGCTCGTCGGCGTCGATCCAATTTTTCACTTCATCAAACCCGGTAGCTGCATTAGCATGCATAAAATCGAGCAATAACCGGTAGGCGGTAGTGAAACTAAACCCGGTTTCTTATTTTGAGGCCTCGCTCACCGGTACCATCCGCCCGGGCTTTTCCAATAAATGAAATGAAATGAATTCGGCTTGAGATAATTTTTCTTATAAGCCCTGCCGATTAGTAAGGGTTTAACTATACTTGCAACATTTTTAGTTTTGCGCAAGAAGAAATTTCGGTAGATTCCTCATGAATAAGTTCAGTCATCTGCAAGATTTTGAAAAATGTTTTTATCTGATTCCTGCATGTGGACTGGGGATTGCGGGCCTTCCCAAATCCCGCCATTAATTAAATACAATTCATAATAATGAATCCATTCCACAATCCATGGGATAGTGAATCTATATACAGGAGTCCATGAATTCCATTTCATATCCTTCGGGTAATGAAGGCACAATGAATGATCATCGTACATATGAATTTTAATGCATGGTTTAATATCGGACGGGGCAATTATTTTCGAGTAAGGTTCCTGGCCATATACACAACGGATTTCGACAGTGTATTCGCTGGTGAAATCTGGCGACCGTATGATGCCTTTGCAGATTAAAACATTTTCTTCTACACGACATTTCAGAAAGGTATAATGCTCTTCAATCAATTTCTTTTGGTGAGACAACATGCCGGTCTTTATATACGTGTTCTTTCCACCTGGTATAAAACTACTTCCCATGATGAAAACGATGTGGCTCGTGTCTCACTCCTGATGGATTATTGGCAATCTGACCAAGAGGGTTTAGGAATGAATTACCGGTAGCTGCTGCATTTACATTGTTTCTCAGGCGTTCAATCCTTTGTTGTTCTGCAGCGTCAACAATAAGCAATGTCCCGTCAGGTCTTACCTGAATAAAAGGCAGGGACTTTAAATATTTTAACCATTCAAATTTATACTGTGTATAACGAAAGTTCTCATCCGGGATCTCAAAAATATAACGTTTTTCAACCTCTCCTTTTGAATTACGTACAAGATCAAAAAAAGTATCCGCAATCAATAACCTGTCTTTTACATGCTGGCCCACAACTATTCCGTTTCTTGTTGCCCACTGTTGCATTTTGCTGGCGAGGCTTGTGTGCAAACTATTGGTAGTAAGCTCGCTTACAGCCAGTAATCCAAAATTAGCCCACAAAACATCGTTGTCGTCCCCAAAGTCAATTCCAATTCTTGTGTTGATATCTTCAATGCCATCGGTAAGAAAAAGGCTTTTCAGATCATTTTCTACGAAGTAAGTAAACATGCTGGACGCCATTACCGCAAGTTCATTGGCTTTCTTCTTATCAATATTTTTTCCGCCAAAATATGCAAATACGCCATCGCCCTGAAGTCTTTGAACATGGCCACCCATGGTAATTACAGTGTGGATAGCTGCGCTCTGTATGGTGTTTGTAATCCGGTAAATATCTATGAGGTCGTATTTGCGATGCAGGTTAGTTGATCCCTGGATATCAATAAAAGCACTGACAATGTAATGGTACGCAATATTATCTGTTCCCTTTAGCTCAGTGAAGTCCGGGTGGAGACCAAGTTTGGCATTATTGAGGACCTCTGGTTTTAAAACAGAACCGAGTGGCTGCGCCTGAAGCTGCATATTACTGCTGAAACTGCGTTGTTCTTTGATTAACCTGCGGCTAACCGGATCAAACGATCCAATTGAATTTCCATCGGAGGACAAACTTTTTACGAGGTTATTTTTACCACGATGTTCGGCCACAATGCTGTGGAGCCTTTCTTTAAATGGATCATACATTTTCATGTGTCAGATTTTTAAAAATGAATAATAATAATGGTAACAGAATTAGGAATTGGGCAATAATACACCAGCCGGCATGCTTCAGCTTGTCATATTTTTTCTTTAAGCCCTGGGATAAACAGTGGGCTTGCTTCGTCAAATCTTCTTTTATTGCGTTTTCATCAAGGCGGTCGATTTTTTCCCTGAAATGTTGGAGCTCGTGTCTTGCAATACCTCCAAAATACAGCAGTGAGGGGTGGGCGTTGGGTTCTCCATTATCTTTTAGAAAAGGGATCAATGCCATAACAGTGAAATAAACTGATGCAAAACAAAATGCCATCAGCGATGCTGCCAATAACCATCCCATCCAGTTCATATTCACTTTGCCAAGCAGGCTCAAATATCCCACACAAATACCGCCAAGGATGAAAGTATTTAAGGCTATATAGAACGATCCTTTACTATTGGCTGCATCATAGTAGTGATCGAATCGTTCAATGATAAATTTTAAATGGTCGCATTTGTCCATTTTCTTTCATGATTTATTGATTAAATTAATGGTAAGCCGATTGGTGTCATCATATCTAAAGCGAGGTGCGACAAGTAACCAAGTCCCCCGCAGTGAATTCCATCTCGGTTATCTGGATCCAATCCTGGAGCGGTTTCTATCTCGACCAATATTTTTCCTATTACTATTGCAGCAGCAACACTATGAAACGATTTGCGGTGATGAGGATTCAGTGCCGGCTCGAGTATGTCAGGAAGTATGCCGCCAACTGCGCCTACCAATAGGCCCAACGAGCCAGATTGCAATAATTGGTTCCAATCGAAGTTTGGCTGTTCTCCATTCATTATTTTTTGCCGCTGTATTAATACGCTACGCAATACCGCGAAACTGCATCCGGTTAGTGCACCTGTCGCAATGTGTTTTTTAAAGTTTGCCATAAGACGGAATAATTCTATTTAATAATTAATAACAAAGTAACATCGCTATGGCGATCTCATTGATCGCCATCACAATTGTTTTTAACTTATTATTGAATTACCTGGAGACCTTCTTTTAGTAAATTGGAAACATGATTTGCGATGGTTCGGGGCGAGATAACTTTGATGTGGGGAATTTTACCAAGGATATATTCGTATAGTTCGTAAGAAGGAATTACTTCAATGGTTACTGTTATAAAATCTGCCGTTTCTTTAATGATTACTTGGGTGGGATGAATGGATAATGATTTGACATATGGGATTTGTTGTTTCGAGAATTGCAATTTCACCACCTGAATTTTTGCCGAGGGTGTGGTGATGCCGAAGCTATGTTTGAAATATTTGGCCGGGTCAAATGTCGGTGATTTGATATATTGCTCACCGGTATGCTTTAAGTCGGTAATACGGTCAAGAGCAAAAGTTTTTATTTTGTTTTCACTTATAGAAAGACCGAGCACATACCAGCGATTTTTGAACTCTTTAAGTAAGTATGGCGAAATGATTCTTTCGTTTCCCTTTTCGTTTGTATGAAATTTTTGATATTTGAAACTGATGTTTATTTTCTCATCTATTGCCGGTACTATTTTTTCAAAAAGACCGCTTGTGGAACTATATTGAATTGTGTCTGTTTGAATAATCAGTTCAGGGTTTGTTCGGTTCTTTAATTTATTTTTTATTGAGATTCCGCTTATTACTTTTTCTATAGCACTGGAGAAATCTTTAAATAAACCTGCGCTGCTATATAATTGAAGACAGGAAGCATAAAATTTCAAGGCTGTTATTTCTGTTTCAGCAAGGGAAAATCCTGTAATTGAATAAGTTTTGTCTGTGTAATAGTGGGCTTTCTTTGATTTGTCATATTCGATGGGGGCGTAGAACCCTAGCCTTGTGTCATTTTTCATCGCTGTTATGTCACCCTGGATGGTTCTAATATCAACATCTTCTATTAATTCTTCACTTATCCTTTTTACTAGCTGACTCGACTTGACAAAGCCGTATCTATGCAACTCTCTGTCTATTATCCTAAAGCGTAAATGTTGGTTTTTTGATTTAGGCATATGTCGTTATTTACACCATTCTTTCCATCCTTCCCACAGCATCACCATTGCCATTGTATCCAATTCACAATAGCGGAGTAATGCAGCCTTTATGCGTGAACGTTCTTCATCTGACATTTCAGTGAATTGCATTTTTGCATACGCCGTCATTGCGGCTCCGCCATCGAAAATACCGGCTTCTTCATCGGTCATCAGCGAATCGAGCATTTCATTTTCATACCCATGGTGAATGGCGGGTAAGGCGTAATATGGGTTAATAACTTTTCCTGATGCGTCAAATCTTATCCAGGTCTGTTGTTCAAAATTGAGGCTCTTGATTTTCGTGCCGTAAATTGGCTGACTGTATTTGTCTTTAAGAAAGGTACTGTCATTAAGCATAGCGGGCAAGACCTGTTTAATTGAATTGGACCCGTTCGTTGATGGGCTGTAATAAAATTTTTTCACCCATTCCAGCATGTCAATCATGTCACGTTTTCCTTCCCATTTTTCAACACTGCCAGATTTTGAATGCGTAATTGTTTTAATAAACTGGCACAATTCATCTTTGTCATGTTCTGCTGATTTTTGCAGTTGCTCGTATATCGCATTAAGGATAGAATTCTCGTGGGCAGCATAACGAAAAATGGTCCCCTGATCATTCTCTAATTCTTGTTTTAAAGCCCTTATGAAATCATAATTGGGGAATTTGCCGGGTTCCAGATTGACCCATTGGCCTTTATGTGTAATTGTGCCGTCTGCATCAACGGTATGGTGAGAGAATTGGAACGCGGTTTGTTCGTAGGGGTGCCTGCCTTTATTGAAAGGTATTGCGACTGCCGTTGTTTCAAAATCAATAAAATGTAAGGGATAAATACACTTATCCATTACAGCTTTCATCTCTTCATGATCAAGATAATAACCTGGATCTTTTGTTTTGCTTTTTTCTACCTGAAGCGCCTGTCTGGCGGACCGTGATAATCCAATAACCGGTGGGGCATTCTTCTTGGGAACTGTTTTAGGCGCGAAATCCGCAGAATCGAATTGATCCTGGAAATATTTTTTATTTTGAATGCTTGTTTCCTTGTCAAGATAAAACCAGATGTCAAGCACACTGGGTTTGGCGAAATCGTTTGGTGTAAAGGAAGCAAGACTCCTCCAACACTCGTGAAACCCGGAACGCATGCCATTTTTTAATTGGTCATCGGTCGCTTTAAATTCACAATTAGCACAACGTTTCCCTAAAGGCTGTAAGAGTAGTTTGTCATTACTATAATGATCTGCGTAATTGAAAGCCATTTCCTCAAACGGATCACTGGAATACCTATCATCTAATATTTCCTGCACAATCGTATTGACATCTACTTGTATTAATACGGGATCACCGATGCTTTGTTTTGTCAGACCTTGTTTAGCAATTGCTCTTGTGCGTGAGCCTTGTTTTTCCAGCAGAAAACTTTGGTTCAATCCGTCTATTGACGCACTTGAGCTTTTGTCAGCCAGCATCAGAAATGGCTTCACAGTAAACTGAGGATGTGATTTGGAAATGACGTAGGTTTGAAATGCCACATCAAAAAGATAGGGTTCCCATTTTGGTTGAATTGTATCTCCGCTTGTATTTAGGAAGCCCTTTCCCGACGGGTCGTAGGATTTTGCTTTTACTTCAATTAATTCAATAGTATCGCCAGTTTTTTTTATAATGTCAGCGCGAACAAAGAGGTCTTTATACAAAAATGCGGCTTCATAGATAATAACATCGCGAAGTTTAAGTAATTCTTGCGTTTTCGCTATTGCGATTGCGTGGTCCAATTCATCTATATTGTGGCCGCCTTCGAAATATATTTTTGCGAGTTCGCCCACCTGAAACCCACCTTCTGCCAACGCATTCATGAATGGGTCGTCGATTTTGGTGTCGACATATTCTTTTTTACCAGTATAATACAGCTTGGCTGTGCATTCGAGCGCCAGTTTAAATCGGCTTTTCGTCAGGAATCTGGGCATGCTTTCGTTGGTTTTGGGTCAGTGAGCAGTTAGGAAAATATCCCTGAAATTACTAAAGTTCAGGTAACGGCGGGTCCGTAGTAATACGGTGTTTTTTGAACTACTACTTCTTTATCTAAAAAATATTCTTTTTTTAACTTTGATGATTTTGTAACTTTGTGCTGGCTTTTACAGAAGCCAGCCGCCCACCGCCGCAAAGCTGTATCAGCGCTGTGTAAAAACTTATTTGAAACTTTTTTCTCACTATAGAGAAATGGTTGGTGGGCGACGTATCTCTGGTGAGAATAAAATTAGTTTCAAATGACACAAAGAACTCACACTATCGCTTTTGTTAAGCGTCAAGCCAAAAACATAAAGAAAGAACGTGGTTTAGCTCATATGGAGGCGTTGGATCTTGTTTCAATACAACTTGGGTATTCAAATTGGATGCATTGTCAAAGAAGCCTGGGTAAACAAATTCATCCCGGAGTTCTGCCAATAGCACCCGATGCAAAAATTTCAACGCATTTTCAATTAAGTTTTACCAAATGGTTGAAACGGCACAAAAACAGGAATTCGGCTCTTGGGGATTTCGCAACTGATGCAACAGATGATAAGCGTTGGCCCGCCTATGAGTCCCTTGAAAAATATGAAAGTTATCTTGATTCCAGAGGAGCTGTTTTTGAAGCTAAGGAAGCTTTAAAAAGAGTCTGGAAAACGTATCAGGCGTATTTGAAAAAGAAGAATGCACCCGGGGCAGGCAAGAAACAAAGCTTAAAGGCGGTAGTTAAGAAGCATGATCCAAGAAAGATTGTATTTGTTAGTAATGTATCACCAATTCATTTTAAGGAAAGATCAATTGAAAAATTCAATCCATCGGATAAAGCCTGGATATCCTGGAATGGGCGTAAGGCTATTCCGGTAACAATTCTGCAGGTTGAGAATAGGCATTATACGTTAAGGGTAGAACGCCCGCTTCAGAAAGCGGGTGATGAATATTCATTATTCCTGGATGAAGTCCGGAGTACGCCGGAACTGGCATGTATAAATAATGTAACATTTTAGATTTAATAGGGAACTCTAAAATGAAAGGGTTCCCTATTTCATTTCAATTTTAGTTTATCCAGGTCAATTACACTTTATTTATTAATCCCCGTTGAATGCAGATTCCAAAGGTTTTATTTACACACCTATTTTAATTTTAATTTGAGAATATCTTTTTTCAGTTTGCTCAACGGCCGTTTATAAAAATTTTCATCTTCATATTCTACGCCAAACATAATCCGGTACACTTCTTTTTCTGTTAATTTGGCATCTAATAATTGCCCTAATCTTTTCAGGTAACTTTTGTTGTACTTTCTCTGTAGCAAATCGAGGTCCGCCAATTCGGATTGGTGATGTTCATAAATTGCGGCTATTTTCATCGTATTTAAAGTGGATTTGATTTTCTTGTTCCTCGTTATGACGTTGATTTTGTAGCTAGTTAGAGATGTATTGTAGGTAGACCGTATTTGATAACTGTTTGTGATTCCTTTATCTACAAATGGGTGTGTGTTTTTACTTAATTCAAAAGTTGCGTCATGTTTAACTGAACTATTACAGGGTGAACATGAAGGAATCAGGTTATAAAATGAAAGTGACAGTAGCGGATGGCTCTCCTGAGCAAACCAGTGGTCGAGCGTTGGCCGGATAACCATTTCTTTCCTATTAATAATAACTGTTGAAGTGTAGAGCCTGTTGCAATATATACAAGTTTCAATTCTTAGGTTATTACACAACTCATACGCATTGTAGAGTTTATTTTCTTTGTTGTCAAACCATCTATAATTAAATATTCCTTCCAGGCTTTTTCTATCCTGTACGGAAATTTTCTTTCTTTTCCCTTTTAAATACAAGTTTTTGAATTGATTATTTATTTTTACTAATTCAAATGGGTTGCCCCCCGCAACTTGTCTGAGGTCAATTTGTTTCAAAACAGAAAATAAGTAAACACTGATTTTTAATTTCTGTGTTTTGCTTTTACATATTTTGCAATTGGAGTCTGCGCATATTGCCAATGCACTTTTACCATATAGCTTTCTTTTAAGGTAACAAGTGATTAATTGTACGTGAATTTGTTTAGCACGTACTACATGTGACAATTGATCATTTATAAATAGCATAGTTATTTAAGGTCTTCAGTGTTAATATTATTTTCTTTCATCATTTGCAGAATAGCCAATTTTGCTTCATTTCTGACTGTTGTCTCCTCATCCGCATTTTCAGGAAATGCTTTTTGGTACATGCTGTTTAATTTGTCCTTTATCAGAGGCTCTCCGACTATTTCAATGAGCTTCCTTATGTAATGTTGGCCGCTTTCACCGCGCCATTTCTCCATTAGTTCTCCGTTTTCTAAATATCCAAAGGAATCCAAAGTTAGTTTGTAAAGATGCAAGTCATTTTCGAATTTTCTCTTTAGGTAACTGAGTTCCCTGGTGGACAATTTGTTTGGATTTTTGGTGAGATGTTTCAATTCATTGTCGGCATTTATATAATTTAGTAAGTTAATAGCAGATTCAATTTGTTTTTGTGCAAATGCTCCCATATAGCCCTGATCTAAGAAAAATTCGTCGGCCAGTAAGTCATGTATATTGGCCGCGAATGTGTTGTAGCCATTTTCATTTGATTCGATAGCTCCATTCTTTAATTTAAGTATTTTTTCCTGTTGAATATCGGAAAGAATAAAAGGAGAGTGTGTTGCAAACATTATCTGTACCCCATACAGTTCATTGTCCAGTTTGGATAAGGCTTCTAAAAGTCGCCTGACAAAAAATCGTTGCATATTGGGGTGAAAATAAAGCTCTATTTCGTCAAGTATGATGGTGACATAATTATACTTTTGGCCTTCAGTAACAGAATCAATATTACGTAAGTGATATAATATACTGCTCAATACGCTAACGAATTGGTACTCGCCGGAGCTCGCTTTACTGAAGCTGCTCTTGTCAGGGTCATTCAAATGAAAGTCCAGTTTAAAAATGGCTGGTGGTAATAATTCGGCTTCAGTTACAATTTCAGTTTCTGAATTAATAATGTCTTCTATAAGTTCATTATACTTATCTAATTCAACAGGTATTACTGACTCCATAGAGTCCTCTAATGCCTTTTGCAACGTTGGATATTTTAAATAGTATACTGCCTGCTTGATTTTTAATGTTATGTGGCTTTTATCTCCTTTAATTTCTTCGAGAAGTTCGATTATTGCCCGGTTTAATCCACTTTCAAGTTTCCTGCCTGGTCCTTGCCGATCAATGGCGGCATTTTGTAGTACTAAACTATCTGATATTAGTTTATATTTTTGCCTATACCTTTCATAGCGCTCGATGATGGTTAGAAGTTTATCGACTATATAATATTCTAATTGTTCTTTGAATGCAGTCTCTAAAGACATGGTTTCGGTCAATAAAAAAACATCGCTTACCCGGGTCATCACAGCCTTGATAATTTCAGGATTATTTATTCGGGAACGGACTTGTTTTTGTTTTTGGGCATTTTTTAGTTTGTCTAAAAGTATAGAAAAGGATCGGAGGTATTTTCCATTGTCCAGATACCTAAAGCTTTGTTCCGGTATATCAGCATCATGTAGTTCTAAAAGGTTTAGGAGTAACCGCATATTAAGCAGGTCTTTTTCATTGTTTATGTCTATGTTTCCGTCCGTTCTTTGGGGATTAATAACCACTGGCGTCAGATACCCATCGTTTTTGTGGCATAAGGGTGTTATCCAGTCGATCTTTTGTTCCCGACTATTTAATGCGTAATGGGAGTAATTTATCAAAATTGAATAAAATCCGTTTACATTTAAATCCTCGATCGGTAAGGGATTTGGAAGAAGCTCATAAACAATTTTTTGGTCATTTTCTTTTTTTTGTTGAAAACAATAAATTGTAGCTTCGTTTTCAAATGATAATTTATATAAAGTATCAGTAATCCAATAGATCTCAAAGTTTAGGCTTTTCAGCATTTTATGTAACTTTTTATCTAAATAGCCCAGTTGAATAGAGAGATTATAAATCCCCATTAAGAGTAGATCAAGTATTGTGCTTTTCCCGGAACCGTTCTTTCCTACAATTGCAGTAATATTTACTTTTAAGTTTTGAAGATTGTACAATGCTTCTGCACCGGAAAATTTATAGATAAAGGATTCAGATATATTTTCATTTTCTGATTCGGGGTGCTGTGGTGTAATCGAATTATCAAGGGGATAGTATTTATTGGGTTTTAATATTTTATGAAACATTTTGTTTCTCTTAAGTATTCTAATACCGATTATACTGAATATGGCGCTATTTTGTATGGCTGGTTGTAAGGAATTATTACGGAACTTCTTTTTGAAAATTTCCGGCTCGTTATTAAAGTAAAAAGCTTCCGTGGATATTTTGACATAATTTTTCAACTGGCTGTTACTTAATAATGTTTGGTATTCAGCAAATGTTATGACTGAGTGCTTAGACAGCAAAAAGCTTCGTTCTAAATACAGCCTTGTATTTTTGTCTAAGGGCATGAATTGCGTTGGTTCAATCCAAAACAGAAAAATGGTGAAAGAGGGTATTTCTATCCCTCTCCACTCTTTTACTTCATCCCAGAGTTGCTGATTGAGTACTTTTTTACCGAGCGTCATTGCGTCCTTAAAGGTTTTCCATATTTTCAACTGAACAGTTTCTGGCCGAACATATTGTAACTTAAGGGCCATAGGGGTAGGACATCCTTCAAAATTGATATCTTTCCAATATGCTTTTGTGGTACCTAAAAGTCTCCATACTGTGTCAATGATTTCCGACCTTATATATTCTGGTTGCCTGCTTCTGCTAAAACTGACAAAGAGTTGAATTGGGTCTATGGAAGGGGTGTTAATTCGGCTCATATTAGACAGCCAGAGATTATTGGTTTTATATATTTCAGAAGAATAAAGTAATCTAAAAAGGGCATTACCAGGATTTTTGGAATTTTTGTTTTGAAATTTTTGTAATCGGATGGCCAGTTGATGATACACTTCGTACCAGGGAACTGTTCCTGAAGGTCGTTTCATGTAAGAGAATTTAGAGATTGTATTAGAAAATATTTTTTGTCAAATGGTTGAGTCTGGCAATTAATGTAAGAAAGGTAAATAGTTCAGGATTATTCTCAATACGTATTTTTACGGAGCTTCTGTTATACGGGTTAATTCCGTTCAGGGAAAAAGCCATGTTTCAATATTCACCGTTGAAGTGTGACTAAATAAATCAGTATTAACACAAAATATTACCCGGTAAGCTTGAAATTAATTTATTTATCCAGGCTATCAATTAAACCATTAAAAATTCTTCTGATTTTATCCCGTTCCCCGTAATCGTCATGGCGCAATGCCGTTGTAACCGGAAGTGCTAAATCAGCAAACGCATCATATTCCAGTTCGGGTTTCCTGATTTGCTTTTCCCTTAAAAAATTGATTTCTGGAGTAACGTTAAATTCTAATTCTTTGCCAATATTTATCCATTCGTTTATGGTATAATTCAGAACGCCGGAATTCTTCGCATTTTTCTCGTAATCAATAAGTGCCTGATAGCGTTCATTAAATACTTTCACGTCTTTTTTGAAACTATCAACGCCAGCAGGTAGTATTTTCTTAAGGCGTAACAATAAACTCCAGTCGGTCAGATAGGAAATATTTCTTCCAAAATTATAGACCAATTTCTCTTCATTAAACTGAAGAAAATCATGAAGTATTTCAAATAACCGGATAAACGCATGGCGACTGCTGTAATCGAGGTATGAAAAATCCAGGCTACTTTGCATTTCCTCTACAAGAAAGGAATGATAGTCGTCGACCGTATTTGAATACAATGCGTCAGTTGTTAATATTAACAGTTTAGGAAATGTTTCCTGCGCTGCATAATATGTGGTGAATCCAAAATTACCGTCACTATCATATTGGGAAACACGGAAAGATCTCAAAGCATGGTATTCCCCGATTATCTTGTACTTAATAATTCTTACCAGGTCAGCGTCCACAAAAATCCTTGCAGCCATTTTAAAGGGCAGATCATCATCTTCAGGTATTTGCTGGTTGGTAATATTAGAAGTCAGTTGGTCCAACGATACCGCCGATTCTATGATGTCTTTTAGCAGTGATTTGTTTTCCCGTGCGCTTAAGTAGTTGACGAGAAAATCTCTAATCGATGGATTTTGAAAATTGATGCTAAGTGAACCATTATCATCAGTTGTTGTTTCGATAAATGTATTTTCCAGCACTTTGACAGAATTGCCGAACTCAAACTTATTAAAGAGGATCCCATAGGAATCTTTGTTCTTTTTGATAAATGCTCCAATGGCGGCTTCAAAATCGTTTAGGTAGATGCCACCGGAAAAGGTTGACAGAATAGCGAGGGCAACCCGGGAAAACATGGAGATTTGATTTTCGTATATTTTTAGCCATATTCGTTGTGGATTGTCAAAAGCTTCTTTCAATAATGAAGGAAATGCATATGCAGGAACCGTGCTCCATTCGCCTTTGTCAATAATTAACTCAACAATCCTGGGGTTAAAATTCTGATGTTCAACCAGGTCAAAATAGAAATCGTTTTTTAGTAGTTCGTGAATATAATTTGCGGGAATTTTATGAAAATACAGATGATTGCTAAGTATTTGCGCTTTTATAACGAGGGTATATTTGCCAATATCAACGACACATTTACTCAATTGTAATTGCCTGTCATCTAGTTTTTCATATACCTGTTGCGCTTGTTGAAGAATATATTCTCTCGTTGTAAGTATTAGAACATTGTCATTGGATCGTTTAATAGAAGCTATGAAATTTAACAATCGGTTGTCTTCATTGACAGTAAGTTTTTTTTGATTTAAAAAATTGGTTCCCAGGAAATCATCAAACCAAAAAACAATCTTTCTTCCTTCATTATATCCCGTGATACCTTCTGAAATGCTGTCAGAAATGTTAGCAAACTCGTCGAAGCCATTTACCAGCAGGTAATAGATTAGCATTCTCCCAAGTGTTGTTTTTCCAACGCCGGGATGTCCTGATATCAACACTATTTTATGTTCTTTTAAAATGGACAGCGCTTCAGAAAAGCTTCCGTTTTGTACATAAGTTTGAAGTGTATTTTTAATTTCCGCTTCTTCAAAACGGGTTTGGTTATATATTTTGGCATTGACCAGCTTTTGCAATATATGGATGCTTGATAAGTATAGCTTATAATGTGATTGTAATATTTCCGGATGACGTTCTAATAAATTGTTTATATCGGCATTCCCCAGGATATCTGAGGCGGAGGCGATATAGGGTTGAAATAAAGTTTTTATTTTATCTTTTTGTGGCGGAGTCAGGTCTACGCTTGTAACAAGTACATATTTGTCGGGATGAAGGCGTTTAACCTTATCTTTTTCCAGCATCAATTTCTGATACAAATTTGAAAACGAACTGAATCGCTTGCACTGTACGATTGCGGCTCTTCCAGGCGAAATTTCATACCGCAAATCAATACCACTGTCGGGACCTTCCGCGAAACTTTCTATGTGCGTTGAAAATTCAGCTTGCAAAAGATCCCGTACCAGTACTTCAAATTCGGAAGGAGAAAGGTTTAGAAAATCGTAAGCGTTCATATCCGTACTTTGTAGGGTTAAATTTTATCAATTATGAAAGAAAAGATAGCTATTTTTCTTGGTGCGGGTGCTTCAGCTGCAGAAGGAGCCCCTATCCAGGCAAATTTGTTCCGGGATTATTTTACCATGATTAATGCCCGGCCAACCCCCAGGGCGAGCCATGAAAAAGCGATTGCCGATTTTTTCTCTGTTTTGTGGGATATCGATGTGAGTACAAATTCCGGGGAAGTAATATTTCCAACATTTGAAGAAGCGCTGGGAATACTTGATCTGGCTGACCTTAACAATCAATCGTTCAAACAATTTCCAATTCTGAATTTCAACTCCGATAGTGGAAAGGTGAGCCAGTTAAGGATGTTCCTGGTTTTTTTAATGGCAGATATCTTAAAAGAAAAATTAAAACAGCGGGGTGAACAGCACCGGAAAATGGTTATTAACCTTCATGAGTCACAAAAGATTAGAGATGTTTTTTTTATCACAACCAATTATGATATTCTTTGTGACAACGCATTGCTGGAATTCTGGGAGATTAGGCACCAGAAGGTTGACTATGGCGTCGATTTTGTTAATTTTGGAGAAGATATTTTTCCAAAACCTTATGATGAAGGCACGAAGTTGTTTAAAATTCACGGCTCGTTAAACTGGTTGTATTGTCCGACGTGTAACAATTTGCGCCTTACACCTTATCAGAAAGGCGTTAGCGAATTAATGACCAATCCCGAACATGCATCTTGCAGCCGTTGCCAAACCTTTTACTCGCCCATTATTGTGCCCCCGACGTTTTATAAAAACTTATCGAATATTTTCCTTGGTAGTGTTTGGAATAAAACGGAGGCTTCCCTACTAGATGCAGAACACCTTATATTTTGCGGATATTCATTTCCGGATGCCGATATTCACATTAAGTACATGTTAAAACGTGCGCAGAAAAACAGGATTTCCGGTAAGCCATTTAAGGTGAGTGTTGTAAATAATTATAAAGGTAAGCCTGCATCTACCAAAAAGGAGGAAGAGTACAGATTTAAACGTTTTTTTGGAAATGCAGTAAATTATACAAATTATTCGTTCGAACAATTTTCTGATAATCCCGGGTTGTTGATTGGCTAATGAACAGAAAACTCACTACATTGAAAAAAGACCGTCTGACAATTTATTGCTTTATGATTTGCTTTAAAAAAGGACCAAGCTAATTTTTACCACGCTAGCACAAGTAAGACGTCTTTAACTTTCACAGCTGCCGTAGCATTGTTGTCACGTGGTTATGTTGAATCACATGGCCTGTTTCAAACAAGTCAATATTCATATGAGGGTGATAAAAAATTAGGCATATAGGATTCAGTGTTCCTGGACGGTTCGGATTTGCATCAAAAATTCACACTAGAAACAAGTATGGGTCGGTCTTGTTTCATATCAGTCTGGAAGTTTTAGGTTTCCGGCAGGTGAAAAGCGGACGCACCATACTGGATTATCATGCAGCAGAACTTCTTTTTCTGTATGCAGCTCCCGGTACAGGTAATACCATTCGAATCCCCTGTTGTTATGTCACGGAATATATTTTTCCAGTAATAGTGTAAAAGAAAATACTAATTAAATCATTGCGTTCTACAGATGCATTCCGTTTAATTATAAAATCTTCTTTTAAATTATAGCGGTGGATAATCAATCTAAAATCTCTTCCAAATTCTATTATCTTTATATATCCTTTCCCCATATTTGCAGGAATTGCAATACAGTTGTCTCTAACCGGAATTCTGAACTTCGCGGAAAATTCAGTTATGAAATTGAAGTCAGGCCTGGATGTAAATTCAAAAATCATTTTTTCAGGATACTTTTATTGGTTGTTCCTAAAGATAGTGTTTTGGTTTTGGAAATGAATGAAAACAGCCCTGTAACAGCAGGTTGCCTATTGTATGCATTGTTAAAAACATGAAGATAGAAATATGAGCAACAGTGTATATCAAATCAACAAAGGCATTAACCATGTTTCAGGAATTATTCCGCAGGTATCACCTTGGACGGTACTGGAGACACGGAATGAAAAAATCGCCGGGGTACAGACTTCGGTTGGGCTGCAGCGGTATAGTGAGAAGTATTTATATGGGTCCTTTGTCAATGGCAGGCCGGTCAGTGGCCGGATAGAATATGTGCGGATTTTCAGCGGGGTGGCGCTGTTTATACTCATCATCGCCTGCATCAATTTTATGAATATGGCAACGGCCCGCTCCGTGAAACGGGCGAGGGAGGTCGGACTGCGCAAAGTCGTGGGTTCGACACGCGGCCAGCTGATTGTCCAGTTCTACGGCGAATCGTTGATGTTTGCCCTGCTGGCAGTGGTACTTTCGATCATACTGCTCATTATCCTGTTGCCTTCGTTTAATTATTTCACCGGCAAACAGATACTCTTTCCCTGGCAGTCCGGCATTTTCTGGGCTTCAGTAGGCGGCATTACTGTTATAACCGGCCTACTGGCGGGCAGTTACCCGGCCCTTTACCTGTCTTCCTTCCGGCCGGTGGCTGTGCTGAAAGGAGTACTGCGCTTTACCAGCGGCGCAAAATTATTCCGCAAAGGGCTGACCGTCTTCCAGTTTACACTATCGGTGTTTTTGCTGGTGGCCACCATCGTCATTATCCGGCAGATCAATTACGTACAGAATACCGACCTCGGGTATAACAAGGAGAACCTGGTCTATATCCGTGTGGAAGGCGAACTGGCGGACAAGAGCAAATACCTTTTATTCAAACAACGGGCATTGGCGATGCCCGGCATCGCGATGGTGGACCGCACCTCCGAAACACCCCAGTCCATGCAATTCGTTGCAGCGCCCGAAGCCATTAACTGGGAAGGGAAACAAAAGAACGATGCAGTGGGTTTCAACCCAGCTTCCGTCGGTTTTGATTTTGTAAAATTGATGCACCTGAAAATTAAAGAAGGCCGCGATTTCACGCCCGCCAACCCAACCGACTCAACCGATGGATTCCTGGTGAATGAAGAAGCCGTCAGAAAAATGCACATGACCGATCCCATCGGCAAATGGGTGTCCGCATGGAATAAGAAAGGACATATTATTGGTATTTTATCCGATTACCATACACACTCGTTCCGCGAAGCCATTCTCCCGGTGATGATAGATATCAAGGAGAACCAGAATTTTGGTGTCATCGTGGTCCGTACAAAAGCCGGCCAGACAAAACAGGCACTCGCCAGCCTTGAAAAACTGTACAGGGATATCAATCCCCGGTACGCTTTTGCCACACAGTTTGTGGACGAGGAATACAAAAAATTATACAGCAGCGAACTGATCATTTCCAAACTATCCGTTTTATTTGCAGCACTCGCGATAACCATCTCCTGCCTCGGACTGCTCGGACTGGTCATGTTTGCTGCAGAACAACGCACCAAAGAGATCGGCATCCGCAAGGTCCTCGGCGCCTCGATCCCACAAATAATCACCCTGTTCTCCGGGGAATTCGTCAGACTGGTGCTCCTGGCCATCATCATCGCATCACCCGTCGCCTGGCTGGCAATGAACAAATGGCTGCAGGGCTATGTTTACCGCACCAATATCAGCTGGTGGATATTCCTGGTAGCTGGCCTGTCGGCCATGACGATAGCACTTTTAACGGTCAGCTTTCACGCGATCAGGGCCGCCCTCGCAAACCCGGTTAAGTCGATTCGCACGGAGTAACCAAACCAACGCTTCCGCCCAACCGCTCTGCGCAGCCCGAACCACGCTGCGTTTCACTCCGCCAGCGCATGCGTTACCTGGAGCCGTATTGTGCATCCCGGAAGGGCTTCAGCGCCGAACAAACTGAATTCGTTAATTGATGTTTTTAAGGCTGCAGAATGGTTATGCGTTCAGTGCGTGCGTTCATATGTTGGGTATTAAAACAGGAAATCCTTAAAACAAAAGAGGTGGAATTTGGATATTGGTCAACAGGTGGTTTTACCTCCGAAGTTTTCGAAAAAATCAAAGCTGCTGAATCAGACCTGCCATCTGCTCTTTCAAAAAAAAAGTTTTTGATTAAGCGCCACCGCTAATTTTACAATATAGAAGCTTGCTCTTCAATTCAGCATCTAAGGCTTTCATCTCTTCCCCGCTATGCTCCTTACTATACCAATCTTTTCTACGGCTCTTCCAGTGGAGGAAGTATGAAGGATCGGCAATTAACTCTTCGCTGACCAGCTTTCCCTTTACAATGTCCTCCTGAAGTCGTTTGATATAGTTCAGGCATTCTTTCGGACTACTAAAGCCCGCTTCGCAGGACATGATTTTTTTGCCATTGTTCAGGATAGCCATTTTAAAATGTTCATGGTGTTCATCCTTGCTGATCATGATTTCTACCTGGTTATTGTACACGAGATCGGCTTTTACATCCAATTCGCCGAAGCAAAAAAGGTACGTCAGCAATCGCCCGGACTGGGCAATATAATACACCACCAAAAAAAGAAATATTTTCAGGCAGAGCGCAAACCCAATTACACCGGGCTTCAGAATATCACTGATGGTGGAGATGGTTCCGAAGTAAATATACAAGGGTTGAAGGGCGGGATACAGGAACAGGCATATAATGATCATCTTCCTGACGCCAATAAAGCGGCTATCCATTCTCCCCACGAGCAACGCAAAAACAAGCGCATTGATTAGGCCACTTATAATATCAAAGAGTTTGTTGATCGCAGTAACGGACTCATCTTTGTAAAACTGAATAAAAGGGGTCTTGTGTATAAATGTGTTGGTTTTAAATGCAAGCCCGTCCAGGACTATGGGGTAGCTGGTTTTAAATAGTGTATCCGACGTTGGTTTTATTTCCATTACCAGGATATCTTGCCTGAACTGCGGTGGTTTCATAGTGTCACGGACCAATACCCGGATGCGTGTTGTCTTCATTTTACTTCCTGTATCTTGCGCAAAGAAGCCATCCGGTAGCTTTAGCAAGGTGTCAGTCAGCAACCCGGATAATCTCAATGCCAGTTTTAGCGGAGTTGAATCATCCTTCCTGGTTGAATCAACATAAATATGCCCTTTTATATTTACATACTCCTTTTCGGCATCTTTTGTTTTGCCTGGTTCGCCATGGCTGGTAGATTTCCCTTCATCGTCTATGAAAGGTTCATTTTCGGTTTTTGGACGCTGCACGGTTTTCTCTTCGGGAAAAAAACTATTCCCGGTAGAAGGAATAACTGTCAGGTTCTGGGTTTCAAAAAACGTCCTGTTTTCCGGGCCATATACAGCGATGGTATAAATGACGGTTAATCCGGAAAGAATATAAAACGAAAAGGAGAAAAGATAGGCTTTCACTCTTTCGGGATGGTGCTGACGGGAAGGGATGTATAAAATGGTAAAACATTTGAACAGGTACCAGCAGCCCATATTATTCAACGTGAAGGCGGCAATGCTCAGCGGTTCCTGGAATACTGAATCCTTTTTTCCACAATCCAGGATGATTAAAATTGTGAACAACAGGAAATAAGACAAAAATACATTGCGAAACTGGTCAAGGAATTGGGAATACCGGCTAATCGCCCTATCAAATTCATCATTGTACAACTTCTCTTCTTCGCCTGTCAGTTTTCGATCTGCATCAGCCGGAGCGCCGAAAACAGAGCGACGCTGTTTCAAAAAGGAAACCCTTAGTTCAATCAACTGTTGCATTTGTTTATCAAAGGCCGGTGTTAGTGAGTAAACAAATAAAGCCATTGCGCATCCGGCGTTAAGAATTTCAGTGGTTAAGCCGGGGGACGATCCACGAAGAAAGAAATGGACAGACAGGAAGATAAGTACTGCCAGCAGCGCAATAGACAACAGTTCCCATTTCCTGGTCAAAAGCCATCCACGAAATGTCATTAGGTGATAACTCTTTTGTTTTCTCATGTGTGATGTTTTTAAGTGAACGATCGACTTAGGTTCAGCCTGCGGGTCATCTCTCCGTTGCAGCAAAAGAAGTTGAGCATCCGGCCGGTATATATCGCATAGCTGATAATTAAGAAATAATATAACTTGATAACAAATGCAATGGCATAGTCCATCGTGGCCATACTCTTGCTGATAATATCCGTTCCGCCCAGTGCCACATCCAGCGGCTGAATGATGGCATAGATGTACAATACACCGATCAGCGAAGAGCTTAATCCGATAAGTTTTGAATCAAACCGGGAAAATATAAGGCTAAGAAGGATCATCTTGATAATGCCACTGCCGAGGTCCAGCAGCTGAATCCAGTCTGCCGGGCTCACTTTATGAACCCGGTTAATATACCGGTCGCAGAATGGTACCAGTGCAAGAAGGGCATAGATAACAACCCCTGCAGTGGGCGTTCTCAGGAATACGATGATGACGTTCTGGCCAGGATTCGGTATTGGGGACTTCAGGGCCTGATTTTCATTGGCCTGTATAATTTTACAAAAAGCAATGTATAAGATGAATACCATAATATTTCCGGCCATCCACTTAAAGTAATGACTGCCATTGCTGGGAAAGGTGGACATACCAATATAGTAGAGGAGTACATATGCCCAGTAAATGAAGAATATGCGTTTGAATTGTGCCAGATGCCTTTTGCCTTCCCGGATAACTTCCTCCTTTATTTCTTCGCCAAATACAATTTTGTAAAATCGCCTCACCTGCCAGGTGCCTTCCCCTTCTTTATGGATGGCATACAGACTTGCGGTAACAAAGATGAACGCAAAACAAACATTCAAAATAAAGATTAACTGTAAGGCTTTGAGCAGGTATTCCTCATATTTGGCCTGATGCGAAGGGTCATGCCCGATCACATAGTACACAAACGTGGCAATATAAAGAATGACGGAAATGACGCCGGCTACCTGGCTGATATACAATGCGGTTTTTGATCTTACCCAATGAAAAAAACCTGCATTCGGGGTGGGGGGCGGTGTACTGGGGAGCGGTAAATGGGCGGAAGACATAAAAAAAATTTAGGTGGTTAGAAAATGATGGTTGTTTTTAAAGCAATCATCAAATCTACCCCTCCACCAAAAGATGCCAATCAGGTTTTCCCCTTGACTTTTTATAATTAAAAAACCTTATATTAGTTTAGAAGCGTCCGGTAATCGGGGTATTGGAAGTAAGGAGGGCGGTACCGGGTAGAGGCCCCAGGTTTTAGCCGCCATCCTGATTTGTTGCAGACCTTTTAGATCTTTTTGCTGTTCTTTCTGGCCTTTTTGATTTTTTTGTATCCCTTCATTAATTAACGCTGTGAGATCAGTAAAATTTGTTTGGATCATTGATTCGGAAGTGCTTAACCACAGGCCGATTTGCGTATCCGGATAACCCTTTAATTTCAAGTGCAATACCTGCAGGAGCCGGGTATTCAAAGGGATATTTAGCATCTCCAGGTTTCGGAAAAACAACCTTTCATTGAGCTTCGCCATTTGTTCCGTATCCTGCATGAAGAATTCGGGGTATACATAAGACACTTCCTGTTTACCCATCAGTTCCCATTCGTCCAGCCTCGTCAATATTCCTTCTTTGAGATCGGCCTCAAAGATGAAACTTCGCCTTTTTACAGAAACATATTGCCCTCCTTTGTTTTTCATCTTGAAAGTAACTGAATAGTAGTCTTTTCGTTTTATGAAGCTTACGTCTGATGCAAGTATTTCAAATAATATAGTACTGTATCGGATTTTGTGTGTCGACTGTTCCTGAAGAATAAAATGATCCAGGCTAAGCTTGTCGTTGTTTACAGCACGCGCCGTAAACCGTTCCGGCTGGTACCCAAATACTTCTGTTACCCGGTACCATTCCTGGTATTCGCCCGTTTTTAGATCACTCAGGGTGTAGCATTTATTCGCACCCAGTTGTCCGGAAACAAACTCTTTAAATGGCGGGACGACCCGATCATCCGGATCCAGGTAAGTGGCCTTTCCGTTTAATACCAGTTCCATCATTTTAAGGTAGCGTTCCCGGTAACTTTGAATCGATTCTTTCGGCAGGGGCATACAGCAGGTTTAGAGTATGTAATTCCTTCTGCATGAAAATAGCAAATTTTTAAACATTCCGGTTCAGCTGTGTTCAATGTTTAGGGGACAGCATCGCAACCGTTTTAACTAATATTCATCTGGATAATTTTTTCGCAATCCCGGCATGTCTCTGTGTAAGCGTACCCAAAATTGGTCCGTTTTAGATTAGCGAAATTCTTTAAAGGCCCGAGGTGTTTTGTATTATTCCGGAAGCATTGCCCGGGGACCAATAAGAGAAGAATAAATCGAAAGGTAAATAGATACTATACCATACAACTTTAAAAACAGCTGATGATTAGTTATGCTTTATCATATCCGTGAAAATACGGTAAAAGGATATTTGCAAAAATGCTATTTTCAGTTTATAAAAATATAACCGCATGTACTTTCAAATACCAGCAGCAAGCAGGCCGCAACTTGCAGATTTTGGCGAGAGTGGTATGGGCTTCCAGTTAATCTCCTTACAGGAGAGAAAATACCTTGTTCTGAATAATGAATATGCCTTTGAATGGGGGGACTATTTTGAAAATGGCCGGTTTTACGCATTAGAACTTGAAAACCTCCTGGCAAACCTGGGCAGCACCGTTGCACCCGATTTGGCGGCGGCCTTGCTCATCCCAAATCCGCTTTCCCCGCTGGCAGCTGCACCCGCCGAGACTTCCTCATTGCCTCCCTATGTTTATACTACAGTGGGTAGGGAGGTTTTTTACAGGCTATCCTCTTTCAGTGCTGATCATTGCATTCTAAATGCAACTGATCTGAGGGCGAAGACTTATACTACTACCCAAAGCGATTTTGCGGAGGTCCCAAGCGGGTTAGCAGCAGTAGGGCGGTTTGCGTTGCCATCCCGTTTATCGCATATTCATGTATGGAAGCTGGAGCCACCTGCAGGAACAACCATTTATGCAGGTACGGTCATTCCCAATTTCGGGATGTGTGGTGGCGGTGTTGAGGCATATTTCCCTTTTGGTTTTACCATGGGTACCATAACAAGAATGTCCACGCTTCCTGAAATGTGATCATTGTCCCCCGCTAATTATTGAATCGTTTATATGAAAGATGGTTCCGGGTCCTAAAAACAATGTTCTAAATTAGAACAATATTTTGTTTTATATTAAAACAATTGTATTTTTGTGAAAGAGGACAAATTATGAAAGGAAAACTATCGCAAAAACAAATCGGGCAACGCATTACTGAACTCCGGAAGAAGAAAGGCTTATCACAGGAAGATCTTGCAAAAAGAGTGAAAATATCGAGATCCTCCCTTGCGCAGATTGAATTGGGTAACAGGGGCATGGATGTAATGGAATTGCAACAGTTTGCAACTATCCTGGAATTTTCGTTGGACGATTTTGTTTCCGGTGATTTTACTTCAGAGGTAATGGAGGATTCAAAGGCGGAATTGCCGGTTAAAAATGAGGTGCGTGTGTCGATTCCTAAGCTGCAGGTAGAGAAATTTAAGAATGTGTTGTTGTACATTCTCGAACGTTGTGCGGGCAAACCAAATGTCGGAGAAACAGTTTTGTACAAGCTATTGTATTTCGCCGATTTTAATTATTACGAATTGTATGAGGAGCAACTGACAGGGGCCAAATACCGCAAACTTCCATACGGTCCGGTACCGCAAAAACTGGACACCATTGTAAACCAGATGCTCGCAAACAGCCAGGTGCAGCGTATTAAAACCGATTTCCACGGTTACCCGCAAACAAGGTATCTGCCACTCGTAAAAGCCGATCTGACAACACTTAAAGCAAGTGAAAAAGAAGTGATTGACAAAGTTATACAACAATTTTCAGACTGGTCTGCTTCCGCTATCAGTAACTATTCGCATAAAGATATGCCCTGGCTGGCTTCGAAAGATGGTGAAGATATTGATTACGAATTGGCATTTTACCGGGAAGCACCTTTTTCGGTCAGGAATTATGGAAATGAAATAGAAGAGCCATGAATTTTGAATCCGTACCCGAGTTTAAAAAAGATCTGAAAGATCTTTCAAAAAAATACCGCAGTCTTCCCGAAGACATGGCAGTCATTCAAAAAGTACTATCGGTTTCACCTGACGAGCGTCCTCCTTTTAGTTTCCGGATTGATGGGCTGGGTATTGAAACTTGCGTAATTAAAATAAAAAAAATTGCCTGCAGGTCGCTAAAAGGAAAGGGTGTCAATTCAGGTTTTCGGCTGATTTATGCGCTGTTTAAAAAAGAAAGCAAAATCATTTTTATAGAGCTATACCATAAGAACGACAAAGATAACGAAGACAGGGAACGAATTTTTCACCATTTTAAATAAACTATATGCTTTTGAAAAACTATTTTTTGTATAATGATCATGCGGAACTTGAATTAACAGATGGTAATTACCTTACTATTTACTTTGATGAAAGCAGTGGTACTATCCTTTGGAGATATAAAGTCGGTACACTCATTAACACAGCTCACCCCGGTATTCGTTTTGGGAAAGATACAAACGGCAACCAGTATTATATGCACAATCATTATGAAACTGGCAAGCCTGCAATCGTTTCCGAATCTGTCTTTGCAAAGGGTCAGCCCCTTTACAGCGCAACAGGGCCCGTGGTAAACACAAGGATGGAAATAATACGGAAGGGGCTGGATCAGGTCATGTCAGGGGAACCTTACAGTGCAGTTAACTACAATTGTCAATCATTTGTGAATCGTGCAAGTAATAACATCAATATTTCGGAAACAGTGCAGAAAGTGGTTGGGGGAATTGCACTGGGTGCTTTGGTTTTTGCAGGTATTAAAATATTAAAAAACACAAAATAAAAGGAGGTATGTTATGGCTAAAAATGGTAAAACGGGTGACGGACACCGCAATGGACAGGTTGATAAGCGCAGCCAGGTGTTCAACCCTAAAACAGAACAATTTGTAAAAAGGGATACTGAAACTGGCAAGTTTATGGATGTAAAAACAACTGGTGGAAAGTTCAAAGGTGTTAGAACAGAAAAATAAAGGAGTTGAAGAACAAACGCAAGCAATGCTGTTACATGTGCAACTCGGTTGCGATATCAAAAGAGCATGTCCCACCCGCCTGTCTGTTCCCGGAAGAAAAAGATATTAAAACATCGATCTTCCGGAATAACCTGATTACAGTTCCATCCTGTGATGAACACAACTCTAAAAAGAGCAGTGACGATGAGTTTCTTATGATGACGCTGGCAGGAATTATTGGAAACAATGTCATTGGCTATTTTCACAATCTGACAAAAGTTCGGCGGGCATTGGATAGAAATCAAAGCGGTGCATTGACGCAATTATTTAAGGATACCAGAAATGAAACGGTGAACACTCGTCCATCACCAACTGTAGAGGTGATAGTCACTCCGGTGGATTATCGCCGGCTGCAATCTTGTTTTGAACACATAGCTTATGGTTTGTATTACCACAAATTTCAAAAGCGTTTTGAAGGCGAAATAAGGATTGTAATGGACTTTCTTAAGTATAATAACGAGGTCACAGAGCAGTTTAAATTGGTTTGTCGCAAGCGGTTTGAACTTGAACCCGCAAAGCCATTAGTTGCCGGCGCCAATCCTGAAATATTTAAGTTTCAATTTTTTGAGCCAGATGAATGGGGGCTGATCGCATTGCGAATCAAGTTCTATGAGGGCGCCAGTGTTTATATATGCTTCCTTCCATCAGGATTGCAAAGGCCCTATTTTTTAGGAGCGGAATTAATAAACGCTGGAATAAAGAGTTTTGTCAATTTTCCCGATGGTTCAATTTTTGAATTCAATTGATTACTTTGTTACCAGATTCTATTACAATCCTTCCTGTAATAACCTGAGTTGAAACCTGTAGATACATACCTTGATGAACTATTCAATGATGCTGCGTTTTCCGCTTTACTTACTATTCTTTCGTTTTGGTATGCGTACTACCTGTTTAAGCGTACGCCTGAAAGAAACCGATTACTGATCATGACCATGTCTAACCGGCAGAAGGCATTACCCAGAGAGACAAGAATGGTGATCTACAATGACAGCAATGCAGATATTACAGCTTCTGATTTGCTCAATGGCGAATGTTTTAACATCTTTTTTGATAAGAAAATTCAACCTGTCGATTTGGTTACGAAATTTGATTTCTTCCCGGAAGTAGGGTTCAACCTGATTAAAAAGGATGAGAACACGTATCAGCTGCTATTTAACATGATCCGAAGCCGCCAGGGGATAATTTTACTGGTTTCCCATTTCAGTCAGCGATTCCAGGATGATACCTGGGTGGATATTAAGATTTCAGGTACTATCAAATAACATACTTGATTTTTTACGCGAGGTTTAATCCTGCGGGTGATATCGGGCTCCCTTTACCCGCGACTATTTTAAATTGTACATATGCTGGCGATGTATTGGTGATTACATCATTTACACCCGTGACGGCAGAAACGAAAGAAACAGCAGCATTTTACAATATCACCTGCAATGATTATAAAAAAGAGGTCTACAATGTGTTTCCATTTGACGCAATAGATGAATACTTAAAAGAAGAACCATTCCAGCCATTTACCAGTTACCGGAATGCTGTTGGCTATATGCTGGAAGACGACCGTGGATTTCTTTTACCTGCACTTTACGTTGAAGGTCCGGAAATCATAGTTTCTTATAGTACTGCAGAAGGAATTACTGTTGAAATGCCGAAAGAAAAACATGATACCATTGTAGCGGCGGCAAAGGCCTGGTTCTTAGATAGTAATAAATAATATAACCTAAGAGTCCGTGTTGCTTCAATTTTATCAGATTAAACCCAATTCGGCAGAAATATCAGCGGTTAATTTAGAAAGCACCCTTTTACCCAATTCTGATTCATTCGTGTAGTTGGATACAATCATTCTTTTAACGTCTTCAATGCTGCCAAATAAGGTTCCCTGGAATTCCCTGAACAGTGATTCAATATAGTCCTGGTTATAAATCCTTGCTTTAATAATTAATTCATCTACATAATCTTTATGATGGTTATACAATTCAACCAATTTAAAATTATAAATATTGCGGCCAGCTTTATATTTTTTATTAACAGTGATTGCTTTATTGCTGATGGCGAATTTAATCTTATAAGCGCTTGATTTGCCATTAATAAAAGAAACATTGTAGGGTTTTATGGTAAATTTTATGTCGGGGTCAAATCCTTCAATATAGGGATGTGAACTCCTGTCAAAAGAAAATTTTGTCGATCCTTTAAAGCCTGAATTGCAAATGCTGCAGCTGGGAACAAGATTATAAAAAGACATGGATAAATAAGGGTAAGTTGCTTTATCGTAAAAATGATCAAACTGTGGCCTTGTTTTGCCAGTGCTGGAGGACATGGTGAATGTGTACTGCCGGTTACAGTAAGGGCAAACATTGACTCCTAAATCTTTTGCAAGCTCATAAGCGCCCCATTTGTCATAGTTGTGGTAAAAAAAACAGCTCTTGAGCAGTGATTTTCTGAAATCTTCAGTCATTACAGCGCCGAAATTCTTTTGATAAAATTCCATTTTATGGTGAAGCTGATCAGGGGTTGCTGAGATCAATGAAACATGTCTGCCGGGTTTTATATCCTCCAGAAGTGTTTCATAAAAAGTACGTCTTGGACTATCTGTCTCCGCTTTTATTTTGTTTTGGACAATTGAAATCAGGCCTTTGATTGAATCTGGTCCTTTTTTGCCTTCGCTGTCATTACAAACCCGATTAAAATGATCTTGAACTTTCTTATCTATATCTGTAATTTGTAAATGAATCATAAACCCAGTTTTTTTTCTATTATACTTACTCTTTCCTCCAGGCCCAGATTGAATTTATTGGTGTATAATTCAAGCAGCTTTCGCCTTATAATAGGTTCGCCAATACCAACAATTATTTTTTTCATGTCATCCCGTCTCTGCCGGCTGATTTCTTTGGTCGAAGATAGGTCTGTAATAACTTTATCTATGACAGCTTTGGCAAACTCACCCATAAAACCATCTTGCATAAAGAAACTGTCTGCCAGGAGGCTGTGAATATTGGCTGCAAATGTTTGGCCATGCTGCAATAAATCCGAATTCGAATTTTTGCGCTCGCCGTAATCAATCATAAAAGTGAGCTTCGATTTTGGCAAATCTGAAACAATAAAAGGGGAGTGGGATGTGAGAATTATCTGAACAACAGAACGATTGAAAATCTGTGGCAGGCAATTGGTAAGCAGTTGTACTATTTTCTTTTGCCATTCGGGGTGCAGGTATAATTCTCCTTCGTCAACAATTACAGTTGCAAAACCATTTACAGTAAGATTGCCAAATCTTTGCTCGCCTTCTGAGAGTGCGTATATCCTTGCAAAAAGTGTTAAAAAAGCCATTTGACCAGAACTTATTTCCTGCAGCCTGTCAGGTTCAAAACTAAATCCAATGGATACAAAATCAGAATCCCAGAGAGTTAGTTTTTTCATTTTTTCAATGTAGTCTTTGAAAAACTCTGGATTAATATTATCGATAGAAATCGAAGCAAGGAAATCTGACTGTTTCGTAGAGTAGTCAGTTAACAATTTTCTTGTCGCATCAAGAAAATTGTTAACTGATAATAACTCGTCATTTTGAAACAGGTACTTCAGCAATGTATCGGGTGCCGGAGAACTTAATAATACGTCACTTAGTGCTGGAAAAGTCGAGCGGGCCTGCAAATGGGCGATGCGGTCAAAAACCATATTTTTTTCCAGATTATTTAGAAAGGTGGCGACGTGGTCATTCAAGTTTGTATTTTTCTGTGAGTAATATTTTTCAATGTCAAACAGTTGTCTGTAAAATGAAATGCTTTTGTCCTCTGTATTTGTATTTGCGTATTTCTGCAAAAGGTAATTTTGTTTATTCCGGTTGATATATAATACCAGAAATTCAGGTAGGCGGAAGCCTATATCTAATTTAATTCCTGACTGGAGAATGCGAAGTATACGCCAATATTCTTTCAGTCTGAAATTGGTGTAAATCTCTTCAGGTTTAAAATTCTGATCTGTGATAAAATATTGCGCGCTATCCTGGTTGAATAACAACGATTTTAAGGAGACATTCAGGAGGCCGCCGGTATTGTAATCACCTATTCTATCATACATCCCGTTTGTGTAATAAACAAAAGTTCCATAATCGTGGCTGTTGCGCAATGCAGATACTGGTTCATAATTAATTTGGACATCAAATTCGATTGTTGTATCAGCGTATGATGGTCCCCTGAATATAATATATTGTTCAAACCCTACATCGTAATGCACAATGATACTGTCCGGGTTTGTATTGGCATTTCCGGAGGGCAGGTTCTCCAGTAAGAACTCAATGACAGAAGATTTACCGGTTCCGTTTTTTCCAATAATTGCAGAAACGTTTATTATGTTACCGGGAAATAACTGTTGTATATAATCTGGGTCTATTTTCCCCGAAAGGATATTGTTTTGCTCGTCATAAGCGAAGCGATATTTCCCACCAAAGTTTATTTCACAATCTTTAAGTGACTTGTATTTTTTTATCAGGCAATAAATCAGCTCCATTTTAAATAATTATAGTTTTAGTGAATCTAAAGTAGCAGGAAACTTTCCAGCTGCCGCTTTCTGCTTTTCAATCACTGCTTTTAATTGCTCCATCATCGTCAGCGTTTCACGGTACTCTTTGGCGTCAGCCAGTTTGGTAAAACTGATCTCGGCATCGTAATGTTCTTTCACTACCGATTCGATCTCATCAAGCGTTACACGGAAGAATTCACGCCGGCCATTGATACGGTTGAGCCGGCGTTCCTGGAATTTCTGGTGGATTTCCCATTCGAGCTGCGGCGCATTGTCGGAATAAATAATGGCGTGGATATCGAAATGAAACGGAACAGAGGCATCCCCCAGTTCTCTTACGCGGTCCATCGGGTCAAGCCTGCGGGTCATGCCGATTTTATAGACGTCATCACCAAAAGATCCAATATTGGAGATAACATAAATGTGTCCGGCCTTGGTTTGCTGTGCCATCGAAATAGCGCGTTCTTTATTTTCCTGTGCCGCTTTTAATTTTTCTTCCAATAGCTGTACCTGTTGTTGTAGTGCAGATAACTGGCTGGCATCAGCGCCGGCCATTTCCTGTTTCGCTTTATCGAGAGAACGCTGGTATCTTTTCTCTTCATCCTCCGCTTCTTTCTGTGCCCTTTCAAAATCGCGCTGCGCCTTTTCTTCTTCCCGCATTTGTTCGCGTATCCTGCGCTGCTCTTCTTTTTCGGCATGCAGTTTCAATTCATATTCATGCGTAAGCGAGAGTTCTTCAATTTTTAAGTCCAGCAATGGCTGGCTGAGCCGGGCGTTTTGAGTGACTCCGAGCTTATTGATATTTTCAAATCCCTTTTCGATTCTTTCTTTCGTTTTACCGGCATTATTCCATTTCACTTTTGCTATGCAGCTATCGCATTCGCCATTGAATGCATACAGCATTAATTTTTTATACTGGTTGGTCATCCTGCGCCCCTCCGCTTCACTTCCGCCGACAGTCCATTTGGTTGTACAGATAACGGCCAGGTCTTCCTTTACTAATTTTTTCTGTTTTTCATAATTGGCCAGCAGGGCGGTTTTATATTCTTCTGATGTGATGAAATTGAATTGCGGTGCATACAGACCAAACGTGCCAATCTCCAGGGTGTCCTGGTAAAGATTTATTTCGTTGTCGAGTTTCCCATAGGTGAGCAAGCCCTGGTTGTATTTTTCGGTGAGTGCCTGCATTTCTTTTTTTGACTGTTCGATTTTTGTGTGCAGTTCGTCAAGCGCGGTCTGTTGATCGATGATGCCAGCATATTTGGTACTGATAGCTGAAAGTCTGTTGCGCGTCTCGTTCAACTCACTGTAGATGCTATCCAGCTGTGAACGTGTTGCTTGCTGTAGTTGCTGAGCGCTGGCCAGTTCCTGCTGGCAAGCCGCCAGGGCTTGCTCCGTATGGTGAAGATTTGTCTGGCACTCCATCAGTGACAATTCACTGGCTTCAAGTAATTTTTTTGAGTTGTTGAAAAACATAGTGGTATTTTTTAATGGGTCGTGATAAGGAGTGTTTTGGCATCAATACGATCGACAGCCTGGAATCCATTTATTTTGGAAAATCGCATATGGTGTATAAAATTTTTAAAAGCGTCCGAGGGATCTATTGTCTGAAGGTTTAATTTTTCCATGGTTTCCGGTACAAAAGCCGCCGACGCTATCACCTGTTCTTCCATTTTACCGGTAGAAGTATTTAACATCTCCAGCAAGCCGTTTACAATAACAAACTGTACCGGTAAAACCGCGATCGTTTCAACCGCAGCGCGCAGCATACTGCTGCAGACATGATCCTGGTAATAATCATTTCGTTTAGACGCAGGCATCTTTTTTTCTGAAAGTTTACCGGTACTGGTCAGGGAGTAGATGGTATCAGGAACCACTTCATCTGTGTTCAGCAACAAATCTATCGTGATGTGAAGAGGGTCGAAGGATATATTCAGGTTCTTGCCGATGGGTAGCGAAGCAAAGGGAATGAGTTTATTGACGGCATCCCTGTAACTTCCGGTATCCTGCGCGAGAATGCCTTTCGCCAACAGCTGCATGGTCTGCCATTCGGTTTTCTCAGTGGTGTACGTTTGAATGGCCATATGGTAAGCATGTTCATCTTTATTTGCCGCTTCTCTCAGTGCGGCATTCAACCTGTTCACTTTCTTTTTTTGTTGCGCAAACAGTTTATCAAAAAGAGAAGGAGTGTAGAGATGGAGGGCGTCCTGTGCCAGTTGTTGGGCAGCATAGAGACGTTGTGGCACGGCTGGCTCCGGTTCTTCCAAAACTTCCTTCCAATTGATGATATCGACAGCTTCGCGGTGCATGGCTGTCAGGTTATACACAACTTCATTATAACGTTTGACTACATCGTGGTTTGTCCGGAGGGTGTTTGCTTTTTCCTGCGCCTGATACTGGCGTTGCGCTTCCCGGGTATTAGCATTTTGTATCCGCTGGGAGCGGCGTTGCGCGGCAGCATAGCTCCGCATGAATGATCTGACGGTTGACATGGTGCAATCGGTTTATTGTTTAGGAAATCAAATGTAATTAATAGCAGACATACCTGATGACCGTATTATTACGGTGAGGCGCACTTTACGTAGCGCGTTCTGAAAGTATTCGCTAGTTTTAAGGAGCCTTATTTAATTGATATGAACGACAAAACAAAAAATGCGGTTACCAACCTGGGTAGTTTTTTAATCGTTGCCTGCATTTTTGTTAGTGTAAACTTTTTATGCACCCGGGACCACGAATCATCTTATGGTGAAGATCAGGAAGATTTTCAACAGAGGAATGAACAGGAAAAACATGAATCGGAGGAAGAAAAGGCAGCAAACAAGAATGACAATGATTGTGGGGTTGAAGATGGTACCCATTCGGCCACGGTTGATTACTATAACCCTTCCACAGGCAGAACAGCTACCTATACTTTAGATGTAGAAGTGGGGGACTGCGAGGTAACTGAGATTGATTTCCCCAAAGGTGGTTGGCTGGATAGTGATCATATCCCTGCTACTGAACTCAACAGCAATGGTGATGCGGACATTGTCGACGACAGGGGAAGAACATTCAGCGTACATATAGACGACTGAATGACGACATGATACATCACAGCAGATTTAGATTGCAGATGTAATGGTTCCTGAACTCTTTTTAAAAAGCCCGCCGTTACGTTAATTGTCATTCCCACTGGCAAAAAATCGACAAAACTTTGCCCTGCTGCAAAAATCTTTGTTGCAGTGACAGGGGTCGCATCGGTTCCAGGCCCGGATTCAGGGTATGCTATTGAGCGCAAAGCAGGACAGACCTACATTGTTGTGTATTATAAGAATAAAATGCATGAAATGGACATTATAATAGAAGGGGCAGGTAGAAACAGCATACGGGAGAAGGTAGTGGCCGAAATATTCAGGTTTATACTGGATATAGTTGCAGCAAACGACGTTCATTAGCGTAACAGGCAAACAATGACAGTCTTTGTTGTACGTTTTATTTGTAATTAAGGATTTAATTAGCTCAATCAGGGGTGGTGTTTGCCCTCCCTGGTTGGATGAGGTATCAAAAGATAGTATGTATGAAGCTTTATTTACGCCCAATCCTGTCCAAAAGAAAAGGTAATAATACGGTACCACAGAATCGATACAGGCAGTAACTTCATTACTGCGCAGGCGTTCCACGAACACATCCTTTCCGCACCCTGCAGAACTATTGCATTCCTTACCCGGGTCATATTTCAATTATTTTTTTAACTTCAATTCATGCAACTGGGCGATATTTATTCTTCCGATTTCGGGTTTATTGATGCCGGCTTTTCAGTGGCCCAGGCAAAAACGGCTATTGGCGGCTTTAGCGGTATGACGCGTATTATTATTAACGGCGTGGAAGAGGATGAATTTTATCTTCAACCTGCCAATGATTTGCTCGATCAACTAAAGGGACTAAGCGGCAATAAAAAATTAAACACCTTTATCAAAGAATTCAAGCTGACGCCTACGCCTGCATTTGAGATGAATACACTGGTGCAGCAAGCCGCAAAGCAATCGGTAGTGACGGACAAGGGGAAAGTAGTCGGCTATTTTGATATGGATGCAGAACCAACGGTGATGGTTACACGGGGTGGTAGCAGACCGAAAAGTATACCAGCAGTAGCTAAAGCGGGTGATAAGGCTGCCTATTTTATGAACGTCAACTACAGGGAGCAGGTGGAAGTTAGCAGCACAGTTTCTGTCCGGGTCAATCTCTCATCAACCGCACAAGGCAATGCGAGTGTGCCTTTATTACTGGAAAAAAATTCCAATGTCGATATCGTCGTAGAAGCAAAAACGGGTTTCATCATTATAGGAGATGACATGAAAACCCTGGTAGTACCTGAAACCGGTGATTCTGCTACGGTCAATTTTAAAATAAAATCCGACACACCGGGCAAAGGGAAAATTCGGGTATTGGCATTCGTGGATGGAACTGAACTCGCCCATATCGATCTGGAAATAGAAGTGCTGAAAACCGAAGCGGCGACAGGTAAACCAACCAGCAAACAATCAACAGAAATCATTGTTGGCAACGCTCCGTTACCTGATCTGTCTTTACTCATCAGTGAATCATTGTACAACGGACAAACGGCTTTGTCTTTTCGGATAACCACCTCCGAGCAATCCGGATTGAAAGATGATGCAGGACAAAGGTTTTATATGAAGCCCTTTGCTGCGGTACCCCTGAAATTTCCCCCGGGCGTTTATTTTCAGCATTTTTTTGAGGAGATAGAGAACCTGCCCGCTGCGGCAGACAAGTCCGTGATTGCTTCCATGCTGGAACGCAAAGGCGTCAAACTTTTTGAAGACATTATCCCGGAAGATCTAAGAAAACTTATCTGGAAATTAAAGGACCAGATCAAAACCATCAAGATTGATTCCGATGAACCCTGGATACCCTGGGAATTGTGCAAACTGAGCGGGATCGAAAATGGAAGCGTGGAAGAAGGCAGTTTCTTCTGTGAAGCATTTGAAATCACCCGCTGGATACCCGGCCATGGTGCACCCAAAAGCAGGATAGACCTGAGCCAGCTGGCATTCGTCGTGCCCGGAGATTCGGGACTGCCCTTTGCCGCCAAAGAAATGGCAGGTATTAAAAAATTGCTGCCGGCAAAATATCGTTCAGAAAAAGTTCCCGCATCGTATGCTCAACTGCTGGACGCACTGTCCAAAGGCATTTACACAGCCTGGCATTTTTCCGGGCACGGTGCTTTTATAGATATTGAGCACCCCGACCAGTCACAGATGATCCTGGAAAATGGGGCCGTATTTACGCCGGAAACGATAAGCGGCAAAGTAAAAAATATGGGTAAGACAAACCCGCTGGTATTTTTAAACGCCTGCCAGATTGGGAAGAGTGCATGGGGACTGACCGGGATCAGCGGATGGGCTGCCCAGTTCCTGGATGCGGGTGCAGCTTGTTTTATCGGCGCTTATTGGTCAGTGTCTGATGATGCGGCCGCCGGGTTTGCGCTTTGTTTTTATGAGCGCCTGCTGGCGGGGGACAGTATTGGGACAGCGGTAAAAGCGGCGCGGCGCTCCATTAAAAAAGAGGGCGATCCTACCTGGCTCGCCTATACGGTTTTTGCAGATCCTTATGCAAAGCTGGCCAACGCTTAACCCCCTGGCAATGACCGATCCCAAATTATTACGGAAAGAACTGGACAGCGTCGAAAAAAATATTACCAGGAAAATTGGGTGGCTTGGCGTAAGGGAAGTACCGGACGCGCATCTTCAGCAAGTATTAACGGCAGAACAAAATCTTTTACACTACCTGGAAAATAGTACGCAAATTCATGATGTAAAGGCTTCACGTAACTGTTACCGCCAAATCATTGCTGCTGCTGATTATTCCACAACGCCATTTGCGTTCAGGCTGGATACGCTCAACCGGCTGGCGATCTCATTGAGCAATTTGTCCGGCTTTTTAAATGATACTTCCCTCCTGGTGGAAGCCATTGGAGTGCTCGAAAAAGCGATTCAGCTTGCACCGCCGGATTGGGAGGACACCTGCAATTACATTTTTAATATCGGTCGTTTTTACAAAGATATCTATGACCGGACGGGCGAAACGGATATCCTTGAAAAAGCGGATATGCATTTCAGAAAAGCGATTGCAGTCGCGGCACCCACCCACCGGCACTTTGGACTTTTTTACCATAGCTACCTGTCCATGCTGGATGCGCTGTACAGTAAGACGGGCATTTTACAATACCTGGATGATGCCCTGCGGCTGGGGAATGAAAGCCTTGCCCGCTATTCGCCTGGCAAGGGCTCCCGTGCAATGATACTTGCTTTGTTAGGTACGCTCAGTCGTAAAAAATACCTCAGGACAAAGCATATCGCCGACCTCGATGCTTCCATTGCTTACCTGCGGCAATCGCTGTTGCTGTTTGAAAAGAACCTGGGCAGCGAATCGCGCGCGTCGCGCCAGTCGGACCTGGGCAATGCCTTGCTGGATAAATCAGCCATGCCGGGGTTTGAGTCCTTACTCGACGAAGCGATAACGCTGCAGTCAAAGGCAATTAAAACAACGGCACCCGGTCATATGAACCTGCCGGTACGGTACAATAATCTCGGGAATTGTTATATCAGCAAGTTTGAAAAAACCTTCAAATCTGTTTCGGTCCTTAACAAGGCCATTGACTGTTTTCATAAGGCGATAGAATTTTCCATAGCCACCGATCCTGTTCTGGCGACCAGGCATTATAACCTGGCCAATGCATTGCGAAACCGCTGCTATATGACGGGATCTGAAGCTGATTTGAAGAAAGCCAACCAGCAATATGAAACTGCCTGCACCATGGGATTAAAAAGCTATCCGGAATGGGCATTGTCTGCCTCCCTTGCCTGGGGAAATATGCTGATGTTTTTTGAATCATACAAGGCTGCGGCAGCCGCTTTCCAATATGGGCAACAGGCGATCAATAACCTTTTCAGGGACCAGGTGAACGATCTGGATAAAAATACCTGGCTGAAACAGGCATTTCAATTGTCTAACAAACTTGCCTATGCGCTTTTGAGGAGCGGGCAAAAAATGGAAGGGCTTGTTGCGCTGGAACAGGGGCTTGCCCGCAACCTGCGCGAGAAGCTCGCTTTGAATAACTTGGGCTTTAAAAAACTGAAGGAAGAAAACAATGAGGCCTGGCTTGATTACCATAATGCTTACATAGACTATACACAAAGCAAACAAGATAAAATAGCGGGCGCTGCATTCGGAAGAATAAAAGAAAGACTGGACCGCTCTATCGATCACATTCGTACGATGCAGGGTTTTGAACATTTCCTGCTGGTTCCCGGGCGGGGAATGGTAACGGAGGCATTGATTGGTTTGCCCGGCTATTCAATCATCTACCTGCTACAGACAGAATCTGATTGCCTGCTGGTAGTGGTCAGCTCGAAGGACAAGGAGGTGCACATAGATGAGTATGCGCTGGAAATTACGGCGGTGGAAATAAAGGAATTGATTGCCGGCAACTTTATTAACGCCATCAGGTCGGGCGATCGTACGCAGTTGATGCTATCCCTTGACAAGCTTTGGCCTTTCATACAGGAAAAGATTATAGCACGGGTCGAAATGGCAGATTGCAAAGAAAACGTGTTGCTCGTCCTCACAGGTGTTTTTGATCTGTTACCCCTCACGGTATTTTTTCCCGCAACAAAAAATGTTTCCGTTGCGCCATCGCTGCTGTCGTTTACGCAAAAAATTCCAATAGCCACTGGCCGGGAGCGCATACTGGCAATGGGAGACACAGATCCGGATAATGAATTGATATTTGCTGAAGCGGAAATCGACGCCATACGGCCCCTTTTTAAAAAGGAAAAAATGACGGCATTGATCGGTGAGCGGGCCACCAGGCACAATATGCTGGCGGGAGTTGGAACTGCCGCCTATCTTCACTTTGCCTGCCATGGTTATTTTGACTGGCAATCACCTGCTGAATCGGGTATTAAATTATACGAGGATGTACTCACGCTCCGCGAATTATTAAACAATGAAGTGAGCATGGAGGGCATCCGGCTGGTCAATCTTTCCGCCTGCGAGTCGGGTATCAATGAGTTTACCGACCTGCCGGAAGAGGCCATTAGTTTACCCGCTGGTTTTTTACAGGCGGGTGTTCCCGGCATTGTCAGCAGTCTCTGGTCAGTGTCTGATGTCTCCACTTCATTGCTGATGAAAAAGTTTTACCAGCTTCATATCACCGAAGGGGTCAACCCGGTAAATGCCCTGAGACAGGCACAGGACTGGTTAAGCACGGCATCCTGCGCGGAACTGGAACTGGCCGCCGTGTACAGGGAATTATGGAAGCAACATAACAGCAGGGAATTGGCGCAGTGGAGCGTTTATTATGAGAATCATCCGGATATCATCCCGTTTGCCCATCCTTATTACTGGGCCGGGTTTTATTTCACTGGCCGGTAAGGCAAATGATAGGTTTATCGTACCGGTCTCAATCGATTTGTAATAATATTTGGAGTAACAATCTTATAAAGCCGCCGTTCGTATGTATTATGTCAGTTATTCATTACAACAACGTCGGGCCAGCCTGCCCACAAACCGGTTGTTGTGGGTCCGTGCTTATTTGTCCTTTAGTAGGACAGTCAAAAGTTCATCCATCATTATTCCCAATTCTTCGCCTACACCTGATTTATTGAGCACGAATCGTTCCTGGCAGCCTGTATGAAACGATAGAGTAATAAATATCGATAAGCAAATCCGATTTAAGAAAGAAACAACACCTGCTAAAATTAATTCCTGAAGTCCCTGATAAATTCCTTAGGCAACCATACTGTTGTTACCATTTTTTTTGGAACTAAAACACCGTATAAATACCTGTTTTAGTTTCAACGAGCAATTCTAACTTAGTTGAATAGCCAATAACTAATGCTGAAAAAGTATATCCTCCTGTCACTCGTATATCTTTCGTCGTACTGCTGTACTGCGCAAAGCCTGAACTTCCCCTACGCACCCGATGTGATTGTCTTTGACCTGTTAAGCGGCCGGACAGACAAAGTAATTCCTTTCGATAAACCTTTTGCCATCCGCGTTGAAAATTTTCCGGCCGGCAAAATCAAAAAAATTGAAGTTTACCAAACCCATTACTTTCAGGGAGGCCGGGACCTGGTGGTTGATAAGGGCACATTATCAATACCAGATATCATTGTTAAAAAAAGGGACTATACCAAAGACAAAGACAAATTAACCGTATTCCTGCCTGCACTTAAACCAAACCGGGATTTTGATATCCTGGTCAGCCTGGAAATATCAACGGATAATTTTAAATTAATGGAGGAACTTAACCATGTGATGTACAACGCAGGTGGCATACCTGATATAACTTCAGTCGCGGTAAAAACAGCCTTTACTTCCTTCATTGATGGAGTTAACCCGCAACCTTTTGAAACAAAAAGGTTTGATTTTCCAACAGCATCAGCGTCAATTTATTGTGATAGTGTTTTTACCCCACTTGTCAAAGCAGACCCAAAAATATTCAAGCCAGCGGGATTTAAGCAGTGCCTGCAGTTGTCTGATGAAGATATTCAATCATTTGCCGGCAGTATTTGCAGTGACTGCGTGCAACCGGTACAATTAAATATGCTGGAGAATGTGTTATTACAAAATAAATATGCGCAAATAGTCAACGGCATATTAAAAATAGCGCCGCTGGAAGGGCAGGAAGAAGCGGCGGACTACCAACTTTCCAAAAGAAAAGAAAACCTCGGCTACAGCATCGCATATTTTGATACGCTGCTCATGGCAATTAATGATCTGAGTGCCCGGCAGCCGGAATTGTATGCAGGTGTGCGGAAGAAAATATCCGATATCAATACCTGCCTGCGGGAAAACCTGAAAATAATAGATGAACTGATAAAAGAAGTCATAGATTTTTTGAACCACGGAGAGTTTTATCAATCCATCTGGCTGGCTGGCAATACCCAATCAAAAGATTTGGTCACAAAAGGCAGCAGCATTTTTGTACTGGATGCCGGCATGGCCCTGCTCGGTGCCAGGGATGTAAACAATGATATTCTAAAAATACCAAAACTGTACTGGGGGGTGAATATCTTTTTCAGGCCCGTTGACAAGAACGTCAAATTAAAATATTTACCCGCCTGGAAAGCCAAACATTCAACAGATGAGGATGCCAATATCGTGGCAGTGCAAAATATATTCCAGCGGATGTGTTTGACGGTTGGTTTTACATTGGGCTCATTCCGTGAAACCAATTTTGAAAACCTGTATAGCGGGTCTACCCTGCTGGTAGGTCCAAGCTGGCGGTTTGGCCGGGCACTAAGAGTTAGCGCGGGCTTATCTGTGTTCCGGAGACTGGGAGCTAACCCAACGATTACAGACAAAAAAGTTGCTACCGGAACCTATTTTTCCACCAGCCTTGATTTTGATTTATTGCAAAATATAAAAACAGTGACCGGTTTACTATTTAAATAATCAGCCATGAAAAAAAAGCTGCCGGCAATAATAATTTTTGTATCCACTTGTATGGGATGTAATAAAGTTCATCCTGACACGGAACAGGTAATCTTTAACCTCCTGGCAACGCCCTCCAAAACATTGGCAGATGGTCAGACTACCGTGGACGTGAGCGCTGAACTGAAAGCAGATGCAGATCCGGCAAAACGAAATATAATATTTACGGCTACGGCCGGTACTTTTGGCACTGGCTCCGATAAAACAATTACGGTGAAGGCGGATTATGATAACGGCCTGATGATTGCAAGGACAAAACTTAAAATGCCTGTGTCTGAAGCCAGTATTACGGTCACAGCAAAACCTGAAACAAATGTTTCCTATCAAAATTACAGCGCAAGTACCACAATAACCGCATCGAAGTCTGTCGCAGTCACTGTTAAGCTGGAGCCATCCTCTGTCTCGGTGTTAACTAATTTCTTAAGCGAAGTCACACTGACAGGTATCCTGAAGAACAGCCTGAATGGTAACGTATCGACGGGTAATAAAGTCGAATTTAAAGATTATTATGCTGACGGTGTGACCCGCATTGCCGGTAGCGCATTCAGGGCCTACCAGGCCAGCAGTGATGCAGGGTCGAAAGTAAGTTGTGTTTACTCTCCGGGAGCTGTAGCGCCTGGCTCAACCATTATTTTAGAATGCAATATCCTCGACGATGCCGGGGTACCCAAACCGGGCGGGTCTGACCGGGTATTTATACATGTTAACCAATAAACCATTTTTATGCCTGCAAAAAAAACACCGGGACAAAAGGTTCAGGTAAACCAGCCACCTGAAATTGTTCAAAAAAAATTAAGAGGTATGGTCAAATCATCTGCGCTTTTAACCACCAGTCACGGCTTTACCAGGAAAGACATTGTTTCCATTCTTTTTTCCGCGCACAATGCATGCAGCTGTGATAAAAAAACGGAGAAAATGATCTGGGTAAAAGTTCCTGGAAATGGTTTTCAATGCAAATGCGTTCCAAAAGATGATGAATGAACGGGCGTAATTATTTTCCTGTTTCAGCTAGTTACTTTTACTGAAGGATTTTCGTAGAAATTTATAAATACCACAGCTGAATATACTCAGCAGGTTAAAAAACAATTTCATGAAAGAACGTAAAAATGTATATAAACTTCCGGAGGGGGATAAAACCCTGGAATGGTACGGCAGGGCAGTTATTGAAATGAAAAAAAGACCGACCACAGACCCGGGCAGCTGGAATTACCAGGCAGCGATGCACAATATTGATGAAAATTCACCTTTTTGGAACGGGGCGGGCCCTTTTGTAGGGCGCGCGGAATGGACTGAATTTTGGGATCAGTGTCAGCACGGTTCATGGTTCTTTCTGCCGTGGCACAGGATGTACCTTGCCTGGTTTGAGGACATTGTAGCGAAAACTATCAGTGGATTGGGTGGCCCCCCGGATTGGGCTTTACCCTTTTGGGACTATAGCGATGCATCCAATCCCAATGCCCTTACTATCCCCGCTGCATTCACCGATCCTGCTTTGGCAACCAATGGTCTGTGGATACCAGGAAGAATAAGACATACTTTACGCAGCCTCGACGTTAGTCTTAAAGCGGCAATGGATGCCCCCTCTTTCAGTGGTACGGGAAGAACTGCCCTGACTGGATTTGGAGGCGGTGAAACATCTTTTGCCAATCATGGGAATGAGATGGGTCAATTGGAAAATCAACCGCATGGATCGGTGCACATCGCGATCAATGGAGCAATGGGAAATCCGTTTACGGCGGCCCTGGATCCGATATTTTGGCTACATCATGCCAATATAGACAGGCTATGGCAGGTTTGGCTGAATGCCGGTAACCGGATAAATCCGGTAAAATCCTCGTGGTTAGATTTTACCTTTGAATTTCATGACAAAGACGGTAATAAGGTAGAAAAGAAATGCAGTGAGGTGCTGGATACAAGAAAAGTGTTAGCTGGCTATACCTACCAGGATGTAGATCCCACGGTTCCGGCGGAGCCCGAACGGGAATTTAGAATAATCAAAACGCCCGATTTTTCTATGCCTTTAGAAATTGTTGCAGCTACCAATAAAAAGGTCACCCTGGGTTCCGAAAAAACGGTAGTCCGACTTAAGCTAACGCCTTCACCAAAGAAAAGGACAAATTTTGCATTGATCAGCAAGCCGCCGGAAAAACCACCAACAACGATTCTGCACTTCGAAAATGTGACTGGTAAAGGGATTCCTCCGACACAGGATATTTACCTGAATGTACCGGATAACGAAGGAAGTAAAGAATCTTACTACGCGGGATCGATTAGTTTGTTCGGCGTGAAAGCTGCTTCTACACCAAGCCTCCACAATTCCGGGAGCGGGCAACATTATTCCCTGGATATAACTGAATTAATGAACAGGCTCCGCACATTGGCCAACTGGAAAGAAAAACAATTGGATGTAAGCATTGAACCCGCCTGGGAAATGGACAAGGACGCATCTGTCAAAATTGGACGAATAAGTTTGTACAGCGAATGAGCGTCATCAGTATAGCAAAAAATGAGGGCAACCAATTTTTAACCCTGGTTGAAAGAACCCGAACCCTGCTAATCAGGCATCCTGGGTTATATGCGTGGATGTTCAGCTTGTTGGGTTGGGTGTTAATATACACAAATCTATCCCACACTTACCGTGACGTAAAGCGTTCTTCCAATGTCCTTATTTACTGCAGGCCCCCGTTAAGGCCTTTGATGGAAGGGCATGCTCCTGTTACCAATGAACCGTTAGGGATAACTTCCCTTGCATTGACCACCATTTCGGATGGTTTTTTGCCATGGATAATTATGTTGGTGGCGATGATGTTCCCGCTGCTGAATGAACCCACGAAACATACAGCTTTTTCAGTTAAACGAAAGGACAGCTACTTTGTCGTTTTGTCGTTTTTCATTGGGTACATCATTATCTGGATATTGGCCGGATCAATTTTTCTCCTGGTACCAGTTTTTACGGAGATGCTGCCGGTCGATCAAACGCATTTTGTAAAAGCCTTAATAAAGACATCCGGATTTTTATTGGCCGCGGCTGTAGTGTGGCATCCGTCCAGACCAGTATGGATGGCGAAGTGCAGTCTGACAATGCCCATACGCATCGGGGGTTGGGAAATGCATGTAGATGCACTGACCTATGGATGGAGAACCGGCTTTGCTTGTTTATGTATATGCTGGGCCCCCATGGTTGCATTACTGTTGGCAAATCACCATGCTATGCTGATGATTGTAGTTAGCATCGTCCTTATACTTGAGCGGTATCAATTGCCGCATACAAGTAAACTTCCGGGATACGCCTGGGCGATGATAGCATTAACGGTGCTTGTTTCCGAAATATAGAATAAGAAAAAATTGCAGGAAGATGTAAATCACTGTTCAGGCCGGTGCAGCACCTGAACGCCGCTACTTGTCATTAACTGCAACAAAGCCTGTCAGCATTTTTATTATCTTTGTACCAACTGCAACCAACAACCCTACATACCGACCCACTCCTCATTGTCCGCTTCCTGGAAGGCGATCAGGCAGCATTTGACACCCTGTACAACCGCTATTACCAGGCGGTCTACAACAATGCGTACACGATTCTAAAGGATGCCCCGGCGGCGGAAGATATCCTCCAGGAAACCTTCATTTCCCTCTGGCAGAAAAGGTCGACGCTGCGCAATCCCGAAAACGTGGGCGGCTGGCTGTTCGTGACAGCCACCAATAAATCAACAGGCAGAAGTATTACGTGAATTGTATTCTGGCATTGGTAAACTACCGCCACAGCGCCAACGCGTTTTTAAAATGTTGTACCAGGAAGGAAAATCAGTAAAGCAGGTTGCGGAGGAATTAAAAGTGACTATAAGGGCTGTAAGGGATCAAAAAAGAGAAGGCTTGATTTTCCTCCGGAAAATAATAATCCCAATTCTCATTTGGATTATTCTCATCAACTGTAACAGATTTATTCTGATATTGGGTAATTAGCAAATGCTGGGCGCACAATAACATACTTACCCGTACCTAAAAAAACACTTATTAAAAATTGCTTATTTTTATAACGAAACGCGAATTTGTGAAAATGAAAATGTGACTTATGAAATTCAGCAAACTACTGCCGGCACTCCCCTGTGCTCCAGTTGACCTGGCAGCAAATTTCCGAAAACAACACCAGTATTACGAAGCCAATTTTCCTGCCTGGAGCCTGTTTAGTACCCGACGTAAACTTTCTGCTGCTTACTGGCTGTCTACCGTGGTAAAGCATTACAGTATTTTATTGTCGCTGGCATCACTTGCTGTGATGGCATTTGGGCATCCTCCAGTCTTTTGCTTGCTGATGGCGTTACCGCCAGCAGGATTATTTGTATTTACTATCTTGTTTTTTTTACTGTACTGGCCGATTTACCAAACGGAATTTTTGCCTCACCTGGACGCTTGCGTCGAAAATTATAAAGGTCTTCAGCTGGAAGGTCTGCAGTTGTGTAAAAAACAGCAATACCCTGTAGTAAGCCTGATGCTTATTCATTGTGTTTATAGGGAACTGGCGGGCATAGAAATGCCATTAACCAATACTGCAAATGCTGGCTTACTTGCCCGGCAATACGGCGTATCTGCAAAGAGCATTGGACCTGCATTGGCACTCATCCTGCGGGCTGAATGGAACCGTAAAAGTGTGCGCAAGCGCACTGAAATCGTGAACGATTTTGAAATTGCCAAATCATATTTCCGTGAGCTATCGGCAGACAGGGCTATTCAATTGCTTGAAAACATGCAGCAGAGAATATTACAGTAAGCTGAATGCTGGTTAAGTATTTGCAATATTTTACATAGGAAGCCCAACCGGGCTTCTTTTTTTATAGATTATCTATACTTAACTAGTTATTTCTTCCAGTGCACGCCATATTGCAAGCCTAAAAAAATGTGAGTATGGAAAATGTGCAAATGCTGGTTCCTATGGAACCCAAAGCCTTTTGGCAACAATTAAAAAGAATTGTGGAAGAAGTTATAGCTGAAAGCCACAAAGAAACCCAGTCAGACAAACACTCCGAAAGACCACTCCTGAAAGCCACAGAAGTATGCGAGATATTTCATATCTCAAAACCTACCATTTATGAATGGCTGAAGCACGGCAAAATCAAGTCCGTTAAAATTCAATCCCGCCGGTATTTTCATTGGCACGATGTGGAGGAGTTGATCAGCATGAGCAAAGTGAACCATTTAAAAGCCGGGGTATGAAAACAACTGAAAAATTGCTTTGTAAGCAGGCCAACCAGCTTGACCTGGTGGATTACCTGCTGGGATTGGGGCACCGCCCGCAGAAAATCCGGGGGAATGACTACTGGTATTTGTCTCCATTGCACCAGGAGAAAACAGCCTCCTTTAAAGTAAACCGGAAAATGAATGTATGGTACGACCACGCCATGGGCAAGGGAGGAACATTGGTTGATTTTGGGCTGCTGTACCATCATTGTTCAGTAAAAGAACTGCTTAACAAATTGGGTGATAAAAATGGATCCATTTTTTCTTTTCACCCGCATCGCTACCAAACGGCTGGTGAAAAGAAAGAGTCCCCTGATAATTCCCGGAAAATCCAAATTATCGGTAGCCGGGAAATCGCCGATCCGGGACTACTGGAATACCTTGATCAGCGGAAAATTCAAACCGCAATTGCGCGTGAATTTTGCCAGGAAGTTTGCTTTGAATTATACGGTAAAAAGCAGCTTGCCATTGGATTTAAAAATGAAAATGGCGGCTATGAATTGCGCAACCCGGATTTTAAAGGAAGCAGCTCCCCCAAAGAGCCGAGGTTAATAAGCCAGCCTGGAGCAAAGAAGCTTGCCGTTTTTGAAGGGTTTTTCAGCTTTCTTTCTTTTCAAATGTTGCAAAGATCATCTCAAAAAAATGATCCCGATCTGTCAATTATACAGGCAGATTACCTGGTGCTGAACTCCCTTTCTTTTTTTGAAAAGAGCCGTGAAAGAATGGAGCAATACCAGCAAGTTCATCTTTTCCTGGACAGGGACAAGATGGGAATTCTATCTGCACAAAAGGCCCTGCAATGGTCGGAAAAGTACAAGGACAAAAGCCATTCTTATGATGGTTTCAAAGACCTAAACAATTATCTGATAAAATCTATGAACCCCGAAATTAAGGAAAGCCAACGTAGAGGAATGCGACTTTGAATTTCAGGAGCCAGCTATGTTTCGGTAAAACCGAAACCCTGGTTCTCTCATCCCGCTCGCGCGGGATTCTGCAGATGATATTGCAATACTGTGAAAAAGATCAGTGATGAATGAAGTAAAAAAGGAGGCGGTTAAAAATAAAGGTGGCCGGCCAAAGAAAAACATAAAGCAAGACTCTTTCATAGGAGTTAAATGCTCGCTGGTTGAAAAGACGGTGCTCCGGCAGAAGGCAAAAGCCGTCGGTTTATCTCTATCAGAATTCCTGCGTGAAACCGGTTTAAAAGGACAAGCTGTCAGCAAAATGAAAGCCCTTCCAAAAGAAGTTTTATTCTTTACCGGCACGCTTAATCACCTTGCTGCCAACCTGAACCAGGTAGCCAAAAAAAGGAACCGGATGGATGTGCTGAACGCACTGGAAAGAGCTGACCTAAATGAGCTGTCAGTGCAGGTGAAACAACTGGCTATTGACATAAAAAAATACCTGCTATGATTGGAAAAATTGTTACCGGGAAATCGTTCCGTGGATGCCTGCAATATTGCCTCCACGACAAGATTGCTGATGAAAAGAAAAATGAACTGGTGATGAAGGATCGGGCCGAGGTTATTTTATATAACCAGTGCTTTGGAAATGATAAGGAATTGACCCAGCAATTCAACGAAGTAAGAGGGCTTAACCCGAAGCTGTCAAAGCCGGTTTTGCATATCACGTTAAGCCTGGGAAAAGGAGAAAGTTTACCGACGCATAAACTTGCCGAAATGGCCCAGGATTGCGCGCATGATTTCGGTTTTGAAAACAACCAGTATGTAGCCGTATTTCACAAAGACACCGAGCACCCGCATATCCATATCGTAGCCAATCGGGTTGGTTATGATGGGAAGACTGTTAGCGACAGCAACAATTACCAGAAAATAGCCAGGCTGTGCCGGAAGCAGGAACTAAAACACGAACTGAAACAAGTGCTGAGTCCGAATGCATTTTTACCAAAAGAACTGAGGCAATACCAACGCCTTGACGAGCGAAAAGAAAAGCTGAAAATGGATATCAAAATGAGCCTGGCGGGTTCCAAAAACTATGAGCAGTTTGAGCAAAAAATGAAGGCTCTGAAATATGAGGTTATCAAAATGCGAGGTATTGCCTTCCGTGATCATCAACAAGTGTATACCAAGGGCAGCGAGGTGGGTTATTCACTAGGCACCATTGAAAAGATTTTGGCGCAGAAACAGTTGCTCAAAATTAACCAGAAACCGGAGGCAATAAAGCCCAGGTTTAATGATGAAAAGCAATCCCTGCAACCATTGTCCCGTGAACCAGAAAAGCAGACACAGAAAGCCGGCTTGCCAATTATCGACATCCTTTTAAAACCATCCGATGAATTTGCTGAAAGCATTAACCCGGCCCTGCTGAAGAAACAACGAAGGGCCAAGAAAAAAAAGAGGCGCCTGCATTTATAATTATTTAAACTTAAAATGTGTGTTATGGATAATGAGCAGATAGTAGCAGTACTTACAGAGCTGCTGGAGGAGCAGAAAGAAATGAACCGTTCCCAGGCCGAAGCAACCATGGCCATCCAGCAATTAAATGCAAAAATAGAGAGTGTTGAGGAGGCCTTAAAAAACCAACAAACCGCAAATCCACAAATTGATTTAAAACCCATTCAGCAAAGCATTGAAAGGACGCTAGTGCACATCAAACTTAGTATTGATATGTTAATGCAGAAACCGCCATCCAACAATCTGCGCGTTTTTATGGAATCAGACGCAAAAAAATGGGCGGTTTATCTTTTGGTAGCTACAATATTCCTAACGTATTTATTTTTCTTCTCGATACGCAAAGCGTGAACTTAAAACATCGACTGTTTTAAAAAACTCCTGTGAAGAATTGTTGAATTTGACACCTGTGAAAAGCTGTGAATATTTGATCTGATTATCTTTCCTATTTACAGGTTAATAAGAGTAACGTTTTTTTATAATTTTAAAAAATGAGTGTATGAATTTGCAGGGAGCGGTATTTGTGATGATTCCGGAAGCAGAGTTGAATTTATTAAAGTCCAGTTTGCAGGGTATCCAGCAGCAGCTGCAAGATCTAAAAGAAAATAGGCAAACAGCAATGAAATTCATGACCGCCATAGAGTTTATGGCTGCGGTTCGAATTCGGAGGACCAAGTTTGATGAACTGGTAAAATTTGGTAGAATAAAAGCGATTAAGAAGAGCCGTAAAATTTATGTGCCGGTGGAGGAGGTGGACAGGTATTTTAGTGATTCATCAGTCCGGTAAGAGTTCGTAGTTGAGAAGGACAAAAAATTCATTATGCTTGATTCATTTATTTATCGAAATCGCGACTTTGATTGACAGTTTTTAAATTGCTAATCTAAAATCACGATTATTGGAATGACTACAAAGGCACAGTCGGATATTCGCCGAAAACTGAAGGTTCTTAATCACGTAAAAGACAATGGTAATGTTTCCCGGACTTGCCGATTTTTTGGGATATCCAGGGAGACTTATTATGAGTGGAAGCGCGACTATGAAGCCAAGGGCGAGCAGGCTTTAGTTAACAGTAAACCCTGCCCACAAAACCCAAGGTTGAGGGTGGCTGCCGATATTGAAGAAAAAATCCTGCATCTGCGTAAAACTTATTACCTCGGACAGCTCCGCATTTCCTTGTATTTGAAAAGGTATCATGGCATTAAAGTATCGGCCGCAGGAGTATGGTGTGTATTAAAAAGACATGGCCTTAATCGGCTTCCTCAGAATCAGCGAAAACGCTCTATGGAACAGTTTAAGCGTTATGAGGTCCGGGAACATCGTAAAATGATTAATACCTGCTATTTCCATAAAGACGTTTGCATCTTTTATTGATTCGACGGGTAACGACACTTTACGCTATATATTTTCCCTTCTGTGTATCATGTTTTCGATTGACTTTATATTGTTTCCATGAATGGTAAAATAACCACCCTGGCTCGTCAGCCGATCAACCCGTCTGATAAGATACAAACCGACTGGCTCATCCCACCAAAACCAATCGTCGTTGACCAGCACATCGCTGTAGCTCTCTTCATCATCAGTGTTCAGGAATTCCGGGCTATAAAAATCACGGCTGCCATGATATATTTCGTTTAACCGATAGGCATTCAGTAACCAAATGGTGGGCGAAGTGTCCGTACTGTCTGCATGTAATAGCGCAAAATAAATAGCTACCCCCAGGTTTTCCGTCCAGCCCAGCAGGCGCATCCTACACCCGTGGTGTTGCATATAGAATAACAGATCCCAGTCTGTTAAAGTATTTCCGTGAATTTCCTTTGCGCGGGAGCGAAATTCGTAGAACATCGCATACTCTGCCTCAGAAAGATTAGCTGGGATGTCGACTAAATTTGCCGGCTCCCCACGGAATAAACCCGGTTGAAGTTGATAGCGGCTTGTTGTATGACCACGATAAAAACACGCTTCGTTTTCCTGATCGTTGCAACCGAAGACAAAAGCATTCGCCCGGAAGTCGAGGAAAAAATGTATACTAGGTCAAATACAAAATTTATTAAGCTTAAAGGAAGCCATGCTATTTATGTTTCTCAGCCTGCTGCCGTGGCGAAAGTAATTATGGAAGCCGCTGAAAGTGTTTCAAAGTCAGAATAGTTATTCTTATTATAAAGGAAATGGGCAGGTTCCATTTCCTTTATTTTTTTAATGATACGGGTGAAAGCTGCTGAACCCGGTAACGGAAGGGGATGATTTTGATGTTACTACTATGTTGAACACAATTGTAGAGCCAATAAAACTATTTATGCCTCCTGACCAATTGGGTAGAAATCTTGATCGAGAACGTATTGAAAAACGTGAATTGGCAAATTTTGCCAAAACTCTTCGGTAGGCTTTCAAATCCGTTAAAACGGTCATCCAAAAAGCGGCCGACTCAGTTTCATCCATCTACATGCCAGACACTTCCTTCATGCCATCTTTAGGCAAGTTCCTGCAGGCGTTACTACAATCGGGAACTGTCAATAAAAGTCTGCTGATAAATACCGCCAACACCTTTTATATTAACCACATAATAAGTGTCTTGTGAACCAGGGTAGCCGGGGTGTTAGGTTTCGATTTCGCCGAAGGTTTCCCGTTTTTCTTGCTTGCGCTCCATGGCTATTACTTGTGCTTCAGTAAGATTAATTCCGTCTTGCTCTACATCATTAAAGAAAGAACTCAATGCAATCAAATTGTTGTAGATTTAAGTAGTCAAATACCCCCGCCGTATGATAGTCCTCCGCAATTCTCCAAGCGGCATTTGGTCGTTCTTGTTACACCCTATAGTTACAAATATTTTTTTTTGCTCCATTCTTAATGCACAGGAGTTCACCACGAAAGTGTACACTACAAAAGACGGCATGCCGTCTTCGTTTGTTTATAGCACCGTTCAGGATGACGAAGGTTATCTTTGGATAGGAGGGACCAATGGAATGAGCCGGTTTGATGGGAAAAGGTTTGTGAACTATGGTTTGGCTGAAGGGCTGCCGGATATACTTGGACTGGGAATGTTTGTTGATGCCAATAAAAGACATTGGGCAATTACTTCAAAGGGGCCCGCGCTGTTTGCCGGGGAAAAATTCATCTTTTTTCCATTTTCTGACTCGGCCATAATTACCTGGGTGACGGGTATTGCAGAAACTACATCAGGTTCACTTTTGGCAACGACCAATACAGGAGTGTATGAGTTGCGAAATAAATCATGGGAAAAAATAGCATTATATCCTGGCTATGATAACCATTTCTGCCGAAACATTATTGAAACCGTTGATGGCATCTATATCAACTACGGTGATTTACTGGTTCTTCAGGAAAAGGATGGAAGCTTTAAGATTATAGGATCGAAAAAACAAGCTGCATATTTCTATAACCAACTCACATTTTCCTATGGGCGAATGTTTGTGTCAACAATAGAGGGAATTTGCGAAATCAATAGTAAGAAACTTGTTAAACTGCCCGGTCTTTTAGGCAGCCTTAAAGGGATTTACGTTTTTAAATATGATTGCAAAAAAAGAATCTGGGTTGGCCAGCATAAAGCCGGGCTAAGGTTGTTCTATCCGGATAAAGTGGATAGTGTAAAAACCGTAATAAGACCATCAGTTGACTTTCTTCCGCAATCAATTACCGAGGATGACAATAAAAATTATTGGATCGGTTCGGGGAACGGCCTGGTAAAAATTACCGAATCTGGCTTGAAACTATTCAATGTTTCTGCCGTAGTCAATAGAAGAAATATGCTCAGGTACGTGCTTTGCAAGCCCGAAGGGTCCATAATCCTTAACAACGGCACGTTGAATTATTATGAATTTGTGAATGGTCATTTTCTAAAGCTTCCGTTGCGAAATGCCGGACATACGCCACTGCCAAACAATGAATTCATCATTGATAAATGTGCGTTTGATGATAAAGGCCGCCAGTGGAATTATGTGAGAGGGTTTTCATTGGTTGTACAGGAAGGAAACAAATTATATAATCAACAAAAAGAGTTTGCACACCTGGGCAAAGAAGCTTTCGACGTGTTATTTGATGAATACCGGAGAAAAATACTGGTTGCCATCAACCCCCAACATTTTCCCAGTATTTACGACAATGGCGTATATAAAATCCTCGCCCCGGTAAATTCCATTCAGGTGCGGGGATGGATCAGGCATTTATTTCAGAGCAGCGAAGGCAAGGTTTTGTTTTCAACAGACCTCGGTTATATATATTCAATAGATAAAGAAAATTATTGCAAGCTGGAATTAAGTGAGTTTGGCAACAAACGGGGAATCTCGCAGTTTTGTGGCGACCCTGGTGGCGGTGTATGGATTCTATATCCGGGCAGAGGTGCGCGGTTTTATCGCTGGTTGAACGGGAAACTTGTTTTTCAGGAAGAGATTACGAAAGCCAATGGCCTTTCAGGCGATAATGTTTCAGCCATTTGCTTTGACAACAAAAATCGGTTGTGGCTAAGCGTTAATTCGGATATATATGTATTTGCCAGGCAGGCAGAAACAAACCATTCTCCCTTCCATAAAATGGTTGGTTGTTTTGATAGCAGGGAAATTCAGGGTAGCGGTGAACCAGAATCGAAACTAATGAAAGATGACTCGGGAAATATATGGTTTTCCTCATCGTCAAAATTGGTTTGCTTTGAACCGGAAAAGGTTAATTTTATGTCCCATACACCAACCATCGCAATTGAACATATTAATTTAGATCTCAAAGAGACCAATTGGCTTAACTACACTGATTCTGTCGCTGGTATGTTCCGGTTGCCATACCGGCCCAAATTAGATTATTACAACAATACGCTTCAGATTGTTTTCAGGGGTATTTGCATCTCGGGGTCAGGCGGGCTTTTGTATTCTTACAAGCTCAAGGGCCTGCAGGACATTTGGAGTCCTGAAAGCGCAAATGATTTGGTATCATTTGTGAAGCTTCCTCCGGGTCAATACCAATTTGAAGTGAAGACAAGACTTCCCTATACCCAATGGAGCCAGCCTGCAGTTTTTACTTTTGAAATTCAACGGGCATTCTGGCAAACCTGGTGGTTTGCTATCGTTTGCCTGGCCGGGTTCTTTATAATCATTTATTTTTTTTACAGACGCCATATACGGCAATTACATAAAATAATGGATATGCGGAGGGATATTTCACGCGATTTGCACGATGAAATAGGCTCTGCTCTGACCAGCATCCAGATTCTATCTAAAGTATCTAAAAATTTCCTGAAGCAGGATATAACCAAATCTGAGTCAATGCTGGAAAAAATTAGCATGCAGTCGCAGGCTGTCCAGCAA
>Ga0070666_10000075_pt1 | contig 72012 bp, 68 predicted proteins | sample KBSS23metaG_FD_64677 | JGI IMG/M metagenome (GOLD analysis project Ga0070666, IMG submission 64677) | Switchgrass rhizosphere microbial communities from Kellogg Biological Station, Michigan, USA - KBS S2-3 metaG | ecosystem: Host-associated > Plants > Roots > Rhizosphere > Soil ... | reverse complement strand
CGACCGTACGTTTGATCTACTATAACTCTTGCGCCATAACCGGGTTATAATGTGAGCAAATATACGTAAGGAGTTTTCTATGGGTATGAATTACGACGTCAAGCTAGTTGGCCGGACTATTAATCACTTTTACTGGACACTGATACTCCAAGGTGTTGTGTTTGTACTGCTGGCCGTTCTCATCCTGATTTATCCGGCATTGTTGTTTGCGCTAGCTTCGGCGACGTTCTTTATTATTGGTGCCAGCCTGCTAGTATTGGCGGGTAAGATTCGCCGAGTATGGCACATGCTCCCCAAGATGCTCCAGTAGCTACCGCAAAAGGAAACGCCCCTCCGACGCAAGCCGAAGGGGCGTTTTTGATTCTCTTTAGCCCTGAGGACCCTGAGGCGGTTGCCCGGCCAGGAGGTCTCTGATCTCGCCAAGCAGCTTGGTGTTGGGATCGTGCCGCTGCGGATTCTTGAGCTTGTTCAGCCAGTTGGTCAGCGTATCGATGTTCCTGATGTAGCGGACCGTAGCCCACTCATCGCCCGTAGCCGGCGTGTCAGCCTGCAGCGTTGCGCTGTTTAGGCCCAGGAACTGCTCGAACCATGACTGGTCAGAGTTGATGACGTCGATCTTGGGAATGTCGATCCGCTTGAAGTCGGTCCCGCCGAACAGCCATGGCAGGCGCCGACGCCGGTAGAACAGCGTCCCCTTGATCACGTAGAACGTCCGTGACCACATCATGTAGCCTCGAACCGTGAAGTACGTCACCACAACCAGCATCGCGACCAACAGCCAAGTGCCGAAGGGGATGAGCACCGTTGCCAATGCAAATGCCACAATGGACAAGAGCCAGGCCCGGAACTTAACCTGCGGTCTCTCGGCTTCTCGCCCGGAACCGCGCGGCTTCGTAAACCGGAACCCGCCTTGGCCACGACGAGCGGTCCACAGCTCCCAGGCCACGATGATCACGAACAGCACCACCAACGACCGAATCGTACCCGGCCGGTTGGCGGGCACCAGTAAACCGATGTTGAGCGTCAGCGCCACCACCAAGAAACTGAGTGGCTTAGCCATAAGTCCAACCAAAGCAATCGGGTTGACCCGATCGCTGTAGTGGATTTCTCCCTGAGACTCGTCCGGATCGGCCGTCTTGAGAGCGTGGCTCAAATCACGGCGGAAGATTCTGCGAGAATGCGCCGGCACGGCCTGGAGCGGCCGTGTCTGCTCTGACGGACTCTCCGGCGGGACCACGGGACCCGTACCATCAGCAACGAACTCTTCACCCTGCCAGTGGCCGGGTGTGGAGAACATGGCCTCTGGTCTGGCCGGCTGTGGCTGGTTGTAGATGCGATGGCCAAGGAGGGACGCTCCCGTTGCTACGACCACGGCGCCGCACGCCCAGATGAGCACCACGGCTCCGGTCAGCAAACTGATGACGAACAGGATCAGGGCAACCACAAAGCCACGGAATAACCAGGGGTTGGCTTTCCGGGGTGGCTGGACACCGATCTGTTCGATCGGCGTCGGCAACAGCTGGCTCACGGTTTTCTCCGTTCTGCTAGGAAAGTAAGGTGCGACAGTAAGACACGCTCGTAAAAAACGGCCCCAAATCAAGTATATTTATACTACTTTTGACGGTATAAAGCAATTAAGATACGGAAAACATAAAGCCTAAGCTTGTATACCGAACAAAAGTAATACAAAATAAAAGACCCAGGGTAATCTCTGGTGGGTGGTCACCGAGAGCCTGGGTCTTTTATGACACCCTTCAATGCCGCGCCATCCGGCGTTTTGTGCGAGACTCTGTAAACAAAGAGTAACGGGTATTGAAGGGACTAATCTACCTGTAAAAATGATATCTAAAGGAGGGTGCATTCAGATATCGATACAGGCAGATTAGTGGTATGTTTGTTTGGTTCTACCGCGCTCTCGCGAGGCACGTTAAGTATACTACCACACTAAGTTAATTATGTCAACACATTTTATGCAAATTAATCAAATTTTCCTCCAAGATGCTGATTTTCCAGCTCAGTTACGCGAAATTCACGGTCGCCCTGCGTCGTTATATTTTCTAGGCAAATTGTTAATAGAGCCCATGATCGCCATTGTGGGTACGCGCAATCTCAGCGCCTACGGCGAGCAAGTCACTTACGATTTAGCGAGCGAGCTGGCGCGGGCAGGGTTTCCGATCGTGAGTGGTCTCGCCTTCGGCGTTGACGCCGTTGCACATCAGGCAGCCCTGGATGCCGGTGGACAAACCGTAGCAGTCATGGCTGGCGGACTCGACCGCATCTATCCGGCCTCTCATCGCCAGCTAGCCAAACGCATACTCGCCCAAGGCGGCGCTATTGTGTCGGAGTACGTTGCCGGATCCGAGACATTCAAGAGCAACTTCGTGGCGCGTAACCGGATTGTCTCGGGACTATGCATCGGCACCATCGTGGTAGAATCAGGCGCCAAAGGTGGCTCCATGTTCACGGCCAAGTTTACACTCGACCAAAATCGGACCCTCATGGCCGTCCCCGGAGACATCACCCGGGCCACAGCCGCCGGACCCAACAACTTAATTCGCACCGGCGCCACACCCATTACATCCAGTAGCGACGTCTTGCAGGCTTTAGGCCTTAATAGCGCCGCCATTCCTGCCTCGATCATCAAAGCCCAGAATCCCCACGAAGCCAAAATCGTAACGCTGCTAAAGCAGAGTGGAGCCATGAAAACACCTGAGCTCATCACCGCCACCGACCTCACCGCTTCAGAGTTTGCTAGCATCATTAGCCTCATGGAGATCACTGGAAAAGTGCGGAATCTAGGCGCCGGCGTTTGGGCGGCGCGGTAATAAACTATGCTATAATATGTATATGAACTTTTGGCAACAGTTAGAGCGGCCTTTTTTTGTGCTGGCCCCCATGGACGACGTCACTGATGTCGTATTTCGGCAGGTCGCCGTTAAGGCGGCGGCCCCGGATGTGCTCTTCACGGAGTTTGTGTCCATCGATGGGCTACAGTCAGCGGGGCGAGAGCGCACCATGGAACGGCTACGCATTGAGCCCCACCTGGACCGGCCCTTAGTGGCCCAGATTTGGGGCTCAGACCCAGACAAGTACTATGCTACTGCCCAGGATATTGCCACCATGGGGTTTGCTGGCATCGATATTAACCTCGGCTGCCCCGAAAAAGGCATTGTGGCCCGTGGCTGCTGTGGTGGGCTTATTGGTCATAATGATAGAGTCGCCGACATCATTGCCGCTACCAAGGCTGGCGCACCAAATCTTCCTGTGAGCGTCAAAACCCGCCTCGGCTTACGGGAGATTATCACCGAAGACTGGGCCGGCTTCCTCCTCACGCAAGACCTAGCGGCACTTACCATTCACGGCCGCACCGTCAAAGAAATGAGTAAGGTGCCAGCCCACTGGGATGAAATCGCCAAGGTGGTTCATCTGCGTGATCAGCTCGCTCCAGGCACACCCATTATTGGCAACGGCGACGTGCAAAATTACGCCCATGGCCTGGAGCTCGTGGCACAATCAGATGTCGACGGCATCATGATTGGCCGCGGCATCTTCCACGACCTCTTTACCTTCGATCAGCATCCTCGCGAGCATTCACCCGAAGAAATGCGCCAGATCCTCCTCAGCCACGTAGCGCTGTATGAGCAGTGGGGAAGCACCAAGCCGTTTCAGATTCTCAAGAAATTCTTCAAGATCTACATCAGCGGCTGGCCAGGAGCCGCCGAGCTGCGAGCACGGCTTATGGAGACTAAATCTCCCGATGAGGTGCGTGAGGTTTTGTCTAAAGCCCCACTTGTGTACTCCTAGCACTCAAGTTATTGGGACATTAGCCAACGAGAGCACGGGGCCTAGGGGACAGATTTTACTCGTCACAAGAAGTTATTCACACTTAACATTTCCCTTTAAATAGGCATTTTTAGCGTGTTTACAGATAGAGCACGCGAGAGCTGAGATTCAGTCAAAGCTAGTGGCGTAAAATTTAAACGCCTATGCTATAATGCCGCCAACTATGACTGGCAATGCAGAAATTATACTCATCCGAGCCGATGGCGCCTTGCTGCTCCAGCAGCGCGACGATAAGCCCGGGATCACAAACCCGGGACTCGTGACGGCTTTTGGCGGCCACATCGAAGACCAGGAGACACCCCTAGAAGCCGCTCGGCGAGAAATAAATGAGGAGACGAATCTCAACCTTTCCACTGCCGATCTAGAGTTCTTCGGCCATTACCGTAAAACAAAAGCGGTGCACGGCGAAGACTGGGATGTGTATTATCACCTGGCACGAAATATTGATGACACCCACCTAGAGGTCTACGAGGGTCAGGGGTTTGTGGTAGTGCGTAACCTCGCAGAGCTTGATCAGTTCAAGACCTCAGTCCTCGCGCGCCAAGTACTCGAGGACTACTTCACTCAAGAGGGCCGATAGTTTTTGCAAAAAATTTGCAAAAATTAGTGAGTCTCTCGCACGGCATATGGGTTCACAAGGGTGCCCTACACAAAAACTCCACCCGAAAGTGGAGTTTTTGGTGTCACACGGGTAGTAACTACCAGCTGTGACGGCTTAACCAGTGACTGTAAGCCGCGGCCCAGGAGCCATAAGACCCCGTGGCGTAAGCGTTAGCCCACTTAAGCTGAGTGATTGGGTTGGTCAGGTAGTCAGCACCGAACTTGGCCATTTTACTGGCCGGCAGGGCCTGGCCCAGACCATAAGCACCCGAACCACTGTAGTTGGACTTGGTTACACCCCAACCACTTTCGTGGTCGATGATGTAATCCACGTAGCCAAAATCGCTTTCGGCAATGCCAGCGGCGCGCATCCAGTCGGCGTGAGTGCCAGCCACAGGGGCGGCAACCACAGCCACGACGGCGCGAGCCTTAACGGCAGCAGCCTTAGCACGGGCGGCGGCGGCAGCTTGAGCCTGCTTTTGGGCAGCCTCAGCAGCTTGCGCGGCACGAAGCGGGGCTAAGACCTCGGCGTCGTAATCGGGCTTCTTTTGGCCGGTGATTACAATCGCCTCGGGCGTGTTGGTTTGTAGACTCACCTCGAACGTACTGTTCTCAGCTGCGGGAACTCCCTGGGCTGAGGCGGCGGCACCCACGAGTGGGTTATTCGCCTGAGTGGCTAACAGCATCAGAGATGCCATTAGTTGCGAGATGTTACGCATAAGGGCCGCGCCGCTATCACGGTAAATCGGATAGGGGAGGGTTGCGGCTCATATACCTTTCTTGTTACCTGCACGTCCTAACGAAAAAAGACCCTAAAAAGGGGTCTTCTTCAAGGACGAAACCCAGTATAATACATTATTAGAAATAAGTCAATACTAAAAGGTCAAGCAGAGCAGTTTGAGGCCGAATTTCCCGCCTCAGAAAGCCCCCAGGAGTGGTACAATACCATTATGCTTGTGATTGGGTTTTTACAGTGGTGGTACGGAGCTGGCTGGAAAGAAGCAGGCCAGCGGATGATGAGCCACATCAAGAACACTTACGCCTATTTTTCGATTCCAACCTTACTGCGAACATTATTTTTGCCCTGGCGGCGAATTATGAGCTACTCCGACGGCTCACTCCAACAACGCCTTCAGGCCATGATGGACAACCTCGTATCGCGATTTGTTGGTTTTAGTATTCGCATTATTATGCTGTTTATAGGGCTCCTAGCGATAGTCTTTACTTTTATACTGGGCGGAATCATGATCGCAATCTGGCCGATTATGCCTATAGCAAGCCTATTACTGCTTGTACGAGGACTATTGCCGTGAGTAGCTATACCTTTAACAACCGGTCGCCCCGAACCGCGCAAGTTAGGCTCCGCCAGCGGGGCGGCAAGCTACTCGCCATAATAACTTTGGTCGTAACCGTGCTACTGATGGCGCTGGGGCTAGCATTGATCGTCACCCATCAACACCTGGGGTGGAGCCTTCTGGGCCTTGGCTTGGGGTCGCTAACCTTACGGCTGTGGCTCTCCTGGGGCGTTCTGCCGCTCGAGCCGGTGCCGCTGGGCACTACTACCGCCCTAGAGGCCCTGCTACCAGCCAATCTGGCGGCGCGCTACCGGCCAGATATGACAACTGCTCAGCTCTGGGAGGCTCTGGCCGAAGCCTGGCAGACCAAGTTTATAGTAGGCCGATTTGAGCTCCATAGTGACCTAATCGCCGCCAGCCTGGCTGAGGCCCAGCTGGCCCATGACCAGATCTGGGATGAGGCTGCTCACTGGTCGCAGGTAGCGGGGCTGAATCACCTCAGCAACGCAACCATCCTCACAGCCCTGTGTGCGCTCACGCCCAGCCTGAAGGCTCTCCTCACCGAGGTTAAGCTTGAGCTCACCGACTTGGCTGAGGGCGCCGCCTGGGTGGATCGACTCGAAGGCTTTGAGCGCGCTCAAACGCCCGCTTATGGTGGCATCGCCCGGGACTGGGCAGCCGGGTTCACGCCTACGCTGTCGCACTTTGGTCAGAATTTGAGCCGGCAAATCGAGCTTGGTGGTCCGCGATTTGGCATCCAGGAGCGTACCCGGCAGCTCGATGGCCTCGTAACCGCGCTCTCCAGTGCCAACGGCAGCGTGGCAGTGATCGGCGAGCCAGGCATCGGCAAGACGGCGCTGCTCTATGGTTTGGCTGATCGCCTGCTACAAGGTAAGGGGCTCGGCGCGCTAGATCACCATCAAATTTTCTCACTCAATGCTTCACTAATATTGAGCCAGCAGGAGCACGCCGGCGACATTGAGCGAATTGTCCTCACGCTCATGGGTGAGGCTATTCATGCCGGCAATATCGTGGTAGCGCTCGATGAAGCCCAGCTCTTCTTTGGCCAAGGAACCGGCGCGGTCAACTTAAGCCAGGTTCTTTTGCCAATCCTGCAATCCCATAACCTCAAGCTTGTACTGGGCGTAACTCCGGGCGACTGGCAGAAGCTTAAGTCCACCAATGTCTCCATGACCGGCCTACTGACGCCGCTCGTGCTCAGTGAACCCACTCAAGCCGACACCATTCGACTGCTAGCCGATCGGGCGCTGGTCCTAGAGAGCGGCCGCTTCTTTACTACCTATCAAGCGCTGCTTGAGGCGTATCGCTTGTCGGGTCGATACTACCAGGACGAGGCCTACCCAGGACGAGCACTGAAGCTCCTGGAGGCAGCGCTTAATTTCCCCGAGGGGCAATTTATAACCGAAATTAGCATCCAGCAGGCAGTTGAGAGCCAGCTTGGTGTCAAGGTTCAGGCCGCCACTGGTAATGAAACCGATACGCTCCTCCACCTAGAAGACCACATCCATGAGCGGATGATTAACCAGACGCGGGCAGTTAGCGTAGTGGCGGCGGCCCTCCGGCGAGCTCGCGCTGGGGTTGCCAACCCCAAACGACCGATTGGCTCCTTCTTGTTTCTGGGGCCCACGGGCGTAGGAAAGACCGAGCTCGCCCGGTCGCTAGCGGCGCTGTATTTCGGCTCTGAGGCCAATATGATCCGGCTTGATATGAGCGAGTACCAACAGACCACCGACGTCTCCCGGCTGCTTGCCAGTGCCGCCGAAAATCCCGCCGGCCTACTCACCAAGGTTCGTCAGCAGCCCTTTAGCGTGGTGCTGTTCGACGAAATTGAGAAAGCCAACCCCAATATCTTAAATTTATTCCTTCAGCTGCTCGATGAAGGGAACTTAACCGACTCAGCCAATAAACCCACCTCTTTTAAAGACGCCATTGTTATTGCCACCTCTAACGCCGGCGCGGACGAAATTCGTCAGCACATCGAAGCCGGAGAGGAGCTCGAGGCATTTGAGCAGAAATTCACGGAAGATCTTATCAGCTCCGGCCAGTTTAAACCTGAGCTACTTAACCGCTTTGATGAAATTGTACTCTTTAGGCCGCTTAACGAAACTGAGCTTGCTCAGGTGGTTAAGCTTATGATTAGCGAAGTCAACCACACCTTGACGCCGCAAAAAATCCAAGTCGCTCTAACCGAGGACGCCATAGCCGAGCTAGTCCGGGCTGGCTATGACCCCAGACTGGGCGCCCGGCCGATGCGGCGCATGGTGCAGCGCCGAGTGGAGGACGCAGTCGCTGGCCAAATTCTGCGCGGCGCCGCCAAGGCAGGGGATACCATCACGCTCAATGTAGCCGATGTGGGCGGACCAGTAGCACCGTCTGGTGACGCATCGACACAAGTACCCGCCTCACCTCCGGCAGCCTCAACGCCCGCCGCTGGCATTCTCTATGAACGTCCCAAGAAATAGGGCTTTGAATTCTTTGGCCTTATCAAATTGCAGAAAAAATACCGTCTGTTAGCTTTCTATCATGCGGCAACTCTCAGATTCTTAGGAGAACTGTGTCAGATTTAGTCGGCCAGATCAATGCCGCCTATTCCAAGCTCTTTGCCGGCATGAAATGATAACAATCTGTTCGCCACTCGTGACTTCAAGGCAAGGACAATACAAACCACTCATTTTGCTCAAGAGAGGGTAACTATTGACAAAACATAAGCTTTTTGGTATTATAGTACAGTTCTCACTACGAGAGCTCCTAGACAGCCCGATATCCACGGAAAGGCTTCATCATGAGCCACGACTCCACCCTCGCCACGACCCTTCTCGCCCGCGGCCTGGCGGTGGCTGCCTCCCTCACCCGACTCGAGAAGATGAATGAGATGGCGGATAAGGCCGGCGTGAAACTCGACTACAGCCTGAGAATCGAGTTCAAGACCTACGAGGCTCAGCTGACCGCCATCGCCGACCAGCTCAGCCGCGAAACGTTCCGCGCCAGCGGCTACGAGCTGATTCAAGCCCTGCGCCACGGCTGCCGGCCGACGCGTGAGACCTCCATGGTCTACGACAAGCTCCTGGCCACTCTGTCCCTTTCGGATGGCGAGGATGACCAGAGCATGGCTCGACTGCTGCAAACCTTCTGTGGATAGCCCTTATGGGGTGGGTGGTACGCCGGCACCTTGCCGCCGACCACCCGGGCTGTCCATCGTCAATGACTCTTTCGTCATTCTGATGAGTCCCATACAGGACGAAACGATGGAATTATCCTATGCTTAACATGTTCTTGCCCCGAGCGAAAGTCGCACCGTAAAAGATATTAGCGCTAGACATTGCTCGTCACCGGTCAAATCAGGGTAGGAATCCGGGCGAGACCTCTCTTTTTTTGTTTTGACTGGAGTCTAGCGCTCTGGACGCGGCTGGCCAGTCACAAATGTCAGCGCATGACCACGAGCTCCGGCGCGACCAGTACGGCCAATCCGGTGAACATAGTCATCGTACTGCTTGGGCGCGTCAAAGTTTATAACGTGTGACACGTTAGGGATATCAAGGCCACGCGCAGCCACATCGGTGGCAATCAGCGCCTGAACCTTATCAGTCTTAAAACTGTTTAAAGCACGCTGGCGCTGAGGCTGGCTCTTATTGCCATGAATGGCCTCAACCTTGAAGCCCTGCTTGTTGAGCCGATCAGACAGCTTCTGAACGCCCCACTTGGTCTCGCCAAAAATCAGCACCTTCTTAAACTCGGGGTCAGCCAGCAGCTCGACGAGCTTAGCCTCCTTGGCCTCTTTGCCACCGTTTACATAGATGACATCTTGCTCTACGTGGTCACTTGTCTCACCCTTGCGCACTGAAACAGTCTCAGGGTCCTTGAGTATGGTGGTGGTCAGTTGCTCAATTTCCGGGGTAATCGTGGCCGAAAGGAACAGCGTCTGGCGCTGCTCTGGCACGTGGCTCATAATAGTGCGGATATCGCGGATGAAGCCCATGTCGAGCATGCGGTCGGCCTCGTCAAGCACAAGTACGTCGAAACCATCGAGCTTAAGGTCGTAGTTTTCGAGCAAGTCTTTAATGCGGCCAGGCGTACCAACAATAAACTGGGGCTTGCGCCGCAGCTGCGACAGCTGACGGTTAATGGAAGCGCCGCCCACCACAAGTGTGGCGTAGAGCTGCATACCAGCGGCAAACATGCGGAATTCTTCCTCAATTTGCACCGCCAGTTCGCGGGTTGGCACCATAATAAGGGCTCGGTGAGCCTTCTTTTCGACCATGCGTTGAATAGTGGGCAGCAGGAAGGCGGCCGTCTTACCCGTACCAGTGTTAGCGAGACCAATCAGATCTCGACCCTCCAGGACGTGCTTAATAGCGCCATCTTGAATCGGCGTCGGGTGAACGTAACCGTGTGAATCAATATTAAATTGCAACCGCTTATCAAAACCAAAATCAACGAAGGTGTGAGTTGGCTCGTAAACTACCTCTTCGCGAGGTGCTACGGCTTTGTTGATAAACTTCTGTGGGTCGATGGTCTTCTCGCGAGCCGGGCGGCGATTACGCGATGAAAACATGGGGCGCGCACCACGACGGCCGCGACCAGAGAGTGAACTCGATGGATACATATAGGTCCTTGTTATTTACCTGAAACTGCCTTCATGAACAGGCGTAGTCAGGTAGTGGACCGCGTATTCACGAACAACAATTGTAGTAATAATAGCAGTTATTGGAGGAAATGTCCACCCCGCGTTGACAGTGCGCGCATTAATCACTTTAATGACACGCATACTGCCCTGAGGAGGGAAGATGTACCTGCCACATATGCTGCCGCGCTCTGCAAAGCTCTACAGCGCCAATATATCCGCACCTCGTGGCGGCACCGTCACCCTTAGGTGCACTACCTGCCGCCGGGGGTCTACCCGATGGGGTAACTACACTTGGTCGAGCAACTACTTTCAGATTTCGGCCCAGGAAATACTTGTTTTCATGGCAATTTGTCCTAATTGCCATGGGTATAATTACCGAACTGCGGGTGATGGTCCACAAACCCAGAAAAAAGGTGTCATCCTAGTGCGATCGTTCCGCGACTACCCAGACAACTCCTCTGATGGCCAGCAAGAACGAGTGCTGGTGATTGAGCGGCGCCTCTGCCGGGCTCATGAGTACGAATGGACCAATGCTATCAGTGCCGTATGCCACCAAGGACACTACACTAGCTGCGACTTCTGTGACCAACCCGGACAAATTCTCGCGCTCGATGAGCCACACCCAGCCCGTAACTTCTTATGGGTGCGCCATGACGCAAGCGGTGGCCTCTTTAGCCGCATCTAGTAACCCGCCGCCGTCAGGCGGCGAGTTTTGACTTTTGGTGACGAAGGTGTTTATATAGCTTAGACTCGCACCCCGAGCAGCACCCCAAACTTTTGCCCTGGAGCCCACCATGCCCAAAGCCAAACTAAACCCAGTGGTATTTCTGACAGCCTCAACCACGCCTACGCCTACGCCTACGCCTACGCCTACGCCTACAGGAATGGTCGAGGCCTATGCGGAAATGTTCGAAGACGCGGTTGAAGAAGTGACAGAGCTACTCTGGACACTCATCGGGCAACTCGAGGCGCTGACAGTCGAGCAGTTCCAGGATAACGCCCGAGCCGCCTATGGTCCCGTCAGGTCCCAAGGCCGAGCAGTTTTGGTCCGAGTCGACGATGACGCAGTCATCATTATTGCAGACCTCAGCAGTACCCGCCCCGAAGACACGTCACTTCGATCCCTACTCGAATCCAGAAACCTCTCGGACTTCGACAATTTGGACTTGGTGGAACTTTACCGCCGCCCGAGATACGTCTTTGACTGCCTCCTGACCAGCCCCGTAGGAGGAGTTTTGCTCTACAACGAAGAAAATCGAGTCGTCAGCTCCATGAGCTACCATACCCGCGAGACAATCAGGCAATGCGTGCGAGCCTGGGCTCAATCGCGAGATGGCTAGCTGCTAGCCGAACTCCGCCCGGAAGACCACTAGCGTCTTCCGGGCGACTCTTTTTAATATAGACAATATAGCGTCATCATGTATATGCTCTTGTCTATGAGCAAACACCTCGTCATCGTAGAGAGCCCCGCAAAAGCCAAGACAATCGGCCCCATGTTAGGGAAAGATTATGTCGTGGAAGCGTCATTTGGGCACGTTCGCGACCTGCCCAAGAGTGGCATGGGCGTGGATATTGAGCACGGCTTTACGCCAGATTACGAGGTTACGCCTGATAAAAAGAAGCGCATTAGCGAACTCAAAAAGATTGCCAAAACCGTCGATGATGTCTGGCTCGCTTCCGATGCCGACCGCGAAGGAGAGGCGATAGCCTGGCATTTATGCCAGGCGCTGGGGCTCGATCCCACCAAGACAAAGCGGGTGGTATTTCACGAAATTACCGATACGGCCATTAAGGCCGCCATCGCTCACCCGCGCACCGTGGACCAGCACCTGGTAGACGCCCAGCAAGCCCGCCGCGTGCTCGATCGCCTCGTGGGCTATGAGCTCTCTCCAGTGCTGTGGAAGAAAATCCAGACGGGGCTGTCGGCAGGCCGCGTCCAGAGTGTGGCCGTGCGAGTTATTGTGGAGCGCGAGCGGGAAATTGAGGGTTTTGAGGCTGCTTCAAGCTTTAAGATTACCGCCGAGTTCACCATGGAGGGGGAAGCAGTCCTTAAGGCCGAGCTGCCGACCCGGTTTAAAACTCCAGTCGAGGCACAGAAGTTTCTCCAGGACTGCATTGGTGCTGAGTTTAAGGTGGCCGATATCGAGACTAAGCCCGGCAAGCGCACACCGGCAGCGCCTTTCACCACCTCCACGCTCCAGCAAGAGGCTAGCCGCAAACTTAGCTTTAGTGTCCGTCAGACCATGAGCTTGGCCCAGCGACTGTATGAGGCCGGTAAAATCACCTACATGCGTACCGACTCGGTACACCTAAGCGATCTAGCCCTGGACTCAGCCGCCCAGACTATTAAAAAAGACTTTGGGCCCGAGTACTACGCCAAGCGCCAGTACAAAACCAAGTCAGCCGGCGCTCAGGAGGCCCACGAGGCCATTCGGCCAACTCACTTTGAACATCGCGAGCTCACTGGCAAATTTGAGCGCAACGAACAACGCCTATACGAACTTATCTGGAAACGAGCTATAGCCTCACAGATGGCCGAGGCGCAACTCGAACGCACCACCGCCAGCATCACCGTCTCAACGCGGCCAGAAATCTTCCAGGCCAAGGGCGAGGTAGTCGTGTTTGACGGTTTCCTTAAGCTTTATCTAGCCCAAGAAACTGACGAAGAAGTCGAGGAAGAGGGGATTTTGCCACCAATGAGCGTAGGTCAGATTTTACCGCTCAAAACCATGCTGGCAGCTCAAGTTTACGACCGCCCCAAGCCGCGCTACACGGAAGCTTCGCTCGTAAAACGACTGGAAGAAATGGGCATTGGCCGACCATCAACCTATGCGCCGACCATTTCCACCATCCAGGACCGCGAATATGTGGTGAAAGGCGATCTGGAGGGTCAGGAGCGCGCGGTCAAGCTGTTTGTACTTGATGGCGGGACCGTCCGAGAAGAGGACAAGACTGAAACCTACGGCGCTGATCGTGGCAAGCTATTCCCAACATCGGTGGGTATGCTCGTAAACGACTTCTTGGTGCAGCACTTTCCAGCCGTCGTTGACTTTAACTTTACCGCCAAGGTCGAGGATGAGTTTGACGAGATTGCTGATGGCAAGCAAGCCTGGAACCGGATGATCGCTGAGTTTTATGGTCCGTTCCATGCCACCGTGGAAGCAGCCGAGAGTATTTCGCGCCAGGAAGCTGCTGGAGCTCGAGAGCTAGGTAAAGACCCCAAGACCGGCAAGCCCGTCATTGCTCGCCTTGGGCGCTACGGCCCCATGCTGCAGCTCGGCGAGGCCACCGACAAAGATAAGGATGGCAATGAGGAAAAGCCCAAGTTTGCGCCCCTGCCGGCCGGCCGCCGCCTCGATGACGTCACGCTTGAAGAAGCTCTAGAGCTATTTAAGCTGCCGCGCATCGTTGGACAGACTAAGGATGGTCAGGATATTAAGGCTAATTTTGGCCGGTTTGGGCCCTATATTCAGTGGGGCAAGCTATACGCCTCAATCAAGCCCGATGATCCATTCACGGTTACGCTTGATCGTGCTCACGAACTGATGAGCGAAAAAGAGGCTTCAGAAAAGGCTAAAAACATCCAAGTGTTCGATAGCGGCATCAAGGTTTTGAATGGTCGTTTCGGGCCCTACATCACAGACGGCAAAAAGAATGCTAAGATCCCTAAGGATACCGAGCCGGCTTCACTAACCGAGCAGCAATGCAAGGACCTGCTTGCAGCCGCACCCGTTCGCGCAAAACGGCGGAGAATTGTCCGACCTTCCTAGAAAAAATTTCTAGCTTGTTTGCTATTGTAATTTATACCTAGAACCCTGTACGATTATTGGTGAAATGTACAACGTTTCGCTATTGTTTATATTTACTAACTCCCATCTCTCGCAAAGGCAGCCGCTCCATGGCCAACTCCAGACATCACAAGCGCAAAAAGCAACATAAAAAGCGCTCAGCCTCATTTTATGAAGCCCTGCCTGCTGCCAAGCCAATTACGCCGCTGGCACCGCCTGATGTATCCATTCTGCAAACCGGCACCGAAGCCGCCCTGGAGTACGGTCGCCTCATTGCACTCAAATCGCAGGCCGTCATGCACGAAGCCAGCGAAGTTAATCATCAGTTTTGGGTCTTCGTTGATCGTTTTGCCGCCTTGACCAGACCAAAACTAGCCGAATACAGCCGTGCCTTGCTCAGCGCCGGTGAAACAGCCGTTAGCTATACCGGAGCCATAGGCGCCGATCTGGCCGCCGCAATAGCCAAGCTGCGCCGAAGTTTTTGGAGTCGACGAGCCCGGTCAATGTATGTGGCGCTAATTGCCGGAAGTGCGCTAGCCGGCGCCGTATTCGTAAGTCTGGCCGCCACTGCTACGCTAGCCACATACGGCAAGGATATTGCCAGTCCTGCCGCGCTCATGAGCAAGAAGAAAACCGGCACTACCATCGTCGATCGAACAGGCCAGATTCTATTCCAGGGCTATGGCGCTCAGCCCGCCGTCCAAGTGGCCCTCACCGACATGCCGCAGAGCCTCAAAGACGCCACCCTGGCCGCCGAGGATCCACAGTTTTACGATCACCCTGGTTTTTCCTGGCGGGCTACAGCGCGCGCCGCGTGGGTAGACATCACTCAACACGGCAAAGTTGAGGGCGGTTCTACACTTACGCAGCAGTTGGTTAAAAACGCCATTCTTACCTCCCACAAGACATTCCAGCGCAAGTACGAAGAAGTTATTCTGTCGATGGAGCTAGAAAAGCGCTACAGCAAAGATCAAATCTTGAGCATGTACCTCAATGAAACGTTTTATGGCCAGGGCTCCAACGGGGTTGAGGCGGCGGCTCAGACGTACTTCCATACTTCGGTCAAAAATCTCAGCTTAGGCCAGTCGGCAATGCTGGCCGGCCTACCACTTGGGCCAAGCCGGTTTGACCCCAATGCCGACCCGGAAGCCGCCACCGACCGCCGCAACTATGTACTCGACCGCATGCAGCAGCTAGGGAAAATCACTCGTGAACAGGCGGCGGTCGCCGAAGCTGAGCCTCTCGTGGCCTATCCGAAGACTATCACTATCCATGCGCCCCACTTCGTCTTCTATGTCCTCGACCAGCTACGAAGCCAGTACGGGGAAGATGTTATTGAAAATGGGGGCATTACCGTTAAAACCACGCTTGACTTAGGCAAGCAGAACGCCGCTCAAGCCATCGTGCAGGACCAGATCGCTAAGCTAGCAGGCAACCATGTCACCAACGGCGGCCTCGTTTCGGTGGAGCCATCGACCGGCGATATCATTACCATGGTTGGCAGCGTCGACTATAACGCGCCCGGCTTTGGTGCCGTTAATGTTATTACTTCCCAGCTCCAGCCTGGCTCAAGCTTCAAGCCGATCGCCTACCTGACGGCCTTCGAAAAAGGCTGGAACGGATCAACGCAAGTCGACGATGCGCCCATTTCACTTCCCAATGGCGACGGCACTCAATACGTCCCTCAGAACTACGACTTAAAGTTCCGCGGCAAGGTAACGCTACGCCGAGCACTGTCGAACTCGCTAAACATCCCCGCTATCAAGGTAATCCAGTATGCCGGCATTCCCGACACGATCAAAACCGCTCATGCCCTTGGTATCACCGGCCTGAATGAGCCTAGTCAATACGGCGTGAGCCTGGTTCTAGGGTCAGGCAATGTCAAGCCCATCGACATGGCAACAGTCTATGCCACGCTCGCCAATAACGGCACCAAGGTGGCTCCGCGTGCCGTCCTGTCAGTCGCTGATCGCTATGATAAAGACATCACCAAAAAAACTCAGCCTCCGGCCCAAAAAGCCGTCGACCCACGCTACGCGTACATGATTACCAGCATATTGTCTGATAATGCCGCTCGAACCGAGGAATTTGGCGCCAACTCACCGCTCAAACTCAACCGGCCAGCCGCCGCTAAAACCGGTACCACCAACGATTTCCGAGATAACTGGACCGTGGGCTACACGCCAAACCTAGCCACGGCCGTCTGGGTAGGGAACAACGACCACAGCGCCATGACGGGCATCGACGGTATTACGGGCGCCGCGCCCATCTGGCACAACTACATGGAGATGGCACTGACCGGCGTGCCGGTGCAGAACTTTACTCCGCCCGCCGGCCTTACCACCGCCAAGGTGTGTTCGGCCGACGGTGGCCTCGCCAATCCATGGGACAGTGGCTACGATGAAATTTTTCTGAGCGACCAGCCACTAACGCGCCACTGTAGTAGCACTGGCGGCAACTTCTTTAACCACTTCTTCAATAATCCAGCAGAGCCGTCGCCAACTCCTGCGATTCCAGTAACCGCCCAGCCGGTAATCTTGCTTCAACCACCCCATGGAAAGCAGCTAAATCCAGAAGCAAACTAGCTCGCATGGCTCAGTTTTTGGCATTACGTACAAAAACTATTGACATAACATTAGTTTTTTGATATAATCATTCATTCGCTTAAAAGTAAGCGGCAATTATTAAATCTTTTTCGCAAAAGGGGAGATTACACATTAATGAAGATTACATCAAATTCTGCTCGTATGGCGATGACCGGCCTAGCCGTCGTTACCGCCACCACGCTTGGCGCCGGCACTGTTCTGGCCTGCAATACGCCAAGCCACAACCACAAACCCGTTAAGGTAGAGAATCACAAGAAGGATTGTACGCCGACTCCGACCAAGACTCCTACCCCTACGCCAACCCCAAGCAAGAGCCCAACTCCTACACCTACACCCACCAAAACTCCGGCTCCTACGCCCACGCCTAGCGTGACTCCGGTGCCTGGCAAGGGTGGTGGCGAGGTCTTGAGTGCCGCGACAACCGCGCCCACCCCGACCAGCCTACCCGAAACGGGTGCTGGCGACCTGAGCCTCGTTGTGACCGGTCTTGGCAGCCTGGCTGGTGGTGGCGCTGTCTACCTCCGAGCCCGCAAGAACCGCTCGTAATACCCATACAAACTTATAAAACCGCCTCCTAAAAAATAAGGAGGCGGTTTTGTTTACGCACGATCCCGGTATAATGAGGGCTGTGCAAGATCAAATCAAACAATTTGAAACGCTCGCTCACAATATCAGCCAAGCTATTGCTCAGCTTGATATCGAGGCAGATGAGAAGGCTATCAGCCAGCTCACGGCCAAAACGCTGGAGCCAGACTTTTGGCAAGACTCAGTGGCAGCCGCGGCCACGAGCCAGCAGCTAGCAGCTCTCCAAAAACGGGTGGAGCCATGGCGCCTCCTAGAGCAAGCGGTAAAAGAAGAGCTAGAGAGCCTACGTGCCTTCGGCAATGAGTATCTTGAGCCGGCCGTGGCCAGCTACGAACGCTTAGCCGCCGAGTACGAGGCACGCGAGTTTGAGCTAAAGCTATCTGGACCACATGACAAAGCCAGCGCTTTGCTCGAGATTCACGCCGGTACCGGCGGCACCGACGCCCAAGACTGGGCAGCCATGCTTCAACGCATGTACCTGCGCTGGGCCGAGTCACATAACTACACCGCCGAGGTACTTTCCGCCAGTCTGGGAGAAGAAGCCGGCCTCAAGAGCACCGTAATTGAAATTAACGGCCCTTACGCCTACGGCAAGCTGCGCAGCGAAGCCGGCGTTCACCGACTGGTACGCCTTAGCCCTTTTAATGCTGATAACCTTCGGCAAACCTCCTTTGCGCTGGTAGAGGTTTTACCGCAGCTTGAACAATCAACCGAGCTCGCGATTGACCCCCAAGATCTACGTGTGGACGTCTACCGCAGCGGTGGACATGGCGGCCAATCGGTGAACACCACCGACTCAGCCGTGCGCATTACCCACCTGCCAACCGGCCTAGTAGTAGCCATTCAAAATGAGCGGTCGCAGCTCCAGAATAAAGAAAAAGCCATGGCGATTCTAAAATCGCGGCTCATCACACTCATGGAGCAGCAACAGCAAGCCGAGCTATCAAATCTCCGCTCCAGCGATCAATCCGCCGCCTGGGGCCAACAAATACGCAATTATGTCCTGCATCCTTACACTAAAGTTAAGGATGTGCGAACCGGCGCTGAAACCACGCAAGCTCAAGATGTGCTTGACGGTGATGTGGATATGTTTATTAATGCTTATCTGCAGCAACATATTGGCACCAACGAACCCAATGTTTCATAACTGAGCTCCAAGGAAAAGGCCCAGAAACGATCTCTCGTCTCTGGGCCGAAGCGTGCTATGAGCCCTAGCCGTCCTTCAATCGACGGCGTCTTACGCAGTGCAAGCTCCGAAGAACCTGATCCCGGGCGGCGTGGCGGGGCTGATAGGGGTGGCGCCATTCAAAGCTGAGGTCTCCCAACCAGGTGCAAAACCGTCGAATGAGCGTGTCATGAACCTGGCGGTTGGAGGTCTCCTCACGCAACCGGATACCCACGTTTTCTCCTTGGAGGCACGTTTTTTTTAGCCACTGGGTAGACTTGAATATAGCATATTTATGTCAATATTAAAGAACATTTTTGACAAAAATAAATATGAGTTTACAATAAGCCACGGTGGTAGACCCGACATTCGAGGAGCAAGCGAGGAGTAGGCATGGCTCGGTTGATGCGTATTCGCGATGGACAGATCGAAACGGCCATCTGGGGCTACGATCATCGTGATGGCATGGCGGTGACGCTCGTAGGTATCGTACATTTTGGGTCGGTGGCGTACTACCAGGCCCTTAATGAGACAATCCGAGTGCTGGCTATGCGGCCGGCCATCGTGCAGTGCGAAGGCATAAGGCGCATCAGCGGGGAAGCCTACAACAACCTCGATGCAGAAGATAAGGAACTGTTAGACTTGCTCGAGCGTGCTGTCGATCAGACGTTGTCGGACCGACAAGCCAAGGCCTATGTCAGCCAATACCAGGCGCTGCGACTTGAGCCCACCTGGAAAAACGCCGACATCAATGAGCTAACACTGGCTCGCATGATCGGCCGCCCGCGGCTGTCAATCATGGCCCACGACCAGTCAGACGCCAAGCAGTTAACGGCTTTGCAACTGGCCAAGCAAACTCGACAAGCCGCCAACCTGAGCCGACTCATCCGCTGGGTTGACACGTCGTATCGACACGCACTCGTGGTCGAGCGAAGCCGGATGGGGCTCGAGGGCATCGACCACGTCTTGGCCGACCCAGCTCAGCCAAATAGCCTCGTGGCAGTCTGGGGCCTGGGCCATCTCCCAGATTTCCACCGCGGGCTCCGCAAGCGCGGCTTCAAACGCCGTTCATGCAAATGGGTTCGCCCTCGAGTCCCGCACTAGCTTTAGGGCTGGAATCCTCGCCGCACGGCGACGATTCCAGCCCGTTTTCACATTTAGACTCTAAAAATACCGCCCTACATTGTGGTACACTACATGCAAATGATTCTGTTTGACCGCGTTACAAAAGTTTATCCAAATCAGTCGATTGCGCTGAGCGGCCTGAATCTTCACATTCAGCCGAAAGAATTCGTCACTATCGTGGGCTCCAGTGGGGCTGGTAAGTCGACGCTTATTAAGCTTTTGACGCGTGAGGAATCACACACCTCTGGCAAAATTATTGTCGGTGGCCTTGACTATGACACCATCACCCCCAAAGATGTACCGCTCGTGCGACGACGCATCGGTGTGGTGTTTCAGGACTTCAAGCTCCTCAATAACCGCCGAGTAGGGGAGAACGTAGCCTTCGCGCTTGAAGTATCGGGCGCGAAGAACCGCGAAATCAAGCGCGCCGTACCCAAGATGCTCCAGCTCGTGGGCCTAGCCGCCAAGGAAAATGTTTTTCCCCACGAGCTGTCAGGCGGTGAGCGTCAGCGCGTAGCCATCGCCCGGGCGCTCATTCGCCAACCCAAAATCCTCATCGCTGACGAGCCCACGGGCAACCTCGACCCCAAAAACGCCTGGGAAATTATTGAGCTACTGCTCAAAATCAACCGTTTTGGCACCACGGTACTACTCACCACCCATAACAAAGAGATCGTCAATGCCCTGAAACGTCGCGTCATTACCATCAATCGCGGCCGCATCATTAAAGACGAGGAGCAGGGCCGCTACACACTTGAAGCACCCACAAACCTCAAGGGGGCCAAATAATGTTGCAGTTTTGGCGCATTATCCAAGCTGGCGGGCGCAACTTTATGCGTAACCTATGGCTGTCCACAGCTGCTACGGCCGTCATGACGGTAACGCTGACGATCGTGGTAATCTCCTTTATTTCAAACTCAGCTCTCACCTCCACCATTAAAGGCGTCACCGACAAGATTGATATCTCGATCTACTTGGCCGATACCACCACCAAGGATCAAACCGACTCATTTAAGGCTCGACTCGAAAAAGATGATAATGTTCAGTCAGTGACATACAAGTCCAAGGCCGAGGCTCTGGCCGACTACCGCAAACAAAATGCCGGTGACACCAAGCTACTCCAGGCTATCAACGAGGCTGACAACCCGCTGCCGGCTAGCCTCCAGGTAAAAACCAAAGACCCCAAGAAGCTTGACTCAATTACAGCCATCGTCAATCAGTCAGAAAACAAGGCCCTGCTAGACCCAAGCTCACCACCGAGCTATTCAGGTGACCGCAAGGCCACCATTGATAAGATTGTCCGGTTCTCAAACTTCTTTAAGACCACCGGGCTCATTATGAGTGTTATCTTTGTCATCATTTCGACACTCATCATCTTTAATACTATCCGCATGGCCATTTTCACCCGCAAGGACGAAATCGAAATCATGAAGCTCGTGGGCGCCACCAAGTGGTTTATTCGCGGTCCATTCCTGTTTGAGGCCGCCCTGTACGGTATTATCGCAGCCTTCATTGCGGCAGCCTTAGCCTATGCTCTACTACTGGGCGGGGGGCCCAAGCTAGGCAGCTACATCGACGTGCAAGGCACCATCAACTTCTTCCGCAGCTATCCGGTTGTTATAATTCTGGCCGAGATGATTATTGGCGTGGTTATTGGCATCTTCTCAAGCCTGCTCGCCATGACACGTTATCTGAAGCTGTAGCGGTTTGACACCTATAGCGGTAGTGCTAACATTAAGATACCTTGGAGGGGCATGACCATTCGTATCAATCACAATAGCGTAATTATCAAAAAAATCGTCACCTCAACTGCAGTGTTGGCGATGGCATTTTCGTTCTCAAGTGCGACCTACGCAGACTCTTTTGACGAGCAAATTAAGTCTGCCCAGCAGGATCTGGCCGGCCAGCAAGCTAACGCCGGTAATCTGCGAGCTCAGGCCAACAACTATCAAGAGCAGGTTAATCAATATAATGCTCAGATCGGCTATCTCAACGCTCAAATTGCGCTCAATAGCGCCAAAGCCGCCAAAGTAGAGAGTCAAATAGAAGACGCCAAGACCCGAATGGCCGATCAGAAAGCTACGCTGGCCGCCAACATCAAGAGTATGTACCTCGATAGCGGTGTGACGCCGTTAGAAATGCTGGTATCGAGTGGCGATATTTCTAGCTTTTTTAATAAACAGCAGTACCAGGACAAGGTCAAAGATAAAGTTCAGTCGGCCATGGCTGAAATCCTCAAGCTTAAGGCTAGCCTGGATAAGCAGCAGAAAGACCTGGCGGCGCTCCTTACCAGTCAGAACACCCAGCGTCAGGAGCTAGCTCAAACAAGGTCGGAGCTGTCGAATCTGCTGGCTGTCGCCAGCCAAAACGCCTCGGCCGCCGACCAGCAAGTTAAGGCCACCAACTCAAAGATTGCTTCACTCAAGCAACAGCAGGCTGCGGCCATCCAGGCGGCTTCACGCAGCTTCAGCGGCACACTACCCGGTGCTTCTGGCGGCAGCGGCGGCGCCTGCGACAACGGTCATGGTAACGGCGGCTACCCCGCATCGTGGTGTAACGCCCCGCAGGACTCAATCAACACCCCTTGGGGCTACAGCCGCGAGTGCGTGTCATGGGCCGGCTGGCGCCGACAACAACTCGGCCGACCCGTTTACGGCTGGGGTAATGCCAACCAGTGGGATGACGGCGCTCGTGCAGCCGGCTTCCGCGTCGACAGCACGCCAGAGGTTGGAGCCGTTGCACAAACCGACGCCGGATTCTACGGCCACGTAGCGGTAGTGGAAGCCGTCAATGGTGGCTCCGTCACTGTCAGTGAGATGAACTATGATAATGACGGCCATTTCCGCATGGCGATCTACTCAACCTCATACTTCCACTACATTCACTAATAAATCCAAGGAATCTTACGCTTGAAAAAACTTCAGCTTAGTCCGTTTGTGCTCGTGCCAGCCGCCGTGCTCCTAGCCACGGTATCGTTTGTGAGTGGTGATATTTTGCACAGTTACGTGCAGGTGCCATTTATCCAGACGACCAACGTTGATTTCTCTGAGCTCAACGACATTTATGGGTTAATGAAGCGTAATTTTGACGGCAAAATCGATGACAAGGCTGCTCTCGACGGGGCCAAGGCCGGACTTGTAGCCGCCGGCGGTGACCCCTACACCACATATCTCACCCAAGCTCAAGCCAAGGAACTTGATGACGACCTCAATGGCAAACTCTCAGGCATCGGGGCTCAAATCGGCACTAAGAATAATGCCATTACGGTGATCGCGCCGGTAGCGGGCACCCCGGCCGAGAAGGCAGGCATAAAAGCCGGCGACGTCATCGCTAAAATCAACAATGAAGACACCAACGGCATGAGCGTAGACACCGCCGTCAGTAAAATTCGCGGCAAGGCCGGGACTCAGGTTAAGCTTAAACTTTACCGCCCTAATACTGACCCGATCGAGCTTACCATTACTCGAGCCGACATTAATGTGCCGAGCGTGACATGGAACCTCAAGAACGGCAATGTGGGGTACATCCAAATCAGCACCTTTGGCTCGGACACCGCCAGCCTCATGGACAAAGCTGCAGCCGACCTTAAGGGTCAAGGCGCCCAAAAGATCATTCTGGACCTGCGCAACAACGGCGGCGGCTACCTCGATGCTGGAGTCAGCGTGGCGAGCCAATTCCTCGACTCAGGCAAGACCGTAGTGTCCGAGCGCACCAACGGTAAAACTACCAGCACCCTGGACTCACAGGGGAGTGGCAAGCTGGTTGGACTGCCCACCATCGTACTGGTTAACGGCGGCTCGGCATCAGCCTCTGAGATCGTTTCAGGAGCCCTCCACGACAATGGTGCTGCCAAGCTTCTGGGAGAGAAGACCTTTGGTAAGGGGAGTGTTCAGGAGATGAAAGACTTGCCCGGCGGCGCCGAGCTCAAGGTCACCATTGCACACTGGTACACGCCTAATGGCATTAATATCAACAAAGAAGGCATTAAGCCCGACACTGAAGTTAAGCTCACCACAGATGATTACAACAATAGCCGCGATCCACAACTCGACAAGGCTCTAGAGTTTCTCAAATAAAAGAGTGGCCACCTTCCGTGCAGTACAGAAGGTGGCCTGGTTGGAAGCGATCAGCTTGGCAGCGCGATAACGGCGTAGCTGTAAGGGTTCCATGTCCCGTCGCTATAAGGGGTAATAGCAATGTCAGCCAGTGACTGGTGACCCTCGACCACCTTACCCTCCGACAAATACGACTTTTTGACCCACCACTCCGACTTTGCGTCGTCCTGTAGTCTATCGAAGGGCTCATCCAGAACCGTGAATTCCTCGGTCGGCTCAGTTGACCCTGGTGTATACACTACCACCTTAGTGCCGGGCACTAGTTCAGCCATCTCGGCTTGTGGCACGTCTCGCTGCGGTCTCTGCGCAAGGAATCGGTCTTGGGTGGCATGCCCAGGCTGGATGCGACCGACACGGCCGGGACGAATTTTCACATTTTACCCTTTACATCTGGGACACGACGACGTTCCAAAAGATACGCTAATTTGGATGATTGTCAATCGACATTTTGCTAACTGCTTGCGCTTTTCCTGATAGGCGCGCTATGATGATGGGGATAGAAAGAGTGGACATGTCACCAGCTCCTCAAGAGGTGAGGCGTTGGTTTCGTGGTGTGAAAGGAGATCGGTGTGGCCAAGCCCCATCAGACTAAATTTATTTTCGTAACCGGCGGCGTGCTGTCGGGACTCGGCAAAGGCATAACCGCGGCGGCTTTGGGCACAACCCTAAAAGCCCGCGGTTTTTCTGTGAATATCCAAAAATTAGACCCGTACTTCAACACTGATGCCGGCACACTCAACCCTGCCGAGCACGGCGAGTGCTTTGTGACCCACGACGGCGCCGAAACCGATCTGGACCTTGGCCACTATGAGCGATTCCTCGACGAGGAAGTCGGCCGGAGTAGCTCCATTATGAATGGCCGCGTCTACGCCAAGGTGATTGCCGACGAACGGGCCGGAAAATACCTAGGCAAGACGGTGCAGATTATTCCGCACGTCACCAATGAGATTCAGGAGCAAATAGCTGCCGCGGCCAAAGGCTTTGATTTTCATATCGTAGAAGTCGGCGGCACTGTGGGCGACATTGAGTCGCTAGCCACCTTAGAGGCTTTGCGACAATTCCGCCGCAAAGCCGGCGCCGACAATACCATATCGATCCATCTGGTGTATTTGCCATATCTGGAGGCCTCCCACGAAATCAAAACCAAACCGGCCCAGAACGCCGTGCGCGAACTGCGTGAGGCCGGCATTCACCCGGAGGTAATCGTAGCCCGAGCCGAGCGCCCTGTAGCACAGGGAGTGCTCCACAAGCTGAGCTTGTTTTGCGATGTTGATGAAGCTGGCATTATACCTATGCCTACGGCCAAGACCGTGTATGAGGTGCCGCTCCTCCTGGAGCAGGCCGGCCTAGCCGATTACATCTGTGGTCACCTCGGGCTCAAACCACGCAAGCCCAAGCTGGGAGAGTGGGAACAGCTGGTGAAGCTTATTAAGCACCCCGACCACCGTACGCTAGAAATAGGTGTAGTGGCCAAGTATATGGACAACGAAGACACCTACATGAGCGTGTTTGAGGCCATTAAGTCGGCGGGGTGGGCCAACCATGTCCAGCCACATATTTCCTGGGTAGACGCTGAGCAGCTGGGGGCCGACAACACTGAGGAACTTTTGAGTGCCTACGACGCTGTGGTGGTGCCGGGTGGCTTTGGTGGCCGGGGTGTTGAGGGTAAGATCGCCGCCGCCACCTACGCCATGGAACGCCGGCTTCCGTACCTGGGACTTTGCCTCGGCATGCAGGTGGCAGTCATCGCGCTAGCTCGACGCATCGGCCTTACTGGCGCCAATAGCACCGAAATAGAGCCGCAAGCCGCCCATCCGGTCATCGACATCATGGCTGACCAGAAACATGTCACCGCCAAGGGTGGCACCATGCGGCTTGGTGACTACCCTTGTGAACTAGCCCCAGGGTCTTCCGCAGCCAAGGCATACGGCACCAAACAGATCGTAGAGCGTCATCGTCATCGCTACGAGTTGAATAACCACTACCGCCAGCAGCTCGAGGCGGCCGGCTTGGTGCTAGCTGGTCTGTCGCCTGACGGTCAGTTAGTAGAGCTCATCGAAATGGAGCACCACCCATTCTTTATGGCTAGCCAATTCCACCCCGAGTTCAAGTCTCGACCCAACCGCCCCCATCCCATGTTTGACGCCTTCATCAAGGCAACGCTCTCAACTAAGCTAGCAGGTGCAGCCACGCCCATCGTGTAGTATAGTAGAATCTATGAAAGCACAAGCGTCACCAGCCAGAATTCTGCTCGTCGAAGATGATCTTGCCCTCGCTACAGCTTATAAGGTTCGCATGGAAGCGGAGGGTTTCTCGGTTCGCCACTGCCCGAATGGGGAAGACGCACTCCAGGAAGCGCTCGACTACCACCCAGATCTCATTCTGCTCGACATTATGATGCCCAAGATTTCGGGCTATGATGTGCTCGACATCCTGCGTCATACACCAGAAACCGCCCACACCAAAATTGTCATTCTCACGGCGTTATCGCAGCCTTCTGATCAACAGCGAGCCAAAGAATTGGGCGCTGACGAGTTTTTGATTAAGTCACAAGCCGTCATCTCGGACGTAATGAACCGGATTCGGTTCCATCTCGGCCTCAAAGACGCCAAATCCGCCTAATTGGCCTCGGTCTCATCCCAGGGTAGGACAGTTAACCGCGGCCACGACTGAGCCCAACGAGCCGCCTTGGCCTCATATACTTCCCGGGTCACTAGTCGTTTATTGGGCCGCACCACGAGGTTTAGGACGTCGTCTAGCCCATAAGGCGCATAGAGCTTGAGCTGGTCTTGGCGAGTCCTCACCCCTACACTGGTGGCCGTAGTCGGCCATGAGTCGATAGCGTCTTCGATTGACGCATAGGGTTCGATGGCTTTTCCAAAATGGTCAGCGTACCATATGTGCACCCGAGCCTCGTTGCGTACCTCAATCTCGGCATTAATATCGGAAAAGAGCTCTTTGGCGGCTTTAATATACGCATCTTCCGCCTCATAGCTGGTGTCGGGGTCGTAATAAACTAAATCATAGTCCTTAATGTGGGCATGCGGGTCAAAACTATGAGCCAAGTTCCAGACTGACTGAGTCAGACAGCCAGCCCCCAAATACCAGTCGGGAAGTTCCAGCTGAGGCGCTCGCTCCAAAACCAATTGGACAATCGGATTTTGCCGAATGGCATGTTCAAACACCGCTCGCTGAGCTGGCTTTACCAGTATTTCTTTCATGTTACCCCTCCACGCGTTAGTTCGGCTTTCGTTCGCTTTTAAGCATAGCAGCTATCAACAAAAAGGCGAGCCTTTTTCCACAGAAACTAAAAACGTGCCCCAACGGCACGTTTTTAGAACCAGGCTGTACGCGAGGCTATTCGGGATCAACAACCGACACGATAGTGCGGCGGACCTTGGTGCCTGTGAACTTCTGGATTTGGCGGGTCGAGAAGGCAACAATGCCATCTCGCAGGGCAAACAGGGTGTGATCAACACCCACGCCCACACCCACGCCGGCCTCCATGCGAGTACCGCGCTGACGAACGATAATGCCGCCCGTACGTACTTCCTGACCGCCAAAGCGCTTAACACCGAGTCGTCGTCCGGCTGAATCGCGACCAGTTTTGACTGAGCCACCGGCTTTTGTATGTGACATCTACTTCTTCCTCAGTAATAATAATTGCCGTCCTACGACCTGATCTGGTCGCGCGTATAACAACGCTCCGGGGACGTGCTTGAAAACCTTGATAGTGTATCCTAAACGCGCCAAATCGTCAACCAATCCCAGGTATTGCCAGCCTTTGGGTGTCCGATGCGCCGGCACGCACAGGGCCAGTTCGGCGCCCGAAGCTAGCTGTGGGGCCAAATTACGCAAGGTTTCCTGATACAAAGCCCGCAGATCTGCCTGAATTTTAGCCAATGAATCAGGTCCCGGCGTTGCGCTTAAATTCGGGCCCAAATAGCCCTCACTCACCACCGCTAGCTCCATATCGGGTAGCCGAACTTCACGGGCATCAGCCAATTCCACCTGCCAAGGTAGCAGTTCTTGAGACACCTGATCGGCCAACCACGTCAGATTAGTGCGCGTGGCCGCTACCATTTCCGGAGAAAGATCCGAGCCGGCCGCCGCGCGGCCACGCAACAGCGCCTCCTGCAGCACCACACCAGTGCCGCAAAACGGATCAACTACCATAGGGGCGTGCGTCGTATTCACCAAAATCTGCGCCAGCTTCGGCGGCAGCATGCCAACCTTGGCGCTTCTGGCCGGCCGGTCGTAATCACGCTTGCTGTACCAGTCAATGTCCTGCACGCCGGTGGTTTGAGCAATAACCATGCGTTGGCCAACCACCACCACAAGGAGCTCGAAACCGCGCTCCAGAATCTTATTGAATTTTAGCTGCGCCACCGACACGGCAGTTTTTTCTGACGGCGCCACAAAACGCATGGAGCCACGCTGTTTTAGGGATTTCTTGAGCTCAATACCGGCTGCCACCACAAAAGCCGTCGTTGCTTTGAGCCCATATGTGCTAATAGCAAATGGGGTTTTGCCCTCGGAAACGGGTAGTGCCTCAAGGGCAATTGGCATCGGCCGCAGGCTTGCCGCCGGCCCGTCATACAGAATGCGGCCGACCTTGACCGCTCCACCAAGATTATTAATATCTACCGCCTGGTCAAGTAATGCCGCCTGCCGACCATATGGCTCCAGAGCCGCGGCGCCTAGGAGCGACTCCAGCTCAACCAGCCCCAATTCGGGTTGTCGACCCAGTAAAGCAATGTGTGAAAACGTTTTCATTGGACCCATTGTATATGAGATGACCAAAAAAGGCCCCACATACTGCTTAACCTGGTTGTTTATCTATAAAACGTTGACTTATTGAGCAGTAGTTTTGTAATATATAACCAGACTGATAGTTTCTTGACACCCAACCACCGGGAGAGACTATGGCCCATCTTGAGCACCCTCACGGGGATGTGCCCATCCGAGCACGCCGCCGACCCGGCCATCAAGGCAAGGTGCCGATGCGACGGCGCAAGCGTGAAACCACCAGCCGCCGCACCACTGACGACCGCCGCTACCGCAACTGGGGCGAGCAGATTGTCGTTGACAAGCTTCAGGAGCTCCAAGTCGGACTCGCCACCTCGCACAAGTTCCACCAAACTCCGGAGGACAAGCGGCTGACGGTTGAGTTCGCCTACGAGCCTCACGAGTTCTCGACCGGCCTCAACCGCGTGGGCATGCGGTTCATCAAGCCTGATTTCGGAATTCGCGTCGGCAAGCTCGTGGCCGATCCCGGCGAGTGTCTGATAACCGAGCGATTCGACTTCTATTTGGAGGCCACGCTCGGCATCGACGCCAACCATCTCGACGACAAGCTGGAGCGTATCTGGCGGGCCGAGCAAGTGCACGGAGTGACGATCAGGCTGATTGACCGACAACAGATCGAGGATCTGGCCGACGGCTACAGCTCAATCTTAGACTTCTTTCCGGAGCACTTCCGAGAGCTGGTTGAGGACGAGCTCGGCTTCCTGCAAGACCGTCCTGCCGCCTAAGTTTTGCCCATCACCGCCAAGAAAGGGGACCGCCATGACGCGAATCGGCTACGCCGCCACCCGAAAGGACCGCAGTCGCTTCTAGCTAGGGGGTGATCCCATCTCCCGCCCTGGGTTACGGGCCTCTGGAGGTCCCTCCGACATGAATGTCGGAGGGACCGTTCCATGTCGGCCAGCTAGGCCACCCTCCAAGGTGGCTTCCTGCTTGCTATACTAGTGCTATGCAGCCACAAGTTATTTCGGTTACAGAATTCGTCCAAATCATCAACGAAACGTTAGCGTTTGCCTATCCTCAAGTGGTCGTTGAGGGGGAAGTCTCGAGCTTCAAGATCAACCAGGGCAAATTCGTCTTTTTTGACCTAAAAGACGAGCAGAATTTGCTGAGCTGCTTCATGATGGTGCACCAGCTCAAGCTTCCACTTGAAGACGGCATGAAAGTACGGCTTACCGGCGTGCCCAAAGTAACTCGCTTTAGTAAATTTTCACTCACAGTTCGAGCCGTAGAACTAGCCGGGGAGGGGGAGTTGCGCCGAGCCATGGAGTTACTTAAGCGCAAACTCCAAGCCGAGGGGCTGTTTGAGGCCAACCGCAAGCGACCGCTACCGGCATTTCCTCGGCGCATTGGGCTTATTACTTCGGGAGCCTCGGCAGCCTATAGTGACTTCATTAAGATTCTCAATGCCCGCTGGGGCGGCATCGACGTTCAGCTCGCCGATGTGAGTGTACAGGGGGTCAACGCGCCCGACCAGATTATGGGAGCCCTCGAATACTTCAACACGGCGGCCGAACCGGTCGATGTGGTGGCACTTATTCGTGGCGGGGGATCTCTGGAGGATTTGGCGGCGTTTAGCACCGAACCAGTTGCGCGAGCCGTAGCCGCCAGTCGGACACCAATTATTGTGGGAGTAGGGCACGAAATAGACACATCACTCGCCGACTACGCCGCAGATGTTCGGGCCGCCACGCCAACCGATGCCGCGCGGCTTATCGTGCCCGACCGGGCCGAGGTCAGCGCCCAGGTAACTCATTTTCAGCACCGCATCGAGGTGGCGCTTGAGCGAGGCCTCGCCCGGCGACGAACCCTTGTGGACGAACATATCACGCGGCTCGAACGATATCTGCGACTACCTCGCGAGCGTGTGGAGCAGCTCACGGCACGCCTCTGGCGAGCGCTCGACCGGCTCGAAAACAGCATCGACTCTCGTGCCGATCGAGCCGAGACACTTACGCGGCGGCTAGCAGTTGGAATGAATACCACTTTGAGCCAAAGGCAGAGCCAGCTCGCCAGTCTTAAGCGCGTCCTACGCGGCTTTGATCCGCAAGCCACGCTCAACCGCGGCTATGCCATCGTGCGCCAGGATTCGGTTATTCTGCGCGATCCAGCCGACGTCAAAGCCGATAAGCCCCTCATGATACAATTGGCCAAAGGCACGCTAACGAGCAAGGCGGGAGAGGAATCATGAGCACAAAATCATTTGAATTCAGCAAGGCCCTCGAAGAACTTGAGCAAATCACAGCCTGGTTTGAGTCTTCGGAGGTTGACCTAGATCAGGGTTTGACCAAATTTGAACGCGGCATGGAGCTCTCAGCTGAGCTCAAACAGCATCTGCAAACGGTCGAGAACCGGGTCGAGAAGATTAAGCAGCGATTTACCGAAGCCCCCGCAAAACCAGCCGCAGGCCCAACGCCACCACATAGCCTAGACGATCTAGACGATCTACCCGAAAGCGACGACCAAGCCGGCCTCTTCTAGCCATGTGGTATCTCATCATCCTCCTCGTTGTGCTGCCGTTTGGCATCGCAGCCTGGATCGGTGCGCCCTACTTGCCAACCTTGCGCCGGGACGGTGAAGATGCCCTAGGCCTGGTTAACCTAAAACCTGGGCAAACATTAATTGACCTCGGCTCCGGCGATGGGCGCCTCCTGCGCCGAGCCGCCCGTCAGGGGATTCATGGCGTTGGCTATGAAATCAATCCGTTCGTATATGTCGTATCCCTGCTCGTGACCTGGCGCTACCGCGACATCGTCAAGATTTATCTGGCTGATTTTTGGACCACACCACTGCCAGCGGCAGACGCTGTTTACGTTTTTCTTATCGACCGGCTCATGCCCAAGCTCGACACCAAACTAAGCCGCGAATTGCAAACTCCAACGCCCGTAGTGTCGCTGGCATTTAAAATCCCCGGCCGAGACATTACTCGCCATTCGAGCAGTGCCTGGCGATACGATTACCCGGCTGCGGAGAGGCTTGCGCAACCCAACCAATAGTTTTACCATAAGCAGTAACATGGATCAGCAACCAACTAGTACGCCCACACCCAGCACCGCACCTACTACCGCGCCCAGCGGCAATTATGGACCGGGGCTACCACCCATGATGCCATCGACCGGCAAAGGTAATAAAAATCTGCTGCTATGGGCACTTATTGGCATTTTGGGTCTTGGCGCCGTCGGGTTCGGGCTCATGAGCGTCATAGCCTTCAATCAAGCCCATGTGGCCACCACCACGCTCAATCAGCAAAAAGCCGCCGCAGTAGCAGCCGCGCGAGAAGATCAAAAAAAACAGGACCAGCAAGCTGCGGAAATTGCCGCCGAATCACCGTATCGGTCGTACATCGCTCCGATTGAGTACGGCTCGTTCCAGATTAAATTCCCCCAAAACTGGAGCGCCACCGTGGATCACGAGCGCTCGGCCAATACCCAAGTGACGCTGGTGGTCCATCCCGACTTTGTGCAGCGCGAAAACAGCGTCGATCAGCTGGCGGCTGCCAAGATACTCCTCGTCCAGCGCACTCTCAACGAATATCTCAAGCAGTTTGACGGTCAAAAGACCCTCGTTCGCAAGGATGTCACAGTGTCAGGCGTTAAGGGCGTACAGGTATCTGGTAAGTTCTCAGATAAGCGCACCAGCCGAGTTGTAGTCGTGCCAATTCGTGACAAGAGCCTGGTCTTCATCAACGAAGACACCACCTACAACAGCGAGTTCGATCAAATTCTAGCCCAGTCCAAAGCATTACCGTAGGATTACCGCTCACTTTTGTCACTCTTACGCTTGAGTGAGCTAAAGTGACGGTGATACTCTTAGGTCTAATAATGTGAGATTGCATGGCAGTTGATAAACCATCGGTATCTGAGTCTGGTCTCGGCCTTGATCTCATCGAGCTCGACGAAGCTCTAGAGGCCATCAGCCTTACAACGACTCCGGCACGAGCCTTGCGCCTTGTGTGTGGTTCTGTGCGCCAGCTTGGAAACGCAGTTGGCGTCAGCGGCTTTGTAATCGATGCCGCTGGCCAAGTTGGTCTCATCGACGAAAGTCAGCTACCAGCTCCGCGGCGGGGTGCATTGGCCTATGGTGAGCTAATTTCAGATGCCTCGGCGCGCCCGCGCCAGGCTGGCATACAGCGTCTGCGCGATCATCTAGGTGCTTCGGATACTCAAGTATTATGGCTTGAGATAGATAAAAACCGCCTAGGCGGCCTTGTCATTTTTATAAAGTCTCAAGATCAAAGCCATAAACAAGTTATCCATATACTAGCACGAGAGGCCGCCCAAACACTCCGGCGCCAAACCTTGGCCCAGCAAGCCAAAACAAGCCTAGCAGAAGCCTTAGCGTTGCAGCGCATCAGCCAGGCCATCACGCGCACCCTAGATTTTGACAAAGTAGCCGATACCCTGCTATCCCATACCAAGAAGCTCTTCCGCGTCGACGCTGTTTCGCTCTTTGTGGCTAGCCAGGGCGAAGAAATCCTATCGATCTACCGAGCCATAGGACTATCTGAGCGCTACGTTGCGACTATCCGCGTGGATCGCAACTCGGCCACCGTGGCCCAACTCATTAAGCACCATGGACCTACCCAGATTTATGATGCTACGCAAGGCGCCGTCTCGGGCCAAGCCAAGGTTATTAAGGCTGAGGGCATACGAAGTATGCTCGTAGCGCCCATCTTTAGTAGCAGGCAGTTTGTGGGAGCATTGGTGCTGTACTCCAAGACGCCGCGCGAGTTTGACTACTCGGAATTAAGATTTAGCCAGAGCTTGGCCGAGCAAGCTGGCATTGCCTTTGCTAACGCTAATCTTCACACCGACCTCGTAGACGTATCGAGTGAGATTGAACAAACCCGCAACCTCATGCGTGACGGACTCATCGTCCTGGACCGAGCCGGCCATGTTCGTTACTACAACGCCGCGGCCGGCAGCCTGCTTGGGCTCACCAACAGATCAACCGGCCGGCCGCTCACAGAAGTATTTGGCCAGCGGCTGGCTATCTCACTCGAAAAAACCGAGTTAACCGCCGCTATTGAACAGGCTTTAATTGGCGGCTTGGGGCGAAGTAGTTTCCAAGTCGGCAGTACGAGCATTCGGTACTTTGAAGCCGTTTATTCGCCGTATTTGAACGCCGCCGGTAGCATCGTGGGCGTACTTATTAACATCCGTGATATTACGCTCCTATATCTGGAAAAAGAGAAGCTTCAAACGATTCAAAGCAATATTCAGGACGGTCTCATTACCATCGATGGAGAGGGGCACACCATGGAGTGCAACAACGAGTGGCTGCGCTTGTTTGATGTAGCCGAGAGTGGCTCCATTGTTGGTCAGAAGTTTTTTGAAGATATTAGTCGCCGCCAAGACATTACGTTCGACCAAGATCTTCCATCGCTGGTGGCGGATGTGCTTAAAGGCAAGCGGCTCATGTGCTACGCGCATTTTCCCGCTACCAGCCGACATATCCAGATTTCACTCGGACCTCTCACCACTTTGGGGCGGCCGACTGGCGCCGTGGCCACAGCGCGTGACATTACGCCACTTATCGAGAAGACGGTTGAGGCCAATGAAATGACCGCCAAGGCCCAGCGCCACTTGCGTGAGCTGTCGCAGCTAGCCGAGCTATCTTCCATTGTAGGCTTCAACGTTAGCAGTATCTACCAGAAATACTTGTCCAAAATAGGCACGTTGCTAGAATCCGACTCGGCCAGTATCTACCTATACAATCCCGGCCAGCAGCAGCTTTTACGCCAGCAGTCGCTCAACCCGCACGACTACGATAAGCCAGCCCTGGAGCTGGGCGCCAAGCACATCGTTTCACAGGCGTTTGTGAGCCGGCGAGACGCCGCCGCGGACCATTCCAAAACCAAATACCACCATTTAGCCACGCCCATCATGCATCACTCCAAAACTCTGGGTGTGGTCCTGGTGGGGCGGCCCAATGCGGCTTATAGTGACCACGACGCTAAGCTGCTGCAGCTTGTGGCTACCCGACTGGCCGTACTCGTCGAAAACGCTTCACTGTATCACGATGTCAACGCCAGGCGAGAGCGCTGGGAGGCAGTCTTCCGCTTTACCGACGAGGGTATCATTATCTTTGACCGCCAAGGCATTATTGTGGGCTTCAACCCCGCCTCTACAGAGATCACTCAATGGAGCGCTGCTGAGGCTATTGGTCTGCCGTTTGAGCGCATCGTAAAAACGGTCACGCTTGAAACCAGCGCGCCATCTGCTCCACCGCTCAGCCGGGTGCTCGGAGATGGCATTACCATCGCTAAGAGCGAACAGCTTATCGAGACCCGGGTTGGCGGCCGACTCTGGACCGAGATCAGCTACTCGCCGATCTTTGACGATGCGGGCAAGGTTACCTCAGGCATCGCCATCATCCGCAATACGCAAAAAGACCGCGAGGTGGAGGAGATTAAGAGCGACTTTATTTCCATTGTGTCGCATGAGCTGCGCACGCCACTCACGGCCATTAAGGGCTTTTTGTCCATGGTGCTTAAGCAGGACTTTGGCGAGCTCGCCGACAAGCAGCAGCATTATTTGTCGCGGGTTTATCAGTCCAACCAGCGCATGATTGATCTTGTCGAAGACCTCCTCGATGTCAGCTACATCGAATCGGGCAAGATTAACCTGTCGATCAACCCCGTGGCCATGGAGAACGTCCTCAATGAAGTCACCTCTGAGCTGGCCGGCAAAGGCGCCGCCAATCAAATTCTCATCAAGGTTAAGCGCTCTAAGCGGCTGCCGCTGGTGTTGGCCGATGAGACCAGGCTCCATCAAATTCTGCTCAACCTCGTCGACAACGCCATTAAGTACTCTATGCCGGGAACGCAGGTTGAGGTCGACTTCCAAATTCAAGGCGACGAACTTGTCACCACCGTGTCAGATCACGGCGTAGGTATATCCAAGGGCCAGCTTGACCGCCTGTTCACCAAGTTCGGCCGCATTTACAACCCCATGAGCGTCCAGGCGGGCGGCACAGGCCTGGGGCTGTACATTGTCAAAAACTTGGTCGAATCACACAATGGGCGGATTTGGGCCACCAGCCAAGAAGGGCGGGGGAGTAAGTTCCGTTTTACGCTCCCCATTGCCAAACAGTTGCCACTGATTGGATAATTTACTATTGCGTTCTCCCCTTGAAGGAGGCATGCTATCTGTTACACTCTGTTTAATGGGCTAAATCGGGAGAAATGTTTTGGCAAAGATTCTGCTCGTCGAAGACGATGCCATTCTAGTAGAAATGTATCAAGCTAAGTTCGAACTTGAGGGCCATGAGGTTCGCATTGCCACTAATGGCGAGGAATGCCTGACTGTTCTCAAGAGTTTTGAGCCGGAACTCATTTTACTCGACATATTGATGCCCAAAATAAACGGCTTTCATGTTCTCAAAGAGATCAAGAAGCAACCGGGCTTACGCCAAATTCCCGTTATTTTACTCACCAATCTCGGCCAAGCCGAAGTTGATATGAATCAGGAGCTGGCCAAGGCTCTGGGCGTCAGCGATTACCTTATAAAAAGCCATCACACACCCGATGAAGTTGTATCCAAAGCCGTTAAAGCACTCAAGCATAAGCCCAGCTCAGGATCTAAAACTGCCGAAGCTTAGGCTCGTCGGCGCGTTATAATGGCGCCATGGCAAGCTACCAAACCACCGGCATCGTAATTGGCCGCACCAACTTTGGTGAAGCGGATCGAGTTATCCGGCTACTTACCCCCGACCACGGTAAGCTTAGTGCCGTGGCTAAAGGCGTGCGTAAGATCAAAAGCAAGTCGGGTGGTCATTTGGAATTATTCGGTGAAGTTAAGCTGGTGCTGGCCACCGGGCGCAATCTCGATGTCATTACCTCAGCCCGCCTAGCCTGGTATCCGCACAGCTTGGCCCTCGACTATAGCCGCCTGGGTCTGGCCTACGCCTTTGCCTCAATGATGGATCGGCTCGCCCAGGAGCATCATGAGCAACCGGAGCTCTACAGACATCTCCAAGAGGCCCTACGGTGCATAGAGGAAGGCGCGACGGGACCACTCATCGAGCTCTGGTTTAAGCTCCGACTGCTCAATGTGGCCGGATATCGGCCCGAGCTCATGCAGTGCGTCATCTGCGGCCAAGCGAGCGACAATCTGGTCTACCAATTTGACGCAGCTCGGGGTGGTATTGTCTGCCCAGCCGACGCTGCCGCAACCAGCCGGCCAATAGATACCCGAACCATCAAGCTGTGGCGACTGCTATCCGACCATCCTTACGCCACCGTTCGCCAAATCCAGGAGGCTGAAGGCCTAGCCACTGCCAGCCTATTGCTGTGCGACGAGTTCTACGAACACCACATAGGAAAGGCATTTCACCCTGGCCTTTAAGCCTGCGCCTGCATACAACTTGCGTAGTCGTGTTAAAATACGGCCATGAATCGATCTGAACTCTCTTGGAAACTGGCCGACTACCAGGCCGCAGGCGTAGAAGCACCGGCGCGCTGTATCAGCAATCCCGACCTCACAGAAGGGGAAATGATGACGGCCGACGAGGTAGAAGAATTTATTAAAGATTCGATGGCGACCTTGCGTATTCTGGCTGACAAGCAGTCGGACCGGTACGAAGCCGTGCTGGATAACTACCAAGCCGACCTGGTTTATTTGGCTCAGGTAGGCACGCTGGACGAAGACGATCTCGAGGCTCTGCTCGACGAAGGCAACCTGCATTTTTAGCTCAATAATATTGACTTAGGCTGCATAATATGCTATTATAAATAATCCCCAATCGCGGGGACCGTCGGCGCGTGCCGACCCTCGACATCCGAGACATTCGAGACATTCGACGAAAGGCAGAGCCATGACCGAGCCCAAGGACACGGCCAAGTCCACCCGCGCCGGCTGGAGCCAGTGGCTGACGAAGCCCGTCCAACTCCCAGGATGGTTCTTTGGGGTGATGTTCACCATCACAGCCCTTCGGCTCCTCCGCGTCCTGCGGACGAGCTCCATGGCCGAGCTCGCCATCACCGTGGCCATCGTGACCGTGGGCAGCCTGATCATGGTGCTCGTCATCCAGCGTCTGCAGCGGCGGCACCCCAAGGCCGTCCGACTCGAAGACAAGGAGACCCAGGCAGCCAAAGCCGACAGCAGATCGCTCCGCGAGTTCTTCCCGAAGCATCTGCGCATCATGCGCTGGCCGCGGATTATCGCCATCGTCTTCGTCGTGGCGACCGTCATCGCAGCCGGCGACCTGGTGATCAAGATCACCGCCTGATCGACCCCGCCGACGGGGCGCCTCGTGCGCCCCGTCGGCCCCGACCTTAGCGCTTCATCAAACGATGGAGGCCTGGGGCCGAGTTGGCCGATTAGGCGAAGGCGATTATAATGACCTCACATACGCATCTAATCTACGGTTTTAGGAACACAAAACATGCCAGAATCCACTCAAGTTACAATGGAAACGCTCGTCTCACTGTCTAAACGACGCGGCTTCGTTTTTCAAGCATCTGAGATCTACGGTGGTATCGCCGGATTCTGGGACTATGGCCCCTATGGCGTAGAACTGGTACGCAATATCAAAGATACGTGGTGGCGCGCCTATGTGGATTCACAGATAAACATCGTGGGCGTCGACACAGCCATTATTCAGCACCCCATGCTCTGGAAGGCGAGTGGGCACGTCGATACGTTCGTGGACCCGATGATTGACTGCAAAAACTGCAAGCACCGCTTCCGTGCCGACCACGTGGCAGATCTGGACACTTCCGATCTCGATAAGCTCAATGAAGCCCTTAAGGATAAGGCCTGTCCCAACTGCGGCAAAAAGCACACCTTTACCGAGGCCAAGGTCTTTAACTTGATGCTCAAAACCTACCTCGGCCCAGTTCAGGACGAGGCCAGCATTGCTTACCTGCGGCCAGAAACCGCTGGCAGTATCTTTACTCAGTATGAAAACGTGCGCGAGACCACGCGTCAAAAGCTACCGTTTGGTATTGCCCAGATAGGAAAGGCCTTCCGTAACGAAATCACCCCCAAGGACTTCGTGTTCCGCGTCCGCGAGCTTGAGCAGATGGAGATGCAGTATTTCCTGCCCGAAGCCGAGGCTGAAGCAGCCTACAAGCGCTGGAAAGAGTATGCTTATGAGCTACTGCTCAAAATGGGACTGCCCAAAGGTAATTTGCGCTTCCGTGACCATGCGCCCGATGAGCGCGCCCACTACGCCAAAGCCGCGCTCGATATCGAATATAAATTCCCGATGGGCTTCAAGGAGCTGCACGGTATTCACAACCGCTCAGACTTTGACCTCACCCAACATGCCAAGTTCAGCGGCAAAGACCTGACCTTCTTCGATGAGGCCACCAAAACCCGCTTTATGCCGCACGTTATCGAGTCGTCGGTGGGCGTAGGCCGGCTGATGCTCGCGCTCATGCACGCCGCCTATGACGAGGAAGAGGTCAATGGCGAGACACGCGTAGTCCTGCGTTTCCGACCAGAGATCGCACCCATTAAGATAGCTGTGCTGCCCTTGAGCAAAAAGCCCGAGCTGACCGAACCCACCAAGGCAGTATTCGCCGAGCTCGCCGGCCAGTTTCGCGCCGAGTACGACGAAACTCAATCGATCGGGAAGCGCTACCGCCGCCAAGACGAGATCGGTACGCCATTGTGCGTGACCTTCGACTTCGACTCGCTTGAAGACAAGGCTGTCACCATCCGCCACCGCGATACCATGGAGCAAAAACGCGTACCCATCGCCGAGCTCAACCAGACCATCGCGGGCATGCTCAAGGAGTTTTAAAGCCGCATGAGCGCCGCCCGCAGCCCTAAGATCGTAGTTATTGGCGGCGGTACGGGCAGCTTTACAGTGCTCTCAGCACTCAAGTACTACGTCCGCGACATCACCGCCATTGTGAGTATGGCCGACAACGGCGGCTCCACCGGCATCTTGCGTGACGAGCTTGGCGTGCTACCACCGGGCGACATCCGACAGTGCCTTGTAGCACTGTCGGAGTCCGACCAGACCATGCGCGACTTATTCAACTACCGTTTTGCGGAAGGGACGTTTGGCGGCCACTCATTTGGCAATCTCTTCCTGACTGCGCTTGAGAAAACCACCGGCAGCTTTGCGGACGCAGTCAAGACCGCCGGTAAAGTACTCAACATTAACGGCCGCGTTGTGCCTGTGACCCTTGATAACGTCAACCTGGTACTCGAGGAAGCTGATGGCAACGTCGTCCATGGCGAATATAAGATTGCTGAGCACGTTTTCGGTCAGACGAAGCCCCCCGCCGGTGATGGCAAGCCCAGGCGACCAACACTCACACTCGACCCCACAGCCAGGATCAACCACGAAGCACGGGCGGCCATCATAGCCGCCGACATCGTGGTGATTGCGCCCGGCAACCTCTATGGCTCCTTGGCCCCGGCACTCATCGTGGAGGGCATGAGCGAAGCTCTGCAGGCGACGAAAGCCCGCATCGTCTATATCAGCAATCTTGTCACCAAGCCCGGCCAAACTGACGGCTTCCGCGTGCACGACTACGTGGCGGAAATCGAGCGTTTCATCGGCCAACCCGTCATTAGCACGGTACTCTATAACAAAACTAAGCCCGAAGCCGCTTTGCTCAAAAAATACGCTCGGGCAGGGGAGTACTGGGTCGAAGCGGATGAAGCAGCGCTGGCCTCAGCACCCTACGCCACTATCGGTGAAGACCTTATCTCGGGTACCGTGAGTACCCAAAATCCGGCTGATCGGCTCATTCGCCGCACCTTCATCCGCCACGATAGTGATAAGCTCGCGCGGATCATCATGAGGCTATACTTTAGCTAGACATCGTGTATACTCGGGGATTGCCAAAACATTAATCCGCAAGAGACGCCAACCCTATGAAAACCAATATATCCACCGCTGTCATTATGGTAGCCGGCTACGGTACCCGTATGCTACCTGTAACCGCCGGCATCCAAAAAGAGATGCTCCCTATTCTAAACCGACCCGTCATCGACTACACGGTGGCTGACTGTATCGCTGCCGGCATCAAACGTATTATCTTTGTCACCCGGCCCGGCACCCGTGCGCTCCAGGATTACTATCTCGGCCAGCCGGACCTCGAGCAGCACCTCAAGCGCTTTGGCAAAGCCAAAGCGCTAGCCGAGCTCCAGGAGATCCACCACGGTGCTCAATTTGAGTTCATTGAGCAGCCAGCCGATGCCGGTTATGGCACTGGCATCCCCGTTCGACTCGCGCGCCAGCACCTGGCGGCCGGCGAGTCGATACTCGTCTGCAATAGTGACGACTTCCTCTACCGAACCGATGGCCAAAGCGACACCGACGGACTCATTCGCGCGCTCACGCCGGGTTTGGCCGGGGTGGTGAGTGCACTCGAAAAGCCGGCTGATGAGATTGGCCGATACGGCGTTTTAGCACTGGGAAGCCGAGAGGGCAGGGAAGTGCTAACCGGCATTGTAGAGAAACCCACACCCGGGACTGCACCATCAAACTTAGCCAACCTAGGTAAGTACGTCCTCACGCCCACGCTCCTAGACTACGTGGACAACCTAAAACCAGATCCTAGGTCCGGCGAGTATTATGTCATCGACGCCATACAGGCGTGCGCCCGCGAACACGCGGTTGGGGTGTACCGGGCTACGGGCCGGCATCTTGACGCCGGCAATCCGGCCGGCTGGCTTGAGGCAAACCTCGTTTTGGCCCAAACAAAACCGGAGCTTACCCACATCATCGATCGAGTTCTTGGAGAAAAATCGTGAAAACCCCCAGATTGCTATTTACATTTGAAGTATAATGTTTTAGTATTATAGAAATCCATCACGAAACAATCAGCAGTAAGGTGAATTTGCTGGTTTCGTTGACACGGTTTACCACTTATTTTATAATTTCACCAATGACATCACCTATGAGCACTAAAACCGAGACAACCTACGACTATAAAGCCGCCACCACTCAGATTCTGGGTGAGCTGCGACGTGACCGCGACCGGCAGATTATTGCCCGGCGATTTGGCTTTGGCTTAAAGAAGCGCCAGACCCTAGAGAAGATCGGTAACGATTTCGACATTACCCGCGAACGCGTCCGCCAGATCGAGAAGGCCGCCATTACCAAGATGCGAGGCTCAAGCTCGCCTCAGGTAGACCGCGCCAACCAGTACATCACCGAGATTGTGCGCGAAGTCGGTGGCGTCGCCCTGGTAACCGACATTGCCCAGGTACTTGGTGCTCCTGAGGAGGACCTAGCCTACATCATGTTCCTCACTCTGTTGTCGCCCGACGTGGAGCTCATCGACGAAGATGACCATCTCCGTTTGTCGGCCGGCCTTATGCCCATCTTCAGCCGCCATCAGGTCATCCAGCTACTAGGCGAGATCACTAAGGCGGTCAAAGCCATTGGTAAGCCAACCACGCTCGCCAAGCTACGCGGCAAGCTGCCCTCAGAGCTTGACAGCACCACGCTCGAGCAGCTGATGCGTGTCTCCAAAGGGCTGGCCTTCTTTGATGGTAAATGGGGCCTTAATACGTGGCCCGAGGTTAACCCCAAGAGTATCCGCGACAAGACCTATCTTGTCCTTAGTCGCCATGGCCGGCCGCTGCACTTCTCTGATATCGCCAAGCATGTCCGCAGCATGGGCGCCGCTAAGCGCGATGTCACGGTCCAGGCCGTCCACAACGAGCTCATTAAGGACATTCGGTTTATCTTGATCGGCCGCGGCATCTACGCACTGGCCGAATGGGGCTACACTCCTGGCACGGTTGCCGAGATTATCTCAGCCGTTCTACGCGAGGATCAGCCGCTTCACAAGGACGAAATCGTGCGCCGCGTACTGCTTAAGCGCCAGGTCAAGACGACCACCATCATCCTCAACCTGCAAGAAAAAGATCAGTTTGTTCGCACCGCTAAGGCTACCTACAAGCTAAAGGAGGATTAACCGCTTGGGCGCTCTGGAGGGTATCCTAGGGTTTCTCTGGTCGGTTTTCCAGCTCCTGTTCGTGATTCTATTCAAGTTCTATGGCTGGATTCCGGTTTTTGCTGTGCTCATGTACCTCATTTATCAGAATCGACGCACCGAAAAGTGGGTTGAGAGCGTTGATAATATCTTGCTCCTGATCGAGGTACCAAAGGACAACGAAAAGAAAGAGCTGTCAGCTGAGCAAATGTTTGCTTCGCTGCACGGTATCCTGCGGCCCAAAAGCGAGCTCGTCAAAGAAGGCTCTCTCCAAGAGCATATTTCGTTTGAAATTGTAGCTCGCGAGAAGACTATTCAGTTTTACGTCTGGTGCCCCAAGCACCTCAAGGATTTCGTGGAGAGTCAGATTTACGCCCAGTATTCCACCGTTCAGATCAAAGAAGGGGTCGAGGACTACTCGCAGCTGCCCATTAATGGCCGGTCAATCTACGGCGCCGAGCTGAGCCTTAATAAACTCGACGTCCTGCCGATCAAAACCTTCGCCTCGTTCGAGGTTGACCCATTGGCTGGAATTACCGGCGTTCTAGCCAAGTTAGAACAGACCGGAGAAGAGGTCTGGGTCCAGATACTGGCCCGACCGGTCGATGACTCTTGGCAGGATAGAGGCAAGAGCTATATCGAGCAAGTTAAAAGTGGCGGCAGCGGCGCGAGCCTTATAGATCGTATTCTAAAAGAATTCTTGGTTTTGCCAGAACACATTATCATGACATTTGTCAAGGCGCTCACTGGACCGCCGGCCAAAGAGGAAAAGAAGTCCGAGGCCAAAAAAGAGAAGGTGGAGCTCTCGACCGGCCAGCAAACTATTATTAAGGCTGTTGAGGAAAAAATCACCAAGCTAGGGTATGGCGTTAAGGTCCGTATTACATACCTCGGGCCCGATGAGACCTTAGCCAAGCAACGGATGCAGGCCATCGTAGGTGGCTTTAAGCAGTTCAACACCACCAATCTTAATGGCTTTGTAAACACTAAAACCTTTAATAGCGAGGACTTTATTGAGGACTACCAGGCTCGGCTATTTATGGATGCCGGCCATGTGCTCAATATTGAAGAGCTAGCCTCGCTCTACCACTTACCGCACAGCTCAGTTGAGACACCCAATATGGTCTGGACTACCTCCAAAACCTCTGAGCCGCCGTCAAACTTACCCATGGAAGGCACCACCGAAGTCGACGAAGTAAGTTTGTTTGGTCTCACCAACTTCCGTGGCCAGAACCATAAATTTGGCTTTAAGCGCCGGGACCGCGGCCGTCATGTCTACATTGTAGGCCAGACCGGTACTGGTAAGTCGATGGCGCTGGAGCTTTTGACGTTGTCAGACATTTACCACGACATGGGCTTTGCTATTATCGACCCCCACGGCGACTACGCCACCGACATGCTCAAATACGTACCCGAGCACCGGCTAAACGACGTTATTTACTTCAACCCAACCGACCGCGAGCACCCCATGGCGTTTAACCCCATGGAAGTTACCGATCCAGCTATGAAGAACCACATCTCCTCGGAACTTGTAGGTGTGCTCAAGCGCATGTTCGAAAACTCCTGGGGTCCGCGTCTGGAGTACATTCTGCGCTACGCCATCCTGGGGCTCCTTGACTATGAAGGCGCCACCATGCTTGATATTACGCGGCTACTCGTGGAAAAAGACTTCCGCAAGCGCGTAATTCGCGAAATCGATGACCCGGTCGTCAAAAACTTCTGGACAACCGAGTTTGCCTCCTGGAACGATAAATTTGCCGCCGAGGCCGTAGCACCTATCTTAAACAAGGTCGGTGCCTTCGTGGCTAACCCGATTATTCGTAATATCGTGGGGCAGAAAAAAAGCGCCTTTAACATCCGCAAAATCATGGATGAGGGGAAGATCCTGGTGGTCAACCTCAGCCGCGGTGGCGTTGGCGAGGACAATGCGGCCATTTTGGGCGCGCTTATGGTTACCAAGATTCAGCTGGCTGCCATGAGCCGAGCCGACCTACCGCTTGACCAGCGTCGCCCGTTCTATCTGTATGTAGACGAATTCCAGAACTTCGCCACCGACTCATTTGCAGTCATCATGAGTGAGGCTCGTAAGTATGGGCTTAACTTAACGGTGGCCAACCAGTACATCGCCCAGATGCCAGAGACCGTGCGCGACGCCGTGTTTGGTAACGTCGGTACCATGATCAGTTTCCGCATCGGCCCCGGCGATGCCAAGATTATGGGCACCTACTTCGAGCCCGTATTCTTGCCTGAGGACCTAACGCGGCTTAATAACCAGCACATCTTCAGCTCAATGATTATTAATGGCGAGAAGAGCTTGCCGTTTTCGGCTAAAACCCTCCGCATGCCTGACCCCGAAAATGATATGACGCCGCAGATTATTACAGCCTCTCAGGAGCGCTACGCTTCGCTGCGCCATGAAGTTGAGGCCGATATCCGCACTCGCACCGAGGAAGCTACCGACCAAGGCGCTCGCGCCGTCGCCACCGTTGTGGACGGCAATGCTCGGCCGGCTTTTGCTGGTGGAGATCAAAAACCGAACAAACCCAAGAGTGAGTTTTTGGCCAACCTCCAGAACCCGAGCTTATCCCCAACCGCACCGTCACGGCCCGAACCAAGGAGGGGAGAGGGAGGCCGCAGCGGTGGTGGTGGCGGTCAAGCCACATTTAGCAACGCGCAGCGAGACGCACTCCAGCAACGCGAGCAAAGCGAGCAGCGTGAACAGCGGCAGGGGAGAGGCGGCGACAATAAACCACGCGCAGCGCAGTCTGGCCAGTCCAGTCGTCGTGAGGGCCACCACCGAGATGAGGCCGTACGCCAGGCCATTAAGACCATGCAGGCCGACTTACAGCCCACTGCAACGCCAGCAGCCCCTCAGCCGGTCGCTCAGCCTGCTCCTCAGCCCGCTGTAGCGCCACAACCCGCTGCCCCCGTGAGCTCTCCCAGCTACGAGCAGGTAAGCCAGCCGGTCGTCCATGCCCCTGCTCCGGCCGCTCCGGCTCAGGATCAGCCTTTCCAGGCCGGAGAGCAGGTTAGCCTGCGCTAGTCTTCAGCTGCGACTTCCCTCTTTAGGGGTTGCGGATTCCTAAGAATGCCTCTTCCTTGGTTTATCCTGGGGTACTTGTGTGGCGCAGGAAGATATGCCAGGCCTAGAAGTGAAGCTGCACTTTAAAATGGAGCTCATTGTTAGTTTATGGCTTGGCCAAGGAATAATATAAAGGTCCAACCACACCAGGGCAGCACTGTATGCTCAGTGTCGCACAATGTATATTTTACGACTCATTAGGCTTATTTAGTACAGAGACTCATTTATAGCTAATTTTGAGCCCAAATCATTTAATCTTACTTTGTGGCACTTCTCACCCCCCTGCTTCCGTTTGTTCTGTGTGGGATTAAAGTACCGTGCGCCTAATCTAGAATTCCTTCTCAAGAAGGTGTACAAAAACCGAACTTAAGGCAGGGAAATTACACATTTTGATTACTTGTAGTAAGCCTTACCGGCAATGCGTAAGTCAATGTATTGCGAGGGTGTTTGATTTTTAAGATAAGCTAACAGTGCCTGAAGCTGGGCAAGCTCATCCTGAGAGCTGCGGCTCGTATCGAGCACGAGCTGGTAGCCCTTGGCCGTAGTAACGTAAAGATCGAGTGTTGTATCTTTGACTTCATACCGCGCAGGGGTAATCTTGAGCCCTGGCAGGGCCTGGGAGACGTCCGTCACGAAGGCCACAAAGCGTGTGGTGGTAACTCGCTGCCCTAGTTGGACCGGCAAGTTGCTACCATCTACCACCACGGGCACAGGGAGGCCGGAAGGCAGGGTGCCGATGGCACTGCCGTCGCGATCCAGCAAGTAGGCTTGGTTACCCGTAGACCAGCCCAGACTTGGCGCCTTGAGCGTTACCGCTACAGTAATGCCACTCGGCCAAGCCCGTGTGATGGTGGCCGTCTTAATCATCGGATCAGCCGCCACGAGGGCCGATTCAAGAGCACCAGAGTCGAGCGTGAGCACATTATGCTGCCGCCATCCGCTATCCAGCAGCTTCTTGACCTCAATCTGAATATCGCCCGCACGTTGGGGAGACTTGACATCGATAGTTTTTATGTTGAATGATTCCTTAAGGATAAATACCACCCCCAGAGCCACCAACAGTAAGATAATCAGCCGCTTGGGCAAAACACCTAGCTTAAAACCACTCCCCGCCCGGGCGCGCCGAACAGGCTGAGGGCGGCCGTAGGTTGGTCGACCGACACTGCGTACACGTCGTTGGTTCATGCTTCGTCCTCGCCGGCCGCCGACTCCCCTGCCCCATGGAATTTGCGCACCGTGGCCTCGAGCAGGACAGCCAGATCATGCGCCGCTTGGGGTCGCCCAAGCTCTCGAATCCCCTTGCTTAAGAGTGCCTGTTCCGCTGGATCGTCCAAGATGCGCTTCACCTCCCCTACCAGCTTAGCGGGTGTCAAGGTGGTACCATTCAGAACCCGAACAGCACCCTGCCGGGCTAATAAGCGGGCATTTTCGAGCTGATGACTAGCCATTTCGTAGTTCGGTATTAGTACGGTTGGCTTCCCTAATGCCGCCGAGTCGTTTATGGTGCCGACTCCGGCCCGGCCGATCACCAGATCAGCCACCGCTAAGGCTGGAGCCATTTCTTTCATGAGGAAGGCATAGGGGTGGTAACGCTCAAGATGGGTAATGCCAGACCGCCGGCCAAGCTCAAACCGAATTCGCTCGAGGTCTCGATCGCCGGTCTGGTGAATAATTTGATAATGAGGCAGCAGCCCTGACAGCGCCTCTAAAACCACATCGTTAATCTGAGTGGCGCCCTGCGAGCCGCCAGTTATCAATATGACCGGCAATCCATCCTGCAGCTTAAACATAGCCAAGCCTTCAAGCCGGTGGGCCTTTAGGATATCTGGGCGTACCGGGTTCCCGACGTACATCAGCCGGCTCTTATCAAAGTCATGATAATGCTTAACCGGAAAGCCCACGGCAATGCGGTAAGCCCATTTTCCTAGAATTCGATTGGCTAACCCGGGCGATACATCAGACTCGTGAATGACGTACGGAATGTGGAGCAAACGAGCAGCAATTCCCACTGGCAGGCACACAAAACCACCCTTAAGAAACACGACCTCGGGCTTAAATCGGCGCAGAATTCGCAGGGCGCCACCAACACCCTGCACCACTCTAGCCAGATCGCGAATATTGGGGCCTAATGTACTGGGGTTGAGCAGCTTAGACAGCATTCCCGCCGATTGCATTCGGCGAAACTTGCCAGCCTTAATAGCCGCAAACTGCCAACCGGAAGCAGTAACAATACGCGCCTCCATGCTGCCTGCCTGGCCTACGTAGAGCAATTCGACGTTAGGGTCGAGCTGCTTTAGCGCGTCGCAAACTGCTAGCGCCGGCGTTATATGCCCGGCTGTCCCCCCGCCGCTGACGATTATTCGCATCACTTCCCTCTCTTACAGTGTACTTGGAAATATTCAATAAAATACCGGCACCAAACAGCGAAATCACGAGGCTGGTGCCACCATAGGAAATAAACGGCAGTGGAATGCCCGTAAGCGGCAATAGCGACAACATAGCGCCAATATTGATGAGGGACTGAAACAGCATCCACAGACTAATACCGGTGGCGGTAAGCCGGGCAAACATGTCGGGAGCGTTCCGCGCCACCTGCAGGCCACGGTACACCAGGAGCCCCAGCAGGCCGATGACGAGAAGCGCACCAATAAGCCCAAACTCTTCACCGATAATGGCAAAAATCGAGTCGTTGGCCGCCTCGGGCAGGTACCCATACACTTGGATGCTACGACCCAGCCCTAAGCCCACCAGCCCGCCGCTGCCAATGGCGATGAGGGCCTGATCAATATGATACCCCGAACCGGTGGCGTCTTTCGAGGGGTCGAGGAAAGTAGATAGGCGGCTGAGGCGGTGCGGGAAAGCGGCAATAGCAGCGGCACCCAGAACGAGGCCGGAGCCCAGAATTCCGCCCAGGTGGACCCACCTCAAGCCAGCAGTAAAAAACATTCCGATGGCCGCAAAAGCCAGCACCGCCATTGTACCCATATCCCGCTGGAAGATTACGATCACAAAGCAGGCCGCCCCCACCATGATGGAAAACGGCACCACGCCGTCCCAAAACGACTTCAGCTCTTCGCGGCGGCGTTCGAACCACATAGCCAGATACAAAATGAGCGCCACCTTCATAACCTCGGCCGGCTGGAACGAGATGGGTCCAGCCTTAAGCCAGCGGGTAGCTCCGTGTGACGAATCAGATAGCCCCGGCACAAGAAGAGCTAGGAGAAAAATAATCGATAACCCCAGCAACTTAGGAGCGTATCGTTTCCATAATTGGTACGGCACCGACGCCGCCGCGATCCACACCACCATGCCGATGCCGATGAACTTTATTTGGTTGAGGAAGTAATAATTGCGGTCCACGCTGCCGGTTAGTTTATGGCTTAAGATAGGGCTAACCGAGTACATCATAATCAGCCCAACGGCTAAGAGAACTGCGATAATCAATGCGATCACATAGTCAGGGTGATGAGCTCGCATCGGCTCACTTGGGGCACTGGCGCGCTTCATGAAATTTTATTCCCGAGCAGCGCCAGCACAAGACCCACCCCGCCCAGAACTTGCCCAATCACCCAGAGCCGCATTGTTACCTTGGTCTCAGGCCAGCCCACGGCCTCCAGATGATGGTGGAGCGGCGCGGAGATAAAGATTTTGCGCTTAAAGAGCTTTTTGGAAACAATTTGGATCAAGCTTGAGCCTGCCTCAACAACGAACACACCGGCAATAATCGGGAATACCACCACAGTATTGGTGAGCATGGCGATGACGCCCAGCGTGGTCCCTAGACCGAAGGCGCCAGAGTCGCCCAGGAAGAACCGGGCTGGGTAGATGTTGAACCAAGTAAAGGTGAGCATAGCCCCCACCACCGTGGCGCAGAAGCCCGCAATGCCGTAGCTGTGCTGGAAGTATGCAATTACCGCATACACCGCGTAAGCCGTAGACAATAAGCCGCCCGATAAGCCATCGAGACCGTCGGTGATATTCACCGCGTTGGCCGTTGAAACCACCACGCCAATAAATAATGGGACGTACAGCCAGGCGATATCAAAATCTCCCACTGCCGGAACATGAATGTGGCTGTAGCCAAGCTTGTAGTAAAAATACAATGCGCCCACGACAGCGATGCCAAAGATGAGCCCAAACTTAATCCGACCGCGCATGCCGGCAATGCCCAGGCCCTCACTGCGGATATTGAGATAATCGTCAAAAAGCCCCACCAGGCCAGCTGCCACTAGCACAAAAACCGGCAAATAGGTTTGGTTGCGCGATAAGTTAAAGAGAAGTGTTATGACCGCGATGGCAATAATAGTAACCGAGCCACCCATAGTGGGAATATGACGCTTATGCTTAGCGGCATGGAGCTTTTGGTAAACCGTAGCCGCCTCGCCTGTCACGCTGGTCTCGCGCGGCTGTTTCCATAGCTTGTAACGAAACGCCAGCTTGGTATAAACCGGCGTTAGGAGCATGGACAACAGAAATGATCCAAAAGCCAAAGACGCGATTCGTGACAACGAGGTTACTTGCTGCGCGTGGATGAAGTTGATGGTAGGTAGAAATGGCATGATTCTTATCTGTTATTTTAGCATAAGCATTTGGCTTGCGATAAGCGCAAATTTAGTGGCTGGGCGGCAAGCCATAATATTTAAACAACCAGCTGGTGATAGCGCTAAAAATGGGTACGGTGGTAAATTCCGCGTAGCCGGGCACACCGGGCTGATTAATCTGGACCATCATAACAAACTTAGGATTTTCGGCCGGTGCGAAGCCGGTAAATGAACCGATGTTAGCACCATCAATGTAGCCTGTGCCGTCGGGTTTGGGGATCTGTGCCGTGCCCGTTTTGCCGGCAATTTTGTACTGTTTGTTGGTTGGGTCATCATAGATACGATAGCCTGAGCCATGCGCCACCACTACTTGCAGCATCTGGTTAAGGTCGCTGGCAGTTTTGGGCGAAATCACGTGGTCGCGAATAAGCTTGGGCTGGATTTTCTTGAGGCCGCCATCGGTGTTGATCTGCGCATCCAACAAGTGCGGCTGCCAAAGCTTGCCGCCGTTGGCCACTGCCGCCATAGCCGACACCATCTGAATCATCGTTACGCTCATACCCTGCCCAAAGCTCATGTTGGCGTAGTTCACATCGTTACCGGCCGCATTGGATGGCTGGTTAATGGTGCCGGCCACCTCATTCGCCTGCTCAATGCCGGTCCTGGTCCCGAAGCCAAAGTGCTTGGTAAAGTAGTCATATAATAGCTTCTTGCCGGCCAGCATAAACTTGTCGGGGTTTCCGCCCAGCAACTTAAGCACATACATGACACCAGTATTGAGCGAGTCACGTAGCACCACAGTCATAGTTTTATGAGGACCCGCCTTGTCACCAGCAGCGTTACAGACCTGGCGATCGTCTACTTTGTAGCAGCCAGGATCGTCGTAAGTGGTGTCTGGTGTGACCTTCCCCTGGTCCAGTCCCGCCGCCATGGTGAAGGTCTTAATGCCCGAGCCTGGCTCAAATTGCAGATCCACCGCCTGATTCAAGAACGTGGTGTAATCGGTAGTCTGGGCGTAATTATTGGGGTCAAATGCCGGATAGTTAGCCATAGCGATAATGGCGCCGTTAGCCGGGTTCATAATGACCACGCTGCCCGACTTGGCTTTGACATTCTGCACCCCCGCCGCCAACTGCTGCTCAGCCATAGCCTGGACGCTCCGGTCGATAGTCAACAAGTAGCTCGCGCCGTTCTCGGGCGGCTTGATGATATTGTTAGCCGTAGCAATGGGTGCGCCAGTGACGTTGTCGACCTTGGCGCCAAACTGGCCTGGCGAACCGGCTAGCTGGTCGTTGAGATACTGCTCGATGCCATATTGGCCCTTGCCGTCATTGTTCACAAACCCGGCTACCTGCCCTGCCAGTGAACCCTCAGGATAGGTACGGTAGGTCTCTTCCTTGGTCCAAACCCCCATGAGTTTGAGTGCTCTTAGCTTGGCACCGGTATCCAGCGGCACGCGGTCGGCAATTTTGACGTATTCTCGGCCGGCGTCGAGTTTCTTGCGGTACGTATCCGCCGAGCCACCCAAGGTAGCAGCCAGTTTGCTCGCCACATCGGCCTTGTCCTTCATCTGGCTGGGATCAGCCTCAACTACATCGAGGGTCTGGTTGAGCGCCAGCGGCGACTGCCCATCGCTGCCATCATGGAGATACAGCTCGCCGCGCCGCGCTGGCACTTCATATTTGCGAGTGTGCTCAATGCTGGCTTCATTGGTGTAACGGCCGTGCATAACGATCTGGAGATAGAATAACCGCGCGCCCAAAACCACCGCAAAAACGGCCAAGCTCATCGTGATGATAGCCAGCCGTCGTCGCTGCAAAATTGTCTCACCGTAACTGATCACTCGTTCTACCTTACCATGGCGTTACCGGTATATTCTGCCACTACCGTGCGTAAGAAACCTGCGTTGTTGCCACCATGTGATTAGCAGCAGCCGACTTCTGGGCATTCTGGATGGACTGCAAACGGGCAGCTTCCACGCTCAAGTCCTGCTTTTCGGCCAAAATGTGGTCACGCTGAGCAGTCAGCTCAGTGATCTTGTAACCAAATACATTAGTCTTAGTGATTTGATTGAGGTATAGAAGCGCCAATACGCTAATAAGCGCGATGACGACAAAGGTGGCCGAGTTCGGACCAAGCTGGAGCTTGGCCGGCTGGCGGTATAAGTTCTGATTGCGGCGTGCGGTGACGACTGCAGTTGCCATGATTTTTCTCTCCGGACGTTTGGTTTTGATGTTTTTTGGTGAACTTTTTTTGTGAACGTTTTGGTGAACAGTGTTACTTAGTGTGGGCTGGCGCGCCGATGTTTTTTTGTGGGCGCGCCAGCCCGGGCCAGGAACGAGTTATTTAGCCTTAACGCGGATAGCTACGGTTTGTGGCTTGGCGCTGAGGTTTCGTACTTTGATGGACATTTAGTCCTCCTTTGGTGTTTGTTTATTTTTTCGGCGGCCCGTAGCTTTGCGCTGCGTGCTCGCGGATTGATAGCAATTTCAGTGGAATCACCAGTGATTGGTTTGGTGGTAATTTTGCGTAAGCTGGCCGTATGGCCACAGGTACAGATGGGCTGCTTAGGCGGGCAGAGGCAATCACGGGATTCTTGGTCAATGAACTGTTTGACAAGGCGGTCTTCGAGCGAGTGGAAGCTGATAACGGCTAGGCGGCCGCCGGGAGCTAGAAGCTTAAGCATCAGCGGCAGGGCTTCACGGATTTCATCCAGCTCGCCATTGACCTCGATTCGAATAGCTTGGAAGGTCTTGGTGGCAGCATCGATGTCGGCCGGTTTTACGGCGTAACGTCTAACTACCTTGGCTAATTGTACCGTAGTTTTAAACGGCCTACCAGCAACGATGGCCCGCGCTACAGCTCGAGCTTTGGGCTCTTCGCCATACTCGCGAATAATTCGCTCCAGCTCGCGCTGAGCGTACTTATTAACGACCATTTCGGCCGTCAGCGACTGCGACTGGTCCATGCGCATATCAAGCGGCGCATCGTATTTGAAGCTAAAGCCTCGCTCTGCATTGTCAATTTGTGGTGACGATACCCCGAGATCGAGCAGAATCATATCAACCAGCGCACCATCCTCGAGGAGCCGATGGGCCGCCGTAAGAAAGCTCGCATGGATTGGTTCTGCGTGATCCCCGAACCGCTCAGCTAACTCCTTGATGGCGTTAGCGTCCCGGTCCACCAGTATCAATCGACCTCTTGAGCCAATGTGGTCAGCAATAGCGGCCGCGTGACCGCCGTAGCCGGCTGTGCCGTCTAAGTAGACCTCACCCTTGGCAGGGCGAAGCACATCGATGACAGGAGCTAATAATACTGGTTGGTGATAGTGTTGGGGTTTCATTTTCAAGGTCACCTACTTGGCAGCCAGCTTTTTGTTTGAACTTTTTGTTTTTGATTGTGCCGCCATTGGAGTTGGCGGCTTGGAGTGGAGTTTGTTGTGGTGGTAAGGAATTCTCATCCCACCCGGATAACGAGTGAGAATGATAATTCCTAAAAAAGTGTGTGAGGTGGAGTTTTACACGAAAGAGGTTCGAGGTCAACTTAAACGCTTGACCTATGGTACGGGTGCTGACTACCAAATAGCTGCCTTTAAAATGTTTGTTTTGGTTTTTTAAGGTTCGGGTCTAGATTGACAAAGAATTAAGATTTCGCGGTCAGGCGCCAGTATTTGCCTGCTCGGACGGCCACCACCTCGCGGGTAATGCCAGCGTAACTGAGGAGATGCTGCTCGATGGTAATGCGGCCCTGCTTGCTGTCCATGCCAGCGGTCGTCTTACCAGTGCGAAATTGGACGTTGAGATCGGCGATGCGCTCGTCAAGAATATCGCCCTTGAGCGCGGATTCCATCTCTTCGTTCCAGGTCTTTTCAGTGTACAGATGCAGGTATTGCTTGAACCCTCGAGTAACAATCACCTGTCCCCCTTCGAACTCGTGACGAAGCTCCGCTGGTAGCGTGAGCCGGTTTTTGTCGTCTAGTTTGCGCTCGAAGTAGTCCATATGGTGATGTATCTCGTGTGTGGTTCGTGCTACCCACTGCAACCCACTGAAAACAGTATAGTCCCCTTCTCTACCCACTGTCTATAGTTTTTATGTTCGGTTTTGGAGTAAGCTCAATTTCACAATAATGGCTCTGCAAAGGTATTTTATGCTGACACTCATCACGTGTAAGTATGCATGCGCAAATGACCGCAATTGTTATCCACAGCCGGGCCTTCAGGATGCAGGCGAAGCTTCATGAACACACTCGGTAATTTTTGCGAAAAACTTGCAAAAATTACCGACCCTACACAACTGGTAAGTAGCGGCCTGGAAGTAAACGCACAACAAAAACACCCCGGCATTTGCAGGGGTGTTTTTGTTAGCGTAGCATAGGCTACTTGCGCTTGAGCTTGTCTACGAGAGACTTGCGTGAACGGATGTAGCTGCGCGCGGCATAGCCGACAGCCGTGAGGCCGCCGATGCCAGCCAAGGCACTCTCAGGACCGGTAGCCGGAATGGTGGCCGGCGGAGTTGGCACTGGAGTGGGTGTTGGCGTTGGGGTAGGTGTCGGTGTGGGAGTGGGCGTAGGAGTTGGTGTGGGGGTGTGTTTTGGTGTTGGCGTGGGGGTAGGAGTTGGCTTATGCTTGGGCGTAGCCACGAGTGTGTTACCACAGGACTTAATAATGGCCCAGTGGAATGTACCACCCTTCATGTTCACAAACGCCGGGATGGATTCGCTCAAAAACTCGGCTGAGTTAGGTGACAGCCACAGCGAGCCGCTCTTAACTGCACTTGGGTTCTGGTGGCGGCCGGTACTCTTGGCGCCAGTGGCGACCACTTCCCCATTAACGATAACGTCACCGCTCTTGGTGGTTACACCTTCTACAGTGTCAGCCGACATGAAGTCAGCCATGGTGATGCCGCGGCCTTCGCCAAAGTAAATCTGGTTCAAGTTGGCGGCAGAGTTCTTGCTATCCCCATTATTGACCTTGGCCTGGAACTCGGCCTTGGTATAGGCGCCGCAGTACATGTCTGAGTTGGTGTTACAGTCACGCGCGTCGGCGGCGGAAGCGGTGCTCCCTACCAGCGTGGTGGCCAGTACCAGGCCCGTCATTAATACTCGGTTCACAGAAACCATGCAAAACTCCTTCATTCTTCATCGCGACGGCTAGCTAATATGGGAATGCCATCAACGTTTGTACAGATCTTATCATAAGGTTGCACAAAATGCAAGCTTTAACACAATATTTATGATTTGTATATATTCTGTATTCGACTTTTTATGTTATTGAGGAGTCTCGGCGAACGCGCCTCGCTCATTCCGGATAACCATATATAACTGTGTAGTTATACTGACGAGTCCAAAAGGACGAAATGGTTGCTACTCTTACCCGTTAAAATCTTTCCAGGAAGGTTCTGCTTGGTGGTTAGGGTGCCTCAAGACTCGTCGCCCAAAAAAGTTCCTATACGCCAAAAAGCCCTCCTCGGAAGGAAGGGCTTTTTTGGATTGCTAGCGTGATGAGAAAACTCACCGCGACGAGCGCCAATTTACACGTAACGGGGCCGAGGCCCCGCTAACGTGCGGCGTAGCCAGAAGCGAAGGTTACTTGCGCTTCATGGTATTAACCAGAGACTTGCGCGAGCGCAGGTAGCTACGAGTAGCGTAACCCAGCGCGCTCAGGCCGCCGATGCCAGCCAAGGCGCTCTCAGGACCGGTAGCAGGCAGCTCGGTGCTGGTGCCAAGGGTCTCACCTGGAGGGGTGGGCTGAGGGGTCTGGTTGGTTGGACCAACGGTCAACTTAACGGCACAGGCTTCAACCTGGGCTTGCGTCTCGGTAGCGGTCACCAGCTGACCAGTCACGGTGTAGGTACCGGCCTGGGCGAAGGTGAAGTCAATGCTGCCGGTTGGCGAGTCAATGGTCTTCTTAGCACCGTTTTCAGCTACTACTTCAAAGTGGTAGCTCTTAAGCAAAGTCTTGTCACCAGTTGGGGTCACCACGAAGGTGTACTCCAGTGAATCCGGGCCGTTCTTGGGCGTAGCCTTGAGCTCCTTACACACGAGGTTTGAAGGCGTGGGGGTTGGAGTAGGCGTTACGCTCGGAGTAGGCGTAGGAGTCGGGGTGGGAGTTTTGCTGGGAGTTGGTGTGGGGGTAGGAGTCTTACTCGGGGTTGGGGTTGGAGTAGGAGTTTTGCTCGGCGTCGGTGTTGGTGTTGGAGTTTTGCTTGGGGTTGGAGTGGGAGTAGGAGTCTTGCTCGGCGTAGGTGTCGGAGTAGGAGTCTTACTCGGGGTTGGGGTTGGAGTCGGGGTTACCGACGGAGTGGGCGTGTGAGTGGGCGTGGGGGTTGGGGTCACGCTGGGGGTTGGGGTAGGCGTAGGCGTACCCTTGGTGATCTTGACGATCGCGTGGTCACAACCGCCCTGGTTGCCACTGCCGGTAAAGCAAGCTTTGTTGTCGATGTAGCCAACAGTGGTGCTGGTCGTCTTAACGTTGACCTCGGCTTGGACGCTAGCGCCGGCCTTAACGGTGCCAAAGTTATACTCAATGTGGCGCTGAGCAGGGTTGCTCGCGAGCTCCACACCGGCCGGTAGGTCGTCGGTGAAGACCGTGTTGGTCATATCACCGGTACCGGCGTTGTTGATGCGGATGAGGTACTTAAGGGCGTCACCCGTAGCAACTTCCGCAGCCGTGGCGTTGTCGTCAGCGGCGTAGGTAGTGTTGGGGTCCTTGGTCACATCAGTGACGCGCTTGTAGATCTGGCCAAAGGGCTGGGTAATGGTCTTAACCTGGTTACCGCAGGACTTCAACACGGCGTAGTGGAACGAACCACCACTCATGTTGATGAAGGCCGGGATCGAGTCCTTGAGAAACTGAACGTTCTCAGGGGTAAAGTACACGCTGCCGCTCTGGACGGCGCCGCTCACGTTGTGGCGGCCAGCGCTCCAAGAGTTGCTGGCAACCAGTGTGCCGTTGGCGAGCTTAACGTCACCATTCTTGTACACGGTACCTTCAACGGTGTCAGCGGACATGAAGTTGGTCTCGTTAATGCCATCATTGGCGTAGATTGCTGCCAGGTCTTTGTGACCGGCCGGGTCGCCGTTCTTGACGTTATTGAGCCATTCTTCTTTGGTGTAGGCTCCACCATACATGATGGAGTTATCGTTACAGTCGCGGGCGCCGCCAGTGGTTGGACACTGAGCCGCACTCGATACCGCTGCAACTTGGACCATAGGGACTACGAGAGCTCCTACGAGGACGCTCACCGCGAGGGCGTGCTGCCAGTAGGAACGCAAAGTGGTACGAATAGACATTCTATTCCTCCTTCTTTAGGGGTTATGTTGCGTCTTTAAAATTAATTGAGGGTGTAATGAAAGCGCATTACTATGGGGTTTGTGAAAGGACGCGGCCTTGGAAGCTGGATAGTCAAAGAGTCTGAAAAGGGTTTTTGCCGGCGGGGAATTTCTCCCCCGCCGGCTGATGCCACTACGCCCGCGATTGGGCGCTGACATGTGGACCACTGCGTGGCCAAGATTGCCTGTGATAGGCGCGAACTTGGCACGGACCGTGCGACTGTAAAAACCCTGAGGCTTAAAACAGTTGGAGACCGTGTTTAGTTGTGTGCGGTGGTTAGACCGCGAAGTTTGTGGTGCGGCGACCAGCCGCTCCCTTTCAGAACGTCACGGTCGAGTCGATCGTGGACGTGTCGTGACCGGGGTCGTTGGGCGTCGCGTTGTTGTTGGACGTGGTGCCGTGACCGGCGCCGTCAGTGCCGTCGTAGGCCGCGGTGGCCGGCGAGTTGTCGATGGGCTCCGCCTGCTTGGGCGGGGTCTTCACGACGGGGGTCGGCTTCGGCGCGGGCTTCGGGTGGTGGATCACGACGGGCGGCTTGGGGGCCGGCGGGGTGATCACCGGGGGCGTGACGACCACGGGCGGGGTGACGACGGGAGTCGGCGTGACCACGGGGGTCGGCGTCGGCTGCGGCGTCGGGTTGCCGGCCACCGGGCTCGGGTCCGGCTGGGGAGCCGGTTCGGGCTTGGGGGCCGGAGCGGGGTGGGGCTGCGGCGCGGGCTGGGTGGCCTCGTCACCGGCGGGTGCCGGGGTGCCGATCTGCACCGGGTCGGTCTGACCGCCGGCGCTCGGGATCGGCGTGGTGCCGACGGGCTGCGGCAGCGGTACGGACTTCGCCGGAGTGATGACCGTGGGCTGCGGGGCCGTGAGTGCGGTCGCCTGCGGGGTCGCCACGGAGTGGCTGGGCAGGAACGGGCCGTACTGGTGCGCCGGAGCGATCAGCTGCAGGGCGCCGGCCGGGAACTTCGCCTGGGGCGATGCCGGGTGGCTGGTGCCGGTGGGCTGGTCGTTCGACGCGGTCACGCGAGTGCCGTCGGTGTCCTTGCCGAAGTGGGCCGGGGCGTTCTGGAGGTCGTTGTAAACCCCCGCCGTCGGCGCGTTCGGTGCGGTGGCCACGATGTTGGCCGTGTTGCCCGACATGAGCGCCACCGTCAGCCCCATCAGGAGCATCAGGAACGTCATGACGAGCGTGCGCGGCGACAGACCGTGGTCGCGGGTGGGAGCCGGCTTCACCGGAGCGGTCGGCACGGACAACAGTCCGCGCTCGATGCCCTGGAGCAGCTGGTTCACCACCTTCGGGTTGGACGTGTTCGCCGCGAGCGGCGAACGGGTTGTGGTGGTCGACATGACCACTCTCCCTTCGGTTTGGGCCCAGACGGGCCATTGGAGGGTTTTTGAGGTGTTGGTGTTAGGTTCGAGTACCGGGGCCAATCCGTCGCACAAGGCAACGGACCGGCCCCGGCCAGGCTATTCGAAGTCGCCGTCGAAGGTGTTGGGCTTACTCTCGTAAAACGCCTTCATCTTGGGGCCACAAGACTGGCCCGCGGTTTTGTCGAACGACGCCTGCTGACCGATGGTCAGTAGGCCGCGTGCGGTGTCCGCCTTGGTGCAGGCATCGAACGCTTCGGCCTTGAAGTTCTCGCGGGTACCATCGGTTCTCAGTTGGTCCAAGCAGGCCGTATCCCCGTTACACCCTTTCTTGAGTTTGGTGTAGTTGGCCACGGCCCGCTGAGCCCTCTGGGCTTCGCCGTTGGCGCAAGCCAACGGGTTGCCCCGATACTCCGCGCAGTAGTGCGCGAGGTCAGGACCGCGGTCGGTCGGCGCGCTGGTGTTGTCGATGCTGAATGCCCAACCGTGACCGGTGGGAACCAGCAGCAACACCACAGCGAGCAGGCCGTACAGCATGCTGACCTTGCAGCGAGCCTTGGCGTTGTCGTTGCCCGCCTTCTTGGCGTGGTTGGCGGCCGAACGAGCGCCGGACCACCAGGCCTTCCAGATGATGAGGCTCAAGCCTGCCACCCACAACGCGAAGCTGACCACACCGAGCTCGTTGAGCCCGGGGATGACCGCCAGTATTGTGAATGGCAGCAGGCTGAGTCCCCACCACAGTTGGGACCAGAGGACCTTGGGAGGGTCGGTCCTGGCAGCGAACAGCTTGCGCCGAACTCTCCAGAGCCAAACCCGCTTGGCCGGCTTGGTGCCGCTTGAGCGCAGCTTGCGCCGAGCCTTCCGCGTCAGCCGTCGGGTCACCGGAAGTGCTGTCAAAAGACACCAAATCGCGATGACGCCGAAGGCCAAATTGACCAGCCAGCCCACGGGTCCTGGCACCAGCCAAAAGATCGGCTGATCGGGCACGTGGGTGTGGCTGCGAGGAAAGTCGTGCGTTAACCTGTCGAACAGGAAGTGCTGCACCAGCCAGTAGATGAGGAGAAGCCCCAGGACGACGAAGACGAACTTTCCCCACGCCAGCGGACCTTGCGGCCGGCTGAACGTGTTGGGGTCGGTGTCGGAGTCGGCCGGCGGCGTGGGACTGGCCGGAGCCGGGGTGCCACCGAGGGCAGCGCCGACACCGCCAGAATTGAATCTTGCCATGTCGCACTCCCTACTTGGTCTTGGCGCGATCCGCGCCCCGTTCGACGGCGGCATCCGCCTTGTCCTGCGGCAACTTGTCGACGCCGGGCAGACGGTTCATCCGACCGGCAGCATCCTCGTGATCCACCCCGGTTGCACCGAAGTGGTACACGAGGAGTTCCAGGTTGGAAGCGACCTGATCCAGGTCGTACTCACCGTCGTCCTTCACCGGTACACACTGCTCAGCTGCAGCCTGGATCGTTGCCTCGGAGACATCGCTGTGCTCCGGATCGGTCACCAGGCCACTCACGAGCAGCGTCCGCAGCTTGGCGGCATCACTGCCGCCGCGCTTGGCCGTCACCTCTTCGGTCACCTTGAGCAGGGCCGAGATCAGCAACGGTTCGTTGGGGGCCGAAGCCGCCCGGATGGCGTCGATGTGAACCTGGATGCGCTTCATGAGTTCCTCGATCTCCCGAAGGCGATCGTCGACACTCATCGGCGGATCAGGATCTGCCATTACTTCTCACCTCACCTTTGTCTTGTTGGTTTCTTGGTTTCTTGGTTTTTTGGGTTTTTTAAACCCTTTGACTATCCAGCTTTTCAAGATTCTTACCTGCAGGAGAGCATGCCGGTAGGCCTAACTCTGTCACCCCACAGCGCGATCCCTCAAGATATCATAAATTGTAGATATTGTCAATAAATAAGCGTGAGTTTTTTGAGGCTAAAGCTGCCACATTGCCTTAAGCGGTTCGAGGTAACCCTCGGCTTGAGCCGCCGTCAGGTCGCCCAGCAAGCTAAACCCGCGCGCGCCCGGAGCCACTATCTGACGGGCCACCTCGATCACCTGCTCGGCCGTAACGTTCTTCAAGGCCGCCTGGTAGTCGTCATAGTCAATGATGGTTTCTTCGCGATCGTAACGATCCAGATACCAGCCCAAAACATCGCCCGGTGTTTGATGCGAACGCAACGATGAACCAACAATTAACTGCTTGGCCGACTCCAGCTCTGCAGTAGTGACCTCCCCATCGCAAATGGAGCGGTACTCTCGAGCCGCAAGCGCAAATAATTCCTTGATATTGGGCGCTGTCACATAGCCGGCATAGCCAAAGCTGGTTTCACCCGGCCCGGCAAATGTAGGCGACGATACGGCATACGCCAAGCCACGTTGACGCGCCTGGCCATACACTCGCGACTGGTAACCGCCGGTCAAAATAGTGCGCAGAATCACCAACGCGTATCGCAATTCCTGGCTTGACTCAGGCGCGTAAAAATCTAAGTTATAGTAGATTTGCCTGATCTCACGCAATGTCACGATGGGTGCCGCCTGGCCCACGCCCATCTCGCCTCGCAGTTTACGACGCCGCCCTTTGGGTAGCTGCTCAAGTAAGCGCTCCAACCGACGCACTACCGACGCTCCCCCGTCGGTAAACGATCCAGCCACATAAAATCGGGCATTCGCACTAGTATGAGTTGCTTCATAGTGATCCAAAACCTGGCGATGAGTAAAACCAGCCAGCTGCTCGATTCGAGCGTCGAAGTTGAGGTTCTCCTGCGGAAAAGCCCGCTCCGCCAAGGCCATGGCACACACCGATCCGTGCTGCGTCGTGACCCGGCTGAGCTCTTCGCGCACATTGCTGACCTCGGTAGCAAAGGCCTCTACGGGAAAGGTTGGTCGCACCAAGTATTCTTCCATAAGGTCAAGGATCCGGTCGAGCTCAAACTCGGCACATTCCACCACATAGCCATTAATTGACGAATTGGTATAAGCATTGCGATAGGCGCCATTCTTTTGGAATTCAACCTTGAGATCGCCCGGCGTGGGATAAGCTTGTGACCCACAGCTAATGAGGTGCTCCGTAACATGAGGAATTTCATAGTGCGCTCGGTCGGTAAATTGAAAGCCTGAATTGAATCTAATAACAACGTTCACCACGCTCGAGCCGGGCGCGTTTACAACCAAGCCCTGGGCGCCACAGGCTAGCTTATGCTCAATAACCTGGTGCTTCACGCAGCTTCCTTTTGGCTTTCAAGCCGCGCCGCCAGGTCGGCCACGGCAGCCTTGAATTGATTACCGCGATCTTTGTAATTCTTAAATAAGCCAAACGAAGCGCAGGCTGGCGACAGTAGCACCACATCACCCGGCTCGGTTATGTGGTAACACGTATCTACGATTTTCTGCATTTCGGTTAAGCCAGCCGTAAGGTGGGTGAAGCCCACCCCGCGCAGAGCCTTCTCGATAGCCGGAGCCGTATCGCCAATGAGCAAGGCGTGGATAACACCACCCGCCTCAACAGCCTCAGCCAACTTACCGTATGTAGCGCCTTTATCTGACCCACCCAAAATAACCACCTTCGGCTCGGCAAAGGACTCAATAGCCGCCATAGCAGTCTCAGGCGTAGTGGCAAATGAGTCGTCAAAGTATTTCACCCCAGCTACTTCACCCACCAGCTCTAGGCGGTGCTCGAGGCCGGTAAATGCCATGACGGCGCGGCGCACTGGAGCCACTTTATGTCCCACGAGCTCCCAGGTGGCCGTAATAGCCGCGCAGATGTTTTCCAGATTGTGCGGACCAGGCAAGCCAACTTCTTCCACGGCGCAGATAATCGAGCTATCGATGATCACTTTGCCGTCCTTAACCTCGGCACCCGGCGCAGCCCCATAAGGCATCTTATGGCCTGGCGAAGCACTAACAATCTGCTTGGACTTTGCATCGCCGGCCTTATAGATTGCCAAATCGCCGACCGCTTGGTGGCGGAACATTTGACTCTTGGCCTCCAAGTACTCAGCCATGTCCGGGTGCCAATCCTGGTGATCGCTCGCCATCATTAAGCACACCCCAATTTCGGGACCCTTCTCGAAATCCATGAGCTGAAAGCTGGATAATTCCAGCACCACAATATCGTCTTCGGTCACTTCTGGCAGAAACTCTAGGGGTGATCGGCCGATATTACCGCCGACATACACGTGATGGCCCGCCGCCTCCAAGATTTTGCTAATGAGCGTCGTGGTAGTGCCCTTACCCTTGGTGCCCGTCACGCCGATAATTAGCGCTGGACACTTCGCAAAAAATTCCCGCGTGGTACTCGTAACACGCGCGGCTAAACCGGGGAACATAGGATTGGCCTTAAGAATGGCATCTGGTCGAACGGGTGGTGAGCGAACAATGAGGTCCATATTGCCCAGGCCCCTCATGTAGTTAGCGCCAGTCACAGGGTCATTGCCAAGCTGAGCGTTGTACTCCTTGGGCACCTTCAATTCAATGTCGGCGTCACAGATAGTAATATGAGCGCCTTGCTTGGCCCAATATTCGGCCGCGGCTTTCCCCTCTATCCCATATCCAATGATTGCGACATTCATAAGCTTATTTTACCAGCTCCAAGGCGCAGGTGCATGTCTAGCGGCGTTTTTTGCGTTTCTTAGGATTGGCAGGGTTTGCAGCTGGGCGCGGTACCTTTGTCTTGGCGGCAGCCCGGCGCTCGGCTCGCGAGCCTTCGTTACCGGCCTGAACACCGTCAATGTTGGTGCGAGCTTGGCCGGCCGCTCGAGTTAATGCGGTTTCCACCGGCGCTTCAGGCGCGGGGGCTTCTTCCTGGTTTACGCTGACCTTAAATATCGTAGTCGCAATCTCAGCCTCAAGCAGCTTTATAAGCTGCTTGAACATCCGGAAGCCCTCACGCTTATACTCCACCAGGGGATCGCGCTGGCCAATAGCCCGCAAGCCAATGCCGTTACGCAGACTATCCATGGCCTCAAGGTGTTCAATCCATAGCCGATCGAGCGCATTAATATAGACGTAGCGCTCCACCATCTTCATGACTTCAGGCGTAAAGGCCTGGGTGCGCTGGTCGTATAATGCTTTGACTTCATCCATCATCAGGCCCACGATCTCAGTATTATGAGCTCGTTCCACGGCGGCCGCCAGCTCGGGCGTGACAGGAATAATACTGTTAAACGCCTCCTGGAGAGCGGTGTGGTCAATTTCGCCGGTACGCTGGTCAGTGTGAGCCTGAAGCATGGCCTCGAGCTGAGATGGAATCATGGTCATGATATCTTCATGGAGACTCTCGGCCGCCAGCACCTTGCGCCGGCGAGCGTAGATGGTCTCGCGATGTCGGTTCATAACATCGTCGTATTCTACGAGCTGCTTACGGGTGTCAAAGTTGTGTCCTTCAACTTTTTTCTGGGCGCTTTCCAGGCTGCGGCTTACGATCTTGTTCTCGATGGGCGTTTCCTCGTCCATACCGAGCGTATTCATCATGCCGGCAATGCGATCAGAACCAAAAATACGCATGAGGTCATCATCGAGCGAGACGTAAAACTGGCTCGAGCCGGGATCACCCTGGCGGCCAGAACGACCGCGCAGCTGGTTATCGATGCGGCGGCTCTCGTGACGCTCGGTGCCGATTACATGCAAGCCGCCAAGATCGGCCACACCGTCTTCGAGCACGATGTCCGTACCGCGGCCGGCAATGTTGGTGGCCAGCGTGATTGCTCCGCGCCGACCCGCGCCGGTAATAATAGCCGCTTCAGCCTCATTGTTTTTGGCGTTCAGGACTTGATGCGGCACTTTTAGCTGATTCAGATACTCGCTCAGCAGCTCGTTTTTGGCAATCGAGACAGTACCAATGAGCACCGGCTGGCCAGTGGCGTGCCGGTCGGCAGCCTCCTTGGCAACGGCGCGGAACTTGGCATCTTCGGTTTTATAAATGCGGTCGGGCAAATCCTGCCGCACCATTGGATTGTGTGTGGGGATCGTGTTCACATCCAGGCTATAAATCTTGCCAAACTCCTCCGACTCGGTCGCCGCCGTACCCGTCATGCCGGCAAGTTTTTTGTACAAGCGAAAGTAGTTTTGGAACGTTACCGTAGCCAGCGTGAGTGATTCTTGATTAATAACCACCTGCTCCTTGGCCTCGATGGCTTGATGCAGGCCATCGCTCCAACGGCGGCCAGGCATGAGCCGACCGGTAAACTCGTCTACGATGATAATTTCACCGTCACGCACCACATAATCACGGTCACGTTTGTATAGCGCCTCGGCCTTGAGCGATTGCTCAATGTGATGGACTTCGTCGATTCGACCAGCCTCATACACATTATCAACGCCCAGCGCCTTCTCGATGGCCACAATTCCATCATCGGTGAGCGAAGCCGCCTTGAGCTTCTCATCGACGGTGTAGTGCTCTTCGGGCTTAAGCCTAGCAGCCAACTTGGCAAACTCGTAATACTTATCAGTCGCCTCATTGGCCGGCGCGCTAATAATGAGCGGGGTCCTGGCTTCATCGATAAGAATTGAGTCAACTTCATCGACGATGGCATAGTTGAGCGGCCGCTGTACCATCTTGGCCAGGTCATCCACCATGTTATCGCGTAGGTAGTCAAAGCCAAATTCGTTATTGGTGCCATAGGTAATGTCAGCCGCGTAGGCTTCCTGGCGTGATACCGGCCGCAAGTGTGCCAGTCGCTCGTCGCTAGCCTCTGCATCGGTGTATTCGGGATCGTACAGGAGTGCCTGCACGCCAAACACCGCATCGGGCACAATAATGCCCGTGCTCATGCCAAGCGCATGGTATACCTGCGCCATCCAGCCGGCGTCGCGGCGAGTCAGATAGTCGTTGACGGTGACAACATGCACGCCTTTGCCAGCGAGTGCATTGAGATACGTGGGTGCCGTGGCCACCAGCGTCTTACCTTCACCAGTTTTCATTTCAGCAATGCGACCCCAGTGAAGAATAATGCCGCCAATCATCTGCACGTCGTAGTGGCGCATGCCAATAACTCGCTTTGCCGCCTCCCGCACGGTAGCAAAAGCCTCAGGTAGCAATTTATCAAGCGCCTCGCCTTTTTCTAGCCGCTCTTTAAACTTAGCCGTCTGCTCGGTCAGCTGCTTGTCGCTTAGTTTAGAAATATCAGCTTCGTGAGCGTTAACACGCTCAACGATAACTCGAGCGCGCTTAACTTCACGCACGCTTGGATCGCCCAGGAGTTTGTTCAGGAGTTTAATCATGCCCTATAGGATACACTATTTTGGAGTTTTGAGCTCACTCGCCAGCGTCTAGGCACTAGGCTCGACGGCGTTGTCTTCGTCCGCCGCCCGGCGATGCAAAAGACGTGAGAATAATCGTGGCCGACGGCTTTTGTCAGTTTGCTTGTCTTTGAGGGTATGAATCTGGCTCTTGAGCTTGGCCTCTACGATATCCACGGCGGCAAACATGTTGAGGGTACCCTCTCGGCTAACGAGCTTGGTGCCGTCAATCGTCATGATAACTTCACATACGTTCTGGTTGTCTTCGCGTCCGTTAGGGTCTTCTTCGAGGAGAATCTCAGCCCGGGCGTTACCACGCATATGCCGTGGCAAATATTTGTCCAGGTTGCTTATCTTGGTCTGAACGTATTCTCGGATATTGTCGTCAGCTTGGTAGTTTCGGCTAGCGATATCAATCTTAATCATAGCGTCTCTCCTCCATAGTATTTCTGCAATACGATCGGAACGCGGATAGAACCATCTGCCTGCTGGTAGTTTTCCATTATGGCAATCAGTGGCCGCTGCGAGAAAACCGTCGCATCGTTGGTGTGTACAAGCTCGACTTCACCTGCTTGACGCCGGACGCGCGTGCCTAGTCGGCGCGCCTGATAATCTGTCATGTAGTCAGCGGTGTGGGTTTCGCGGTATTTGTCCTGGCCGGGTAGCCAGGTATCAATATCCACGCCGCGTGCATTAGGTTTACCAATGTCAGCGGTACATTTCAATATAACTTGATACGGAAGTTCGAGCGCCGACATGAGGTATTCTTGGACCGCAACCATAAACAGGTGTTCATTGAGCGAGTTTTCGGCCGTGGCAAGGCTTTCCATTTCCAGTTTCTCGAACTGATGCATGCGCAAAATACCTTCCATATCCTTGCCATAGGTGCCGGCCTCGCGGCGAAAACTCGTGGCGTAACCCGCGTAGCGAACTGGCAACTCAGCCTCAGGCAGAATCTCGTCCAGGTGCATAGACCCCAGCACATGCTCGGCACTTCCCTGCAGCCAAAGCTCCTCGCCCTCGATCTTGTAGCGGTCGTCACGCGGCTCCAACCGGTCCATGGCGTCATACGGCTCGGTGCGGATCATGAGCGGCGGCATAACGAGCGTGAATGGCTTAGTGCTGACCTTGCCGGTCAAACCAGCTCGCTCGGCAATCTCGGCCAAGGTGGTCTCGCTCGTTATCGTATCCATGGCAAAGTTCATCAGCGCAAAGTGCAGTTTTACCAGATTACCCTTAAGGTAAGCAAAGCGTGAGCCGGCCACCTTAGCCGCCCGATCTTTGTCGATGAGCCCGTGCGCTTGCGCGAGCTGCCAGTGGTTTTTGGGTTCAAAATCAAACCTGGCTGGCTTCCCCACTGTTTTTACAACCACATTCTCATCCTCGGTCTTGCCCACGGGGACATCCTGGAGCGGTAGATTCGGGACCTGCTTGAGGATAGCCAAATATTCTGTATCGACCTTGGCGTAGTCTGTTTCCTGCGCAACTAGTTGCTCCTTGAGCTTCCTCCCCTGCTCGATCTGCTCCGGGCTCGGCTTACCAGCTTTGAGTGCAGCCGCTAGCTCATTGCGCTCGCGCCGCACATCTTCGATTGCGGCGGACAGCTTGCGCCGCTGCTCGTCGAGCTTGATTAAGTCGTCGATATCGGCGGCGCCTACGGCAGCGTTCTTGTGTTGGCAAGCAGCCTTAACGGCTTCGGGTTGTTCACGGACGAGTCGAATATCTATCATAATGAGCTCATTATACTCGCGCCTAAGCCACAAATAAAACCGTAACCAATAAGCGTAAGCCCCGGCGACAGTTTCGTCGCCGGGGCTTTTTTAGCTTTAGGCCGCTGGACCTAGCAAACTCTCCAACTCACCGAGAAACTCATCGACCCGCCGCGTCTGCGCAGCCAGGTCTGGAGGCGGTTCCGCGACGGCCGATTGCCGAGGCGCACGAGTTGGTTGCTCCGGCTGAGATGGCTCGTTTTCCCGACACGCTTGGCAGATGACTTCGACCTTCACCGGCAGACCCTCGGGGTCGCTTGCCCGGCAAATCAACACTCGGCCGTAGGTCTTCTTGCCATGTCTACTTCCCATGGGTCCCGGTGACTCACAGAACCGGTACTCATAGGGGTTGGGCAGAATCACTTCATTGACGAGCTCATAGTCGCCGTTACCAAGCCGTCTGGCTCCGAGTAGCAGTTTCTCGAGCAGTGCGTCGTCCAACTGATCCATTGGTGACTCCTTTGTCGCAAGCTGGATGGAGGATATAAGCAGAATGCACTTATACTGTCATTTCGTCAATACGGAAGCCCCTCTCGTGCTAGGCTTTTAACCGCAGGCGATTCACAAGCCAGCCGGTGTCGAGCGAGGCCAAAAACCAGCCCGCTTTGGGGCCCGAGGTCTTATTCAGAATAATGCCGTAGAGAGCTTGGAACGCCTGGCTCGCCTTTACCCCTGCCACCTCAGCCGCCGCGTAAATGGCGTCGTGCATCCCCTGCCCGTTCAAATCTTTTTCGGCCTCAATGGTATCGGCTAGCTTAGCCAAAAAACTCTTCTGGCCCAGAGATAACTTCACTTGCGGCATTTTATCCTGAACGGTGAATTTGACTTGCTCCGGAGCGTACTTTTCGAGCCAGTTATGCACAAATGTAAGCTCGCGCTCGATAACCGGCCACTGTGCCTGAACCGGCCTCTCATAGCCCGTTCGCTCTAAAATGTCTTTAACTTCAGACTTATTTTGGCGCGCGGCTTGATACACCGATACCAAATGATTAAATGGCACGCTCGAAATAGTGCGCTCGGCTGCAATAGCCGTGGCTACTTGATACGCCTGTTCAAACTCAGGATGCTCACCTGCAAGTACTCGCTCCTCAAGCTTAGAGAACTCATCAATGAGGTTGTAAAGCCCCACGCCGGAGTCAAAGTACAGCACCCGCTTAGGCAGCGACTTGAGAACAAAATAGCGTAAGATCTCCGGCGACATAATTTCGAGCGCCTGAGCCGGCGTCACCAGGTTACCCAGGCTGGAGCTCATTTTTTTATTATCACCCAGGAGGTTAATGGTGTCATAGGTCAGCGGCAGAGGTGGCTGGGCGCCGAAAACCTGGCGCACGACCTCCGCCCCGGTGTCATATGAGCCGCCTTTGGTGCCGTGCTCTTTACCAAACGGCTCCACGCGTACGCCATGCAGTGCCCAGCGAGCTGGCCAATCGAGCCGCCAGTTGAGCTTGACGCGGCCGTCATCATACCGCATCTCGCCCTCAGCACCCTCCACAGTACGGTAGCGCAGAATTTTGGTCGCCACATCATGGCTCACATACCGCCACTCATTAAAACTCTTGGAGTCGCTCATGATCTGAATCGGCGCCCAGTCCTCGGGCAAATCACGATGCGCTATGGCCTTCATGATCTGTTTTATCTCAGGTATATGCGCCAAAGCCTGCTCAATGGAGCCAGCCATCTTGCCACTTTTGTATTGGTCCTCGTAGGAGTAGACGACATCCATCTCCACACCCATTTCGTGCGCCGCAGCCTTAAATTCCTCGGAAAAATGCACCGCATACGAGGCATGGCAATCAAACGGATCCGGCACGAGGCAGATAGGCCAGCCAACGTACTGCTCGAAGCTCTCCGGCAAAAAATGATAGCGTTTGCGCAGCGGGTCCATGTTATCGACCACATGGAGGTGGCGAGCCTTCCGGCCGTGCTGACGCAGCCCCCAGGCAATGGCATCAGCGGTAAGAGCCTCCCGGAAATGCCCGATATGGTACGAGGCCGACGGCGAAATGCCACTTGAAACAACAATCTCACCCTTGGGGTAAGCTTGCAGTGCCTGCTCGACGATGAGATCAAGCCAGTAATTGGATGTAGGTGTAGGTTCGGCAGTCATGGAGCTCATTTTACCCGAAAAATGCTTCTCACGCGAGACGGGGCAACCAAAATATTGAACTTCGCGGGTCTTATTCTAAAATAATAAAGTTCCAGCCTTGATGGAAGGAAGTACATGACCGACCCGACAGCCCAGCAGTCTCCGCCCGAGCCCGTGGAATACGTGCTGGCCGCCGCCCAATGCGGGCCTGGTTCGCCTCACCGTGTCTACACTGTCATGGCAGGAATCAACTCCCAGCCAATGCGTGCGATCATGATTTGGGCTAACTATAGCCTAGAAAACGAGGGCCCAACACGGTGTGGCCGACGTATCGAAACAGAGCTGCACAAGCTCATCCTGGTACCACGCGGTCATGAAGACGACCGTGTGTGGCAATACAACCGGGTACGGATCTACAAGGGCACCGTTCAGATCGTCACACCCGTTCTTCCGGACTCCTTCAGCGTAGCGCAGTGCCGCGAGCTCGACTCTGCAGACAGTTTCAATAGCCTCGTGGGCAAGGGAGGAATCGATGGGTACGTCCCCATCAGACTCCGCCTCATGTCCGATATTGGGCCCGTCCCGGGTTGAGGAGAGCTTCGTGGACGCCTCGCTGTGGTGAAAGCCATAGAGAAAAATCAACCGTAACTAGCGCGGCTCCCGCCGTCCTGTTGGCGACTCCAGTTGCCGGCAGGACTTTTTCTTTCCGCAGCAAGCGTAATTGGAGCGATTGGGTGTGAAGTGAAGTGTCTACTCGACGTGAGTAATCTTGTAGGTCAGCATGCCCGAGGGTACGCTAATTTGAACTTCATCACCAGGCTTCTTGCCAATAAGTGCGCGACCGATGGGTGACTCATCGGAGATCTTGCCCTCGTCAGGATTGGCCTCGGTTGAGCCAACAATGGTGTAGCGCTGCCGCCCATCTTCGAGCTCAACATGAACAGTCGAACCTAAACCGACTTTGTCGCCCTTCTTACTCGAAATAACAGTAGCATGCTTGAGGATGTGCTCAATCTCAGAGATACGCCCTTCAACGAAACTCTGCTCATCACGAGCAGCGTCCCACATGGCGTTCTCACTCAGGTCGCCGTCGGCCTTGGCATCCTTGAGTCGCTCAGCAATTTCTGCGCGCTTAGTAGTGGTTAATTCCTTGAGCTCGTCCTTAAGCGCCTGAATACCCTCAGCGGTTAAACGGAACTCGTTTTTCATTGCGTTACTCATGTGTGACTTCTCCTTATGGCAGTGTAAGTCCGAACCGGATGCGGGAAAAAAATATGCTCGGGGATTTTCCCCGAGATCTTGCGCAGAAATTAGTTTCTAAAACTTACTGTTAGTTTTGCTTTACTATGTTCGCCCATGGTCCGAGTACAGTCAAGAGTTACTATTGTTAAACGATGATATATTGCTCTGTAGAGCCGAAAAATAATAAAAATTGACCGCTGGGCGCAGTTTGGTTGGGGATAACTTCTCGGCATTAGTGCTTGGCGCCGGCTCCTTGCGTGAAATACCATGCCAAGGTCTCCCGCGCGGCCGGCACGGCGTATTCGGCACCTTCACCAGAATGTTCCACCAACACCACCATCACAATTTGTGGATTGTCATAGGGCGCAAATGCCTCAAACCAAGCGTGCGGACGGCTCTCGTGAGTAGCATCGGAGCCATCGTCATGGACCAGCGTTTCAGCTGTACCAGTCTTGCCACCCACCGCCACGGGCACCTGTTCCTTGATCTTGCAGCAAGCCGTACCCGAGGAATCGTTGACTGCCATCCACATGCCGCGACGCACGGAAGCCAGGTTTTCGGGCTTAACAAACCCCTGACGAACAACTTGCGGCGTAATCTGACTAACGATTTTGCCAGCAGTGTCAATAACCTGATTCACCAAATGCGGTTTATACAACGTGCCGCCATTAGCAATAACTGATAATGCATTGGCCATTTGCAACGGGCTCACAAGCAAATCTCCCTGCCCCACCGAAATGTTGTAAGTGTCGCCGGTGTACCAGTCATCGCCGGAAAAAGCCTTCTTCCAGTCAGGCGTGGGCACACGGCCGGCCGCTTCGCTAGGCAAGTCAATGCCGGTTTTGGCGCCCAGGCCAAACTTTTTATAGTAATCGGTAAGCTT